>JAEEGG010000932.1_pt1 | contig 83331 bp, 76 predicted proteins | sample 9134161 | NCBI WGS metagenome assembly JAEEGG01 (sample SAMN16246543, study PRJNA631951) | gut metagenome | biome: gut microbiome; feature: rumen; material: CR-attached | host: Bos | place: Iran: Karaj | collected 2018-10
GCTCCGGCCAGCAGGCCATTGAGTTCTTTATTTCGTGTCTTCTGAGTAGAAATATCATAGCTGACCTGGATCAACTCAACGGGCTTCCCTCCATCTGACACAACAATGACGAATATACGCAAACTTCGATAAATATGACTCTGACGAAAATTTAACTTCGATAAATTAGTCTCGGAAGCACCGAATGTCATCACGGTATAAGCAAGCTGCTACCACCGAAGAGATGGCGGCAAGTTCGTTATCCACCCTCGCATTTCCATGATGGACTGCGTCAATGGGCGGAGCCGTCCTGAATCATCATCTGCTCCATCCGCTGGAATGCTTCATCCGGCAGGGCGCAGTGGTATGCCATATCGTACACATAGGGAACTTTGGCTGCATAATACGGGACCAGGCGCTTGGTGAACTCCTCAAGGACCTGGGGGTCCGTTGTGCCCAGATAGGCCGGAAGGAAGCAGTTCCAGTGCGCTTTCATCTGCTCCGGCGTAATGTGGAACAGGGAATTGGCCCGTTCCTGGCTCATTCTGTGTCCCATGATCCACATGATGCAGAGATCCCATTCCGGGGTTCCGTGGCTGAACTCTCCCACATCGATCCACAGCGTGCGTTTCCCGTCGGTGATGATGTTGCCGATCTGGAGGTCTCCATGGAGGCAGGTGAGGGGATCTGGAACCGTTTCCAGAAATGCCAACGCTTTCTGCTTGTGCGCTTCCGGAACAAGATTCTTCTCCTGGTAGAACCGGATGAGGGCTTCCTTGTAGGAACGGAGCTGGCCGGGCGCAACCTTCGTGGAGTGAAGTTTCCGGGCCCATTCGGCAAAAGTAAGGGAGATTTCTTCCAGGCGCTCAGGCTCCTCGGAGATGATGCGTGTAAAAGAGCGTTTGCCCTTTACCAGTTGGTACTCAGCCCCGTATCGCTCTCCATCCGTCACGAGCCGGTAGGGTTCGGGCGTCGGAATACCCATTTCAAAAACTATTCGCGCCGTGTGGAATTCGGCCTTGGCCCTTTCGGCTTCAAAGCCGGGATTATATAGTTTGGCCAGCGTGTCGCGCGTTTTGTTGATGTAGGAAACGGCGGTTCCGCCTTCTCCAGAGCGAACATAATCGCTCAAGTCTATTTTTTGATAGGAGTCCATACGGCAGTATGTGTTATGGTTTGTTTCTTTATTGTGTCAGATATTTCTGTTTCATATGTTCCTGCTCCGCGGCCGTGAAACCCAGGGCCTGCTCCAGATAGTTCTGCAGGGAGCCATACTGCGCGTCGATCAAGTCCAGCGTGCTTTCAAAGTTCTCCACATTCACGCCCACCATCGAACGGATGAAGGAAAGTTCGGCCTCTCCGCCGCCCTGTTCAAGGATTCTTGCCGATATGACGTCCACGGTCTGCGCGTAAGAAACATTGGAAAGCGCAAAGTCCTCCACAATGGTTTCACGGCTGGCACCCAGTGCCGCCAGCACAAAGGCCGAGCCCCATCCGCAGCGGTCCTTCCCCTGGGAGCAGTGCCAGAGTGCCCCTCCCTTCGCGTTCAAAACCCCGCGAAGGAACGCCCCGTAGCGCTGCTGCGAAGTGGTATCCGAAACAATGGCGGGATAGAGCCTGGCGGCCATTTCCTGTGCCTTCGGATGGAAAGAATACTGGGCCAGGGCTTCCAGCAGGTCGGTCGACTGCGTTGTGGTCGTATCGGCGCGGCCGGCAGTAAAACTGGCAAGGAAAGCCTGGGGAAGCGTGGAAAGCCAGGTATAGGTAACGCCTTCCATTTCGCGGTCCGGCTTGCTGCTGCGCTCTGCTTCAAAGCGGAAATCAAACACATCGCTCAGGGCAAAACGATCTTTCAAAAGGGCTACATCAGCGTCGGAGGCTTTGGAAAGCTCGCCGGAGCGGACCAGCGCACCGCGACGGATTGAGCGGCCGTCCTGCATGACAAGGCCACCCAGTTCACGGGCGTTTTCAATGCCTTCAAAGGAAAGCGTCCTGTCCCGGGGGGCAGGAGAACAAGCGGCTAAGACAAGCAGGGGAAGCAAGATGCGAATTAAAAGTTTCATGGATTCCGCTTAAAGATAGTTGATGTACAAAGATATGAATAAAAGGGATTTGGTAAGCCCGCAGCAGCTGAGACCTGGCGCTGCGTCAAATCCACCTTTCGCATTCGAAACCGGGGACATTGCCGGCTCCTCCTCTGTCCTGCCGCATTCTAAATTATAGGTGCAAGACAAGTGGGCTGACCGTCAGTTTTTCACGGAGCGGACGAACCAGGCGGGGTGGCAGGCAAAATAGGGGTCGCTGAAGAGGTAGGTCTGCTGGCGTTCGGGGGTGATGAAGATCTCACCGCTCCAGAGATCGATGGTCCCATTCTCCAGGGCCTTTGAAATCTCCTTGAGGGTGAAGAGCGTGATGCTGCAGGGACGGTTCTGCGCGGCGGCGAAGCGTTCGAGCAGTTCAATCTCGAAGCCGCGCCACTCGGTGTCGACTTGGAAACACATGGGCGCGATACGTACGTTGACGCCGATTCTCAGTTCATTTCCGGTGGACACTTTTTCGATGTCGGGCATCGGAACGTTGTTGGGATCGCTGCTGTTGAACCAGCGGTCGTAGATCTCCTGGTACAGGCCGTTGCTGCGGATTTCGGACAGGAATCCGTTGAAGGCCGATGCCAGTTCCTGGCTGTTTTTCCGGAAGGCGAATCCGATGTCGAAGGTGCGATCGTCGCGGAAGGCGATTTTCGCGCCGTTGCGCGACAGGTCGCTGGGCGAGATGGCGATTTCATCATCCTTGAAGGCGTCGATCTCACCGCGGACCAGGGCCGCCAGACACTCTACGGTGCTCTTGTAGCGGACGACCCGGAAGTTGCGCTCCCCGGCCAGTTCCTCGTCGTAGTAGCCGCCGGCCTCCACGCCCACGATCTTGCCTTTGAGGTCGTCCACGGACCTGATTTCTTTGTCCGGGTGAAGATATTCACACGAAGTGAGGGCTGCGAGGCAGCAGACAGTCAGGGCGATGCTTGTGAAACAGGCTCTCATGGGGAATAATGTTTTATGATTTCGGAAAATACAGGAAGAGGGCCGGACGAACCCGGGCACACTGTGAGAAGCTAATAGCTGTCTATGGTCATCAGGGTAATCTTGGAGTAGAGTACCGGAATGTTTTCTTCTCCGACCGAGATGTGCTGGCTGGTCTGGACGGGAGAATGTGATATCAGGCTGTTGATAATGAGCGCTGTATTGTAAGCCATATCATTCAGGTTCTTGTCAATGGTCATAGCCTGCTTGCCGTCCTTGATATTGTTCTGCGCCATTGTGGTATTGTCCTGGCCCGTGATGATCGGCATATCCGTAATCCCCGCCGCCGTCAGCGCCTCGATGGCTCCCTGGGCCAGATTGTCATTGGCAGCGAGTACCATGTCCGGGCGCTCGCCCGCTTTATAGCTGTCCAGGCGGTTTTGCATGGATTTCTTGCCGTCGGCAATATCCCAGCTGTCAGCCTTTACCTGGCTGTAATCCTTCTTGCCGCTCTTGACTACCAGATTCCCGTTGTCGATATACTTCTTGAGCAGTTCCATCGCACCTTCAAAGTAGTCCTTGGCATTGATGTCGGTTTCAGGACCTTCCAGGAATTCGATGGTCATGGACTTTGCTCCGGAGGAATGATAATGGTTGAGAAGGAACATGGCCTGCATACGCCCGATCTCCTTTGTGTCGGTTGACGAGATATAAGTTATATGCGGATTGTCGGGCACAAACCGGTCATGGCAGACAAGTTTGACGTCGGGATTCTGCTCAAGCAGGCCGGATTCGTTGATTTTCGTATAATCGATGGCGGTCAGCACGATATACTTGGCTCCGTCCTTTATGGCCTCCCGGAGTTGATCGACCTGTTGCACGGCACCCTCTGCCGTTTCCGGGGCAATATAGAACGTGGTATTGAAGCCGTACTTGCCCATCACCGTTTTGAGGTTTTGCTTGTCTGCGGCCCAACGGTCAATGATGGTGGTATCGGGAAGCAACACAGCTACTTTCTGGTCCTTGGAATCATGGACGATGATTACACAGGCTGTCGCCTGCAGGGCTAATGCGGTAAACAACAACAGTTTACCTAATAAGTGCTTTTTCATGGGAGATCGATTCCCCTATCGGGATATAAAGATGCGACAGTTCGGTTACCAGTGGAACACCACGACTTTCTTGATGTCCGGGTGCAGGGAATTGGCGACCGGGCAGGTCTTGGCGGCGTTTTCGATGAGGGCCTTTTCCTTGTCGGTGTAGCTGCTGCCTTCCGGCAGATGGATGTCGAGGTGCAGTTCGGCCACGCGGCGCGGATTGGCAGCCATCACTTTTTCGGTCGTAATGGTGGTGCCGTCGATGGAGAAGCCGTGGGTGCGGGCCGTCATGCCGATGATGGTCAGCATGCAGCAGCCGAGCGAGGTGGCGAAGAGGTCGGTGGGAGAGAAGAGCGAGCCGTCCCCGTTGTTGTCTTTCGGGGCGACAGTGCGGAGCTTGCTGCCTGAGTCGAGGTGCTCGGCTTCGCAGCGGAGCTCTCCCAGGTAGACGGTTTTCATCTTGGTCATATTCGGATTTTTTTAGAGTTCTTTGCGGAGCCGCGCAATCGGGATGTTGAGCATATCGCGGTATTTGGCCACGGTGCGGCGCGCCACCTTGTATCCCTTGGCGTCGAGCACGGCCACCAGTTCCTCGTCGGTAAGCGGCTTGCGCTTGTCTTCTTCCGCGATGCTGTTGGTCAGGATGGTCTTGATCTCGCGCGTGGAGACTTCCTCGCCGTCGTTGGCCACGAGGCCTTCCGAGAAGAAATACTTCAACGGATAGATGCCGAAATGCGTCTGGACATATTTGCAGTTCACCACGCGGGAGATGGTCGAGATGTCCAGCCCGGTCTTCTCGGCGATGTTGCGCAGCACCATCGGCTTCAGCTTGGTCTCATCGCCGTCGATGAAGAAGTCGTGCTGGTAGTCGATGATGGCGTTCATCGTGTTCTGCAGGGTGTTATGGCGCTGCTTGATGGCTTCGATGAACCATTTGGCCGAATCGAGCTTCTGCTTGACGAAGGTGGCGGCTTCCTTCTTTTCACGGGTGGAACTGTTGGCCGCTTCCATCAGCACGTCGGCGTAGCGCTTGTTGACCTTGAGTTCCGGAACGGAAAAGCGGGGCATCGACATCACGGGTTCGCCATCCTTGAGTTCGACGAGAAAATCGGGAACCACCTGCTGGAGCTGCTCGGTGTAGGAATCGTCGATCTGCCCGCCGGGACGGGGATTGAGCCGCACGATTTCAGCGATGGCGTCTTTGAGCTCTTCTTCCGTGATGCCCAGCTTGGCGGTGATCTTCGTATAGTGTTTCTTTGTGAATTCCACGAAATAATCCTGCAGGATGCGGGTGGCCAGCTGGACGGACGGCGTCTGGGTCTTGGTCTGGAGTTGCAGCAGCAGGCACTCCCGCAGGTCGCGGGCGCCCACACCGGCCGGGTCGAATTCCTGGATCAGGCCCAGCAGATGCTCCACTTCCTGTTCGTCGGTTTCAATGCCGAGCCGGAACGAAATGTCGTCGCAAAGCGACTCGAGGTCGCGCCGCAGGTAGCCGTCGTCGTCGATCATGCCGATGATGAACAGGGCGATCTGGCGCTGCCGCTCGTCGAGCTTGCAATAGCCCAGCTGTGATTCCAGGCTCTGGTGGAAGCTTTCCTGCACGGAGAAGGTGTTGTACTGGGGCTTGAGGTCCTTTCCCTGATTGTTGACGTAGAGCTTGTACGAAGGAGTCGGGTCGCTACCGCTGTATTCGCTGAGCGAGACGTTCTTTTTCTCCTCACCCTCCGGGGAATCATCCACCACTTCCTCCAGAACGGGATTCTCCTCCAGTTCCTTCTGGATCCGCTGCTCAAGTTCCGGTGCCGGAAGCTCGATCAGCTTGATGGTCTGGATCTGCAGGGGAGAGAGCTTCTGGAGCTGCTTCTGCTGTTGGGTCAGGGTAAGCTTCGACATGTCAGAAACCGGGATAATTGATTTGTTCTTTGACTACGAAGACGTAGGGATAGGCGCCGGTGGCGGTCAGCTTGCTGGCGAAGCGCTGGGCGTCGGCCCGGGTACGGAAATCTCCCACAGCCACTTTGAAATAGGGGCTTACATGGCTCACATACACAGGGATCTCGGGATACTTTTCCCGGAAGCCGGCGGCAATGGAGGCGGATTTGGCGCGGGCGGTGCGGTCGCTGTCGAAGAAGATGCGGACGCGATAGCCCTGCAGCTTGGCGCTGCTGTTGGCCACGATATGGCGGGAGAGTGCGTTGCGGATTTCGATGGACTGGTTGACGAAGGCCGTCCCGCTGGAACTGCCGTTCTGGCTGATGAGCGACAGGATGTCCACGCCCAGCAGCGTACTGTCAACCTGGGCCTGGGTCTGGGCCGAGGCGGTCACGCCGATGAACAAGGCGGCCAATAGAGCAAGTAGTCTGTATTTTCTCATTCTGTTTCAGGAGTTTGTGGACTGCTGAGCAGATGTTGCAGGTCTTTGAGCGGAACGCGTTCTTTCTGGATCCGTTTCTTGAGCGAACCTTTGCGGACGGTCAGGTCCAGGTCGGCGACATACTGCGACAGGTCGAGCATTTCCTCGCCGCCGGCGAGAAGGGAGAGCGGCCGGAGCAGGAGAACCTGCAGCGGGATGTCGACGCTCTGGTTGCTTCTCGGAGCGATGGAGGCGCTCTGGGGCAGGGTGACTTCGGCAAAGCGGCCGTTTTCTCCGTTCCTGTAGACATCGGCATGCAACGCTTCCAGGGTATAGCTGGCGTTGGAGGGATTCTCCACGTCAAGTTTGAGCACCATGTCGGCGGTCACGCCGTTGGCGCTCAGGCCCAGGCCGCCCACCTGCTGGATCCGGTATCCCTTGATCACGGGATCCTGGGAGGCGTTGTGGCAGGCTGCCAGCAACAGGACAGTGCAAAAAAGGACCAGAATTCGTTTCATGCTTTTTATTCTCAGCAAATATCATACAAAGATAATAAAAACTTATCTTTGCGGCGAAATTTGAACGCGCAATGAAGGTCTTTATTGAAACATACGGCTGTCAGATGAACGTCAACGACAGCGAAGTGGCACTCTCCATCCTCCAGAAAGCAGGCTATGAACGCTGCGAGACGATGGATGCCGCCGACCTGATCCTGATCAACACCTGTTCGGTGCGCGACAACGCGGAGCAGCGCGTGCTGGGCCGCCTCGACGTGTTCCGCCAGGAGAAGCGCCGCCGCAGCGGCGTGGTGGTGGGCGTGATGGGCTGCATGGCCGAACGGCTCAAGGAAAAGCTGCTGGAGAACCCCGCCGTCGATATCGTGGCCGGTCCCGATGCTTATCGCGACCTGCCCCGGCTGGTTGCTGCCGTCACCGGTTCCGGCAAGCAGATCAACACGATCCTGTCTCATGAAGAGACCTACGGGGACATTTCGCCCGTGCGGATGGACCGCGAAGGCGTGACCGCTTTCATCTCCATCATGCGGGGCTGCAACAACGTATGTTCCTATTGCATCGTTCCTTTCGTGCGCGGCGCCGAGCGCAGCCGCGATCCGAAGAGCATCGTCCGCGAAGCCCGGGAACTGATTGCCGCCGGCTACAAGGAGATCAACCTGCTCGGACAGAATGTGGACTCCTATCATTGGATGGATCCCGAAAGCGGGGAGAATGTCGATTTCGCGGGCCTACTGGAGAAAGTCGCCATGCTTGACCCGAAGATCCGCATCCGTTTCGCTACCTCGCATCCCAAGGACATGAGCGACGCCGTGCTGCTGGCCATGTCGCGCCACGCGAACATCTGCCGGCACATCCATCTTCCTGTCCAGTCCGGCAGCAACACGATGCTCGAGAAGATGAACCGGAAGTATACCCGTGAGCATTATCTGGAACGCATCGCCCGCATCCGGGAGATCCTGCCCGACTGTGCCATCACCACCGACGTCATCGCCGGTTTCTGCGGCGAGACCGAAACCGACCACGAAGCGACGCTTTCGCTGATGAAAGAAGTGCGCTATGACAGTGCTTTCATGTTCCAGTACTCCGAGCGTCCCGGCACCAAGGCCTCCCGTCATTTCCCCGATGACGTACCGGCCGAAGTCAAGACCCGGCGCCTGAACGAGATCATCGCCCAGCAGAACGGTATCTCGCTGGAAAGCAACGAGCGTTGCGTCGGCCAGTGCTACGAAGTGCTAGTCGAGTGCGTATCGAAGCGCTCAGACGCGGAGCTCATGGGCCGTACTTCGCAGAACAAGAGTTGCGTCTTCCCGGCAGCGGGCCACAAGCCGGGCGACACTGTGACCGTCCGGGTGCTTTCCTGCACCTCGGCCACGCTTCGTTGCGAGATTGTAGAAAACTAGTTTTTGCTGCCGAATGCCAGGTCACCCGCATCGCCCAGTCCCGGGACGATGAACGAGTGGTTGGTGAGTTCTTCGTCGACGGCGCCCACCCAGAAGGTGACGCGCTTGTGCGGCAGGTTCTTGGAGAGATTCTCAACGCCCTCGTGCGAGGCTACCGGGCAGACGATGTGCGTGTGGTTCGGCTCTCCGTTCGCCACCAGGCTCTCATACGTCATCAGCATGGATGCGCCGGATGCCAGCATGGCATCGGCGATGACCAGCGTCTTGCCTTCCAGCGGCGGACAACTCTGGTATTCGATGAGCATGTCGCATTCGTTGCCCTTTCCGTATTTGCGGTAGGCGGCCACAAAGGCGTTCTGGGCGCCTTCGAAGCAATTGAGCAGGCCCTGGTGGACCGGCAGGCCGGCCCGAAGGATGGTGGCCAGGACAAGGGGCTCGTCGAGCACGCGGCTTTCGGCGATACCGAGCGGCGTCTCGGTCTGTACCGTCTTGTATGACAGCGTCTTGCTGATCTCGTAGGCGAAGATTTCGCCCATGCGCTCCATGTTCCGGCGGAAACGCATGGCGTCTTTCTGCACGGCTTTGTCGCGGATCTGCGCCAGGTAGTGGCCCAGCAGGGAGTCAGTCGCTCCGAGGGTGATGATTTTCATAGTCTTCAGGGTTTTTACACCCTAAAGTTAGTAATTCTCGTCGGAAAACGAGAAATATTTTTTCTTGCCGATGATCACGTGGTCGACCAGTTCGATGTCGAAGACAGCGGCAGCCTGCTTCAGGGCTTCGGTCTGCTTGCGGTCCTGCTCGCCGGGATGGGGGTTGCCGGAAGGATGGTTGTGAACCAGGATCAGTCCGCTGGCAAGCCGGTCCACGGCCTTCTTGACGATGATCTTGATGTCCATGATGGTGGAACCCATGCCGCCGATGCTGATCTTTTCCTTGCCGATGAGTTTCCGTCCGCGGTTGAGGTACAGAGCCCAGCACTCTTCGTGCGGCAGGTCCCGCAGATGGGGCCCCATCATTCGTGCGACCGTCTCCGAGGTCCGGATGGTCAGTTCGTCTTCAGGCAGTTCGGCGGCCAGGCGGCGCGCCAGTTCGAAGGTGGCCAGGACAGCAGTGGCCTTGGCCAGCCCGATGCCGTCCGTCTTCGTCAGCTGGCGGGCGTCCATGCGTGAAAGGGCGTCGAGCCGTCCGCCGCCCGGGGCCAGCAGGTCGCGGGCCAGGTCGACGGCGGTTTGCCTGCGGGTGCCCGATCCCAGCAGGATGGCCAGCAGTTCCGTGTCAGTGAGGGCGCCGGCGCCATGAAGCATCAGCTTCTCCCGCGGCCGCTCCTCCTCATTCCAAGTTTTGATGCTGTGTGTTTTCATGGTCAGGAAATAAAAAAACTTTCCAACAAAGGTTGGAAAGTTTTTTCAAATCCTGGCCGCAAAAAAGCAATTTATGCGAGCTTGTTCACATAAACGGCGATGCCGCTCTTCAGGTTGGCTGCTTTGTTCTTGTGGATGACGTTGATCTTTGCGAGCTTGTCAATCATAGCGAACACCTTCGGCATGGAAGCCTCGGCTGCTGCTTTGTCGGTGGTATTGCGAATCGCCTTGATGGCGTTGCGGGTTGTACGTGCATAGTATTTGTTATGCACTCTGCGTTTCTCGCTTTGGCGATAACGCTTGTCTGCTGATGCGTGGTTTGCCATTACTTGATTTTTTATATTTTTGGTAGCGGGTAGGAGAGTCGAACTCCTCTTTAGAGAATGAAAATCTCTCGTCCTAGCCGATAGACGAACCCGCCATCAGTCCCCACTCGTCAGAATGGGACCGCAAAGATAGAAAAAGTTTTTTCGATTACAAATTTTTTCTCTCTTTTTGCTTCTACCGGCAGATCAATGCCAGGAATAGATGATGGCTTCCACCTGGCGGAGATAGTCGCGCTTGTCGTATTTCGGGGCATAGACGAAGCCCTCGATCACGATGATGTCCTTGCCGTCGGTGCTGAGGAAGGCATCGCTGATGAAAGGACCGCCCATGTAGTCGTTCTGGGTCTCCCAGAGCGAGCGGATCTCGACGAACTCGCGTCCTTTGTATTCTTTCTGATAGTAACCGGGCTGGATCACGGGGTTGGTGATCATGTAGCTTCCTTCCAGCGAAGCGGGTACGTTTTCCTTCAGCACTTCGTTGCGTTTGGCCACGAGGGCTTCCAGCGAGAATTGCTCAGGGCTGGTGTAGGGGAATTTATAGATGAAGATACCCTGTGTCGTATAGGTGGTCTCGTAGGAGATCCATACGAAATCATCGGTCTTTTTCTTCAAGGTATAGGAAGACGGGAAGTAGGGACTTCCGCCGAACTGGCTGCGGACGGCGACGGCCAGGGAGGCGTTCTCGAACTTCCGGGCGTTGTAGATCACGCGTTCACGCTCCGCATCTTCAAAGGCCTCGCAGATCATGTCGTTGTGTGAAAGGATGATTTCGGCGGCGGAGGCTTCATTCGGCGCATAGATGGTCACCATGGTCTGCGGGTCGGCCCACACGTTCTTGCTGATGGCTATTTTTTTCGTGCAGGTGTCGGCGATATGGACGTAGAGGATGTTGCGGTGCAGGCGGAAGACGTTCACGAATCCCTCCGGCGGCACGTTGTAAATGCGGTATTTCGACTCTTTCTGCGGAGTATAGGGATACTCTGCCTGCAGGACTGTACGGATGGCATTGCCCACCTCGGATTCCCAGTAGGCCTTTTTGGAGACGATTTCCACTTCACCGGCCTTGCCGCTGATGGCGGGCAGGAGCTGCGGCTTCTTCTCTTTCGAGCAGGCGCCGAGCGAGAGGACGAGGCAGGAAAGCGTGGCGATCAGGATGATGCGTTGGGTTTTCATATCGTGTCGTTTTTATTGTCAGAAGAGACTCCGGATGTCGTTGCCGAAGGCCAGGACCATGAGCAGCAATAATAGCGCCATACCGATCCATTCCGCCACGACCATGAATTTGTCGGAAGGCTTGCGGCCGGTGATCATCTCGAAAAGCAGGAACAGGATGTGCCCGCCGTCCAGCGCGGGGATCGGCAGGAGGTTCATCACACCCAGCATGATGGAGAGCAGGGCGCAGAGCGACCAGAACCTGTACCAGTCCCAGGTGTCGGGGAAGATGCGGCCGATAGCGATGAAACTGCCCACTGACTTGTAGGCCTGCGTCTTGGGCGAGAAGATGAGGCCGAGTTCCTGCACATAGCCTTTGATGGTGGTCCAGGTCTTTTTGGCACCGGCCGGGATGGCGGTCAGCAGGTTGTATTCCTTGGTCGTCACCTCGAAATACTTGGTCAGGTCGGTGTCGAGCAATACGCCGATGTGCCCGGCGGTGTCGACCTGCAGGGGTACTTCGATGTCGGTGTCGGCGCGGTGGATGTCGGCAGTGATGCCTTCTCCCCGGTGCCGGGCGAGTTCGCGCTGGATCTGCTGCACGATGAACATCGGCTGGCCGTTGATGCCCGTCACGGCATCACCGGGCTGCAGGTCGGCTCCGGCATTGGGGGAATCGGGCTGCACTTCCTTGACCACGAAGGGGAAGGCCAGGTCGAACATGCCCGGCGTGTTGAGCATGGCGGGCAGGTATTGGGGATCGATGGCGATGGTCAGGGTATCGCCGTCGCGCAGGACGGTCGCCTCGCGGGCCTGGGAGCGGACCAGGTCCACCTGCAGGCTGGAGAAATTGTCGATGGGCTGGCCGTCGAAGGCCAGGATGCGGTCGCCGTCGCGGAAGCCGATCTCGCTGGAGAGCTCGTTCACGGCGATGCCATAGATGGCGTTCTCGTTGCGCAGGTATTCTTCACCCCAGTGGTTGAGGATCGCGGCGTATAGGATGATGGCCAGTATGAAGTTGAACAGGACGCCGCCAAACATGATGAAGAAGCGCTGCCAGGCCGGTTTCGTGCGGAACTCGTAGGGCTGGGGCGGCAGCTTCATCGCTTCGGTATCCATCGATTCGTCGATCATGCCGGCGATCTTGCAGTAGCCGCCGAAAGGCAGCCAGCCGATGCCGTATTCCGTCTGTTCGGGGTGTGCGTCCCATTCGGCGTCTTCGTTGGGTGAAAGGAACTTGCAGTGCCACTTGCCGCCGAAGCGCTTGAATTTGACCAGGGAGAATTTCGGATTGAAGAACAGATAGAATTTCTCTACCCGCGTCTTGAAAAGCTTCGCAAAAGTGTAGTGCCCGAACTCATGGAAGAGGACGAGCAGGGAGAGCGCCAGGATCACCTGGACGATTTTAAGCAATACTACCATTTAAAGTCCGTTGATAAGGTCGGATGCAATGCGCTTCGCTTCAAAATCCGTGCTATAGATTGCATCCAGGTCGGGTTGGGCCACGAAGGTGCAGCGCGCCATCGTCGTGGCGATGATTTCGGGAATCCGGGTGAAATGGATACGGCCCTCGAGGAAAGCCGCGACGGCCACTTCGTTGGCGCCGTTCATGATGCAGGTGGCGTTGCCGCCTTTCTCCAGGGCGCCGTAGGCGAGTCCCAGGCAGGGGAATCGCTCCAGGTCGGGTTTTTCGAACGTCAGCTGTGCCAGTTCAGAGAAATCGATGCGCTTCGTATTCAGGTCGATGCGTTCAGGATAGGAGAGGGCGTACTGGATGGGCAGCCGCATGTCGGGCTGGCTGAGCTGGGCCATGACGCAACCATCCGAGAACTGTACCATGGAGTGGATGATCGATTGCGGATGGATGACCACTTCGATGTCCTGAGGCTCCACGTCGAACAACCAGCGGGCTTCGATCAGCTCCAGCCCCTTGTTCATCAGGCTGGCCGAGTCGATGGTTACCTTGGCGCCCATTTTCCAGCGGGGATGGTTGAGGGCCTGCTCACGGGTGGCGGTAGCCAGTTCTTCGCGGGTACTGGTGCGGAACGGTCCGCCCGATCCGGTGAGTAGGATCTTCTCGAGGCGGGCGTGCTCGCCCTGGAGGCACTGGAAGATGGCCGAATGCTCTGAATCGACCGGCAGGATGGGGGCGCCGAACTGGCGGGCCAGCGGCATCACGAGACTGCCGGCCGCAACCAGCGTCTCCTTGTTGGCCAGGGCGATGGCCTTGCCTGCCTCGATGGCGGCGATGGTCGGCTTCAGTCCGCTGAATCCCACCATCGCAGTCAGCACGATGTCGATTTGCGGGTCCTTGAGCAGTTCGCAGATGGAGTCGATGCCGGTAAATACTTTGATATACAAGGGATCGAGCGCCGCTGCCACTTCGTCATAAAGATCCGGGTTGCAGATGACCACGCTGGACGGATTGAAGCGCCGGGCCTGCTCGATGAGCAGCTGGCTGTTGTTGTTGGCCGTCAGCAGTTCCACCTGGAAGCGGTCTTCATGCTGGCCGATCACGTCGAGCGCCTGGGTTCCGATCGAACCAGTGGAACCGAGGATGGCGATATGTCGTTTGGGTTGTTGTTCCATCAGAATTCGATATAGAGGGTCGGATCGACCGGCTGGTTCTTGTAGCGGAGCTCAATCAGGACATGGGCGTTCGACAGCTCACCGGTTTCCCGCACGGTGCCGAGCGGGGTGCCGGCTTTCACTTGTTCGCCAACGCTGCGCAGGAGCTTGCCGGCCTGCCGGTAAATGGACATCAGGTCGCCGTCATGCTGCATCCAGAGCGTGCAGCCTTCCCGCTCGTTCCATTCCGCCGAGACGATGGTCCCGTCGAGGATGGCAGAGAACTGTGTCCCGGCCGGTGCTGTGACTTCGACGTAGGGGTGGCTGCCACCCGGGCGGAAACCTTCTCCCAGCGTACCCTTGACAGGGCGTTTGAACGGGACGTCACGCAGGGCTTCGATCCGTTCGGGTTCGGGGCGGGCCTGTTGTCCGGCATCGAACTGCTCCACCTGGGCCCGCAGCAGCGAGTCGCTGGTTTCATACACAGCCAGCTGTTCGGCATCGACCTCCGTTTCGATCCGGGTCAGGCGCATCGAGTCGAGCGGCAGCGCCTCGCGTCCCGTCATGACCCGCTGGATATTGGCTACCTGGAAGGCCCACAGGTCGATGACCCGTTCCAGTGAATCGATCTTTCTGTAATTTTCGATGGCGGCCAGCTGGGTCTTCTGGGAAGGATAACCGGGAATCGAGCGCTTGAGCGGCGTATGGGCAATAAGAAGATAGGTCAGCAGCATCATCACCACGCCGAAAACCAGGTAGGTGAAGAGCTGGTGCCTGTCGAATTTTCTTTCTTTATTTGCCATAGATTTTCGTTATCTTTGCATTATGGACAGAATCGTAGGCATCGATTATGGAAGGAAACGCGTGGGGGTTGCAGTGAGCGATCCGCTCCGCATCTTCGCTTCCGCCCTGGAAACTGTTCCGTCTGCAAAGATAATAGATTATCTTAAAAAGTATGCCGAAGCCGAAGGGATCGAGCGTTTCGTGGTGGGCTACCCCATGAATCTCGACAATACGCCGTCCGAGGCCGCCGCTTACGTCGATGCCTTCCTGAATCTGCTCAAAAAACACTTTCCTGCGGTTCCCGTCACGCTCGAAGACGAGCGCTTCACTTCCGTTCTCGCCCACCGGGCGATGATCGACGGTGGCGTGAAGAAGATGGACCGCCGCGACAAGGCCGCCGTCGACAAGGTGAGCGCGGCCCTGATCTTGCAAACCTATCTGGATCGAAAAACAGAAAACTGACATGATACTTCCCATTTATCTATATGGTTCGCAGGTGCTGCGCAAGGCAGCCGAAGAATCTGCACTGGACGATCGCGAAGGTCTCACCAAACTGATCGGCGACATGGTCGAAACCATGCACCATGCCGACGGCTGCGGCCTCGCCGCACCACAGGTCGGCGTGTCGCGCCGCATCCTGGTGGTGGACGGCACCGATCTGGTCGACCGCTATCCCGAGCTGAAAGACTTTCACCGCGAAATGATCAATCCGAAGTTCACCTTCGAAAGCGAAGAGACGTCTTCGTATGAAGAGGGCTGCCTGAGCATCCCCAACGTCGACGCTTCGATTTCCCGCCCGGCCCGCATCCGTGTCCGCTACGTCAATCCGGCCTTCGAGGAAGTGGAGGAGGAATTCGGTGGCTTTGCCGCCCGCATGATCCAGCACGAAATGGACCATCTCGACGGCATCCTCTTCGTCGACCGTGCCGCGCCCATACGGCGCAAGATGCTCACCGGCAAGCTGATGAACATTGCCAAGGGAAATGTGCACCCTCGCTATCGTGTAAAATCTGACAAATAATATCACCATGAAGTTGAAAGCCTTCCATGCCTACGACATCCGCGGCCGTTTCGGCACCGACCTGACCACGGACATTGCCTATAAAGTCGCCTATTTTGTTCCCGAACTGCTCGGCACGCGCCGCGTGCTCCTGGGCCGCGACATGCGGCTCTCTTCGCCGGCACTTCACGAGGCCGTGCTCAACGGCCTGCTCGATGCCGGCGCCGAGGTCTGCGACCTGGGCCTGAGCACGACGCCTTTCGTCTATTACGTGACGGCGAAGCACGGCTTCAAAGCCTCTATCCAGATTACGGCCTCCCACAATCCGAAAGACGACAACGGTCTGAAGATATCCCGGGAGCTGGCGCTTCCCGTCGGCTACGATACGGGCCTGAGTACCATCGAGCAGTGGATTCTCGAAGACCGTCCCACGCCGGTGGCAGAAAAGCGGGGCACGGTCTGCGACTACGACGTCCGTGACGAGTATGTGGAATTCCTCAACAGTTTCAAGCAGGATTTTTCCAACCTGGCCATCGGCATGGACTGCTCCAACGGCATGGCGTCGATTTTCGTCCACCGCATTTTCGGCGAGCAGCCCAGCTATCTGTATGATACCCTCGACGGCAGTTTCCCGAACCACGAGGCCAATCCCTTCCAGCCCGAAAACGTGGTCGACCTGCAGAAGCTGGTCATCGCCCACAAATGTGACGTCGGCGTCATCTACGACGGCGACGCCGACCGCGTGATGTTCATCGACGAGACGGGCAGCTTCATCGCGCCCGACCTGATCATCGCGCTGCTGGGCGAGTATTTCATTAAGGAAAAAGGGGAGAAGGGCATCGTTTTGGAAGACATCCGCAGTTCCAAGTCCGTGGCGGAATATCTGGAGCCGCAGGGTGCAACCATCGCCATGTGGCGGGTGGGCCGCGCCTTTGCTGCGCCGAAGCTTCGCGAACTGGGCGGCATCTGGGGTGGCGAAGTCGCCGGCCACTACTATTTCCGCGACTTCTTCTACAGCGACAGCGGCCTGCTGGCCGGCATCATGGTCCTGAACATCGTGGCCAAGCTGAAACGTGAAGGCATCAGGTTCTCCGAGAAGATCGCCCAGATCAGGCACTACGAGAATTCCGGCGAGATCAATTTCCGCGTCGAGGACAAGAAAGCGGCGATGGATGCCGTGAAAGACTATTTCATGGCTGGCGAACCCAGCACGGCCTTCTACGATTTCGACGGTTACCGCGTCGAATTCAAGGACTGGTGGTTCAATGTCCGTCCCTCCAACACCGAACCCTACCTCCGTTTCCTCTGCGAAGCCGCCACCCGTTCCATGCTTGACGAAAAAGTCGCCGCCGCCCGCTCCGTCATCGAGCAGTTCATCTAATTTCCCGTCATCCCGTCATCCCGTCATCCCGTCATCCCGCGGCATCAGCCGCTAGCGGAGGCCGTTGCGTGGGCATCGTGCGATAGCAGGCCGTAGCGGCAGGGTTTACTCCCGAAGGTCGTGCTCTCGCATGGCTCGGGTGGGGCAGAGCCCCAGTAAACACAAGAAAAAGGCGTTCCCCAAGTGCCGGACGGAACGCCTATTTCTTTAACCTAAAACTTAACCTATGAAAAAACTATTCGATTAAAAGGTTAAGCAAAGGGTGTGCCAAACTTTTTTCTTGAAGTGATTATTCCGCAGGAGTAATCGAAATAATTTCCACTTTCCGGAGAGGACGGTCGCGGAAGTCGGTCCGCTCGGCGGCAATCTTGTCGACCACGTTCAGGCCGTCGACCACTTCGCCAAAAATAGTGTACTCCCCGTCGAGGTGCTTGCAGCCTTCGGCATCCTGCACGATATAGAACTGCGAGCCGGAAGATTCTTTGGCCGGGTTGGCCTGGTCGCCGCGGCGGGCAGCCGCCAGCGCGCCTTTCTTGTGCGTATGATTGGGCAGGATCTCGGCCGGGATGGTGTAGCCCGGTCCGCCGGTGCCGTACATGGCTACCTGCGTAGTGTCCTTGGTCAGCGGATCACCGCCCTGGATCATGAAGCCCTTGATGATGCGGTGGAAGAGAATTCCGTCGTAGAATCCCTTTCTGGCCAGTTTTACAAAGTTGTCACGGTGCAGCGGGGTATCTGCATAGAGTTTGACGGTCATCGTTCCGTCGGTGGTCTTGATGACCAGTTTCGGTTCATCGCCGAGTTCCGCCCATTTGTCGGCGGGAGCAACAGGAGTCTCGTTCATGGTAGTTTCTTCTTGCGTTGTTTCCGTAGTCTGTGCCTCTCCGGCCGTCGTTTCGTCCGGTGCGGGCGCCTGTTCTTTGTTTCCTTTGCAGCCGGCCAGCAGCAGAAGTGCGGCCGTCACATAAATCAATAAACGTTTCATATCCCAAAATTAATGATTATTTCGTATTTTTGTAGATAATCTCCATCCAAGTGGCAAATCCCATCAAGCAACTGGCCGGCGAAACTGCTATTTACGGGCTGAGTACCATTCTGGCCCGAATCATCAACTTCGCCCTTGTTCCGCTCTATACCCGCGTCCTGACCCAGTCTGACTTCGGCGTGATGTCGGAGTTCATGGCCTATATCGCGATGCTGCAGGTCATGCTGACCCTCGGCCTTGAAACGGGCTGTTTCCGCTATGCCACGAAGGAAGGGGCCGACCCGGACCGGGTCTTCTCCAATGCCTTCGTGACGGTGTTCGGCGTATGCGCCTTCTTTTTCGCCGTGGTGGCCCTCTTCTCGGGCGGCATTTCCACGGCCATGGGCTATGCCGGTTTCAGCAACATCATCGTTTACTGCGGGCTCATCCTGCTGATCGATTGTACCACGGCCATCCTCTTCGCCAAGCTACGGCATGAGCACAAGGCTCTGAAGTTCGCCGTCATCAAGACCGTCAAGATCCTGACCGAATTGGGTGTCAACCTGTTGCTCTACCTGGTGCTGGCTGCCCGCTTCGCGGAGGGTTCCTGCTTGTGGCTCACCCGATTCGTCAGCGCCACGCCCGACTTCACTTATCCCATCTTCGCCATCCTGGTCAGCTGCATCGTTTGCCTGATCCTGATAGCACCTGAGCTGCTGAAGCTCACCTTCCGGCTCGACAGCGCGCTGGTCCGCCGTCTGCTGATCTATTCCCTGCCGCTGATGGTTGCTGGACTCCCGGGCATCATGAACGACGTGCTGGACCGCGTGCTGATGCGTTTCTGCAATGCTGATCCCGTGAACTGGCGGGCCGACCTGGGCGTTTACCAGGCCGCCGTGAAACTGGCCGTGATCATGCAGCTCTTCGTGCAGATGTTCCGCTATGCGGCGGAACCTTTCTTCTTCCAGCGCGAACGCGACAAGGGCAGCAAGAAAATCTATGCCGACGTGCTCAACTACTTCACGGCCTTCTGCATGTTCGGCTTCGTGGTGCTGATGCTCTTCATGGATGAGATCGGCCTGATCCTGGGCAAGGACTTCCGTATAGGTCTCGACATTACGCCCATCATGCTGATGGCATATGTCATCACGGGCATCCTGTTCAATGTCAATATCTGGTACAAGCTCTCCGAAAAAACGGGTTACGCGGTGTGGATCACGCTGGCCGGCCTGGTGGTCACGATCGTCGTGAACGTCATTTTCATGCCGCGCTATTCCTATCATGCCGCGGCATGGGGCCATATCGCCAGTTACCTTACGATGCTTGTCCTGACAGCCGCCCTGGGGCGGAAGCACTACCCGATCCCGTACAACTGGGGCGTCGTGCTGCTGCTGGTTGTCGCCGGCCTTGGTGTCTGGGGCCTGGCCTCCCTGCTTCCGGAGATGGGACTGGGCTTGAAAATTCTGGTGCATTCTGCCTTTGTCCTGCTATATGTCGGGGTGGCATTTGTTATATTTGTGCTGCAAAAAAGAAGATCCGTCGCATGAAAGTAAAGATTGTCAATCACTCTCCGTTCGACCTCCCGTCCTACGCGACTCCTTTCTCCGCTGGCATGGACCTGCGGGCCAACCTGGAGCAGCCTGTGACGCTTGCCCCGCTGGAGCGGGCGATGATACCGACCGGGCTTCATATCGAACTGCCCGCCGGCTATGAGGCGCAGGTGCGTCCCCGCAGCGGACTGGCCGCCAAGCACGGTATCTCCATCGTCAACGCGCCGGGAACCATCGATGCGGACTATCGGGGTGAAATCAAGGTTATCCTGGTCAATCTGTCGAACGATCCCTTTACCATCGAAGCCGGCGAACGGATTGCCCAGATGGTCGTGGCCCGCCACGAAACGGTGGAATGGGAGCCCGTGGAAGAACTGGCGGAAAGCCAGCGCGGAAGCGGCGGTTTCGGATCTACAGGAAAGAAATAAAATCTATACCTATGATATCAGTTGAAGAGTTGTACGAACTCTACAAAAAGTGTTCGGGAATCACGACGGACAGCCGTCAGATCAAGGAAGGCGTGATGTTCTTCGCGCTCAAGGGCGAAAAGTTCGATGGCAACGACTTTGCGGAAGACGCGCTCAAGGCCGGTGCCAAGTATGCCATCGTCGACCGCTTCCTGCTGGAAGGGACGGCTTACAAGGGACGCAAGTGCATCGTGGTGCAGAACTCGCTGGGCATGCTCCAGATGCTGGCTGCCTATCACCGCAGGCAGTTCGACATTCCGGTCGTGGGCATCACGGGAACCAATGGCAAGACGACCACCAAGGAGATGGTCACCACGGTCTTGTCCCAGAAATACAACGTCGTAGCCACACAGGGCAATTTCAACAACCATATCGGCGTCCCGCTCACCTTGTTCCGGTTCAACGAGCATACGGAGCTGGCTGTCGTCGAGATGGGCGCCAGCGCCCCCGGCGAAATCGCCGACCTGACGAAGATCGTGCAGCCCACATGCGGCCTGATCACGACCGTAGGCAAGGCCCATCTGCAGGGATTCGGCTCGTTCGAGGGCGTCAAAAAGACGAAAGGCGAACTCTACGACCACCTGCGCCAGAAGGGCGGCATGATCTTTTACAACGCCGACAACCCGGATCTTTGCGAGATGATTGCCCACCGTACCGGCCTGTGTACCAGGAGATATGGCGTCCGCGAGCAGGGCGTCCGCATCCTTCCCGCCACGGCGGAATCTCCCTATCTTACCCTGGAAATGGAGCGGGATGGCAAACCCGTGACGATCGCGACCCGCCTGATCGGCGACTACAACGCCGACAACGTGATGGCTGCCCTGGCCGTCGGCACTTATTTCGAAGTTCCTTTCAACAGCATGGTCGCGGCCATCGAGGCCTACACGCCCTCGAACAGCCGCAGCCAGCTCGTCAAGACGGAGCGAAACACGCTGATCATCGATGCCTACAACGCCAATCCTTCCAGCATGAAGGCCGCGCTGAACAATTTCGCCGGAACTGATTACAGCAATAAAGTGCTGATGTTGGGCGACATGCTCGAACTGGGAGAAGACTCAGCGGCCGAGCACCTGACGGTTCTGGAGCAGGCCGTTGCCACTGCCCCGAAAGTCTTTCTGGTCGGCGAGGAGTTCGCCGGCGCCGCAAAGGCCCTGAAAATAACATCCGCTGAGGTCCAATCGTTCCCCGACATCGAGTCGCTGAAGGCCTATGTGACGGAGAACCCGCTCGAAGGCTGCACCATCCTCATCAAGGGATCGAACGGAAAGCACATGACGCGGGTGGTGGACGCCTTATAAAAAATTTGTAATTCAAAAAATATCCGTATCTTTGCAAGCCCTTTCTCGAGAAGATAGGGAAGTTACAATTATTGAACTGATTACTAACTTAAAGCAATTGCAAAATGGCAGTTAAGATCCGCCTTTCGCGTCACGGCAAAAAGAATTACGCGTATTTCCACATTGTCGTTGCTGACGCACGCGCACCGCGCGACGGCCGTCTGATCGAACAGATCGGCCTCTACAACCCGAACACCAATCCCGCTACCATCGTCCTCGACGGTGACAAAGCACTCGACTGGCTCAACAAAGGTGCCCAGCCGACCACCACGGCCCGCCGTATCCTCTCCTACGAGGGTGTCCTGCTGAGAAAACATCTGCAGGGTGGCGTCGCCAAGGGTGCTTTCTCCCAGGAGGAAGCTGACCGCCGCTTCGCTGCCTGGAAGTCCCAGAAGGACTCCAAGGTCGCCACGAAGAAACAGAGCATCGCCAACGCCGCCGTTGAGGCTGCCAAGGCCGCTGTCAAGGCTGAGGCCAAGGTCAACGAAGAGCGCGCCGAAGCCATCGCCAAGAAGAAAGCTGAGCTCGCAGCTGCCGCTGAGGCCGCTGCCAAGGCTGCTGCCGAAGAGGCTGCCGCCGCCGCTGCAGAAGCTGAGGCTGCTGCAGAAGCTACCGCTGAAGCTCCGGAAGCCTAGTTTTCGGGATGAAAGTGTTGAAATCCTGGGGTGCCGATGGGCAGGTGGTGTTGAGCCTTTCTGCCGACGATCCCCTGGATTTGAAGAGTCAGGAACCGGTATTCATCGCCTTCGATGGACTGCCGGTTCCTTTTTTCATTGAATCGGCGCAAGCCCGAGGCGGTCGGTTGATCGTCAAGTTCGAAGACATCGATACGCTCGCCGAGGCCGAAGAGCTGGTTGGACGCGAGGTGACGCTTTCCGAAGAGGAGGAAGAAGAGGAAGATACGCTGGTCGGCCTGCAGGTCCGCGACGCCCGCACCCGCTGCATCGTCGGCGAAGTCGTCGATTTCAGCGACTACGGCGGCAACACGATCATTACGGTCGATACGGAGCATGGCGAAGTGCTGCTCCCCATCCACGAAGACCTGATCGTCAGCATCCACGACGACATCCTTACGCTCGACATTCCCGACGGTCTGCTATAATAATTTCAGACCATCGCAACTTGAAACAAAGTTTGGCACACCCTTTGCTTAACCTTTCAATCGAATAGTTTTTTCATAGGTTAAGTTTTAGGTTAAAGAAATAGGCGTTCTCCCCTGATGGAAGAACGCCTTTTTCAATTACAGCCGGAGGCGTTTGCTCAGGCGGATGTCGGCGGAGGAGGCGCCGAGCAGGAACTTGGCGCGGCCTTTCGGCGTGACGAATGCGTGGGCGTCGCTGTCCCAGATTTTCAGGTCATCGGCCGGAATGATCAGTTCGATTTCTCTTTTCTTCCCTTTCTTCAGCGTGAATCGGTCGAAGCCGCGCAAACGGAACCGGGCATCGTCGCCCGGGAAGCGGACGTAAAGCTGGACCACTTCCTCGCCGTCACGCGGACCCGTGTTCTTCAGCTGGAAACGGACGACATAACGGTCGTCTTCCTTGCGGACTTTCATCTTTGAATACTTGAACTTTGTATAGCTCAGGCCATGGCCGAAGGGGAAGATCGGCTTGCCCTTGAAATACATGTAGGTGCGGCCGTGGCGGATGTCGTAGTCCAGCATGTTCGGCAGGTCGAGGATATCGCTCACCCAGGTCTGGGTGGTACGCCCTGCGGGATTGTAGTCGCCGAAGAGTACGCTCGCCAAAGCGGTGCCCGTCTCCTGGCTGCAATGCGTCATGTGGACGATGGCGGGTACATGCGCGGCGGTCCAGTTGATGGCGAAGGGGAAACTGCTGATGAGCGTGACGATGGTGTTGGGATTGGCTTGCCAGACCACCTTGATCAGGTCTTCGGTCTCCAGCTGGAGCGAGCGGCGGTCCAGCGCTTCCCGGCCGTCTCCGGCCACTACGCCGTAGGCCCACGGCGACTGGACGGTCTGTCCGTCCCAATCCGGACTTGTGTTGGGATGATTGCCCACACAGACGATGCAGACGTCGGCCCATCGGGCCAGTTCCTGGGCGGACCCGTCGGAGTCCCAGCGCTGGAAACGCACTTCCGTCTGTGTGCTGTCCACGGCTGCCCGGATCCCTTCCAGCGGGCTGATGCGGTAGGCTGGCATCGCGCCGTACCAGTCTTTGAGGACGGCCTCGGCACGGTTGCCGAAGACAGCGATCTTCTTGACGGCATTCCGGTCGAGGGGGAGGAGATCCCGGTCATTTTTCAGCAGGACGATGGATTTCTGCGTCACCCGCAACGCCTGGGCCTTGTGCGCCTGAGTCTCCCAGAGGACCATGTCGTCACCGTCAACGGCATCGTAGGGACATTCAGCATCCATCAAGCCGAGTTTGAGCATTGTACGGAGATTATAGCGGGTACAGGCATCCAGCACCTCCGGGGTGATGAAACCGGCGTCCCAGGCGTCCCTGACCTGCTGGACGTTGGAATCGATGAAGCGGCTCAGGCCGGCTTCGAGAGACATCCGGATGGCTTCGTTGATGTCCGGGGCATAGTTGTGCGGGCTGACCATGAAGCGCAGGGCGCCGGCATCGTCCACGATGGTGCCGTCCATACCCCATTCGTCGCGCAGGATGTGGTTGATGAAATCGTTGGCGATGCAAGGAACGCCGTTGTATTTGTTGTAGGCCGTCATCAGCGATTTGGCACCGGCCTTCGCGCCTTTCCAGAAACCATAGGAATAATAGTCGCGGAACAGCGCTTCGTCAAAGCGGGAATCCGTGGCGAAGCGGTTGTCTTCGTTGCTGTTGGCCAGGAAATGCTTCATCAGCGCGGCGCCGCGCCAGTAGTGCGGATCGTCACCCTGGATGCCGTGGACTTCGGCCGCCACCATTTCCCCCACCAGATAGGGGTCCTCGCCGAAACTCTCCTCCGTGCGGCCCCAGCGCGGGTCGCGGGCCAGGTCGGCATTGGGAGCCCAGAGCACCAGGCATTTGTACGGGGCATTCCGGGAATAGAAACGTGCCTCGAGCGACATAATCTCGCCTACGGTGCGGGCCACATTCCGATCCCAGGTTTCGCCGATGCCGTAGGCCTGGGGGAAAGCGGTGCTGTGCTGATACTGTTGTTCGGGCCGGCCGACGCGTTCTCCGCCTCCCCAAAGTCCCGGGTGATCGGTTGCGCCGCCGCGGACGATGCCGTGGATGGCTTCGGTTGCGCCGGGGTTGGCGATGCCCAGGCGGGGCACGCCCTGGCCGACGATCGTTGCGATCTTTTCATCGACAGTCATCAGCGAAAGCGCGTTGTCGAGGCGCTCATCTTCCGGCAGGGCGGTATTCTGGAAAGGGTATTCAACGTCCTGGGCGGGCAGCGAAACCGCCGCCAGCAGCAAAGTCAGACTAAAAACAAAGAAATGGCGGAATTGCATATCTGTGCGTGTTTGCACAAAGATATGTAAAAAACGGCGATTGACAAGCGAGCGGCGGGGCTAGGGGCGGAGCCCCGTATAATTGTGTGGTGTTATGGCGTGCAATTCAGCCTTGACTTCTTCTGAAATGTCCAGGCCGTCAATGAAGTTGCTGATGGCCTCGCGGGTAATGTGTTCGCCGGTGCGGGTGAGCGCCTTGAGCGCCTCGTAAGGCTTCGGGAAACCTTCGCGGCGCAGGACGGTCTGGATGCCTTCGGCGACGACGGCCCAGTTGTTCTCCAGGTCTGCCGCCACTTTCTCCTCGTTGAGGATCAACTTGCCGATGCCTTTCTCCAGCGAGCGGATGGCAATCAGCGAGTGGGCGACGGGGACGCCGATGTTGCGCGACACCGTCGAGTCGGTGAGGTCGCGCTGCAGGCGGGAAACCGGCAGTTTTTCAGAGAGATAATCGTAAATCGCATTGGCGTAGGTCAGGTTGCCTTCCGCATTCTCGAAATCGATGGGATTGACCTTGTGGGGCATCGTCGAGGAGCCGACTTCGCCGGGCTTGATAGCCTGTGAGAAGTACTCCATCGAGATGTAGAGCCAGCAGTCCCGGCTCAGGTCCACCAGAATCGTATTGATGCGGCGAAGGGCGTCGAAGATGGCGGCCAGGTTGTCGTAGTGGTCGATCTGCGTGGTCGGCCATGAGCGTTTCAGCCCGAGCGAAGTAACGAAGTTTTCTGCGAAATCGTTCCAGTCGATGTCGGGGTAGGCCACGAAGTGGGCGTTCATGTTGCCCGTGGCGCCGCCGAACTTGCCCGGGTACGGGCGGGCCTCCAGCTGGCGGAGCTGCTCTTTCAGGCGGACGACAAAAACGTCCAGTTCCTTGCCCAGACGGGTCGGGGAGGCCGGCTGCCCGTGCGTATGGGCCAGCATCGGCACGTCGTTCCACAGGCCGGCCCTTTCGGACAGCATGCCGATGAGCTCGCGCAGCGCGGGAATATACACCTCTGCGAGGGCATCCTTGAGTGTCAGCGGGGTGGCCGTGTTGTTGATGTCCTGCGAAGTGAGGCCGAAATGGATGAATTCCGCGTGATTCTCCAGGCCGAGGTCGGAGAAGCGTTCCTTCAGGAAATACTCCACGGCCTTGACGTCGTGGTTGGTCCGCTGCTCGATGGCCTTGATGCGGGCCGCGTCTTCCGGCGTGAAATCGCCGTAGATGGCGCGCAGTTCCGGAAATACTTCGGGATCGACGTCCGAAAGCTGCGGAAGCGGCAGTTCGCACAGGGCGATGAAATACTCCACTTCCACCAGCACGCGGTAGCGCATCAGCGCGCATTCAGAGAAGAAAGAAGCAAGTTCCGACGTCTTTCCGGCGTAGCGGCCGTCGACGGGAGAAATGGCCAGCAGCGGATCCATACAGTATGTAGCGTTTTAGAGTTTGCGTTTGACCTCGACGATCTGGTAAGCTTCGATCATGTCGCCGACCTTGATGTCGTTGAAACCGTCCACGCTCAAACCGCAGTCGAAGCCGGCTGCGACTTCTTTCACGTCGTCTTTCATGCGCTTGAGCGAGCCCAGCTGTCCGGTATAGACCACGATGCCGTCGCGGATCACGCGGACCTTCGCGCTGCGCGTCAGCTTGCCGTCGCGCACCATGCAGCCTGCGATCGTACCGACCTTCGAGATCTTGAAGGTCTCGAGCACCTCGGCGTTGGCGGTGATTTCCTCTTTCTCCTCCGGCGCCAGCATGCCTTCGATACCGCTCTTGACCTCGTTGATGGCATCGTAGATGACCGAATAGAGACGGATTTCGATCTGCTCTTTCTCGGCGAGCTTGCGGGCACTGGGCATCGGGCGGACCTGGAAGCCGATGATGATGGCATTGGAGGCCACGGCCAGCAGAACGTCCGATTCGGAGATGGCGCCCACGGCCTTGTGGATCACGTTGACGTGGATTTCTTCGGTCGAGAGCTTGATCAGGGAGTCGGAGAGGGCCTCGATGGAACCGTCCACGTCGGCCTTGACGATGATATTGAGTTCCTGGAAGTTGCCGAGCGCGATGCGGCGTCCGATCTCTTCGAGGGTGATGTGTGTCTGGGTCTTGATGCCCTGGATGCGGATGAGCTGCTCGCGCTTGTTGGCCACGTCGCGGGCTTCCTTCTCGTCTTCCATGGCGTTGAGGGTGTCGCCGGCGGTCGGGGCGCCGCTCAGGCCGAGCACGGAGACCGGCGTGGAAGGACCGGCTTCCTTCAGGCGCTGGCCACGCTCGTTGAACATGGCTTTCACGCGGCCTGCATAGCATCCGGCCACGATCGGGTCGCCGACGTGGAGCGTGCCGCTCTGCACGAGCACGGTGGCCAGGTAGCCGCGGCCCTTGTCGAGCGACGACTCGATGATGTTGCCCACGGCCAGTTTGTTCGGATTGGCCTTGAGCTCGAGCAAGTCGGCTTCGAGGAGCACTTTCTCGAGCAGCTGCTCGACGTTGATGCCTTTCTTGGCGGCAATCTCCTGGCACTGGTATTTGCCACCCCAGTCTTCGACCAGGATGTTCATGTTGGCCAGCTGTTCCTTGATCTTGTCGGGGTTGGCGCCGGGCTTGTCGATCTTGTTGATGGCGAAGATCATCGGGACGCCGGCTGCCTGGGCATGGTTGATGGCCTCGACGGTCTGCGGCATCACGGCGTCGTCGGCCGCGATGATGATGATGGCCAGGTCGGTGACTTTCGCACCGCGGGCACGCATGGCGGTAAAGGCTTCGTGGCCCGGCGTATCGAGGAAGGTGATGTGCCGTCCGTCGGGAAGCTTCACGTTGTAGGCGCCGATGTGCTGGGTGATGCCGCCGGCCTCACCGGCAATCACGTTGGTCTTGCGGATGTAGTCGAGCAGGGAGGTCTTGCCGTGGTCGACGTGGCCCATGACGGTGACGATGGGCGGGCGCGGGAGCAGGTCTTCTTCCTTGTCTTCTTCCTGGGCGATGGCGCCCTGGATTTCGGCGGTCACGAACTCGATCTTGTAACCGAATTCTTCGGCCACGAGGACCAGTGCCTCGGCATCGAGCCGCTGGTTGATCGACACCATCAGGCCGAGGTTCATGCAGGCCTCGATGACTTTGGTGACGGGGGTGTTGTTCATCAGGATGGCCAGCTCGTTGACGGTCACGAACTCCGTCACTTTCAGCACGTTGCTGGTCATTTCCTGGCGAACCTGCTCTTCCTGCATCTTCTGGGAGATCTCCTCGCGTTTCTCGCGGCGGTGCTTCGAAGTCTTGGTCTTGGCGTGGACTTCGGTCATGCGGGCGTAGGTCTCCTTGATCTGTTTCTGGATCTCGTCGCTGTCGAATTCCGGGCGGACGGCCTTGAAGCGGTCGCCACCCTTCTTGGCGGCCTTGCCCCGGCCACCGTCTTTCTGGGCCTTTCCGTCCTGGCGGCCCGGAAGGTTGTTCTTGGGATTGCTGATGTCGACCTTGGCGGCACCCTTGTGGATGCGTTCCCGCTTGTTCTTGTCTTTCTTGCCGTGTTCGGCCGGTGCGGAGGGCTTTTTCTCGAACTTGGAGAGGTCGATGGTACCGACGGTCTTCGGACCGGCCAGTTTCTCGACGCGGGTCTCGATGTGCTCGATGACGGGACGCTCTTCGCGTTTCTCTGTCTTCTCTGCTTTCTCGACTTTCTCGGCGGCAGTCTCTTTCGGTGCTTCGGCTTTCGCCTGCGTATCGGCGGGTTTTTCTTCTTTTTCCGGCTTGGGTTGCTGCGCCGGCTCGGCTTTCTTCTTCGGCGTCAGGTCAATGTGGCCGACGATCTTGAGGTCGCTCCTGGGCGCTTCGGGCTGTGAAGGAGCCTTCTTTTCTTCCGGTGCCGGTTCGTTCTTGCGGACTTCCGGTTCAGGTTCAGCTTTCGGTGCGGGAGATTCCACCTTCTTCTGCTCCGTGAACACATTGGTCTTGATGATGACTTCCTTGACCGGCTCTTCTTCTTCGGCATTCGAGCGGTTGCTTTCGACGTCGGTGATCTCCTTCAGCTTGATGGAGACTTTCTGCGACTGTTCCTTGATCAGCTGCTCCTTGCCGAATTCCTTGGCAACCAGGGCGAAGACATCCTCTGAAATCTTGGATGTGAGGGTGAGTTCGTCGTTGATGCCTTTTTTCTTCAGAAAGTCGGTCAGCGTTGACAGACCGATGTTGTAGTCCTTCAGGACCTTGTTGACTCTGATTCTTCCTTCTGCCATATTGTTATCTCCCGTTTTGTTTTACTATTAGTTTTCAAATTCTGCGCGCAGGATCTTCTGCACGTCGAGTACCGTCTCCTCTTCGAGGTCGGCACGCTGCATCACCTCCTCGACCGGCAGGGCGAGCACGCTCTTGGCCGTGTCGCAGCCGATGCCTTTGAGGGCCTCGATGATCCAGTCGTCGATCTCGTCGGAGAAGTCGTCCAGCAGCACGTCTTCTTCGTCTTCCTGGTTCTGGTCGCCCAGGCGGTACACGTCGATCTTGTAGCCCGAGAGCTGTTCGGCCAGCAGGATGTTGCTGCCGCCGCGGCCGATGGCCAGGGCGAGTTCGCTGGCTTCCAGGTCGATGTGGATGCTCTTGTGCTCCTGGTCGATCCGGATGGCCGAAATCTTGGCCGGAGAGAGGGCGCGCTGGACCAGCAGCTGGGTGTTGGTCGTCCAGTTGATGATGTCGATGTTTTCGCCGCGGAGTTCCCGCACGATGCCGTGGATGCGGGATCCTTTCACGCCGACGCACGCGCCCACCGGGTCGATGCGTTCGTCGTAGGATTCGACCGCCACCTTGGCGCGTTCGCCCGGCATGCGGACCACTTTCTTGATGGTGATCAGGCCGTCGAAGATTTCCGGAACTTCCTGCTCGAAGAGGCGCTCCAGGAAGAGGTTCGAGGTGCGCGACAGGGTGATGACGGGCGAATTGTTCTTCATTTCCACGCTGGTGATGACAGCCTTCACCGTGTCACCCTTGCGGAAGAAATCGGACGGAATCTGCTCGCTCTTGGGCAGGACCAGTTCGTTGCCGTCCTCGTCCATCACCAGCACTTCCTTCTTCCACGCCTGATAGACTTCACCCACGAGGATGTCCCCCACCTTGTCCACATATTTCTTGTAGAGGTTGCCTTTCTCGATGTCGGTGATGCGGCTCGACAGGTTCTGGCGCAGGTTGAGGATGCCGCGGCGGCCGAAGGTCGACATCGGCAACTCTTCCGGATACTCCTCGCCCAGCTCGTACGAATCATCGATTTTCTGCACTTCTTCCAGGGAGATCTCCTTGTTGGGATCCTCCACCGTCTCGACGACGGTCCGGTTGCGGATGATGGAGATGTCGCCCTTGTCGATGTTGATGATGATATCGAAATTGTCGGCGTCGCCGTACATACGTGCCAGCTGGGTGCGGAAAATGTCTTCCAGCACGCTCATCAGCGTGGGACGGTCGATGTTCTTGAGCTCTTTGAATTCAGCAAAGGTGCTGATCAGATTGACTTCCATTGTATGTATGTTTTATTTTTCTGTTCTTTCGTCTAGATGCCGGCCGATCCGACCATCAGTGAGAAATCTTCTTTGTCGCGGTCGAGTTTCGATTCGATGAAGCGGCTCAGCTCCACGCAGTCGTCGATGGACACGCCGCCTTCGCGGGTGATGATTACTTCGATGTCATTCTCTTCGCTGACAGTGACTTCCACAAGCGAGAGCGCTGTGCCCTGCAAGTGTTCCTGAGCGATTTTTTCGATGGTCTGTTTCAGAATCATGTGACTTATGTGCAATAAAAAAGGAGACTTCCGTCCCCTCAAATCGCTGCAAAAATAGTAATTACACCTGAAATGGCAAATTTTTTGTGGGAAATTGACTACTTTTGTTAAAAATTCTGATGGAAATAACAGCCCGGACAATTGCGGAACTTTTGGGTGGCGAGGTCGTCGGCGACCCCGCTGCCGTCGTTACAGGCCCGGCCCGCATCGAACAGGCGCGGAAAGGAAACGTCTGCTTCTATGCCAATCCCAAATACGAACATTACATCTACGATACGAAAGCCAGCGTCCTGCTGGTCAACCGCACTTTCGAGCCAAGGCAGCCGGTTCCGGCCACGCTGGTCAAGGTCGACGACGCCTATGCCGCCGTTTCGACCCTGCTCGATTATTTCAGCCGGCTGCGCCATGCGAAACTGCGGGGGAACCGCCTCTGGGCCCGTCTCTCGCCGAAGCGCTCGATCGCCTGCTCGGCCCGCATCGGAAAGGGGACCCATATCGGTCCGCAGGTCTACATCGGTCCGCATGTGCAGATCGGCCGCAACTGTATTCTGCACCCCGGCGTGCGGATCTTTCACGACTGTGTGATCGGGGACGGCTGCATCCTTCACGCCAACGTGGTGATCGGCGACGACGGTTTCGGCTTTGCTCCGATGGAGGACGGCTCCTACCGGAAGATCCAGCAGCTGGGAAACGTAGTCCTGGAAGACAATGTGGATATCGGGGCCGGCACGACAATCGACCGTGCCACGATGGGCTCCACCCTGATCCACAAGGGCGTGAAGATCGACAATCTCTGCCAGGTCGGACACAATGTCGAGATCGGGGAGAATACGGTCATGGCGGCCCTGTCCGGCATCGCCGGTTCGGCCAAGGTCGGCAAGCGCTGCAAGATCGGCGGCCAGTCCGGCATCAACGGGCACATCACGGTTCCCGACGACACGGTACTCGCCGGACAGAGCGGCATCATCGGCCCTGTCCGGAAGCCCGGCCTGACCCTTATGGGCTATCCGGCGCTGGAATACGGCACCTACCTGCGTGCCTATGCCAAGTTCCGTCAGAGTGGCGCATCCGAAAACAAAGGCGGCCGATGAAGCAGCATACCCTTGGACAATCCTTCTCCTTTTCCGGCATAGGCCTGCATACCGGCAAGCCTGTCCGGCTTTGTGTTTCTCCCGCACCGGCCGGTTCCGGCATCTGTTTCAACCGGACCGACCTCGTTTCGTCCATGGTTCCGGCCCGCGTGGAATACGTGGCACAGACGCGCCGGGCCACTTCGCTCTCCTGCCAGGGGGTGAAGGTCCTCACGCCGGAGCACCTGCTCGCCGCCCTGTGGGCCATGGGTGTGGACAATGCCCGGATCGATCTCGATGCGCCGGAAGTCCCGATCCTCGACGGTAGCGCCAGGCCCTATGCAGAGGCCATTCAGGCCGCCGGCTTGGTGGAACAGGATGCTGAAAGGGATGTCCTGATCATCAAGAAGCCTTTCGTCTATGAGGACCGGCGCAGCGGATCGCGCATCGTTTTCGAACCTTCGGCTTCGACGGTGTTCGACGTGACCATCGACTTTGACTCGAAAGTGGTGGGCGTCCAGCATGCCGTTTTCGACGAGTCGACCGACTTCGCCAGCCAGATCGCGCCCAGCCGCACGTTCTGCTTCCTCCAGGAGATCAAACTGCTGATGAGGCTGGGACTGATCGGCGGCGGAAGCCTCGACAACGCGCTGGTCATCGATGAGCCCAACGGCTATTACGGCGGGGGAAAACCCCTGTTTGACAACGAACCTGCCCGCCACAAGCTGCTCGACCTGCTGGGTGACTTTTCCCTGGCCGGCCGTCCCGTCCGGGGCAGGATCGTGGCTTACAAACCGGGACATAAAGTCAATACACAAGCTTTGAAACATTATCTCGATACATTATGAACGACAATATGATAAACTTGCATCCGGGGGCCCGCATCGGCCAGAACGTCGTGATATCTCCGTTCACGACGATTGCCGAACACGTGGAGATCGGCGACGACTGCTGGATCGGTCCCAACGTGACCATTTTCGACTACGTCCGCATGGGGAAGGGCTGCAAGGTATTCCCCGGTGCCGTGATCGGCGCGGTCCCGCAGGATCTCAAGTTTCAGGGAGAGGAGAGCTGGGTGGAGATCGGCGACGGTACTACGGTCCGCGAGTGTGCCACCATCAACCGGGGCACGGCGGCGAGCGGCAAGCTGCTGACGAAAGTGGGCAGCGATTGCCTGATCATGTCGTATGTGCATATCGCGCATGACTGCCGGGTGAGTGACCATTGCATTTTCTCCAGTTTTTCGGCCCTGGCGGGTGAGGTGGATGTCGATGACTGGGCCATCATCGGCGGCGGCACGATGATCCATCAGTTCTGCCATATCGGTGCGCATTCCATGGTCGGCGGCGCTTCGGGGGTGAACAAGGATATTCCGCCCTATGTCGTCACGGGTCGCAATCCGGCGGTTTTCGAAGGTGTCAACCTGATCGGCATGCGCCGGCGCAACTTCCCGGTCGAGACCATCTCGGAAATCGGCCAGATTTACAGGCTGATCTACAACAGCGGTCTGAACGTTTCCGATGCCTGCCGTCAGATCCGGGAGTTTTTCAGCCCCAGCGAGCACCGCGACCGGATTCTCTCGTTCATCGAGCACTCACAACGTGGCATCATCCGCTGATGGAACCTTGTTTTTCCTCGGCTGTCCTGACCACGGCGTATTTTCCGCCCGTGGAGTACTTCTTTGTCATTGCGCATAGCCGGCAGGTTCTCATCGAGCAGCACGAAGCTTATCAGAAGCAGTCGTGGCGCAACCGCTGCCGCATTCTGGCGGCGGCGGGGCCGGAAGATCTGTCGATTCCGGTGGTGAAGGAGGAGCGGCTGAGCCGTCCCATCCGGGACATCCGCATCGACTACACGGAGCCCTGGCTCCAGCATCATGTCCGTGCCTTCGCCGCGGCCTACAATCATTCGGCCTTCTACGACTATTACGCCGACGACCTGCTCCCCATCCTCGAAAGCAAGCCCGTCTTCCTCTTCGACCTGAACATGTCCCTGCTTGAAAAGCTGCTGGAACTGCTGGATCTTCACGTTCCGGTCTCCCTGACCGATACGTTTGTCGCTCCGTCCGCTATGCTTCACGATTTTGACGGAAGGGAAAGGATACAGCCGAAGTACAAAGGAGAAAGCCTGCTCGCAGAATATGGTTGCGAACAGGCTTATTATCAGGTTTTCGTGAATGAGACCCCCAATCAGGTCGGGGGTGACGGGGAATCTCATTTCATTCCCAATCTCTCGATCCTCGACCTGCTGTCGGCCGAAGGACCGGACGCCGCCTCTTTCCTTAGAACTTGAAGGCAAACGTGCAGACCCATTTGTTCTGGTTCTGCGTGATGTAACCCGTGGGAGCCGTCACGGCGCTGGAGTAATTGTCGTATAGCTGGAACGAGCCGGACTGATTAGCCAGTTTCATCCAGGCCAGGTCGATCGAAAACATCGGACTGATGTTGAAACCGATGCCGGCGCTATAGGCCTGGCGGGCCGCTCCGCCTTTGACGGCCGAAGAGTAGCGCTGGTAACCGCCGCGCAGCGAGAGGAAATTCACCACGCGCACTTCCGCACCAACCCGGAGTATGCCGGCATTCTTGAAATTGGAAGCGATGTAGGCGTTCTCGCTGGCATAGATATCGTCGGCGTAGCGATAGCTGCCGTTTTTCTCACGCAGCCGGGTATTCGCATAGTTGACCATTTCATAGTCCACGCTGATCAGGCCGCGGTCCCAGAAGGTGTACGCAGCGCCTACGCTGAAACGCATCGGTGCGGTCATGGCATAATTCCATCTTCCGGTCGGGGAGTATTCTGTGTACTTGTTGCCGTTGTTGAAAGCCGTGTTCATGGTATAGTCCCATTCGTCGGTCAGCGAATACCAGGTCGGCGTGGTGAGGGTGGCCCCGAGCCTGAGGCCGGCCACCGGCGTGGCTATGACACCCAGCTTGAAACTGGCGCCGGCACCGCTGGTACGCAGCCAGTAGCTGTTGTCCATCGAGACGAAGCCGTCCTCGAACTGTGCGGAATTCTGGGCCCTCTCTTCATAGAATTCTTCCGTAATCTGGTTGACGGTGTGCAGGTTGATGTTGGCACCGACATACAGGAAGTCGGAGAAGTTCATGCCGAAGTTGAAAGAGAACTCCTGGTTGCTGCCGCGGGTCTTGCGGTTGAAGCGCTGGTCGAGGGGACCGCCGATCATGAGCTGGTCCAGGAATTCGTTGTAGTTTTCCGTCGAGGCCATGTAGGAATCATCCACGTCCGCATATTTGCCGCCCAGGTAGGAAAGCGGTGCCAGTGCGTAGGTGTTCCAGGCGAGGATGCCGGGCCACGGGGCGTCCGAGGCCTCGTAAGGGTTGGAAGTTTTTTCCTTGTCAAGGATTTGCCATTTATAGCCTTCCAGGCTGGCGGCGATGGAACTCAGCATCGACGAATTGTCCGTCGTGCCGGAGGCCCTCATCACGGAGCGGAAGTTATTGGTCTTGTTGTAGACGAAGCCGAAACTGTAGTTGATCAGTCCGCGGTAATTGCCGGTATTGAAAGTGAGGACAGTACCGATGTTCGACAGGTTCAGTCCCGTGTTGCGGGCGTTGAGGCTGTTCCCCAGATAGTCCGTCGTTGACCGGCTGGTGACCAGCGAAGGCGAGATCGTAACCTGGGAGAAACCCATCACGCCGGAGCTGGCCGGGTTGATGCCGATGGCACCCAGATCGCCGCCCAGTGCGGTAAAGGCGTTGCCCATGGCCATGGTCCGCGCAGTACCTTCACGATATGCCTCCGCAATGGAGAGCGCATCCTCTGCGGTTTGTGCCAGCAGACCTGCTGCAAAGGTCAGGGACAAGAAGAAAGTCAGTATCTTTTTCATGTCAGTTGCAAATTTAAAAACCATGTAAAAAAGAGGTCGTCAGACTTATCGGCGTCCGCCGCCGCTGTGGGTGCCGCCACTAACGCTGCGTCCGCCGCCAGAAGAACCGCCACCGCTGTAGCCGCCGGAAGAGCGGGAGCTGCTGCCGCTGCTATAGCTGCCACCCGAGGAACGCGTGCTGTAGCTGCCGGAACTGCTGCTGCTTGCACCGGTGCGTACAGGACGGGACGAACTGCCGGAGCTGCGGACCGTCGTGGTGCCGTTGCTGGAGGTGCGGGTGCTCACGCTGCCGCCGGAGGAAGTCCTGCGGGTGGTGTAGATGCCGCGGCTTCCGGAAGTGCCGGTGGGACGGTACATACCCGAGCCGTTAGCCGAATTGCGGGGCGTGTAGACGACGTTGCGGTGCTCAACCGGACCGGGTCCGGGACCATAGCCGTGCGGATAGTAGTGGTGATGGTAAGGATAGTCGTACCAGCGGTGATAGCCGTACCACCCGGCATAGCCGATGCCGCCCCAGAACCAGGGATCATAATACCATCTGCCGGACCAGTAGGGGCTGTAGAAGCCGTAATAGCCATAGTAAGGATAGCCATAGGCATAGTAGGGCCGGCCATACCAGGAATTGTACCAGCCGTAGCTCCAGGTGTCATACCAGTAAGGATTGATGTACCAGGGACTGTCGAATTTGTGGAGGCGGGATTCGTAGGTCTCACCGTCCATCAGTTCGGTTACAACGTAGAGATTGCCTTCCTCGTCTCTTGCGAGGTATTGGTCATATTGGCTGCGGGAAGCCCGCGCTTCTTTCTCGGCGATCATCTTGGCCCGTGATTCTTGGGTGGGGCGATAATAAATGCCGTCGGAATATGCAGAGGAGCTGTAGTAAGCCGACGTACCACAAGAGCTGGCAAGAGCCGCAAAAGCAAGGATTGCGAAGAATCCGAATCGTTTGTTTTTCATTTTTCCTCCTGTGTTGGTTAATTTTTGTATTTTTGTACCCTTATTTGACGCGCAAAGCGCGCGTGCGTTTAATAAAGTAATTGCAAATATATCAATTTTTATACCAATAATCAAATGGCAGAGGTATCGAACAAAGAGGTCACAAACCGGGAAGACAATTATTCACAGTGGTACAATAACTTAGTGGTCAAGGCGGACCTGGCGGAACAGTCTGCCGTCCGCGGCTGCATGGTCATCAAACCCTATGGCTATGCCATCTGGGAGAAGATGCAGCACCAGCTTGACAAGATGTTCAAGGAGACAGGGCACGTGAACGCCTATTTCCCGCTGTTCATTCCCAAGTCGTTCCTGAGCCGGGAAGCCGAGCATGTGGAAGGATTCGCCAAGGAATGCGCCGTGGTGACGCACCACCGTCTCAAAGTGGCGCCCGACGGCAAGGGCGTGGTGGTCGATCCCGACGCAAAGCTCGAAGAAGAGCTGATCGTGCGCCCGACCTCTGAGACCATCATCTGGAACACCTACAAGAACTGGATCAAGTCATGGCGCGACCTCCCGATCCTCTGTAACCAGTGGGCGAACGTCGTACGCTGGGAGATGCGCACGCGCCTGTTCCTGCGTACCGCCGAGTTCCTGTGGCAGGAAGGCCATACGGCCCACGCCACCTACGACGAGGCCGTGGCCGAGGCGACGAAGATGGTGGACGTGTACGCACGCTTTGCCCGTGAATTCATGGCCATGCCGGTGGTCATCGGCCACAAGTCCGAAACCGAGCGTTTCGCCGGCGCCCTCGATACCTACAGCATTGAAGCCATGATGCAGGACGGAAAGGCCCTGCAGGCCGGCACCTCGCACTTCCTGGGCCAGAACTTCGCAAAGGCTTTCGACGTGCAGTTCGCCAATAAAGAAGGCAAGCTCGAGTATGTCTGGGCTACGTCCTGGGGTGTCTCGACGCGTCTGATGGGTGCCCTGATCATGTGCCACAGCGACAACAACGGTCTCGTGCTGCCGCCGGCCCTCGCCCCGATCCAGGTAGTGATGGTGCCCATCTACAAGAAAGATGAGGAGCGTGAGGCCATCCTCGCGCGCATGGAGGAACTCAGGAAGGAATTCGAGGCGAAGGGTCTCAGCGTGAAGATCGACGACCGCGACAACCTCCGTCCGGGCTTCAAGTTCGCCGAATGGGAACTCAAGGGCGTGCCGGTGCGTGTGGTCATCGGCCCGCGCGACCTGGAAGGCGGCCATGTGGAACTGGCCCGCCGCGACACTTCCACCAAGGAGAATATTTCGCAGGAAGGCCTGGCCGACCATATCGCCGCGCTGATGGATGAAATCCAGAAGAACCTCTATGCCAAGGCGCTGAAGTTCCGTGACGAGAACATCCGCAAGGTCGACACCTGGGAGGAGTTCAAGGTCGAGATCGAGAAGGGCGGTTTCCTGCTCTGCCACTGGGACGGCACGCCGGAGACCGAAGAGAAGATCAAGGATTTGACCAAAGCTACGATCCGCTGCATTCCCATCGATTCCTGCGTCTGTGAGGAAGAAGGCGTGTGCGTCTACAGCGGCAAGCCTTCGCATCGCCGCGTCATTTTTGCAAGAGCTTATTAATCCATACGATCATGAAAAGACTGCTATTGGCCGTCTGTGCCATTTTCACGACTTTCGCCCTCTTTGCCCAGGCGGCGCCCGCTGCGGATTCTGCAGCGGCGGCCAAGCCCAAGGCAGAATGGAAGAAGGGCATCTCTACGACCATCGGCTTTTCACAGCTGTCGTTGACCAACTGGGCGGCCGGCGGTGCCGGGCAGCTGACCCTCAATACCTACGCCGATTTCTTTGCAGACATGACCAAGGGTCGCTTCCTCTGGACGAATGAGCTGCAGGCCGGCTACGGTTTCATCCAGAGTTTCGACACGGGATACAAAAAGAGCGACGACCGGCTGATCTTCGACAGCAAGTTCGGCTACAAGGCTGCCGAAAAGCTGTATCTGTCGACGGTCTTTAATTTCCGGACCCAGTTTGCCCGCGGCTTTACCAATGACGAAGTGGTTTCGAATATTTTTGCGCCGGCTTACGCTACCCTCGGTCTTGGTATCGATTATACACCAGTCAAGAATGTCTCCATCAACTTCGCGCCGCTGACCGGCAAGGTCACGATGGTCAATGAACCGGAACTGCGGTATCGGTACGGCAATGCCTACGACCAGTTCGCCCGTTTCGAGCTGGGTGCCCAGCTGAAGGTCGACGCGAAGCTGGAGGTCGAGAACTTCAAGGTGGGTACTACGGTGGTGGTCTTCTCCGACTATCTCAACAAGCCTCAGAACCTCAAGATCAACTGGGACGTCAATGCCGAGGCGAAGATCTCGAAGTTCTTCTCCGTGACGCTCCGCACCAACATGATCTACGACGACAACATCCTGCTGAACAAGACCAAGTATCTGCCCAACGGCGACATACTCGAGTACCAGGCAGCAGGTGTCCAGTTCAAGGAACTCTTCACGATCGGCTTCTCCTATACGTTCGGGCAGAAAAAGAAATAACGGGTGATGCAGGACCGCTTCGACAGCACCCTGGCGCGGCTGCTGGCCGATGGGGCCGGCGGCCATGTGCTGTTGGCCGTCAGCGGTGGCATCGACTCGATGACGATGGCAGACCTGTTTCTGCACAGTGCGCTGCGGCTTCCCCTGGCCGTGGCGCATTTCAATTTTCATCTGCGTGGGACGGAGAGCGACGGTGACGAGGCGCTGGTGCACGACTGGTGCCTGGCGCAGGGGGTGCCGTTCTTCCGGCAGGAGGCGGACACAAAGGCATACGCTTCTGCACGGGCGCTGTCGATTGAGATGGCTGCTCGTGCGTTGCGCTACGACTGGTTTGCGGCTTTGTGCCGCGAACAGGGATTCACGCATCTGGCCGTGGCCCACAATCTGGACGACAATGCCGAGACGCTGCTGCTGCATCTGCTGCGCGGCACGGGCATGCGGGGGATGAGCGGCATCCGGGAAGACATGCCTCTGCCAGGCGCGGAAGGTGTCCGGATCATCCGGCCGCTGCTGGGTTTCTCCCGGAAGGAAATCGAAGCCCATGCAGTACGTGCCGGCGTGCCGTTCCGGGTGGATTCGACCAACACAGATGTATCTTTCGCCCGTAACCGCATTCGGAACCGGGTTTTCCCCGAACTGGCGGCCATCAATCCTTCGTTCCTGCAGACTTTCCGGCGGGAAATGCGGCAGTTCAGCCAGATGGAGGCCTTGCTCGACGGAGTATTCTCGGCTGGTCGGGACACGCTTTGCCGGGAACAGGACGGGGTGCTGGTCATTGACATCCCGTTGTTGCGGCAACAGGAACAGACCGGCTGGTGGCTCTACCGGCTGCTGGAGGGCTACGGTTTCAATGCTGACCAGTTGGAGCAGATTGAGCGTTCGCTGGACGGCTTGAGCGGCAAGACGTTCATTTCGGCGACGCACCGGCTGGTGAAGGACCGCCGGGAGTTGCGCGTCTATCCTTTGACACTGACGCCGGACGACCTTACTGCCCGGCTCGACGTGCGGACCTTCACAGTGACGCCGGGCTTCGATCCGAAACGGAAGCCGGAGGACGTGCTGTTCGTCGATGCTGACCTGGTGCGTCTGCCGCTGTCGGCGCGCGCTCCGCGTCCTGGCGACCGCTTCCGCCCCTTCGGCATGCACGCAGGTTCCCGCCTGCTGAGCGATTTCTTCACCGACTTGAAATTGGACGTAGCGCAGAAGGAGCGCGAAATCGTGGTCACCACACAAAATGAAAATGGCGACGAAATCATCGTCGCCATCCTCGGCCGCCGCATCGACGACCGCTTCAAAATCACCGCTGCCACACGGACGGTAGCAGCTATTTCTTTTCTTCCTCGGCCGGCTTGACTTCTTCGGCTTCGTAGCCGAGTTTCACGATGGCGGCGGCGAGTTTCTCTTTGTCGGTCTTGGCGGCGTCGTACTTGATCCAGACCGTCTGGTCGTCAAGGTTGACTTTCATGTCCTTGATGCCTTTCTCGTAGGGGAGGTTGGCTTCGACTTTCTTGACGCAGTTCTTGCAGTCAATGGTGGTGACGAAGGTCACTTCCTGGATATCGGCCTGTTTTTTCTGTTTCTTGTCCTGGGCGAAAGCGGCGGTGCCGGCCATGAGGAGCAGGGTGAGGGTGAGAAATAAAAAGCGTTTCATGGTTGTATGGTTTTGATTGTTATTTCCAAAGAGTATACCGAAGTCCAATATAAATCTTGCGGCCCATGAGGGGACCCCAGACGTTGCTGGCGTCGAAAATTTGCGGGATATGAGAGGACGACGTCATCGTGTGCATGCCACCGTCACTGAAGTTGAGACCGAACGGGTCTTCGGCACCGATGATGGCATGGTGCTGGCGGTAGCCCAGGATGTTCTCGGCACCTACGTAGACATCGATGCCCCTGAACTTGCGGGTAATCTGCGCGTAGAGCATCGGATAGACCGGCGATGTCTCCATGTCCCAGACTTCCGCCGCGTACCTGGGAATCCGCATCGGGCCGTTGAGCTGGGCCGTGAAGTCGAAGGTCCACTTGTTCATGGCCGTGGCGTATTGCATGTTGAGCACGCCCTTGTAGCGGCTGGTCATCGGCCGTTCCACGAGGCCCTGGTCCTTGAGCGTCACCTTGGCGTCGGTGTAGCGGAAGGTCGCCGTGATGTTGAAGCGCTCCAGCGGATTGACCGAGAAGTCCACCTGCCAGGTGTTGGTGTAGGACTTTCCGTCGAGGTTGTAGAATTCGATGGCCAGCATGTTGCGCTCCGCGTCCACGACCACCTGCTTGTTGAAGTCATTGTGAAAATAGTCGAAACTCAGGTAAGTCTCCGTGTCTTCAGCGCCGAAGGGCAGGTAGAAGGTCACGTTGCCGCCCCAGGTCCAGGCGTCTTCCAGCAGGTCGAGCTTGTTGGGGATGACGATATCCTTTCCTGTTGAGAAGATGCCGAGGTTGTCGGTGAAGATGTTGGCGGTGCGGTAGCCGCGGCCGCCGAGGGCGCGCAGCGTCACCCAGTCGGCGGGCGCCCAGCGGACGTTGGCGCGAGGGGCGAAGAGCCAGCCGTGAAGGGTGTTGTATTCCAGATTGACGCCGCCTACGAAAGTCAGTGCCTCTTCCCAGGTGTAGGTGTATTCGCCAAAGCCCGAAATCGCGTGCTCTTTGCGGCTATAGTCGGACCAGGGTTTCAGATTGCGCAGGTCGTCATACTGCCAGGTGGCGCCGAACTCCACTTTGTGGAATTCGTTGATCTCGTTCTGGTAGATGAGGTTGGCAAAGGCGGAGTTCTGGGTGGCGTCGTAGTTCTTCAGGCCGAAGAACGAATTGAATTCGTGGTGGTTGAAGTCGGTCACCAGGGCGATGTTGGCGTGGTTGTCCTCGGCAAGGGGCACGCCGATCTTGAAGTAGCCGTTGACGCCGCGGTTGCGGATCTTGGAACCCCAGATGTTGTTCTGCAGGTTGTAGGCGTTGTCCTTGGTGGCGTCCATCTGGCCGCCGAGACGGTCGTCGTTGAGGAAGCGGCCGCCGAATCGGATCTGCATGCCGCTCGGAGCGTAGTAGAGCCAGCGGCTGGTGAAGTTCAGCTGCAGGTCTTCGGGTTCGTCGCGGAAGCCGTCCAGGTTGTGGTCCATCTTGTAGGCCGTTCCTCCCACGTGGGCCATGTTGATCATGCTCCACTTTTCGTTGAACTGGATGGCCGAAGCGACGTTGGCCTCGAACATGGCGTCGGAACTGCCGTAAAGCTGGATGAAGAGCGGGGTCTCGTCGGTAGGCTTGCGGTGTTCCATGTTGATCTGGCCGGTGATGGCTTCCAGGCCGTTGATGACGGATGAGGGGCCTTTGGCAATCTGGATGCTCTCCAGCCACTGGCCGGGGACGAACGACATGCCGAAAGGCGAGGCGATACCGCGCATCACGGGCCGGTTTTCGTCGAGCATCTGGGTGTAGGTGCCCGAGAGGCCGAGGAGCTTGATCTGGCGGGCGCCGGTCACGGCGTCGGCGAAACCGACTGTGACGCTGGCCGAGTTCTCGAAGCTCTCGGCCAGGGCGCAGCAGGCCATCTTGCACAGGCCGGCCGCCGTGATGACTTCGGTCTTGATGCTCTTGAGTTTGGGCATCGTGGACTGCTGGGCGACGACCTTCGATTCATCGAGGTCGTTCTCTCCGGTCAGGTAGAACCTGGCTTCGGCTGTGCCGGGCTCCACCACCACGGTGTCGCGCGTGTAACCTACGTAGGTGGCGATCAGCGTGGCGCGGGTATTCAGTTTCAGCGTGAATTCGCCGTTCGCGTCGGTCTCGATGAGCTTTTCGCGCTCCATGTGGTAGATCTGGGCGAAGGGCAGGGGTTCAGTGCCGCCGTTTGGCTTCTGGTAATAGACGTAGCCGTGGAAATTCTGTGCAAGGGCCGGCACCAGGCTCAGGCACAGCGTTATGAATGTGAGGATTCTTTTCATGGAGTTTTCTGTTGGGTTGACATGAAGTTGATGCATACGATTCCGGGGCAGGCCCGGAATGACGATAAGCATCTCAGATCAACCAAACAGAAAGGCGGGAAAGGGAGGCATGCTCCGGCAAGGGCGGGGCGTGCGAAATCTGCGTAAGCAGATGGGCGGGGAGCGTCTGGGCGAAACAGGGGGTCTCGATGACCAGCGGGAGGCCGGTGTCCGGCAGGCCTGCGGCGCGGTCGATGCCGCTGTCGCTGTCCTGAGCGTCGGTCAGCACGTAGACATCTGTCGTGCAGCAGCCATGGTCGTGGTCATGATCATGGTCGGCATCGTGGCTGTGGTGGTGGATCTGCTCGCAGGAGACATCGCCCAGCATCCAGACGAAGTGCCGGCTCCCGTCTTCATGACAGGTGTGGATGCCGAAGCCCGTGTAGGAGAACACGTAGGCCAGGGCCAGCAGGCAGCAGAGGATTCCGGATGCTTTTTTCATTGGTGCAAAAGTAAAGATTATTGACTATATTTGCAAAATGCAAATGTATAAATCATCATAAATTAGGATATGAAACCCTTCTGGAAAATCGTATTCGGCGGTTGCCTCGGAACGCTGCTCGCCTTGTTGCTGGTCAATCTGTTCTTTTTCTGGATCATCGGATCCGCCATCTCCTCGTTCGGGAAGGATAAGGAACCGGTCATTCCCAAGAACGCCATCTTGAAAGTGGACCTGTCCCAGCCGATCGGAGAGCAGGGGAAGGAATCCTTCACCTTCAATCCGCTGGCCGGCAGCATGAACATGGGCACGAGCGTCTCCCTCCTCGACGCCATCCGGGCGCTCGAGACTGCCGCCACCGACCCCCAGATCAAGTTCGTCTATCTCAAGGCAGACGAGTTGAACATGGATATCGCGCAGGCCGAGGAATTCCGTGCCGCCCTGGCGCGTTTCCGCGAGAGCGGCAAGCCGCTGGTCGCTTACAGCCAGGCCCTGTCCAACGGGCCGTACTACATGGCGTCCGTGGCCGACAAGGTGATCCTCAACACCTATGGCGACTGCATGATTACGGGCATGAGTTCCAACCTGATGTACTACAAGGACCTGATCGATCATCTGGCCATCGATGTACAGCTCATTAGGCACGGAAAATATAAATCGGCCGGCGAGCCGTACATCAAAAGCGAAATGAGCGCCGAAAACCGGGAGCAGTATGAAACGCTGCTCGGCACGATCTGGGGCGTGATCGCCGATGCCGTGGCTTCTTCCCGTGATTTCTCGGCTGAACAGTTCAACGCCTGGATCGACAACCTGGAGATCACCACGGGCGAAGCGGCTCTGGAAAAAGGCCTGGTGGACGAGCGCTGGTACGATGACCAGGTGCGCGATTATTTCTGCACGCTGAGCGGTGTCAAGGATCCCAAGGACCTGCACTATGTGGGCCTGAAAGAATATGCGGAGGCGAAAGTCAAGCCGAATCTGCGCGCCAAGGACAAGATTGCCGTCATCTATGCCGACGGTGAAATCGTGATGGATGATGAAGGATCGGGCAGTATTGGCAATCATTTCGCCCGCGAAATCGCCAAGGCACGGGCGGATTCTTCCGTGAAGGCCGTGGTCTTCCGCGTGAACAGCCCGGGCGGCAGCGTCCAGGCCTCGGCGGCCATCGAGCGCGAAATCGAACTGCTGAAGCAGCATAAGCCCGTGGTGGCCAGCTATGGCGGCTACGCGGCTTCGGGCGGCTACTGGATCAGCTGCGGCGCCGACAAGATCTTCTCTGACAAGAGTACCCTGACCGGCTCGATCGGCGTGTTCGGTCTGATCCCGAGTTTCGGCAAGGCGCTCAAGAAGAACCTGTATCTGAATGTCTACGAAGTGTCCACGCACAAGCACGGTTCGCTGGGCAGCGGCATGGCCCCGCTGGATGAGAGTGAAGTGGCCGTGATGCAGAAGATGATCGATGAAACCTATGAAGACTTTGTCGGCCGCGTGGCAGCCGGCCGCGGCCTGGCGACGGAGGCAGTCGACGAGATTGCCCAGGGCCGCGTCTGGGCAGGCGGCGATGCCATCGGCATCGGCCTGGTCGACGAATGGGGCGGCCTGACCGACGCCATCCAGTATGCCGCCACGATGGCCGGTCTGGAAAAATACCGGGTTGTCGAGTACCCGCTGGTTGAACCGATGTACAACCAGCTGCTTTCCATGATGAACGAGACGGGTACCGAGCAGGATATCCGCATGCAGGATCTTCCTGAAACGGCTGTCCGTGCCGCAAGCTGGATGCTGGATCTCCGTGGCCCGGAGATTGTATCCAGGATGCCATATATCGAAATTAACCTTAAATAATAAACTTAGATGAAACGTTTTGGATTCATACTGCTGGCCATCGCGGCACTTCTGGTCGCGATGCCCGCCCAGGCACAGAACCTGAAAAGCCTCGGCAACAAACTGAAGAAGGCTGGGGAAAAAGCCGGACAGGCGACGAACAATAATGCTTCCCAGTCAAATTCCGGATCATCCGCCTCCGCAACGGCGAAGCCGGGGAACAACGGCAATACCTGGTTCGTCAGCCAGAGCAATGGCTCGAACCGCAACGACGGTACCATGGAGAAACCGTTCAAGAACATCCAGAAAGCCATTGAGATGGCTTCGTCCGGCGATGTGATCCGCGTGGCCGAAGGCAACTACTTCGGCTTGCTCAACAGTGGTAACATCAAGATTGACAAGGGTATTTCGATCATCGGCGGCTACAATCCCGATTTCTCCGAACGGGATATCCTGGCGCACCGCACCTACATCCAGCCCACGGCCACGTCCAATGGATCGGCTTCCGGTCAGGGAACCATCCAGATCAACGTCATGCAGCCCAATACGCTGGTCGTGCTCGACGGCCTGATCATGGACCGCGGCAATTCCATCGCCTACAACCCGCGGGGTGAAGGCCAGCCGGAAGGTGTCGAGACCCCGATGATGCAGCCGATCGGAACGGCCGGCATCGGTGCTCCGGGTGTGCCCGAAGAAAGTGTCAACACGACGGAGACAGCCCTCGTCTATATCCAGACCGGCTCCAAATGCGATATCACCATCCGCAACTGCGCCTTCCTGAACGGCCCGAATTTCGGTATCCTCGGCTCGACTGCAGCCACGAAGATCATCATCGACAACTGCATCTTCGTCAACATCCGCATGGCCGCCGTGGAGCTCCGCGGCGCTTCCGCAACGCTCAACAGCGAAACGCAGTTCACCAACAATACGATCCTGTTCACCTGGTCACGTCTGAAAGATTTCGGCGACATGGGCTACGGCTTCCGTTACATGCCGAAGATGGACAGCTATCTCGACCACAACATCATCGGCTGCAGCATCTTCTCCGGCCTCGACCGTACGCATGTGGACAGCCCGGCTTCCAAGGAGGCCGAGCGCGTGACGACCTGCGAGAACACGCTGTTCTTCCTAAACCGGCAGGCCGACCTCACCTTGCCGGGCGGCGGCATGTTCCTGCGGGTACGGGTGGCTGATTTCGATGATGTCGAGCAGCTCGCCCGCGTGGAAGGCAACAAGGAAGTGACTGATCCTGCCCTCTTCAACGGCAAGATTAACGAAGCTTACCTGAAGGGCTTCCTCGGTGCAACGTATTCCGAGAAGCTCAGCTACGACCCGAATTCTTCCAACAACACCTTCCGTCAGGCAATGGGCATGAACATGACCGGAACGATGTCGTCGAAGGTGTCGATGTTCGCCAACCACTATCCGGTGGAAGACGCCCTCATGCTCTTCGGTGCCGTACAGGGTTACGGTGCCCAGCTTCCGAAGTAAAGATTCCGGACCATGCGAAGGATCCTTCTCCTGACGATAGCCCTCCTGGTGCTCGCCCCGCTGTCCGCGCAGATGCGGATCCGGGTCAACCAGGCGGGCTATCTGCCTGATGACTGCAAGGTTGCAGTGCTGTTGGCGGAACAGTCCGGTCCGGCCGGCTTTGAAGTGCGGGATGCCCTGACGGATTCTCCGGTACTGAAGGGGGAAGGTAGTGTGGAGGATGCCGGGAAATGGGCTTTCCCTTGTGCCTGGCGTCTTGATTTTTCGTCACTGCAGGCACCGGGTGCTTACTACATTGTCTGCGGGGAGGCCGTTTCACCGGTTTTCCGCATCGGCCCTGACGTCTATGATGGCCTGGCCGATTTCCTGCTGACGTATCTGCGGCAGCAGCGCTGCGGGGACAATCCCTACAATGACCACGTGTGCCATGAGCATGACGGCTACATCGTGTATCATCCCACGCGTACGGGCGAGCATATCGACGTGACGGGTGGCTGGCACGATGCGACCGATTATCTGCAGTACACCACTACATCGGCGACGACTATCTACCATCTGGCCTTTGCCTGGAAATATGCCGCGGACCGTTCGGTTTTCGGAGACCGGTACGATGCGACGGGCCGTCCTGGCGCCAACGGCATTCCGGACGTTCTCGATGAGGTGAAGTGGGGTCTCGACTGGCTCGATAAGATGAATCCGGCTCCGCGCGAGATGTACAACCAGATTGCGGATGACCGCGATCACGCCGGCATGCGCCTGCCCTATCTGGATTCCGTGGATTATGGCTACGGGCCCGGGAAGGGCCGTCCGGTCTATTTCGTGACGGGCGAGCCGCAGATTGCCGGACATAAGGTGAACCGCACGACCGGCGTTTCATCCATCGCAGCCAAATTCGCATCCACGTTCGCCCTGGGCGCTGACGTCATCCGGCCCTGGTATCCGGACTTTGCCGCGAAGATTGAAGGCAAGGTGCAGGATGCCTGGGACTTTGCGCTGGAGAAACCTGGCAACACGCAGACCGCCTGCGTGATCTCGCCGTATTTCTATGAAGAGGACAGCTGGGTCGATGATCTGGAACTGGCTGCCGCTACATTGTATGCGCTGGGCAAAGGGGAGCAATGGAAGCAGCAGGCTTCCTACTGGGGCGAGCTGGAGCCGTATTCTCCCTGGATCGACGGACAGAAAGGCAAGGAATATCATCATTACCAGTGGTATCCGTTCATCAATCTGGGCCACTGGCTGCTGGCGGCGGGCGAAGATGCCGCTGTGACGACGGAGTTTTCCGGATACATGCGCGATGGCCTGGAACGGCTCCGCCGTCAGGGAGCATCCGATCCGTTCCGGCACGGTGTCCCGTATCTGTGGTGCTCCAACAACCTGACGTCTGCAGCCGTGACGCAGGCCTGGCTTTACGGGCAGGTGTCCGGTGACGGGCGGTTCCGGGAAGATGAAACCGCCTTGCGTGACTGGCTCTTCGGCTGCAACCCCTGGGGTACGTCGATGATCGTCGGCTGGCCTGTTGCACAATTGCCGGGCCATGACACGCCGACTGATCCGCATTCTTCTTATGTGAAAGTCAACGGCGACCTGCCGCTCGGCGGCCTGATAGACGGTCCGATCATGCGGCAGCTCTTTCTGGACCGGGCGGGCGCTGCGCTGACACGGGAGGATGCTTTTGACCGTTACAACCAGGGCATGGCCGTCTATCACGATGACATCGGCGATTACGCCAGCAATGAGCCGACCATGGACGGCACAGCCGGCCTGGTGGCCTACGCCGCTGCCCTTGAAGCCCGCGGCCGTGCCTGGAAAGACAGCCATCCTGAATCCCGGAAAGACCGTTACGGTGCCATCGTCCGCGTCAATCCCGACCAGAAAGTCATCTATCTCTGTTTTACGGCCGATGAAAACTTCAATGGAGCTGAGACCATTCTCAAGACCTTGAAGAAGCAGAAGGTCAAGGCCAATTTCTTCCTGACCGGCAACTGCATGCGTCATGTTCCCAATCAGGATGTCATCCGCCGCATCGTAGCGGATGGCCACTATGTGGGCGGGCATTCCGACGGCCATGTGCTGTATTGTGACTGGGGTCCGCAACGGCCGACGCTGATGAGCGCCGACAGCATCATCACGGACCTGAAGGCCAATTATGCCGAGCTGGCGAAGTTCGGTGTGGAGCGGGCGGCGGCCCGATGGTTCCTTCCGCCGTATGAACACTACAATGATTTCAGCGTGGATGTCCTGGAAGGAATGGGCCTTCATGTCGTCAATTATACACCGGGCATCGGCACGCCAGCCGATTATACGACGCCCGATATGGCGAACTACAAGCAGGCCCAGCCGCTCATCGACGGACTCTGGAAGTTCGAGAAGGAGCAGGGTCTGGACGGTACACTGCTGCTCATCCATCCGGGTATCCACCCCGACCGTCCGGAGAGCGAGCGCCTGTACAACCGGCTCGACGAAGTCATCCGTTACTTGAAGAAAAAAGGATACCGATTCGACCGGCTTCCCTAGCAATTTGTCGCTATGTATAAGATAACCAGAAAGAATATGCTGACTCCCACCATCTGCCTGATGGACGTGGAGGTGCCGCGGCTCGCCGCCGCGGCCTTGCCGGGCCAGTTCCTGATCGTGCGCGCCCGGCCGGAAGGTGAACGGATTCCGTTGACGATCTGCGATTACGACCGTTCGAAGGGGACGGTGACCATCGTCACCCAGATTGTCGGCGCATCGAGCCGGATGATCTGCGCGCTGGAGGAAGGAGAATGCTTCACCGATGTCGTCGGCCCGCTGGGCCGTCCTTCCGATTTCGTGGAGCTTCCCGTTGCCGAATTGCGCGGGCGCCGCTACCTGTTCGTAGCTGGCGGCCTCGGCACCGCACCGGTCTATCCGCAAGCGAAATACCTGCACGAGCGTGGCGCGAAGGTCGATGTGATCGTCGGTGCCAAGACGGCCGACCTGCTGATTCTCCGGAAGGAGATGGCCGCCGTCTGTGACCATCTGTATATCTGCACGGACGATGGTTCCGAGGGCCATCACGGGCTGGTTACCGAAAAGATCAAGCTGCTGCTGGAGGCAGGGGAGACCTACGACCAGGCGGTGGCCATCGGCCCGATGATCATGATGAAATTCGTGACGCTGACGCTGAAGGATTCCGGCATTCCCTTGGTTGTCAGCCTCAATACAATCATGGTCGACGGTACGGGCATGTGCGGAGGCTGCCGCATCACAGTGGGCGGAAAAGTCCGTTTCGCTTGTGTGGAAGGGCCGGAATTTGACGGATATGCCGTTGACTTCGACGAGGCTCTGCGTCGCCAGACGCTGTATCGTCCGCAGGAGCAGGAAGCAGATCACAAATGTAAAATCGGGAGGAACTGACATGGCAGAGAAGATTGGACGCGTACCTGTGCGCGAGCAGGACCCGAAGGCCCGGGCGCACAATTTCGAGGAAGTATGTTACGGATATGACGAAGAAGAGGCCTTGCTGGAGGCTTCCCGCTGCCTCAACTGCCGCAATCCCCGTTGCGTGCAGCACTGCCCGGTGGGCATCCATATTCCGGAATTCATCGCGCAGGTCAAGGCTGGCGCCTTTGCTGAGGCGGCTGCGGTGATTGCGCGTGACAGCTCGCTGCCCGCTGTCTGCGGCCGCGTCTGTCCGCAGGAGACGCAATGCGAAGGCAGCTGCATCCTGGGGGTGAAGGGCGAACCGGTGGCCATCGGCAAACTGGAGCGTTTCGTGGCCGACTGGTCGCGTGAAAACGGCGGTGTGCCCGTGGAAAAGGCCCCTGCCAACGGCATCAAGGTGGCCGTTGTGGGCAGTGGCCCTTCCGGTCTGGCCTGTGCCAGCGACCTGGCCAAGCTGGGCTATGATGTCACGATTTTCGAGGTGCTGCACAAGGCAGGCGGTGTCTTGCAGTATGGGATTCCTGAATTCCGTCTGCCGAAGTTGCGGGTGGTGGAGCCCGAGATCGACAGTGTCCGTGCGCTGGGTGTCAAGATCGAAACCAACGTCGTGGTGGGCCGTACGGTCACCATCGACGATCTTCTCGATAAGGAAGGGTTCAAGGCCGTTTTTGTTGGCTCAGGTGCCGGTCTGCCGCGTTTCATGGGCATTCCCGGCGAGAGTCTCAACGGTGTTTTTTCCGCCAACGAGTTCCTGACGCGCAGCAATCTGATGCGTGCGTTCGATCCTTCCAGCGATACGCCGATTTTCGTCGGAAAACGCGTGGCCGTGGTCGGTGGCGGCAATGTCGCCATGGATGCGGCGCGTACGGCGCTTCGCCTGGGCTCAGAAGTGACGATCGTCTATCGCCGTACCGAGAAAGAACTGCCGGCCCGTGCCGAAGAAGTTCATCATGCGCGGGAAGAAGGCATCGAGTTCCGGATGCTGACCAATCCGGTGGAAGTCCTGGGCGATGAAAAAGGATGGGTGCGCGCCTTGCGCTGTATCCAGATGGAACTGGGAGAGCCTGACGCCAGCGGCCGCCGCAGTCCGGTTCCTGTGGCCGGTTCCGAATTTGAGATTCCTGTCGATGAAGTCATCATGGCGCTGGGTACTTCGCCCAATCCGCTGATAGCGGGAACGACGAAAGGCTTGGAGACGGAGCGTCACGGTTGTATCGTGGCCGATGAGGACGGCGCGACGTCACGGCCCGGCGTCTTCGCCGGCGGCGATGCCGTCACCGGCGCCGCCACCGTCATCCTCGCCATGGGCGCCGGCCGCCGCGCCGCCGCCGCCATCGACGCCTACCTTCAGTCTTGATGTAAAGCATCGGGGTCGTTGATGTCCCAAATACTGGGACATCAACAGCGAAAAGGACTAAAAATGCTGCCGATGTCCAAGTTTTGGGGACATCGGCAGCATTTTTAGAAGGAAAGACAGGCCTACGGAATAATCTCCAGCTTCCTGAACACTTTCGTCAGCTTGTCGATGGCTTCGTCGAGCTGCTCGAAACTGTGGGTCGCCATCAGGGCGAAACGCACGATGACCGAGTCTTCGGGAACGGCCGGCGGGATGACCGGCGTGATGAAGACGCCTTCATCCAGCGCCATCTTCACGGCCGTCAGGCATTTCTTGAGGTCGCGGACGAAGAGCGGGATGATTGGGGACTGCGTATGGCCGATATCGAAGCCGCGCTCCTTGAAAGCGGCATGGGCGTGGTTGGTCAGTGCCCACAGATGCTCGATTCGCTCGGGCTCGGAGAGCATGATGTCGATGGCCCGGCTGACGGCGGCGACGTTGGCCGGCGGCATGCTGGCGCTGAAGATCAGGGAACGGGAATTATGCTTGAGGTAGTTGATGACTTCATGGTCGCCGGCGATGAATCCGCCCAGAGAGCCGAATGACTTGGAGAAGGTACCCATGATCAGGTCCACCTTGTCGGTCAGGCCGAAATGATTGGCCGTGCCGCGTCCGTGGTCGCCCAAGACTCCGAGGCCATGTGCGTCGTCGATCATCAGGGAAGCATTGTATTTCTCGCAAAGAGCCACCAACTCCGGGACGGGCGCGATGTCGCCTTCCATGGAATAGACGCCGTCCACCACGATGAGCTTCGGCACCTCCACCGGAGCAACTTGCATCTTCTTCTCAAGGGCTTCCATGTCGTTGTGGGGGAACTTGAGCACGCGGCTGAACGCGAGGCGGCTGCCGTCGATGATGCAGGCGTGGTCCAGGGCGTCGAGGAAGATAAAGCCGTCCTTGAATCCCAGGCAGGAGACGACCCCCAGGTTGACCTGGAAGCCGGTGCTGTAGGTTACGGCCTCTTCTTTTCCCACCAGTTTCGCCAGTTTCTCTTCCAGTGCGAGATGGATGTCAAGCGTTCCGTTCAGGAAACGGGATCCGGAACAACTGGTACCATATTTCCGGATGGCTTCGATAGCTGCTTCTTTCAGGCGAGGATCGTCGGAGAGTCCCAGATAGGAATTGGAACCGAACATCATGACATCCTTCCCCTGCATCTTTACGACAGGATCCTGTCCGGATTCGATGGGACGGTAATAAGGATATATGCCCATCGCCTTGACCTCATCGGCCAATGTGTATTCTGCACAAATTTTGTTCAATAGACTTTCCTTCATAGGAAATGATTAATACAGTAACTCGCAAAAATAACAAAAAAATGCTGTCGCTGTACTTTCGGTCCGGGTTACTTCTTGTCGTACTGAACTTTCCTGGCCGCCTTGCGGGCTTCTTTTTCCTGCCGTTTGGCCTCGGCGGCTGCCTCTTTCGTGTGGTGGGCGCCTTTCGTCGTGATCAGGATCACGCCATTGGCGCCACGTACGCCATAGATGGAGGAAGAGGCATCCTTGAGAACGTCAACGGAATAGACGTCATTGGGGCTGACGGCTCCCAAATCAGTGATTTCCACGCCATCGAGCAGGATCAGCGGCTCATTGGAGGAATTGATGGAGTTGGTGCCGCGGATCCTGATGGAATTGTCCGGACCGATGGTCACACCCGTCACACGGCCGCGCAGGTATTCGTACATGTCACTGTAGCTGGCGTCTTGTTCCGTCATCTTGACGGATGAGACGGCATAGGTCAGGTTATCTTTGTCGGTAGATCCGTAACCAACGTTGACCTGCTCGTCCCGGGCAGGTGATTCAACGGTCCTGCCGGAGGAACCGCAGGAACTGAGAAGAAGGGAAACCAGCAGGAATCCCGCTCCGAGATACCAGAGTGTTTTCATATGGGTAATGCTTCAACTATACAAAGATTGCCATTTTTTTGTATATTTGCAAATATTACCAAAACTCTACAAGATCATGCGGAACAGATTCCTTCAGTTTATTTTCATGGCTGCCGTGCTGATTCTGGCCGGCTCCTGCAGTGAAGATTCCCAAACGGTCAAGAACATCTATGACAACTGGTGGCCCATCCATGCGACGGGGTCAGAGGAAAACACATATTTCAAAGCCAATTGGAACGGAGACTTGAACGTCAGGGGCGCGATTGTCGTCACTTTTGTCGACAAGTCGGATCCGAATATCAAATACAACGAAACCAAATACTACAAGGCCCTCGCTTTCAACAAGGACCGCAAGCATTTCAACTATATCGACATTTCCGCTATAGAATACATCTCCGGCAGACAACTCCTGTTCTACGTCAAGGACGGCAAGATCTTTTTCGAAAAGGCCAATGATGCAGGCCGGGGGACAGGCGATTACGAAGAGGGCAAAGACATCTCTTTTCCGGACAAGGACCACATGATGATCGAAGGCGTCACCTATGAACGTGCCTCCGTATACTACGAGAAACACCGCCCGTATGGAGACAAGGAGCAAGTCCTCACGGAAATTCCGATCGCAGTTTACGAATAACATGGCCCAGAAACCATCCATTCCGAAAGGAACCCGCGATTTCGGCCCCGCCGAGATGGCAGGCCGCAATTATATCTTCCAGGTCGTTCGCTCCGTTTTCCGGAAATACGGCTACCAGTGCATCGAGACCCCCTCTATGGAGAATCTCAGCACCTTGCTGGGCAAATACGGCGAGGAAGGCGACAAGCTCCTGTTCCGCATCCAGAACAGCGGCGAGAAAGCCGCGCTGGCACCTGAGAAAGGTCTTCGCTACGACCTGACCGTGCCGTTCGCCCGCTTCGTCGTCCAGCACCAGAACGAGATTTCCTTCCCTTTCAAGCGCTACCAGATCCAGCCGGTCTGGCGGGCCGACCGTCCGCAGAAAGGACGCTATCGTGAATTCTACCAGTGCGACGTCGACGTGATCGGCAGCAAGTCGCTGCTGAACGAACTGGAGCTTGTCCAGATCGTGGACGACGTGTTCGGGCAGATGGGCGTCCGTGTCTGCATCAAGATCAACAACCGGAAGATCCTTTCGGGCCTGGCGGAAGTTTCCGGGCAGCCCGACAAACTGGTCGACATCACCGTCGCCATCGACAAGATCGACAAGATCGGTATCGATGCGGTGAAAGAGGAGTTGAGGGAAAAAGGCCTGGACGAGCAGGCCATCGCCGTGATCGAGCCTGTGCTGACCCTGTCCGGTACGACGCAGGAAAAGCTCGCGCGTATGCGCGAGTTGCTCGCCGCCTCGGAGACCGGCATGAAGGGCCTGGAAGAAGTGGAGACACTCTTCGGCCTGATTGCTGATGCTGGCATCCGTCAGGCGGTGGAGCTCGACCTGTCACTGGCCCGCGGCCTCAACTACTACACGGGAGCCATCTTCGAGGTCAAGGCACTCGATTTCGCCATCGGCAGCATCTGCGGCGGCGGACGCTACGACGACCTGACCGGCATCTTCGGCCTGCCGGGCATGTCGGGTGTCGGCATCAGTTTCGGAGCCGACCGTATCTACGACGTCCTGGGCGGCCTCGATCTCTTCCCGAAAGACGGCACGGCCGCTGCCCGGGTCCTCTTTACCAACATGGGAGAGCGGGAGATTGCCTACACGCTGCCCATCGCCGCCAGCCTGCGAGCTGCGGGCGTCGCCTGCGAAGTGTATCCCGACAATACGAAGCTCAAGAAGCAGTTTGAATATGCCGACCGCAAGGGCATTCCCTTCCTGGCCATTGTGGGTGACCAGGAAGTGTCCGAAGGCAGCGTCACGCTCAAGAACCTCGCCAGCGGCGAGCAGCGTAGCGTGCCCAAGGATGAGCTGCTTTCCTGCTTCCGGCAAGCATAATTATTCATCAACATAAAGAAACCATGAAAAAGCTGATACTCTCGGCCATCCTGTTGTGTTCGGTGGTGGCCTCGTTCGCATGCACAAACCTGATTGTCGGAAAGAAAGCTTCCGCCGACGGAAGCGTCATGTGTACCTACAACTGCGACAGCTTCGGCTTCCTGCAGCCGCTCGACTTTTACACGCCTGGCAAGCATGCCGAGGGCGAGATGATCGCCATCCGCGGCTGGGGTCCGCAGGCCACGGAGCGCTTCGTGGCCCAGGCGCCATATACCTACGGCGTGGTCGGCCTGATGAACGAGAACCAGGTGGCCATCGTCGAGACGACATGGGGCGGACGTCGTGAACTCATGAACCGTGAAGGCTACCTCGATTACTTTACGCTGATGCACCTGGCCCTGCAGCGCAGCACCACAGCCCGCGAAGCCATCGCCGTGATGCATGGACTGGTGCAGGAATACGGCTACAATGCATCGGGTGAATCGTTTGCCGTCTGCGACAAGAACGAAGCCTGGATCATGGAACTCGTGGGCAAAGGCCCGGGCCGCAAGGGTGCCGTATGGGTGGCGCTTCGTGTCCCGGACGACTGCGTCTGCGCCTATGCCAACGCCAGCCGCATCCGGCAGTTCCCGCAGGTGAAGAAGGTCTCCAAGGCCGATAAGCAGCGGGGTTTCTGCGAAATCCCCGGCGAGTGCATGTACAGCGCCGACGTGGTTTCACTGGCCCGGGAGCTCGGCCTCTATGAGGGAGCCGATGCGGATTTCAGCTTCCGCGAGGCCTACGGCCCGCTGGATTTCAGCGCCATCCGTTACTGCGAAGCCCGCGTCTGGAGTTTCTTCCGTCACCACAGCGACAAGGCTGAGATGGACAAGTACCTGCCCTTCATCAACGGCCATACGGAAATCTGCGACCATCTTCCGCTCTGGATCAAGCCGGATGCGCCGATCTCCGTCCGCGAACTGATGAATGACATGCGCGATCACTACGAGGGCACGGCCCTCGACATGACGGCCGACGTCAGCGCCGGCCCCTATGCGTCCCCGTACCGCAGCCAGTCCGTCAACTTCTTCAGCAGCGACTCCACCGCCATGTTCCGCGAGCGTCCTATCGGCTGCCAGCAGAGCGGTATGACGATGGTCTGCCAGATGCGTTCCTGGCTGCCTGATGCCGTCGGCGGCGTAACCTATTTCAATATGGACGACGCCACGATGGTGGCCTACGTGCCGGTCTACTGCGGCATCACCCGTGTACCGGAACCGTTCCGCCGCGAGAACAACGACATCCGGGAATTCAGCACGGAAAGCGCCTTCTGGATGAACAACTTCGTGGCCAATATGGTGTATCCGCGCTGGAGCGCCATGATCGGCGACCTGCGCGACGCCCAGAAAGAGTTGGAAGACTACTACGCTGACGATCAGAAAGAAGTCGAGGAGAAGGCTTCGAAAATGACGCCTTCCGACCGGGCTGCATTCCTGACAGCCAAGACGGAATCTTATACCGACAAGATGATGAAGCGCTGGGACAAGCTCGCCCGCTTCCTGATCGTCAAGCACAACGACCAGACCATGCAGCCGAGCGAGAATGGCGAGATCGTCCGTGGCCGCCGTACTTCTCCGGCGTATGCCCCGGCCTTCATCGACGCCGTGAAGACCGTCACGGGTGACCGTTACGTCAAGCCCGCCGAGAAAAAATGATAGCGATGCGCTTTCGACATGTATTGTCCAGCGTTACCTTGATGGTGACGCTGGTCCTGTTTTCAGCCTGTGACCAGAAGGAGGTACTGACCGGCGACTTCTCCTTGGTGAGTCCGCTGCCGCGGATGATCGCTTCCGACGAGCCGATTGATTCGCCGATGGTCATTTCCTGCCGAACTTTCATCGGCTATCCCGAAGGGAATGACGCCCTGCGGGATGCTGCCGAAATGCTGGCGCAACAGTTGGGATATATTCTCGGTACACCGCTCCGGACCGTACCTTCCGGCAAGCGGTCAACGGGAATCCGGCTTCGGATCGATCCGGAACTGGGTGCCGGACTCGCAGATTTCCAGCAGAAGGAGTGCTATCGCATCATGTCGGATGCAGATGGGATCAGCATCGGCGGTGGCAGTATTCTGGGTGTGTTGCACGGTATCCAGACACTTGTCAAGGCGCTGCTGTTTCCGGACGCCGCAGGTCGCTGCCGCTTCGTATTGCCGGCCGGAACCGTCTTTGACTATCCGGAGTTTCCCTACCGGGCTTTCATGCTCGACTGCGGACGGCATTTCTTTCCTGTCGAAGATGTCAAGCATGTTATCGACATCCTGGCACTCCACAATCTCAACTACTTCCACTGGCACCTGAGTGAAGACCAGGGCTGGCGGCTGGAGATCAAGAAATATCCGCGCCTGACGGAGGTCGGTTCCTACAGGCCGGGCACCCGGGATCCGCAGGATGTGCTGGACGGCATTCCGGTCAGCGGTTTCTATACGCAGGATGAGGCACGGGAAATCGTACGCTATGCGGCAGAGCGGGGCATCACCGTAATTCCGGAGATCGACCTGCCCGGCCACACGACGGCGGCGCTGGCCGCTTACCCGTCGCTGGGCTGCACCGGCGGACCCTATGAAGTAGCCAACCGCTACGGCGTGCTTGACGATGTGCTGTGTGTTGGAAAGGACGAGACGATGACCTTCGTCAAGGACGTGTTGGCCGAGGTGATGGATATCTTTCCGTCGGAATATATCCACCTGGGCGGGGACGAGTGTCCGAAAGTTCGCTGGGCGGAATGCCCGGACTGCCAGCGGAAGATTCGGGAGCTGGGACTCAGGGATAACGGCAATAAAACGAAGGAAGAACTGTTGCAATCGTGGTTCACTTCAGAACTGGAAGCCTATCTGGCTGAACATGGTCGGAGGATGATTTGTTGGAACGACGTGCTCTGTGACTGGGGCGACCATGTAGTCGGCGAGCCCTCGAAGCGGACGGTCATCGCCGGCTGGATGCGTCCGGCCTCAGCGGCCATTGCCGCCCGGGAGGGCTATGACGCCATCCTGTGCCCGGTCGGCCACTTCTATTTCAGCAATGCCACAAACAACAAGCTGGAAGGTCTCGATCTCATCCGTTCGGTCTATGATGTCCCGGTCATTCCCGAAGGACTGACCCTGGAAGAAAGCCGGCACATCCTCGGCGCCGAAGCCTGCATATGGACCGAACGCGTCGCCGACAGGGACGATCTGGAATGGAAACTCCTTCCCCGACTCTCGACATTGGCCGAACTCCAGTGGTCCGATCCCACCGCCCATGACCTGGACGCCTATCTGCTCCGCCTCCGCCACATGACCGACCTCTACCGCTCCCGCGGCTGGAATGCCCGGGAGCTGATCCTACCCTTTCCTGAGTAGATTTCCGTCCTTTTCTGCCAAGTGTCGTTGATGTCCCAAAAACTGGGACATCAACGGCGTTTTCTTCCTTTTTTGCTGCTGATGTCCCATATTTGGGGACATCAGCGACGGAACTTGTTCCAGAATTGAAAAATGTCTTGACAACGGTTGTTTTGGATAGTATCTTTGTACTGTTACTGTAAGATTTGTGCTGTATGAAAAAGATCTTTAATACGCTCCGATCTGGAGCAAAGCTGCTTGGGAGGATTGTCCTATGATTGTGCTGGAACAATGTATGGAGATCCTCAATCTCACTTCCCTGGCCTGGAAAGGTCGTGAACGCTACAGCGTCGTCGCCCACTCCTTCCGGGTGATGGCCAAAGCCAAGAATTTTGATGAGATGGTTGTCGGAATGATGCACGAGCTCTATGCGGCATCTGCGTATACCCGATCCCTCTATCATTGTGATGTGGACGGCGATCCCCAATGGGGGATGTCGTTGGACTTGTTTACATCTCCGGTAAAAATCCCGCGTTACTCGCGTTCCGAAGAAATACCGGAAACCGTCTTGTTGGGGGCTAACATGCCGCAGGGTATGATTGAAAAGCCCAAGGAAAAATGGATAAGGGATCAGACCCGCTGGAATCCCAAGTACTTTGAATGGATTCGGAAAATCGGGGACGATCGCATTGCTCGAAATGTGCAAATCTATGATCTGGAAGACAAATTGGACGTCCTGCTCAATCCGACCAAATATATGGAGGAACTGGGCCCACAGTATTTTGCTCTTCCATGGAAAAAGCACTATTGCGTGGATATCCGATGTGGAAAACACATGAATTATATCAGGGAAGTACCTCGAACGGATGATTCCATTCTTCTGAGAGACATCACTGAAGATGAACGAAACGATTTGATTGAGAAGTATTCCTGGGCGCTTGATCATTTGCGATGGGTGGAGGACCGTCATCCGTCTGAACGAACATACTCCAAAGAACAGCAGCAAGAACATGCGAACATTTGCAGCCAATGGTTCAATGACTGGGTTTCTCGTGAGGAGTCAGAAAGGGAGATGTTCGAAAGAGAGATGGATGAATGGAAGAGCGACCAGGTGGAAGCAGCAGAAGAAAAATACGAAGAAGAGGAATGGAGCGATGGAAATGAAAGAGTTTCAGCTGGTAACTACCGACCATCTTGTTGACCGGCTATGGTTTCAGGAAGATGATGACTTCAAGGCCGGGATGAATGGCGTGGCCGTCATCGCACAACTATTGTCAATGGACGTCCTGTCGTTCATCCTGATGTCCAATCACGTGCATTTTGTCCTTTGCGGAAGTCATAACGAATCCTTATTGTTTATTAATGAGTTCAAACGGCATCATTCAGCCTACTTGCAAAGAAAGTATGGATTCAAGGAGTTTCTGCGGCGGAACGATGCGGATGTTCAAAAGGTATCCACAGAAGACGAATCGCTTGAAAGGGCCATTGTCTATGTGCAGATGAACAGCGTTGCTGCCAATATTTGCCTGCATCCTACCGGATATCCCTGGGGGACTGGCAATGCCTTTTTCAATTTGATGCCTGTTCATGGAAGAAGACTCGGGAACATGTCCAGAAGAGCTCAGATCAGATGTCTCAGGAGTAACATTAAATTGCCGGAGAGCTTACGCATTTCAGATGGGTTTGTTCTTCCAGAATCGTTCGTGCAAGTGCGTTTCGTAGAAGATGTTTTCAGGACACCTTCCAGGTTTAACTATTTCTTGAACAACTCTTCCAAAGCAAAGAGGAAGTTGGAATCAAATCCTGATCTGCCGTCATTTCGTGATCAGGTCATTCTTTCTGCTATTCCCGATATGTGCCGTTCTCTTTATCGGAAAACGACCGTTTCCGAACTGACTTCAGAACAGCAAGCTGAACTTGTCAAGCAACTGCGGAGACGATTCAGTGCGGATGTCCATCAACTGGTCAGAGTGACGGGTTTTTCATATCCTGAGATGGCTGGAATGCTTGACGGTATCTAGAAACTGCTGCCGATGTCCAACTTTTAGGGACATCGGCAGCGTTTTTCCCCCGAAACGTCGTTGATGTCCCAAATACTGGGACATCAACGACACGAAAGTTTTATTTCTCCTTTTCCCAGAGGACTACGTTCTGGATGCGGACGCTTTCTTCGTGGATGACGCTGAAGAGGGAGCGCAGGAAACGTTCGTCCAGGCCTTCTCGTTCGCCTTTGCGGACCATGTCGTCGAGGAGGGCATCCCAACGGCCCATCTGCAGGATGGCGATGTTGTGGTCTTTCTTGTAGGCACCGATTTTTTCAGAAACCGACATGCGGGACTGGAGGATCGACAGCAGGTTCTCGTCGATGACGTCGATGCGGGCACGCAGCTGGTCGATGTTGTCGCGGTAGTCGGCCGATTGACTGTCAGCATCGCGCACAACGATCTGTTCACAGAGCATGGCCCGGAGCTCTTCGGGCGTAATCTGCTGCTTGGCGTCGCTCAACGCTTGCGAAGGATTGCAGTGCGATTCGATCATCAGGCCTTCCAGGCCGAGGTCCATGGCCCGCTGGCTGAGTTCGAGCAGGTATTTCCGGTCACCGCCCATGTGTGAGGGATCGGCGAAGAAGGGAAGTTCGGGGAAACGTGTGCGGAGCTCGATGGCGATGCGCCAGCCCGGATCATTGCGGTAGGTAGTGGACTGAAAGGCGGAGAATCCCCGGTGAATCACGCCCAGTTTCCGGACACCGGCCCGGTTGAGGCGTTCCAGGGCCCCGATCCAGAGCTCCAGGTCGGGACTGACGGGATTCTTGACAAGCACCGGAATGTCAGTACCTCGCAGGGCATCGGCGATTTCCTGCATGAGGAAAGGATTGGCGGTGGTCCGGGCTCCGATCCAGAGCATGTCGAGGCCATGATCGAGGCAGGCTTGTACATGGTCACGGTTGGCGACCTCGGTGCAGACGAACATGCCATAGGTTTCCTTCACCTTCTGGAGCCATTTGAGCCCGGGCATGCCGATCCCTTCAAAACATCCGGGGTGGGTGCGGGGTTTCCAGATGCCGGCCCGGAACATATGGATGCCGAAGCTGGCAAGACCTTTGGCTGTTTCCATTACCTGTGCTTCGCTTTCTGCGGAGCAGGGGCCCGCGATGACCATCGGGCGGGGGAGTGTGAAGAATCCCCATTCAGTTATCGGGATCAGATCGAGTTTGTCTGCCATGATTGTCAATTGGATTAACGGATGATTTTTCTGATGCGGTTGGCCTCTCCGATCAGGGAACGGATCTTGTCCTGGTCGTAATCCGCGATCGCATCGCGGAAAGCCTTCATTTTTTCAATGTATGTATCAATGACCCGGAGCACGTTGTCGTGGTTCTGGGACAGGATCGGGACCCACATGTCGGCGCTGCTCTTGGCCAGGCGGACCGTGGAGGAGAAGCCGCCGGAAGCCAGGTCGAAGATGTGCTTTTCGTCCTTTTCCTTGTCAAGTACGGTCAGGGCGAGGGCGAACGAGGTCACGTGCGAGATATGGGAGACATAGGCTGTGTGTACGTCGTGCGAAGCGGCGCTCATGAAGATGAGGCGCATGTTGAGCACGTCATAGAGCTGTTCGACGGTCTTGAGGGCCTTGGGCGAGGACTCTTCCTGATTGGCGATGATGCAGGCCCTGCCGTCAAACAGGTTGGGCATGGCCGCCCAGGGTCCGGAATACTCGGTACCGGCCATCGGATGTGTCGAGACATATTGTTCGCGACGCGGATGATACTGGGTCGACAGGTTGATCTGTTCCTTGGTGGAGCAGACGTCGATGACGATCTTGTCGGGCGTATCTGCTTTCTGGAAATGATCGAGGATGTCGCAGACCATCTTGACCGCCGTCCCGACGGGAACGGCCACGACGACGATGTCGCAGCGGTCGAGGCATTCTTCATAGGGAACGATCTCGTCGCAGAGTTGCATCTTGAGGGCGGCCTCCGCATGGAAAGGATCGGCTTCCACGCCCAGGACGCAGGAAGCAAAACCTCTTCGCTTCAAGTCGATGGCCATCGATCCGCCGATGAGCCCGAGTCCAATGATTCCGATTGTCATACGCTAGCAAATCAGTTGTTGAGGATGCCCGCAATCTGTTTCCGGGCCTGTACCAGGACTTCCTCCTTGGCACAGAGGGAAATCCGTATGTAGTTTTCTCCGTTTTTACCGAAAATGAAACCGGGAGTGATGAAGACGCCGCTCCGGTAGAGGACCGTGTCGGAAACACGTTCGCCCAGGCTCTTTTCCTCGGCAGGGGTCAGAGCAGCATAAGGATTGTCGTCCGACACCCGGCCCCAGAGGAAGAGGCCGCTCGAATCAGGATCGTAGCGAACGCCCAGCAGGTCGAAGATGGCGCCGGCCAGGACTTTCCGGCGGGCATAGACGGCATTCAGTTCGCGGAACCATTCCGGTCCCTGCTTCAGTGCCTCGACGGCAGCCAGCTGCAGGGGCTTGAACATACCCGAATCCATCTGTGACTTGACCTTCAGTACCTGTGCGACCAGTTCCCTGTCGCCGGCGATCATGCCGATGCGCCAGCCCGACATGTTGTGGGCCTTGCTGAGGGAATTGAGCTCCAGGCAACACTCCTTTGCACCCGGCGTGGCGAGGATGGAGAGCGGATGGTCGTTCAAGATGAAGCTGTAGGGATTGTCGTTCACCACAAGGATGCGGTGACGCAGTGCAAAGTCCACGATTTCCCGGTAGAGCCCGGGAGAAGCTGAAGCACCGGTGGGCATGTGGGGATAATTGACCCACATGAGTTTGACGCCGGAAAGGTCCGTCTGCTCCAGCGCGTCGAAGTCCGGCTTCCAACCCTTGTCTTCCCGCAGGTCATAGCGGATGATCCGAGCCTGTGTCAGCAGTGACGCAGAAGTATAGGTAGGGTAGCCCGGGTCGGGGACCAGCACGCCGTCGCCTTCGTCCAGGAAGGCCAGGGCGGTCAACAGGATGCCTTCTTTCGAGCCCACCAGCGGCTGGATCTCGCAGGACGGATCCAGCGTTACACCGTAGTAGCGCAGATACCACGCGGCAAAGGCTTTCCGCAGTTCCTCGATGCCCACATAACTCTGGTATGCGTGGGTATCTTTGCGCCGGGCGCTTTCCGTCAGGGCAAGGATGGCATCGGCCGGCGGCATGCCGTCCGGCGCGCCGATGCCCAGGTTGATGACGGACGCCAGTCCGGCGGCGGCTTTCCGTTTGTTGATTTCTGCGATCTCCTTCAGTTTCCGGGAGAAATAGTATTCCTGGACTGATCCGGTCCGTCTTGCAGGTGGAATGATCATAGGGCTGCGGAATATTCGCCCAGGACGCGCAGGTCGTCGATGAGCGGCCGCACGGCAGCAAGGGCTTGGTTGTAGCGTTCGTAACTGTCGAACAGGATGTCGATATAGAAGAAGTATTGCCAGCGCTTGCCGGGAATGGGAAGTGACTGGATACGCGTCAGGTTCATGTCGTAGAACGACAGGATGGTCAGGATGTGGGCCAGGGAACCGGGCTTGTGGGGCAGCGTGAAGCAGAGCGAGGACTTGTTGACGGCTTCCTTGGCTACACGGATGGCGTCGTCCAGGATGAGGAAACGGGTGAAATTGTCGTGGTAGGTTTCGATCTGCGAAGCGAGGATTTCCAGTCCGAATTCCTGGGCGGCGAGGGATGAGGCGACGGCGCCCACGCCCTCCAGCCTTTCGCGGGCGATGTCTGCGGCGCTCTTGGCCGTATCTTCGCTTTCGACCATCTTGATCCAGGGGCACTTCCGTTCAAAGAAGGCACGGGTCTGGTTGATGGCCATGTAGTGCGTGCGGACTTCCCGGATGTCTTCCATCTTCTGTCCGGGAAGCGCCATCAGGTTCTGGTGGATCTGCAGATAGACTTCTCCTTTGATCTTCTGGGGATTTTTGCGCAGAAGGTCGAAATTGGGCAGCAATCCGCCGGATATGGTGTTCTCGATGGCCATGACGGCGGCGTCGGCGCGGCCCTGTGCCAGTGCGCTGAACAGGTCGTCGAACGTGGCACATTCCACGATGGCAATGTCTTCATTCTTGCCGGACCGGTAGAAATCGCGGGCTGCCTGCTCGTGGAAACATCCGGAAAAACCTTGGATGGCTACCCTTTTCATGCTTGTTTCTGTTGCGCCATCTCCCGAACTTTGCGTCCGAAGATCACATGGGTATCTTCAGCCAGCATCTCCAGCGGTTCCAGCATCTGCGCAGGATTCTTGAGCAGCCGCTCCCAGTATTTCATGGCACTGACAAAATAGAATCCGTCGCAGAAGCGCTCGTCGGTCACGATCTGGACAGGCATCCGCTTCCCGACGACGATCAGGCCGTCGCCGTTGACCACGGGGACCTCGGACTCCTTGCCCATGGCCATGAAGATGCCGGTGGTGCCGAAGTTGTAGAGATGGTGGAAGATCGCAGGGCCCTTGATGGACTTCATGTTGGTCAGGAAAAGGGAGGTATGGAAGGGGCTGAGCTTGATGATGGCGTTGGGCAGGATGCTGTGCTTGTCCATGAACTTGATGATTCCGACCGACCATTTGATCAGGAAATTGGGCGTCAGCGTCAGCAGCCGGGCAATCTTGTCCGTTCCGTTGTTGGCCTCCAGGTTGTTGTTGGCCTCGATGGCTTCATCGATCTTCTGCCGGACTTCATCTACGGTCTCCAGGCCGGTGAAGGCCAGTTTGACCAGTGCGTCGGGTGCGTTGGGGCTCATGCCTTTCTTGACCACGAAGGAGACCTGGATCTCGTTGTGTTTATATATGCGGCCGTTCATGATGAAACGGTTGAGTCGGGGGAAACGGGCGTAGACGCGCACCATCGCGGCGATGAGCAGGTGCATGTACGTATACTCCGTACCTTTATCAGATTGCTGGATGATGAATGCGTCCAGGGGCTCACACGGGCAGTCGTACTCCGTCATGTTCTGGGCGTCGTTGCGTGTGGGCATGATATGCGGGATAATCCGCTGGATCGGGTCGATATCTTTGACTTTCTTTCCGTCTGGTCTGAATCCGAACATGGGACTGGTTTTAGGCATTAAAGCGCGCAAGTTAACAAAAATACGGTTAACTTGTCAATTTATGCCCGTTTTCGATGAAAGACCTGTCAGGGAATGAGCTCCAGGACCTGGTTGACGGAGCTGTCTTTCTGGTAGATGACCTGGCGCACGATGCCCACGCCTCGGGCGACCCAGGTCTTGACGGGGAAGGGTCCTTTGCCGGTGAAATATTCGTCATCCTCGACCAGGAAACAGTCGAACGTGCCGGCCGGCACTTCGATGGTCTCCTGCGCCGTAACACGACGGTTAGTGTAGCGGTTCGTCGCCGTAAAGACGCGGAGCACCCGGACACTGATCTCGGTATCGCGCAGGATGTCGCCCACGGCGATGTCGTCGGGGATGCTGCTCAGGTCGCCGACCGGCATGTAGTCTCCCGATACGATGGCTTGCGAAACATTGTTGACATACGCCTTGGCCTGGCCGTCTTTCACCCGGACCTGGAACGCGAAGGGCTTGTCGCCCGTCACGGATTTTCCATCGCTGTCATAGAACAGGTAGGCATAATGGATTTCGCCATTGTCCTGGTCTCCGTCGATACGGACGAGCTTTTCGTGGCAATAGCCGAAGCAATCGCCGTCACCGTCGTAGATGATCCATTTCAGCGTGGTACCGGGGCGGTTGTTGTAAAAACCTTCCTGCGCGCCCAGGTTGCAGCAGATCGCCGCGAACAGCAGTATCGCCAGGAATTTGCGCATGTTCATAGTCTGTAGTGTACCCGTTTGTAAAACTTCGCCAGTCCCGGCTTGAATCCCGACAGGTTGAAGATCGCATAAAGCAGATTCTTGAAGAAGCGGTCCAAGGCGAACAGGCCCGTGAAGAATTCGATGACAACCAAAGCAAAAAGGCTGCCATGGCAGGACGAAAGGTCGGGAAATGCACCCAGGCAGATGGCGACAAGCAGCAGGAAGATGACGAACGGGTTCCTGAAACTATAGGTGGAAAGGGTTTTCCTGAGATTGCTGCGGAGAATGGGACCGGCATGCGAGCAGCGGTCCCGGGTGATGAGGGCGCCCGCCTGCGCACGGTAATCAATGTCAGCATCTATGACCGGTCCCGGCGAGACCGTCTGCAGGTTCTTGAGAATCTGGTTCTGTTCGACACAGAACTCCATTCCCTGCGGAAGATAGATGTCGCACTGGCTGCCGCGGCAGATGAAATAATCGACGCCGAGCAGTTCGTGCCGGTCGGAAGCGATCATCTTCGAGACATACTTGTCCAGCGTATAGACGCAGACCACGCCGTTCTCATATTCCGTCCGGATGAACGAGTTGTTCAGGAAGCGTCCGTCGAGCCGCGTGACCATCTCCCCGGCCTCCACCATCGAGATCAATTCTCCGTCCTTGCCATACTGCAGTTCCCGGATAATCCTTGACCCGATGTTGGTTACCGCGTGGCAGTTGAACTTGTTCAGGAAAATGGTCGCATGGTTGTACAGCCGCCCGCCGTCCGCTTCGGCCTCCCGGTCCAGTTCGAGCAGGATCTGCGGGTCCAGATAATCACATTTGCGGATATGGGTCATCAGCGGCACGTCGCGCTCGAGGCAGGTGACGACGCCGTTGACCGGGCAGGCGATTCCGCCGGCATAGTTCTTCCGGTCGATGGACTTGCTGCCCTGGTAAAACACCACGTCGTCCAGGCAGTTGTTGACGAGCAGCAGCACGAAAATGGCCAATACGGCCCAGACCGGCGGCAGGAAGAAGCTGCCGATGAGCAGGACCAGTGCGAGGATGTACCGGATGAGATTGAAATGGCTCATGGCTGTATGCTGTTAAGGTTCAAGATGAAATCTTCATACCTGTACCATACGCCCTCCCGGGCGAAAGAACCGGAGCAGACAGGTGTCCGTTCGCCGGCAAACGCATCGAACGGATTGTATCCGCGGAAGAGATTGACGAGCGAAGTGCCGGAGATGCGTTTGGAGTATTCCACGAAATAGATTTCACCGGCCGGATCCTCGATCAGCTGGATATGGAAGACTCCCGTGACCATCAGCGGAATCAACGCCCGGATGGCCCGGATGAATTCATCTACGGCCCGGGTCACCTTGCTTTCCTGTCCGATGAAGCGCAGGTATTTGTCGTAGCCGTTTTTCAGGCGTACCTCACGGGCGTAGATGACGGGTTCGGTCCCTGCCCAGTTGATGTCGACGACGTATTCGTGGCTGATTTCCACGCGCCGGGTGATGCAGGTATCAGCCAGCCTTCCGACGCCGTGGCTGCCGGCCGACATCGTGTTCGGCCGCATGAAAACGTCGTCCAGGGAGAAAGTTTCCGGGATCCGGATCGTGCAGCCTTTCGTGACTGCTGCCAGACGGTTGTTCATGTCGCGTTTGTTGAAGAACCAGCTCTCGACCGCTGTCAAGGGATTGCGGGCGGCCAGCTCGAACACGGCGGGCTTGCCCTGGCGGGCCAGTTCGTCGGCCGGGAAGACCGTGCAGCCGGAGGCATCCCGGGCGATCATCGCCAGCGCTTCGGCTTCGCTCACGCGGATGACGCCGGCGGGAGCGGGACAAAGCGGGTAGGTGGTATCCATGTCGGCCAGAACCAGGCTGTTACCGTCGTCCTTATTGACGCGGTTGACGAAAAACAGTTCAGCGGAAAGGCCCGCACGGCCGCCGGCTTCGAATACCAGATAGTTCATCGGATCATCCTTTGGAGGTAGAACAACTCGGCATATTTCACGCAGCACTCGGTACCGCGCACCATGGCCAGTTGCCGGATTCCTTCCGGGTTCAGGGGAGAAGGCTCTTTTTTGATCTGGCTCTGGTAGATACTGAAGATTTCAATCTTTTCGTCCAGACAGTCCGAGATGTCATGGTACCACAAGCCCCCGCCGACGTTGATGTTCCGGCTCAGGATGAAAGGATACTCGTAGAGTGCGACGAACCGGGGCATGAAGCCCTGCCGGAAGCGGAGGGCGGCCATGGCGGAGTCGTACACTTTCTTGTGGTCCTGATGCCAGGAGGGATAATTGATGAACAGTTCGTCCGGCTGGAAGCTGTCGAAAAGGGCGTCGTACTGTGAAACGAAGAAACGGGTCGGCACCATGTCCAGCTCCCCGTCGCAGTTTTCAATCAGGATCTGGTGGGAGGCATGAAGCCGTTTGCAGACTTCCGCCGCCTCCACTTTCCGTCCGGCATCTTTAACGGGATCTCCCTTTATGCCGATGGTGGCGTAAACGATGTGTATTTCACTTCCCTTGTCGCGCTGGGAAGCCAGATATCCTCCGCAGCCAAGGATTTCATCGTCGGCATGGGGAGAGATGACCAGGATTCGTTTATTCATAGATATTTGTTAACGTGCAACGAAATAAGCGCCTGCCATGATGAGTACGACACCGATCCACCGCGTGGGCGGAATGGTCTCATGGAAGATCAGGGCACCAGCGAAAAGACTGAGTATGAAGCTGATGGCCGTCAGAGGATAGGCCAGGGAAAGGTCATAGCGTTTCAGCACCGCCATCCATTCAACCACGCCCAGGATGGCTGTCAGTCCCGCTGCGTAGAATTCCCAGGTAGAGAGCGCCTCCTTGAAGAAAGCCCAGGTCCAGGAGAAGTCGCCAGTCTTGGAGAGTGCTACCTTCAGGAAGCATTCGGAGCCTATCACCAGCAAGCCCTGTACCAGGATCAGGATAAACAGTCGTATCATCTTTTTATTTCAAAATTTTACAAATTTATGATTTTCTATGATAATTTTATAATTTTCATAGACTTCATCGACCAGGTTGTCCCAGGTGCGGTACAAATCGCGACAGGCTCCGGCCCCGACATCTTCCAGCAGCCGGCGGTCGTGATACAGCTCACAGATGCGCGCCGCAAAGGCTTTTTCATCGTTTGCAGCCATGAATCCATTGACGTCACGGGTGATGCCGTCGGTCGCCATCGTGCCTTCGCAGTACAGGGTCGGCGTTTTCTGGCAGGCCGCTTCGATCTTCACCAGCCCGTAGGTATCCGATACCGAAGGGAACAGCAGCAGGTCGGTGCGGGCATAGACGTTCATCAGCATCTGCGGATCGGCGATGGCCCCGCAGAAAGTGACATGGTCCTCCAGTCCGAGTTCGTCGGTCAGATTCTTCAGGAAGCCCTGCTTGTTGCCGTCCCCGACAAACAGCATCTTGAAAGGCGTCTGCCTGTCTTTCAGTACGGCGAGGGACCGCAGGATGAAGTCTTCCCTTTTCTGGAGATCCTGCCTGCCGACATGGGCCAGCACGAAATCGTCGTCCTGCAGGCCGTATGCGGCATTGACCGCCTTCCGGGCCGCAGCAACATCCCGGACGGGCGTGTGGTCCGTCGAATAAGGCATCGTGCGGTACGGGCGTTTGAGCCCGTATTCCCGGCAGAACATCCTGCCCACGGCGTCATTCACCGTCCAGCATTCGTCACAGGCATTGTAGACGCTCATCATCAGCCGGACATACTGCTCGCCAAGCAGCCTGCCCAAGTACTGGATGACATCGGGCCGGAAGTCGGAATGGATGGTGCCGACCATGGGGATGTCCTGTTTCTTGGAGAGTTGCCTGGCACACTGGCTCGTCAAGAAAGCCGAGTGGATATGGATGATATCCAGTCCGGCTGCCCGGATCCGGGCCTTGAAGGCCGGATCGAAGAGGGCGTAGCCCCGGGGATAATCGTCGTTCTTGAACATCAAGGATTTGCAGCGGACCACTTCATAGGGAAAGCGCTGGTCGTAGTCGGGCGCGGTACCCTTGACAGCAGGAGTAAATACGGTCACGTCACATTTGCCGGCAAGTCGGGAGGCGTATGCATCGACTATCTTGACGACACCGTCAATGACGGGAAAGAAAGCATCTAAGAATAATCCTACGTGCATGCCTGCTACTTCTGGGAATAACTGCTGTAATACCCGAGTATCTTGTTCCGGAGCAGATACTCGTACTTCGACCGTACGGTCTCTTCACAGGCCATGGACCACTTCAGCCGGCTCTGGTCGAGGTCGTAGGTGGACGAACGCCCCGCGTCGTACAGTTTCTGCTGGCTTTCATACGATGTCAGGGCGGCCGCTTCCGCCTTGGCGGAGGACGCGTAGCGCGCTTTGGCCGTGAGCGCCTGGTACCAGGCTTCGCGCAGCAATTTGTCGATCTCCTTGCGGGAGGCGTCGAGCGAGACTGCGGCGTCATTCACCGCCAGGGCGGCCCGGGAAACCTGTTTTTTGTTGGACATGTTGAGAATCGGGACGGAAAGCCTGAGCCCGACCGCGCCCCATCCGTTATGGGCCAGTTGGTCGCCGAGATGGAAATCCCGGTAGCCGAAAGGCATGTAGATATAGTTGTTGTAGTTGGCGAACAAGGACAATTGGGGATACTGGACGCCTTTGGCTGCCTTTGCCCGGTATTCGGCACTTGTCAGGTTGTATTTGGCGGAAAGCACGGAAGGGTGGTTCTCGATGTCGTCGAGCAGCGGAAGTAACGGAACCATTTCGGTCTCTTCCACATCGTCCCGGAGCTCCTCGATCTCCAGGCCGCTTTCGTCGTCCAGCCCGATCAGGTTGGCCAGTTGCACCCGTGCAAGCAGGGTGTTGCCTGCTGCCGATGTGTACTGGTATTCAGCCGAACTGAGGGCGGACTTCGACTCGGCCAGGTCGGCGTTTGTCCGCCGGCCCTGTTCCACCAGTTTGGTCACGTTCCGGATCTGGGCGTTGCACAGGTCGATCTGTTCGCGGGCGATCTGCTCCAGGCTCATGCAATGGAGCAACTGCAGGTAAGCAGCCGCTACCCGGATGCGGAGGTTGATCCCGGCTACCGCGATTTCTTCGGCGGAGGCCTTGAGCGTATAGAGTTCGGCGTTCTTGTTGTTGGGGATGCTTCCGCCTGTCAGCAGCGGCATTTCGAGCGATGCGGCCACCGACGTCAGCGACAGGGTCATCCGCTCGTCCACGCTGTACATGAGCAACATGTTGCCGGAGTGCAAGGTTTCCTGAAGCCCGGCCTGAATGACGGGCACCCGGCGGGAACCGGCTTCGGCGGCCACCTCTTTCTGCGTTTCATGCCGGAGCTGGCGGTGCAGGATTTCCGGGTTATGGGCGATGGCGTAATCCACGCAGTCGTCCAGGCTCCAGGCCTGCCCGAAGGAAAGCAACGGCAATGCCAGCAATGCCAGCGCCAACCAATATCTTTTCATGGTCCTATCCATTTAACTTGTTGCCCCGGAGCACCATGTCCTTGGTGACGCCTTCCTTGATCTCGACGTAGATACCGTCGCTCAAGCCGGTCTTGACGGGGATCCTTTCAAATTTCTGGTTCTGCTTGTCGGAGGAAACGAGCCGGTAAACATACGTGCCGCCGTCTTCGAAGGAGATGGCCGATTCTTCCACGGAAATCACCTGCTCGGCCTGGGCGGTGATGAATTCCGCATTGGCGCTGTAGCCGGCCCGCAGTTCCGTGTCTCCGTCGTCGCTGTCGACCGAGGCTTTGAGGCCGAACATGACCGTACCGTTCTCCTTGACACCCATGGACGAAATTTCTTCCAGCGTGCCGGTAATATGGCGGTCGAGGCTGGATCCCACCGTGATGCGGGCGGGAAGTCCGACATGCAGCCTGTCGACTTCGGTCTCGTCGATCTTGCCGTCGAAGACCATGTCGGAGACATCGGCGATCGTGGCGATCGTGGTGCCTTCGCTGTAGGGGCTGATGCTCACCACGGCCGCTCCCTGTTTCACGGGGATGTCGATGACCTTGCCGCTCATGGTCGCCTTGACGATGGTGGTGTTCACGGCACCGCTGCGCTGCGAGCTGCCGTAGAGGATGATGTTGAGGGACGACTGGGCCTTGGCGGCATTTTCCCTGGCCAGCGAAAGCCGGTGGGCGGACAGCTCCAGCGTTTCGCGCGGAATGACGTCTTCCCGGAACAGGGCCTCGTTGCGCTCATGCTCGCGCTGTGCCTGCTCCAGCTGCAGGTTGGCAGCTTCCACGGCGCTCTGGGCCTCGTTGTAGGAATTCATGTCCGGGATGACGCTGACGCGGGCGATGACATCGCCGAATCTGACTTCCTGGCCGACCTTTACGTTGATCTGGGTCAGGATGCCGGTAATCCGGGGCTTGGCATACACCACACGGCGGGGCTGGATCTGGCCGGTCGCGATCGAACTCTGGCAGATGGTGCGTTCGGCCGGTGTCAGCAGTTCGTATACGGGAGTGACCGGCTGCGACTGGCGCCACAGGAAATAGAAAGTCAGGATGACAAAAGCGGCTGCCAGCGCCCACAATACGGTTTTCAATACTTTTTTCATACTCATTTGTCGTCTCTAAGTGCCTCAATGGCTTTGATCGTAAGGGCTTTTCGGGCAGGCACATAGCCCGAAGCCAAGCCTCCGCACACCAGGATGAGCAGAGACCCGAATGCATAGACCGGCGGTATCATGGGCCGGGAAATAAGCGCGTCCGTGCCTCCGCCGAGCACCGGATTCAGCAGGATCAGCACCCAGGTTCCGGCGATGATGCCGGCGATGCCTGCCACCATGGTCAGCGTCAGCGCTTCCAGCATGATCTGGCGGATGATGACGCGGGGCCGGGCACCGAGTGCCCGCCGGATACCGATCTCCCTGGTCCGCTCCTTGATGGTCACCAGCATGATGTTGGAAATGCCGATCAGGCCCGCGAGCAAAGTGCCGAGACCGACGATCAGGATCAGGATTTCGACCCCTTTCATCGTGCTTTCGTACACGGAAATGGCATCTACCATGGAGATGACCTCCATCGCTGCCTGGTCGTCGGGATGGATCTGGTGGTTCTTCTTGAGGATGGCGGTGATTTCCTCATTGGCCGTCGAGATGTCGTATTTGTCGTACAGGCCCACGGACATCATGCCGATGCGGTCCTTGTGGTCGAAGGCGTCCTGCTCGGTGGTAAAGGGCAGCAGCACACAGTCCTGGGAGAAAAATCCCACGGAAATATTCTCATTGGTGTGTGTAATGACGCCGACGATGCGGTATACGTTGCCGTCCACGGTCAGTTCCTCGCCAACCGGGTTGTCGTGATCGAACAGCTCGGCCACCACCCTTTCACCGGCCAGGCAGACCTTGCGGTGCTCGCGGATGTCCGTATCGTTGATGAAACGGCCGTAGACCACCTTCTGGGGGATGTCGATGTAGTAGGTGGGCGTCACGCCGGCGGTCTGGTAGTAGCCGGAGCGGCGGCGCGAACCGATCTGCTGGAAACCGTCGAGGTTGCCAAGGGTCATGTAACGCAGCCGCCGGCCCATTTTCTGCCGGATGGCCGTGACGTCTTTTTCCTGGATGTACCAGGTCCTGTCGGCCTCGAAGCCGCTGTAGGCCATCGAAGTCGTCGTCGGAGTATAGACGATGCTGTTCGACGAGAGATTCATCAGGCTGCCGATGAGGCCTTTCTTCATGCCGAAACCGCAGCCGATCAGCACGACCAGCATGAAGATGCCCCAGAAGACGCCGAACATCGTGAGCAGACTGCGCACCTTCTGCCCCTTGAGCGTCACCAGGATTTCCTCCCACATGTCTTTGTCAAAAAGCTTCATCGTCTATTCGTTCGCCGCCAGGGCTTCTACCAGTTTTATGCTGACGGCCTTCTTTGCCGGCATGTAGCCGGCCAGCAGGCCAGCGAGGATCATGATCAGGGTTGCGCCGAGCACGATGCCGATATCCACGCCCGGGTTGAGGAAGACGCTGCTTCCCGCTCCGCTGGCCGTCGGGTCCACCGATGCGCTGACAATCAGGTCGGCCAGTTTGATGACGCCGATGCCGAGCAGCATGCCGACATAGCCGAAAAAGACGGTCACCATGACGGATTCCGTCAGCACCAGCCGGATGATGGACCGCCGGGGCGCGCCCACCGCTTTCCGCACGGCGAGTTCGCGCGTCCGTTCCCGCACGGTGATCAGCATGATGTTCGAGACGCCCACGATGCCGGCGACCAGGGTGGACAGGCCCACGATCCAGAGAAACAGGTTGATCGTCTTGAAGAGGCTGCCGATGTAGAGGGCCAGGTCGTAGGTATTGGTGATGGTGACGGCTTTCTTGTCGACGGGGGAGAACTGCTTCATCGCGGCCAGCTGGGCACGGACTTTCTCGACAAAGGCCCGATTTTCGGCCTCGGTATTGAGGCCGGCCACGGTGATGGACAGCTTGGAGATGTCGTCGTTCTCGAAGTAGAGGGATTTGACGGTCGTGAAAGGCGCGATCAGCGTTCGGGACACGTTGTACGACTTGGCCGGCTTGTACACGCCCACCACCTTGAAGGCCACGTCACCGACCGACACCGTGCGACCGACGATGTCGCGGGGCTCGTCGGCCGGGAAAATCCGTTTGCACAGATTGGTGGAGAGCAGGCAGGTCTTGCGCCGTCCTTCGATGTCGGCCTCGTTGATGTTGCGGCCCGCAAGGATTACGTTGTTGCGAATTGTCTCATAGCCGGGATAGAAACCGGCGATATCGGTTTCCGCGTATTTGTTCCGGTAGCTGACGATGACGTTCCGGTCGAGTTCGGGCACATAGTCCAGCACGTTATCCGGGAAAGCTTCCTGGAGCGCACGTCCGTCGGCTTCCTTGATGGGGATGCTGCGTCCTGCCGGCAGGCCCTCGAAAGGCAGCATCGTGGTGGAAGGCTCCAGCGTCACGACATTGTCGTCCTCGTTGAGCCAGGCATTCGAGATGCCATTGAGGATGCCATTGCCTGTTCCGAGCAGCACGATCAGCAGGAAGATGCCCCAGGCCGTGGAGAACCCGGTCAGCAGGAAGCGGGTCTTGCTGTGGCGGATCGAAGCGATGATTTCTGAGAACAGGTCCCGCATGGCCATTAGCTTTCGTCCCGGTAGATGATACCGTCCTTGATGAAAATCCGCCGGTCCGTCTGGTTGGCGATGTCTTGTTCGTGCGTCACGATGACGATGGTCTGCCCGTGCTCGCGGTTCAGCTGCAGGAGCAACTGCATGACTTCCTGGGTAGTCTTGGAATCCAGGGCGCCGGTGGGCTCGTCGGCGAGGATGATCTTGGGCTGCGCGATCAGCGCCCGGGCAATGGCGACCCGCTGGCACTGGCCGCCCGACAACTGGCTGGGCAGATGGTTCCAGTGGTCTTTCAGCCCGACCTTTTCGAGGTATTGCATGGCGATCTCGTCACGATCGGCGCGTTTGACATCCCGGTAATAAAGGGGCAGCGCTACGTTGTCCAGGGCGTTCTTGAAACCGATCAGGTTGAACGACTGGAAGATGAAACCGATGAGCTCGTTGCGCAGCTGGCAGGCTTCATCCTCCGTCAAGCCCTTGATCAGCCGACCGGCCAGCCGGTATTCGCCCTCGTCATAATTGTCCAGGATTCCGATGATGTTCAGCAATGTGCTCTTGCCCGATCCCGATGCGCCCATGATGCTCACAAGTTCGCCCTCCCGCACATGCAGGTTGATTCCCTTTAGGACCTGCAAAGGAGAGGCGCCGTAATAGGTCTTGTAAATATTGCTGAGCGCAATCATTCCGGGATGAAAACAATGTAATAATAACCTGCAAAGGTACAAAATAGTATCGATGTGGCAAGGAAGATTCGGGGGAACAGGGATGGCTTAGGCGAGCGGGCCGGCCGGAAGCGTGATCGTGAAGCGGGCGCCGCCCAGGTCGGAGCGGCTGTAGCCGATGGTGCCCTGGCTTTGCTCGATGATGCTGCGGCAGATGGCCAGTCCGAGGCCGGTACCGGTCTTCTTGGTGGTGAAATTCGGCGTGAAGAGTTTCGCCATGTCTTCTTCACTGACGCCGGGACCGTTGTCATCGATATCGATCCGCCATGCCGGAGCTTCCTCCAACTGCTCGGATGTCAGCGAGATGCGGATATGACCGTCTGTAATGCCGGCACTGTCGATGGCCTGGATGGCGTTGGTGATCAGATTGACCAGTACACGGGCCAGCTGGCTGCGACGGCCGTCGACCCAGGCACTGCCGTCTTCTTCCCTGCGCACGAACTCGAAACGAAGATCTTCGCGATTGTCGAATAGTTCGAGCTGCTCCTCGATCAGCGCAACAAGTTCGATCCGCGTGACTTCCTCGCTGAAGAAGCGGGCGAAGGAAGAAAATTCGGAAGCGGTCTGCGAGAGCGTGTCGATCTGCTCCAGCAGCGACTTGCTCACGCTTTCCAGCTTGGTTTCCCATCCTGGAACGTTTTCTTCCTTGAGCTTCATCAGGTACTGGATGCTGAGCTTCATCGGGGTAAGCGGATTCTTGATCTCATGTGCGATCTGGCGGGCCATTTCTTTCCAGGCCTGCTCACGCTCATTCATGGCCAGCTGTCGCGTACTTTCTTCCAGGTCCTCCACCATCTTGTTGTACGACTCGATCAGCACACCCAGTTCGTCGCCGGTATTGCGATACTTGATACGCCGGTTGCCGGAGAGCGCCAGCCGCTCGATACGTTCCTTGATCTCCACCAACGGCCGTGACAGCGAATTGGAAATCAGTGTGCCGATGACGACGGCGGCGATGAGCAGGATCAGGTAGATATTGATGATGACCGACATGGTCGACGCGGTGGCTTCCGTCACGTCCTGGCTGCGGGTGAAATACGGCACGTTCGCAATGGCCACCATGTCGCCGTTTCCGTTGAAGACAGGCTCGTATATGGAATAGAAACGCACGCCGGCGATGTTCTCGAGATCGACGTACCGAAGTTGCTGCTCCTTGACGATCTGGCGGAATGCCTTGTTGTTCATACGCTTGCCAACCAGGAATTGGTCAAAGAGTTCCGGCTTCGTGGAGCGGATCAACTCTCCGTGGATATTGTAGAGGTGCAGGTCATGGTGTGTGACCTTGTTGTATTCATCCATCGCCTGGAAGAGCTGCGGCGTGTTGATATCATTGTAGCGGAGCGCATACTTGCAGGGTTCCGCCAACAGGGTCTGCGCCGACTGCATCAGGCCGTCCATCGCTTCCCGGTTGTTCTCGCGGGTGAGGCGCATCACGTAGACGACGCTGCCGATACCCATGGTACCCAGCGCGAACACGATGGTCAGGGTGATCAGCAGGGTAATCTTGCGCTTGAGTGAATGTTTCGGGAGATTGAGGATCTTCTCACGCCGCCAGCGGAGGGTGAACAGCAGAAGGAACAGGCCATAGAAGATCACCAGATAGGAGAACGACACCAGAAGCGGGAAGAAAGGCCGGCGGGGCCGGGAAATCACCGTCAGGTCTTCGTCAGACAGCCGGTTCACGAAATGGACGAATCCGTTCCGGTTGGACATCGTATAGCCTACAGGATACTCGGTCGGCGGCTTCACGGGATATCCGTAGCTGCCCCCATGCGACACCATCCGGTCGTCGGAGTAACGGGCATAGGAATAATGGCGCGGCAAGGTCGCCGCCGTCCCCGCCCTTGCCGTCAGGGCATCGAAAGGATTGCTGATTACGTCGTTGCGGAACTTCGATTCGAGTTCCATGAACAGCCATGACAACTGAAGGGTCGTCGGATCGGGGTAGGAGAAGACACCCAGATAGGAAGCCAGGCCGTTGTAGTCGTGCAAATAATAGAAATTGGAGCCGGGCGCCAGCGGCACGCCGTACTCGTCGATCATGTTCTTGTAGAAAGCCAGGCAGTTGACCGGCTCCATGCCCTGTCCCAGCGTGATCAGGTCGTTGGAAGAGCAGGTCGTCAGGGTGATACTGTACTTCTGGACCGCATCGGCGTAGAGATAGCGCTCCAGCATGCGGTTCTTGATCATCTCGGTCCCGTGGACCGACGTCAGGACGGAGAAGAAGGGGTCGGTCTGGATGGAGGGTTCCACGTCCCGCAGGAACAATTCGAGCGAGAGGTCGCGTTCGACGGCCAGCTTGCCTGTATTGACGCGGTTGCTCTCGTACTCCTTGTTGAGACTGTACGAGTTGATTGCCAGGACACTGTACAGGGAGATGACCATGGTATAGATCAGCAGGTTGCGCCAGGAGAAAAGATTTACGCGGGCGTCCCTGCGGATCAGCATGACGATGAGATACAACTGGTACAGCAGCGCCAGAAAGAGCATCGCGAAGGTCAGGTAGCTCAGGATCGCATATACACCGATGTCCGTCAGACGGTACGGCTCCATCACGATGCTGGAGTTGAGGATCAGCGAGCGCATCACAAAATGGATGTACAGCATCAGCGCCAGCGCTGCCAGGACATGCAGGCCGATGGCCAATTTCTGGCGGACTGGCGAGAAGCGTTCCATCCGCCTATGGATACGGTAGCGCATCACGAAGAGGGCATAGAAGACGAACGCCACCGTCATGTTGTTGAACAGCAGGCTGCCCAGTGAATTGAAAAGCGCGGTGTCGGCATACAGCACGGGCGAAAAGAGTTCGCCGCTTGCGTAGCCCTTGCCCACGAAATAAAAGGCCATCAGACGGACCAGGAACAGGATGCCCGTCGCGAACCAGAACGACCGCCAGGTATGGTGACGGTAGTGATACGTGAAGACAGCCACGAGCATCAGCGCGAAGGCGACCCAGCGCATGGGCATGTTGCCATGTTCCGGAGTGGGCGGCACCGTGGGAACGATCGAGAAAAGCGGACCCTCTTCGATGCCGTAGACAATGGCCGTGTCGTCGTTGCTGATGGCGACGGTGGTAAAGCCGTCCCGCAAGTGCAGATGCTTGTTGACCACGTTGGGGACAGAACTTCCTGGATATTCGGTCTTGATGAGGATGCCCGTTACGACTTTGATCTTCCGTTCCCGGTCAAACTGGGTGGTCACTACATACCAGGCGGATCCCAGGTTCACGTATTTTTCTTCCAGGCCGATGTACGCGAGCGGATTGGCATAGAGGTTCCGGTTGCTCATGAATTGCAGCCGGTACGTATAAGGATACACGTCCACCTCGTCGTTGTTGATGGGGAACTGGTGAGTCCAACTCTTCATCGTGTCGGCCTGGTAACAGTACAATACGATGTCCTCGGGTAGATCCTCAAAGTCAATCCATTCATTGTCACCGGCCTGCAAGGCGCGATATGCATACTGCTCGGCCAGGCGTTCCCGCTTGTGCAACGACCGTTCCACCCGGTTCACCTGCCGCTGGAGACGGGCCGGATAATCGGTCCGGATGCTGGACAGGGCCAGCAGCACGATAGCCAGCAGGAACAGCACATGACTGCCGTACCGCACCAGAAAGCGGCTTACCTGAAGTTTGGTCGATGGCTTATGTTCGCTCATTCGTGATGATAAGGCTCTCCCTTGATAATGGTCAGCGCCCGGTACAGTTGTTCCAAGAAGACCACCCGCACCAGTTGATGGGAAAAGGTCATCGGGGAAAGCGAGAGGAGTTCATTGCTCCGGGCTCGTACCGCAGGCGAAAAGCCATAAGGGCCTCCGATGACGAACACACAATCTTTCGGGAGATGCGCGGCTTTCTGCTCCAAATTCCGTGCCCAATCGACGGAGCTGAAACGGGCTCCGTGTTCGTCCAACAACACCAGATGGTCACTGGGGCGCAAAGCCTTGAGGATCAATTCACCTTCCCGGGTCTTGATCTGCTCTTCGCTAAGCGAGGCCGTCTGCTTCAGATCGGGAATTTCCACCAGTTCGAACGCGACATAGTGCCGGATCCGGGCAACATACTGTTCGATGCCCTGACGGATCCAGGCATCCGCCGTTTTTCCGGTAAACAAGACTCTGACCTTCATGGCGTGATTTTTGAATACTTTGCTCGTCGACTTAAAAAATGGAATGATGAAGATAATTTTCTGGTTTGCTTCGATGTTGCTGGTATTTCTTACAGCAGGCCCTTCTACGGCGCAGGAGAATTCCCAGGATGTTTTCACGCCCATCGGCAAGTATCTTCAGGCCGGCGACTACGAAAAGCTCTCCGCCTGGTTCGCCGACAACCTGGAACTCGATATGCTCGGGGCCGTCAACAACTGCACCCGCAACCAGGCCAAGCTCATCATGAAGAACTTCTTCTCCAACTACACCCCCAAGAAGTTCACCATCATCCACAAGAGCGGAAAGGCGCCGATGAAATATGCCGTCGGCTCGCTGAGCGCCGGTGGAGAACGTTTCCGGGTGATCCTCTACGTCAAGACCACCGACGCCGGAAGCCATATCGAGCAGCTCAAGGTCGAGCGCGAGTGATTTCCCAGGTACCGACCACGATTCCCTGCCCGCCGCATTGCGAGATGGGCACGGTGCGTCCGTCCAGGTCCTGCACTTCCTTCAGTTCCTTGAGGTAGGTGTGGCTGTGACCGCCCACCACCAGGTCGAGATTGCGGGAGTTCTCCACCATCAGCACGTCGGAAGGACGGTCCAGTGAACCGCCGTTGTATCCGAAATGCGACAACAGGATTACCAGGTCGCAATGCTTCTTGTTTTTCAGGTAGTCCGCCCACTTGTTCACTTCTTCGATGGCATTGAGGCGCACCATTCCGTCGAGGTGCGACTTAAGCACCACGCCTTCCAGGTAGGAGGTCGTGCCGATGATGCCGATCTTCATGCCGCCGCGGCGGATGATCACGTAGGGCTTGACCAGTTTCTTGAGCGGGGTGTTCGAAAAATCGTAGTTGCAGGTGACCGTCTTGTGCCGGCATTTCTTGAGACGGCGGGCCAGGTCTTCCTGCCCGTTGTCGAACTCATGGTTGCCGAGGGTCATCACATCGTAGCCCATCAGGTTGACCAGTTCCACTTCCAGGTCGCCGTGCGCCACCGTATAATAGGGAGTTCCCTGGTTGAAGTCGCCCGCATCCAGCAGCAGCACTTTCTTTTTGCCATATTTTTCCCTGACCTGGTCGATGTACTGGAGCCGGCGTTCCACACCGCCGAGGCCCTTGTTGTAGCCCACGCGGACCGGTTCGATCTGGCTGTGCGTGTCGTTGGTGTGCAGGATAATCAGGTCCTGCGCCTGCAGGGATGCTGCGCAACAGAGCGCGAGCATCAGTAAAAGTACCGTCCTTTTCATCGTCTTCTCTCCTCCCAGTCCGTATATTGCACGCGTCCGTCAGGATGCAGGTCGATTTTTTCACCACGGGCCATCTGGTCGCGGAGATATTCGCAGATCGCATCGCGGATCCAGATGCCGGTATCTTTCCGGTTGAAGGCCACGTCGGAGAGCACCACGCCGTCGCCGCCGTCCATCAGGAAATGGATGGTGGCAAACTTGTAGACCTTGTCTTCATCGATGGGGGCGCCTCCGACAAGGAGTTTGTCGGCCTTGGTGCCTGTAATCACCATCTCGACGCCGCTGAGGGCCTCGACGCGCCGTCTTGCAATCATCTGGTCGAGGAAGCGGTGCAGGTCGGAACCTTTGATGTCGAAGGTCACCAGATAGTTGTCGAAGGGGAAGATCGAAAAAATGTCGTAGACTCGCACGGCGCCCTTGGGCAGGCTGGTGCGGATGCCGCCGAAATTCATCAGGCCCACGTCCACTTTTTCACCGGTACTCTTTTCGGCAATGGCGCGGACGACATCGGCCGCAAAGTTGGAGAGCGGGCTTTCCGGACGGTATCTGTCGTATTCATCCATGGAATAGCCGACGATTTCCTGGAGCGGCTCGACCTGGGCGCTGTAGCGCGCGATGGTCTGGGTGGCCCGGAAGTCTCTCATGTCGTCCCAGGTGGAATCCATGGGAACAGGAGTCCACCGGTATGTAAACTGTGCTGCCGCTCCACCCGGGAGGGCGAGCAGCAGTACAGCCAGCAAAAGGATTTTCTTCATATGTATGATCAGTCTTTGAGTTTCATCCATTTGATCAGGTCCTTGAAACTGGATTTCTTGCCGTAGGTCAGGATTCCGATCTTATAGACCTTGGCCGAGAGCCAGGCCGTGGCCAGGAACGTCAGGAACAACAGGACGATGGACAGGATCAGTTGCCAGGAGGGCACCACGCCGAAGGGGACGCGGGCCAGCATCACCATGGGCGAAGTCCAGGGGATGATGGATGCCCACACCGACAGCGGGCTGCTCGGATGCTCGAAGGTATGGAGCATGATGAACAGGCCGATGATGAGCGGGATGGTCACCGGCAGTTGCAACTGGCTGGTATCGGCTTCGTTGTCGACGGCCGCGCCGATGGCGGCGAACATCGAGGCATAGAGCAGATAACCCAGCAGGAAGTAGATGAGGAAGCAGCCGATGATAGTCACCCAGTCCAGGCTGCGTATCTGGTTGACGATCTTGAGCATGCCCAGCGCATTGGAATCCTGTCCGGCCTGCTCTGCCATGGCAGCCAGGTCTTCCGGACCGATATGATGATCTGCGCCGGCTTCCGCCATGATCTGTTCCATGCCGCCCATGCTCTGCATCACCTTCGGTCCGGCGATGGTCTGGACGGCCGTCACGAGGACGATGGTCAGGGTGATCCAGATGAAGAACTGCGTCAGGGCCACCAGTGCTACGCCGATGATCTTGCCCATCATCAGTTCCACGCTCTTGACCGACGAGACGATGACCTCGACTACACGGCTGCTCTTTTCGTCGATGACGCTGCGCATGACCATCGTGCCGAACATGAAGACGAACATGTAGATCAGGAAGCTCATCAGATACGAGAGTACCATGTAGACTTCCACGCTGTCCTCCTTGGCATCGCCGTCGTTGGTCAACGTCATGGAGTTGAGTTTGATATCTGTCTTGACGTCGGCCAGGATGCTGTCGAGGTCGACGATGTCATACTGGGCGAGTTTCCGGGTCTCGATGGCTTTGTTGACCGTCCGGTTGACCGCGTTCTTGATGTCCATGCTGAGCGGCTCCTTCGAATACGAGATCACCGATACTTC
>JAEEGG010000933.1_pt1 | contig 83256 bp, 65 predicted proteins | sample 9134161 | NCBI WGS metagenome assembly JAEEGG01 (sample SAMN16246543, study PRJNA631951) | gut metagenome | biome: gut microbiome; feature: rumen; material: CR-attached | host: Bos | place: Iran: Karaj | collected 2018-10
GCCAACACCTGATTCAGCTCTTCAGCGAGAGCAATACCTTCCTGGAGAGTCTTGTTCATCTTCCAGTTTCCGGCAACAATTTTCTTTCTCATTTCAATAAGTATTAAAGTGTTATTGTATCAATTCTCTAAGTCTGTCAATAGCCACAAGCAGAATCAGCGGCAAAGCGAACATAAGCGCTACAGCCCACGGGGTCTTCATAGGATCCGGCTCGGGCATCTGACCTACGCTTGTCTCTTCAAGCGGTCCGTAGAGCTCCTCATCGGACGGTATGTTCTCATGACTCCACTTGTTTATTATCACACCGTTCTTAAGGAGCACCAGGCCCGGGTTGGAACGGACAATGGTCTGCAGGGGTATCTCGTCGCAGAAGAGGAACCGCATATCGGCCCCGGCATTCTCAGTCCACTGGCGTATGGTTTCAGTTCCTGACGCGGTGAGCCCTATAATATTATATCCCCAAATGGTGCAATAGTCAAATACGTCATCTATCAGGTCCAGGTCATTCTCGCTGGCGTCCTCCAGGTGTGAGGATATTACCAGGAAGGTGTAGCTGGAGTCTGACAGGATATCCATAGTCACGTCATCCAGGTTCTCATTCATGATAGAGAACTCGGCGAACCTGAGGTCGTGGTCGGTGTAGGCGCTGCGCAGGTCTGTTCCAACCTTGTAGGGGCGGAAATCCAGAATGGGCAGGTTGATGATGTTGCTTACCATGAACCTTACCGATACGGCCACGATGATTATGGTGACCCACCACTGACGGCGCTCGACAATGAAGGGTACTATCTTCTTGTGTTTGATGAATACCAGCAGAGAAAGAGCCAGCAGGAACAGGTTCTTGTAGAAGGTCTGCCAGTTGGTTAGTACTACGGCATCGCCAAAACAGCCGCAGTCCTGTACGGGATTCTTGATGGCCAGGTAGAGGGTGAACGGTGTAAAGAACACCATCATAAGCATTGCCAGCAGTGATGAGCCGCGGCCGAACGCACCTACCGTGAGGTATGCGCCTATCAGTATCTCGAAACCGGCCAGTATGCAGGCCACGATAAGCAGTGTGGAGCCCAGGATGGCGTCACCTATGCCGAAGGCATAGAGGTAATCGGTCAGCTTGATCTGGGTGCCCATGGGGTCGACGGCCTTCACGATACCGGAGAACAGGAATGTCAGACCCAGCAGGATCCGGCAGAAGTTTACCAGCACCTTCATCGGCTTGTCGTTATGTTTTACCTCAGCACCCATTGTCTGCTTATGCGTTCTGCTGCTCCTGAATCTTTATGAGTCCGAATACAGCGTAGTTGATCATATCCATGTAGTTGGCGTCGATACCCTCAGATACCACCGTCTTGCCCTCATGACTCTCAATCTCCTTGGTGCGGTTGATCTTGGTCAGGATAAGGTCGGTGTATGAAGTGGTACGCATTCCGCGCCATGCCTCGTCATAGTCGTGGTTCTTCTTTTTCATCAGGTCCAGGGCTGCCTGTGAGTACTTGTCATACTCCTTGAGCGCCCAGTCGGCATCCTTGTCGACGGTATCGGAGAATCCGTGCTCCAACTGAATAAGAGCAATGACTCCGTAATTTACTATGCCGATGAGCTCGGACTTGATGCCCTCATCAATGAGTGATACGCCCTTGGTCTCGATGCTGCGTATGCGCTTGGCCTTGATGAAAATCTGGTCAGTCAGCGACTCGGGACGCATAATACGCCATGAAGCACCGTAGTCCTGCAGTTTCTTTACGTACAGGGCGCGGCACATTGCTATCACCTCTTCAAACTCCTTGTTGGTATCAAGGGCAATCTTCTTTTCACTCATATCAGTTCTGTCATCGTACCCTCAGTGTCTGTCCCGGCTTGATGACGGCATTGCTTGCTATGCCGTTCAGCTTGCAGATACTTGACACAGAGGTCTCGTTCTTTAATGCTATTCCACTCAAAGTATCCCCGCTCTTGACCTTGTAGTAGACCGCACGGGTATTCTTCTCATACACGTAGAAATCCGTCTGGGCCCGCTGATGCGGGAAGTCGAACATCAGCGCGGGGTTTATGGCGTTGCCCAGAATCCTTGTCTCAAAATGCAGATGCGGACCTGTGGAACGTCCCGTATTGCCACCCAACGCTATGGGATCACCGGCGTGTACTATATCGTTTTCGTTCACCAGTTTCTTGGACAGGTGTCCGTAAAGCGTCTCAAGTCCGTTCGGATGGCGTATCACCAGGTAGTGGCCGTAACCGCGGCGCTCGTAACGTGATATGCGGACCTTTCCGTCAAATGCGGCACGTATGGTATCGCCGGTCTTGATCCTTATATCAAGGCCCATATGCTGGCGGCCGCGACGGGGACGGTATCCGAACTTATCGGTTATGTATGTGCTGTCGGTGGGCATTACGTATCCCTTCATGGATATGATGACCGAATCCGGCAGTTTTACATTGTCATAGTTGTGTACGTAGCTGTTGCTCCACTCCGGATAGAGGAATGATGCGGGATTCTCCAGGTCAACCGCCAGTCCGGGGTTCAGATGCTCGGGTATCTCTACCCTTGCCATCGGCATTACAGGTGTGACACGTGACGGCATCGCATCCTGAGCGGCGGACTTTACCACTCCCGATACCATAACCGACAATAAAATCAAGAACCTGCAAACAGCCCTCATGTACATCTTTATATTTTGGACTGCAAAGTTAGTTAATTACTATGAGATTGAAGACCAGTCGTACTCACTTTTCTTAAGACGGCGGAGCATACGTCCCAGCAGAACGTTCTCAGGGCGTGACAGTTCAGCGTCCTGTGCAATGATATCCTTTGCTATCTCACGGACGTGCTCAATCAGGGCTCCGTCACGGGCCAGATTGGCAAGTTTAAGGTCAAAGGCCATACCGCTCTGCTGCGTTCCCTCCAGGTCACCGGGGCCGCGCAGCTTAAGGTCAGCCTCGGCTATTTCGAATCCGTCACAGGTGGCGGTCATTATCTCAATGCGCTTGCGGGTATCCTCGCTGAGCTGATACGGAGTTACCAGCAGGCAGAAGGACTGGTCGGCACCACGGCCCACGCGTCCGCGCAGCTGGTGCAGCTGTGACAGGCCGAACCGGTTGGCGTTCTCAATCACCATGATGCTGGCGTTGGGTACATCCACACCCACCTCAATCACGGTTGTGGCCACCATAATCTGGGTCTCGTTACGCTTGAACCGTTGCATCTCGGCATCCTTCTCGGCGGGTTTCATGCGGCCGTGGACCTTGCTCACTCCGTAGCCCTGGAAACGGTTGCAGATGGTCAGGTAACCCTCCTCCAAGTTCTTAAGGTCTATCTTCTCACTCTCCTCAATGAGCGGGTAGACTATGTATGCCTGTCGGCCCTTCTTGAGCTCGCGGTCAAGGAAGGCGTAGACTGATTTGTGGTTGCCGTCATAGTAGTGCTCGGTCTGTATTGGTTTGCGGCCTGGCGGCAGCTGGTCAATTATTGATACGTCCAGATCACCGTAAAGGGTCATGGCCAATGTACGCGGGATGGGTGTTGCTGTCATTACCAGAACATGTGGCGGCATGTTGCTCTTGGTCCAGAGTCTTGCTCTCTGCGCAACGCCAAAGCGGTGCTGCTCATCAATGACCACAAAGCCCAGGCGGCTGAACTCTACGGGGTCCTCAAGCACAGCGTGGGTACTTACCAGAATGTTGACGCTTCCGTCCTTCAATCCCTTGAGTATGGCCTCGCGGCGCTTGCCCTTGATACTCCCCGTTAGGAGCTCGGCATGCAGGCCCAAACCGTCGATGAAACGGCAGATATTTGCATAATGCTGCTCGGAGAGTATCTCGGTGGGAGCCATGATGCAGGCCTGGTATCCGTTGTCTATGGCAATCAGGCTGGTCATGAGCGCAACCATCGTCTTGCCGCTGCCTACGTCACCCTGAAGCAGGCGGTTCATCTGGCGTCCGCTGCCCATATCGTTGCGGATCTCGCGTATCACGCGTTTCTGGGCATCGGTCAGACTGAAGGGGAGTTTCTCGTTGTAGAAGCGGTTGAAGTTCTCACCCACTTTACTGAATACGAATCCCTTGAAACGGCGCTGGCGGTCGCTTGCAAATCGGGCCAGATTGAGCTGTATGTAGAAGAGCTCCTCAAACTTGACTCTGAGTTGAGCCAGACGGAGTTCAAGCGGGGTACGCGGGTTATGCAGTACCTTGAGGGCATCGGTCAGGGGCATAAGGTGCTCCTTCTCGCGGAGCCAGTCGGGAAGTGTCTCTGGCAGCGGCTCTACGATAAGGCCCATCAGGTTGTTTACCAGCTTGCGGATGGCGGTGGAGTTGAGCCCCGCCTTCTTCATCTTCTCAGTGGTGTTGTAGTAGGGCTGCATTCCCATCTCCGAGAGGTTGATGTTGGCCTCCAGGTCTATCTCGGGATGTGCCACGTTGACGCGGCCGCCGAATATGGTGGGCTTGCCGAACACTACGTACTCCACTCCGGGACGGTAGCGGTCAAGGGTGTATTTGATTCCGCTGAACCATACCAGGTCAGCAACGCCGGTTCCATCGCTGAAATGGGCAACCAGACGCTGGCGTCGGCCCTCGCCTATCTGCTCAAAACTGAGTATCTTACCCTTGAGCTGGATATAGGGCATGGTGCCGTCAACCTCCTTTATCTGGAAGATACGGCTGCGGTCAATGTATTTGTACGGGAAGTAGTAGAGAAGATCCTGCAGCGTGTTTATCTGGAGCTCACCTTTCAGGAGGGCGGCTCTTGCCGGACCTACGCCGGGCAGATACTTGACGTCACGCTGATCAAGATCAAGCATCAGGCGCGACCGAACATCATCTTTTCACAAACCGAGGCAGTTACCTCGTCACCGCGAAGCAGGCTGATGATAGCCTTTGCAAACTCTACAGCAGCGGCAGGACCGCAGGCTGTGATCAGATTTCCGTCCTTTTCAACGAATGTTTCCTTGCAGTCGGCACCCTTGAGCATACCCTCGCATCCGGGATAGCAGGTTGCCTTGCGGCCCTGCAGCAGTCCGTGCTTGCCCAGCACTGTGGGAGCGGCGCAGATGGCGCCAACGGGCAGGTTCTTCTCAAAGGCCTCACGCAACAGCGCCTCCAGACCCTTGTGCTTGCCAAGGTTGGTGGAGCCGGGCTGTCCGCCGGGCAGTATAAGCATCTCGGCATCGCTGAAATCAGTGTTCTCAAACAGGTCATCGGCCTGAACGGGAATACCCTGACTGCTCTTTACCAGGAACTCATCAGATATGGAGATGGTGTTCACCTCGATTCCGGCGCGGATAAGCATATCCAGGGGGGTTATTGTTTCTATTGCTTCGAAACCTTCTGCAAGAAAGATGTAAACCATGCGAATTGAGAATTGAAAATTGAAAATTGAAAATTCTGAACCTGCGTTATTTGAGTTTGAAGTAGTAGGTGATGGTTCCGGTCTGGTTGTTCTCACCTCCTATTGCGTTGAACTTTGTCCTCTTGGCGGCCTGCTCGGCAGCCTGACGCAACTGCAGGTTAGCGGTGTTGGTACGGTTGTTGATTCGGGTGTCTATAACGTTACCCTCGGGATCAACTGTTATTGTAACAACTACACGACCCTCTTCCTGAATGCTGTACTGCGGACGCGGAAGCTCACCAAGCATATCACGACCACCCAGATCCCATGTTCCGTAGCTGCCTACGCCGGTAGGTTTGCCCTGAGTAGCGTTACCCTCGGTGGAACCGGGAGTACCCTGTGTCTCAGAGGTGTTCTCCTGTTGTGAAGCGCTTGCCTGCATGGAACTGCTGCGACCGAATGCGTTGGCCATCAAGTTCTGTGCGGCCTCGGCTGCCTGACGCTCCTGCTCAGCGCGGATCTCCTCAGGAGTTGGCTGCTTGGGAGTCTCTACGGGCTTGACCGGTTTCTCCTTCTCGCCGTCCTCTATGGCTACCGTCTCCTCAAGGTTCTGGGTGATGGCGGGCTCAGCCTGCGGTGCCTGGGGAACAGGTACGGCGGCAGGTGCGGGAGCAGGCATAGAGTTGACCTCGGTGAACTCATAGTCGGTATCAAGGTTACCCATGTTGCCAAGCATTACAGGTACGCCGCTCTCTGCCTGAGCCACCGGTTTATTCAGGTGCAGCAGCAGGAGCAGACCAAGAACGCCCAGATGAAGCAGAATGGTCCAGAGAACTGAGAATATGTCAAATTTCTCCCTTTTCATCGGTCCTTATTTGCGGTCGGGACGGCGTGTGGCAAGCACAACCTTGAACTGGTTCTCATTAGCTATGTTGAGTACCTTGACAATCTCCTTGTAGGGGACGGACTCATCGGCATAAAGGGCCACGTACATCTCGGGCTCCTTCTGTGAGCAGTCAATCAGGAAATCGGTCAGTTCCTCAAACACGATGGGCATCTCATCATCATTGCCGAACGCTGTGTAGTAGTTCAGGTCGCGGTCTATGATGACACGGGTAAGCGGTTTGGCCGATGTCTGCTGCGAGCTCTGCGGCAGCAGCACCTTGATGGCGTTGGGGCTTACCATCGTGGATGTTATCATAAAGAATATCAGCAGCAGGAATATGATGTCGGTCATTGACGACATACTGAACTGCGGCGATACCTTATTGCGTCTCTTCAGCATATCACTTCTCCAGATTTACGGTGAAATCCTGAATGAAGGACTCCATCTCATTAGCTATACTGTCTACGCGGGCTACCAGATAGTTGTAACCGAACAGCGCGATGATACCTACAATCAGACCGCCTACGGTGGTGATCATAGCCTCATAGATACCGCTTGACAGCAGTGATACGTCAATGTTGTTACCTGCATTGGCCATCTCCCAGAAGGCGCGGACCATACCGATAACCGTTCCCAGGAAACCGATCATAGGAGCGGCACTGGCGATGGTTGAAAGACCCTTCAGACCCTTCTCCAGTTTGGCAATCTCAACGTTTGCAGCGTTCTCCATTCCCATCTGGACATCCTTGGGATCGTGACCGGACAGACCTACGCCCTTCTCAACGATACGGCTCAGCGGTGAAGCGGTAGCCTGGCAGAATATCTGAGCCGATTTGATCTCGCCGCTCTTCATGTAGTCATTGATACGGTCCATGAAGTGGGGATCCTTGATGTCAGCCTTGCGGTAAACTGCTATACGGTTAAAGAAGATGTAGAAGCAGACGATTGAGAGCAGCAGCAGGACCAGCATGATCCATCCGCCCTTGAGTGCCATCTCAAAAAGATTCATCTTGTCTGTAGCCTCCTCGGCCAACTGTACGGCAACCGGGCTCTGTGACACGGTATCGCCTAATGTCTGTGCAAGTGTTGATTGTAGGAACATATTACTTAATGCAATTTTTATACTCACTTATTGTCTTTTCCAGTCCCAGATAGAGCGCGTCGCAAACCAGCGCATGACCTATCGACACCTCATCCATCCAAGGAATCTGCTCCTTGAGGTAACGAAGATTGACCAGGCTCAGGTCATGACCCGCATTCAGGCCCATGCCGCACTCGCGCGCCTTCTTGGCAGCAGCCACAAACGGCTTGACCGCAAACTCCGGACCCATCTTTATGTAGTCCGATGCATACGGCTCGGTATACAGCTCGACCCTATCGGCCCCGGCCTTGGCGGCAAGCTCTACCATACGGGGATCAGCATCCACAAAAACTGATGCGCGGATGCTGTTACGCTTAAGCTCACTAATTATGTCTACCAGGAAATCCTGATAGTTCAGAGTGTTCCAACCGTGATTGGAGGTTATCTGCTCGGGTGAGTCAGGCACAAGCGTTACCTGTGCGGGCTTGATCTTGGTGACCAGCTCCATAAACTCAGGGGCGGGATAACCCTCGATGTTGAATTCCGTGGTAAGTACTTTCTTAAGGTCATATACGTCCTGACGGCGTATGTGTCTTTCGTCCGGTCTGGGATGCACCGTGATTCCGTCGGCACCGAATCGCTCGCAGTCAAGGGCTGTCTTGACAACGTCCGGATTATTGCCTCCGCGGGCATTTCGCAGGGTGGCTATCTTGTTGATATTTACACTTAATCTTGTCATAAGACCCCTCACATGAATAAAAAAACTATCTTTGCAAAGGTAACGAATAATTCGATATATCGTATGCGTTTCGCCATATTCGGAAATACGTCACGTGACAAGTTCTGCGGCCAGGAGCAGCAGTTCTTTAACCTGCTCCGTTCACTCGGTGACGGCATATCTGTGGACCGCCCCTACTACGAGTTCCTGACCCGCACAATGGGTCTTGAAATCCCCTCTGACACCCTGTTTGACGGCAGTGACTTTACGGCCGATGCAGTCATCAGCGTAGGCGGCGACGGCACATTCCTGCGCACCGCAACCCGCGTGGCCGACAAGGGCATCCCGATGGTAGGTATCAACACCGGACGTCTGGGCTTTTTGGCCGATATCACCACCGACCGTATTACCGATGCCATCACCCGCATACACAACGGTGACTATACCCTTGAGGAGCGTAACCTCCTGCAGGTTAACATGGAGGGTCTGCCCCAGGGCCACACCCCCTATGCCCTCAATGACATAGCCATACTTAAGCACGATATCTCATCAATGATACAGGTTGCCACCAGCGTTGGCGGCACACAGATGATCACCTATCAGGCCGACGGTCTGGTAGTGGCTACACCCACAGGCTCCACCGCCTACTCCCTGAGCGTGGGCGGCCCCATCATAGCTCCGGGTACCAATGTGATCTGCCTGACCCCCGTTGCACCTCACAGCCTGACCATGCGTCCGCTGGTTCTGCCCGCTAATGAGACCATCCGCCTGGATGTAAGCAGCCGCAGTCACAGCTTCCTGGTATCAATAGACGGCAAGAGTTTCAGCTGTCCCGAGCACACTGCGATTGAAATCAGCCGCGCCCCGTTCAAGATAAGCGTTATGAAACCAGCGAAGGGTGACTTTTTTGCCACCCTTCGAGAGAAAATGCTTTGGGGAACGGACTCCCGCAAATAATTATTTCAGAACCTTAGCGTAGCTCTCAAGGAACCTGTCTGCATCCTGCTTTGTAATGCACAAAGGCGGGAGAAGGCGGATTACGTTGGTGCCGCTGACGCCGGTGAATATGTGCTCTTCAAAGAGGAGACGCTGGCGGAGTTCCTTGATGGGCTGGTCGAATTCCATTCCTATCATGAGGCCGCGACCGCGAACTTCCTTGGGTCCGGGAATCTGCTTGAGCTGCTCAAGCAGGTAGGAGCCTACTGTTGCGGCGTTCTCTACCAGATGCTCGCTCTCCATTACGTCAAGCACTGCGTTGGCGGCGGCGCAAGCCAGATGGTTGCCTCCGAACGTAGTTCCCAGCTGGCCGATGACGGGCTGGAACATGGGGCTGATAAGCAGACCTCCGCAGGGCAGACCGTTGGCTATGCCCTTGGCTACGGTGATAAGATCGGGTTTGATGCCGTTGTATTGGTGGGCAAAGAACTTGCCGCTACGGCCGTAACCGCTCTGGATCTCATCCAGTATCATTACTGTACCGTTGGCGGTGCAGGCCTCACGCAGACCTTTCATATAATCATCAGATGGAACCTGAATTCCACCTACGCCTTGAATTCCTTCAATGATCAGGGCTGCAACATCACCCTTGGCCAGTTCGGCCTTGGCGGCCTCCAGGTCACCCCACGGCAGATAGGTCACATGACCGCACGCGTTGATGGGGGCAATGATCTTGGGGTTATCGGTCACCTCGACAGCCAGTGATGTACGGCCATGGAATGCTTTCTTAAGGGAGAGCACACGGCTGCGGCCGGTATGGAACGATGCCAGCTTGAGGGCGTTCTCATTAGCCTCAGCACCGCTGTTGATCATGAAGAAACTGTAATCCTCATAACCGCAAACGCGGCCCAGATGCTCTGCAAACTGCTCCTGCAGACGGTTTATCACGGAATTTGAGTAGAAACCCAGAGTAGCCACCTGACGGCTTACGGCCTCTACGTAATGCGGGTGTGCGTGGCCGATGCTTATGACTGCGTGACCACCATAGAGATCCAGGTACTCCTGGCCGTTCTCATCCCACACTTTCTGGCCCTGTCCCTTTACGATATTGACCGGGAACAGGCTATATACAGGAAATAATTTCATAGTTTAGAAACCGGAGGACTTCAAAATCAAACCGGTAGTTTCTTTAAGATTGAACAAGAGGTTCATGTTGTGCACGGCCGTGCCGCTGGCACCCTTCAGGAGGTTGTCAATGCAAGATACAACGAGCAGCTTGTCACCGTGCTTCTCCAGATGGATAAGGCACTTGTTGGTATTCACTACCTGCTTCAGGTCTATCGGCTCCTCAACAACATGTACGAACGAATCGGCCTCATAATACTCACGGTATATCTTGTAGAGCTCATCAATATCGACGGCGTTCTTGACAATTGCGGTAGCGAATATGCCGCGTGTAAAGTCACCGCGATAAGGGATGAAGTTGATATCGGAGCTGAAGCTGCTCTGCAAATGCTTGATTGACTGTATGATCTCAGGCAGATGCTGATGCGTAAAGGGCTTGTAGATACTGATGTTGTTGTTACGCCAGCTGAAGTGTGTCGTTGCACCGGGCTTTACACCTGCGCCTGTGCTGCCTGTGATGGCATTTACGTAGATGTCATCATTGAGCATCAGGTTGCGGGCAAGAGGCAGCAATGCAAGCTGTATGGCTGTGGCAAAGCAACCGGGGTTGGCAACATACTGGCTCTTGCAGATGGCACGACGGTTCAGCTCGGGGAGTCCGTAGATGAACGGATTGTCCTCGGCCTCCAGACGGTAATCCATTGAGAGGTCTATCACCTTCAGGCCCTCGGGCAGGGTGTTGGCCTCCATGAACTTGCGGGTATCGCCGTGAGCGGTGCAGAAGAACAGCACGTCAATGGTATCAAGGGGCAGCTGGTCGGTGAAAACCATATCGGTCTCACCAATCAGTCCCTCATGTACCGCACTCAGTTTGTTGCCGGCATTGCTCGTGCTGTTCACGAACACAATCTCGGCATCGGGATGACCCAGAAGTATGCGTATAAGTTCGCCGGCAGTGTAACCGGCACCTCCTATTATTCCTACTTTAATCATTTCTGCTCAGGCATGATCAATGCGCAGATCAGATAAGCCAAAAGGCCACATCCTGCACCAAGCAGCAAAACGAGAAAGATAATACGGATGATTGTTACATCAATATCAAAATACTCGGCAAAACCACCGCATACTCCGAAAATCTTCTTGTCGGTCTTTGACCTGTACAGTTTCTTAGCTTCTGACATAATCTCTAATCTTTAAATTGTTAGTAAACAAGGGTAAATATAGTCATTTTTATCTTTCCTCATCCGGATGAACGCTATAATAAGCGCGCAGCGGAGTAGAAGTGATCTTAATGAATCCCTTGGCATCGTCGGCAGTCCAGGCCTTTGCACCCTCACCGTACTCACCCAGCTTATTGTGTACCAGGTCATCGGGAGTGTCGCAACCTACGGTCTGGAAGCTGTAGGGACGCAGTTCAAGGGTTACGGTTCCGTTCACATTACGCTGTGAGCTTGCCAGCATTGCCTCGATATCGGGCATCACGGGCTCCAGATACTGTGACTCGTGCAGGAACATTCCGTACCAGTTGGCAACCTGATCCTTCCAGTACTGCTGCCACTTGGACAGTGTGTACTTCTCAAGGAAACGGTGTGCGCCGATGATAAGCATCGGAGCGGCTGCCTCAAAGCCCACGCGGCCCTTGATACCGATGATGGTGTCGCCAACGTGACAGTCACGGCCGATGGCATATGCGGCACCAATCTTCTCTACCTCCTGGATGGCCTTGATGCGGTCATCGAACTTCTTGCCGTTTACGGCTACAAGCTCACCCTTCTCAAAGCCCAGGCTCAGAATCTCTGAACCCTCCTTGGTGGGATGCTTCAGGTAAGCGCTCTCGGGCAGACCCTGCTTGCTGTCAAGAATCTCACCGCCGCAGATTGATGTACCCCAGATACCCACGTTGTATGAGTACTTGAGCTTGGTGAAATCGGCGCTGAAACCGTTGGCGTTCAGATAATCAATCTCCTCCTTACGGCTCAGGTTACGGTCGCGGGTAAGGGTGATGATCTCAACACCGGGAGCCTTTACCAGGAAGGTCATGTCAAAACGGATCTGGTCATTGCCGGCACCGGTTGATCCGTGTGCTATGGCATCGGCTCCTATCTCGTTGGCATACTTGGCTATTGCCAGTGCCTGGAAGATTCTCTCTGATGAGACGGATATGGGGTAGCAATTGTTACGCAGAACATTGCCGTAAACCATATACTTGAGTGATTTTTCATAATACTCCTGAGTAACGTCAAGTGTTACGTACTTGACTGCACCCAGCTTATAGGCGTTCTCCTCATTCTTCTTGAGCTGCTCAGGGCTGAAACCGCCGGTATTAGCGCATGCGGCATAAACCTCATAACCCATTTCCTTGGTCAGATACATTACGTTGTAGCTTGTATCCAGACCGCCTGAAAAAGCAACTACTACTTTCTTCTTTGCCATCTTTATTTCTTCTTTTCTATTTCCTTGATTCTTTTAAGTACATCGTCCGATATCTTAGCGGGCAGATACTCCTCGGGGTCATACAGCATACCGGTGCAGATGCAGTATCTGCGGTTTGTACGGTGCAGTATGTCAACATTCACGCAACCCTCGCAACCCTTCCAGAAAGCTTCATCCTGGGTAAGGTCAGCGAATGTGACGGGCTTGTAACCCAGCTGGGTGTTCATGGCCATTACCGCAGCACCGCTTGTAAGCGAGAATATTTTAGCGTGCGGCCAGCGGATACGGGCCAGTGTGAATGTCATGTCCTTTATACGTTTTGCCAGGCCGCGTCCACGGTAATCGGGGTGGACTATCAGACCTGATGTGGTCACGTATTTCTTGTCCTGCCAGGTCTCGATGTAACTGAAACCGGCGAATGTGTCACCATCGAGCGCAATGACCGCTTTGGCCTCGCGCATCTTGTTCAATAGATATTCGTGGGTACGCTTGGCGATACCTGTTCCACGCACTTTAGCAGCTTCAGATATGGTTTCCAGAATCGTATCCACGTACTTCTCGTGGGACTCATCGGCAACCACTACCTCAATATTGTCTTTCATTTTTTGAAAGTCGGTATTTTTATGTTCTTTATAATGATATTATGATCGGTTCGAGCAAACGCTTTATCTCCATGCGGTTTGCGCCTTCGGCCAGTACTATGAGCAGGGTGTCATCACCTGCAATGGTACCCAGAACGCCGGGCAGGTTGTGGTTATCAACGTCATAGGCCAGACTGCTTGCATAACCGGGCTTGGTCTTGATGACTGCCATGTTGCCTGAGAAGTTGAGTGATACGAAACCGTAACGGGGCTGGTTCAGAACTGATTCATCTGAAACACCGTTACCGCTCTTTTTCTGCAGGATTGCATGATTGGGCAGTACATAGAGATAGTCACCGTAGGTATTGGCAACCTTTGAGATCTTCATTTTCTTGAGGTCGCGGGAGAGAGTAGCCTGGGTCACGGAGTAACCCTTGGAGTTCAGAACCTGAAGCAGCTGGTCCTGATTCTTGATGTCCTGCTCTGAAATTATGAGCCGGATAGCTTCCAAACGATTGTTCTTATTCTTCATATTGCATAAATATTCTCGTTTCGGCTGCAAAATTAGTTATAAATGCAATTCAATATACAAAAAATCGAGAAATAATTATGCAAAAATCATTAAAAAAATAAGGAGACGACTGTCTGAGTCGCCTCCTTATACTGTATAATGTATATACCAAATCAATCGAGCTCCTGATCGGCCTCATATCCGCCAAGCAGACGGATCTGGTTCTTGAGCATAGCAAACTGCTGGAAGAGGTCGTGTACGGGGCGCTCATCATCATATGTCATAGGCTTCTTGACGTAGAATGAGAGCCACTCCTGAACGCCGCTCATGCCGGCTCTGAGTGCCAGGTCGGTGAATATGAGCAGATCCAGGCAGATGGGTGCTGCAAGTATGGAGTCGCGGCACAGGAAATTGACCTTTATCTGCATGGGATAGTTCATCCAGCCGAATATGTCAATGTTGTCCCAGCTCTCCTTGTTGTCCTTGCGGGGAGGATAGTAGTTGATCTTTACCTTATGATATATATCGGTGTAGAGCTCGGGATATTCATCCTGCTCCAGGATCCACTCTATTGATGATGCCTTGCTTATGCGCTTGGTCTCAAAGTTGTCGGGATGCTCAATCACCTGACCGTCGCGGTTACCCAGGATGTTGGTTGAGAACCAGCCCTCAACACCCAGCAGACGGGTGCGGAAGATGGGAGCCATTGCGCTCTTCATCATGGTCTGGCCGCTCTTGAAGTCCTTGCCTACGATGGGAAGGTTCTGCTTCTTGGAGAGCTCGAACATGGCGGGTATATCTACGCAGACATTGGGAGCACCCATAATGAACGGACAGCCCTCCATCAGTGCGGCGTATGCATAAATCATGCTGGGAGACAGGTGTTCGCGGTCATCGGCCTTCATGGCAGCCTCGAATCCTGCGAGTGTTCCGTGTACCAGCTCGTTGCGCGGGGTATATTTCTCGGTGCTGGCAATCCAGAATACGATTACGCGGTCGCAGCCGTTCTCCTTTTTGAAGTTCCGGATGTCCTTGCGCAGGTTCTGGGCGTAGTTCCAGCGGGTATCGGTAGGCATAGCCCACAGCGGATCGGGAACACGGCCGAATGAGGGATCTACCAGATTCTTGGCGTACTCGGGGTCGAAGCAGGCCTTCATGGGCTTGATGCGCTCCAGCTCGTCACGCACGGGCTCGATGTCCTCTTTCTTGAGTACCTGACAGTAAAGTGCGCTCTCGTATGCGTTGTCGGTAAATACGTCCCATCCGCCGAACACAACATCATTGAGACTGGTCAGAGGAACTATATCACCTACATGCTTGTATTGTTTCTTCTCCCCGCGTCCCACACGCATCTTTCCTAACTGGGAGAATGAGCCAACGGGATTTGCCAGACCTTTGCGGGCCATCAGTGTACCGGTGATCAACGTTGTTGATACAGCACCCAATCCTACGCAAAGAACTCCAAGCTTACCGTTTGCCGGTTTTATGTCAATAGCCATTTTTACCTTGTTTTTTGTAAATGGCAAATGTACTTTAAAAAACCGACATTGTGCATTTTTTCTGCAAATAAAAACAGTACCATTGGGGACGGTTCCGTTTGGTACTGTTTTACTCTCTTCAATTTTTTAGTTCTTCAAGCAGCGCCATCAGGTCACTGATATCGGACTCCGTGAGGTCGTTGTCGCGGATGAATGTGTTGAGCAGGGATTTGGCCGATCCGCCGAACAGGTTGTCTTTCATATGCTTAAGTGACCACCTGTTGTACTCCGGCTTCTCTATAAGCGGGTAGAATATGAACTTCTTGCCGTCGCGCTTATGAGCCAGGAACCCCTTCTCCTCCAGAATCTTCATGAAAGTCTGGACCGTATTGTATGCAGGTTTGGGCTCAGGCATACGCTGCAGGACATCATCCACGCAGCAGTTGCGCACCTCCCAGATGACATTCATCACCTCCTGCTCTCTATCTGATAAAGCTTTCATTTTCGTTTAATATGACACTATCTCTACCACGTTATCGCGGACTTCCCTTACACATATCCGGCGGGTTACAGTGGTAATCCATCTCTCCATCTTATCAAGCACCTTGTCCATGAATGCAACCGATACCGTCTCATCGTCAACCGGAATATCAAACAGCACTATGGCTTTCCTTTCATCGCCACCGGGGCAGTTCTCTCTGAAGTAAGGAACCAAACGGTCAAATTCTATCGGCTCCAACTTTGATTTGTCGATGCCCTTGCAGACCAAAATTTGATTACCCTTGAAACTCATACAGAAGAACTCTTCCTTATTCATATTATCGTAAACCCATTTACTGTCCTTCACGTGGCGGGCCCTGTCCGGCATGCTTCCATAGTCGCCCAGAAGGATCTGCTTTATGGAGTCCCTGCGTGTAGGCATCGGCGGATAAATTCTGGTAGAACTTACAATTCTGATCTTATTCTTATCTGTGAACGGTTTCTGTTTAAAGATGTCATTGACCTCATTCTCTACACGAGACGAGCAGCGCACATCAAATGTAACCATCCAGTAGACATCACGGCCGCTAACGGGATAAAGTCTTTTCAGTTCTTTCTCAAGTGCATCGGGTGTATTTAATACCTTAGATACCTCAGGAACCCTGAGAATGATTGTATTGTCAGCCTTTATCTGAACATCCAGACTGTCCATCTCAACATTTATTTTCAGACTCTCAAGCGTTGGAACAATCTCCTGTGATGAATTCAATTTACGGGTCACGTTATGGGCCATCATAGTGATCTTGTTTTTCCTGTCGATCATTATCCTTACCCACTGGTCAGTTTCATAATTGACATTGTAAACTATCTTGTAGTCAGAAGCGGCTGGTGGAGGCGGAACAGTCTTGCCTGGCAAAGTAATCAGGAGAATCTTGTCATCAGAGTAGAACTTCTGAAGCTTTTTGATGACATGTTGAGCGACATCAAGATGTTCGTCATTGGCAACTGACACAAAGACAAGGTCGGGACGCGCAACTTCAACCGTGCTCTCTTTCCTATTGCGATCAAACTCTGATGCAAAATTGTCAATCGTAGCAGGATGGAATGTCTGTTCGCCGTCAAATGTCATCCATATTGAACCATCCCATTCTATCTCTACGAATACGTTCAGCTGTTTTATCTTCAGATCCTGGTTCGCGCCCAGTCCGAATTTCTTAAGGAAGGCGGTATCTATAGGTTCAAGCTGGGAAACAGGCTGGATCATCTCCGTATCTGACTCGGACAGACCGGATGCAGTGTTATCCTGGGCGGCCTTGGGTTTGCAGGCCGATGCCAGCAGGATGGTAACCAATACTACGGGCAGCATAAGCAGCGCACGTAAGCAAACAAAAGGAGAAGACTGGTCACGATTCATCATCTTTATACGTTTTTTGGTTGAACAATCGGCAAAATTGCTGGTCACATACCCTATCCTGGCGTTCAGTGCCGCCTGGACAAGGCATAACTGATATCGGCGCTCGTTCTCACCTTCGGCCAGCACGTTGGCATCGGCCTCATACTCATGTACCTCCTGGAGGCTGCGCTTGAGGGCCCACGCGGCGGGGTTGAACCACTGCAGGGCGCACGCTATCTGTGAAATCACCACGTCTATGGAGTGACGGCAGTGAATATGAGTCAGTTCATGTTCTATGATTATGTCCTTTTCGGCCGATTCAAAATCCCTGCGGCTCATGATTACGGTCCTGCGCCAGCTGGTGGGCTGGAACTCACCGTCGCAAACCAGCAACGTCGAACCGTCGGGAAGCTTGCGTCCGCCAAGCCGGCAAAGAGTCTCAGCCCGGGTAATGCCCACAAGAAGCCTGATCATGAAGAACGCCACTCCCATCAGATATAAATAGGTAACCATCATAACCCAATCCATCTGAGTCACCGTCTCCGCTACCTTCACTCCCGCACCGACACTCGTCTTGACATCGGTCCTCTCAGAAACCTCTTCAACCGGTGAGTATTCAAACAAAGTTTCCTCTCGCCACTCAGCCGGCAGTTGGGGACTGTCCCCTTTTGAACCTGAAAAGGCATCCTCACCAACAGAGTTCTGCACGTGCAAAAGGGGACTGTCCCCAATTGCGCCAATCGCACTGATTCTGATTGCCGGCAGTACAGCCGATAGTACTATTATGGAAAGCAGCATAATCCTGTTGAACCGATGCAAAGTGGTGCGGCACAAAGCCAATCGGTAAACCCCGTAAAGAAGGGCCAGGCACAATGAAGATAAAACAAGGTAAATCATATCATTGGAGTATCATTAGGTTAATCTCTGCAACAAAGAAAAACCGCAAAAATTCCAAATCCTAACATTTTAGGAGAAAAAGTCCTAAACTCTTAGGATTTTAACGTTTATTATTAGGAGTTGGGGGTAACATCTTCATTCTGTGTTCTCTTGCTTGCTAATCAGAAATAAAAACCTTTTCTTTGTAACGCTATGGGAAAGCTGATTGTATTAATAGTACTAGCCGCCTTTAACCTGATTCTTGGAACATTTATTCTGACGGGTAAGTGTGACAGTTTCGTCTTAGGCTGTTTCCATTTTTCATCAACCAAAGAAGAAGAGAAGTTTTATATCGGACGTCTCAGGATTCTCATGGGTGTTTTCCTGATAATCCTGGCACCATTGTTTTTCCTCCTTACCATCGAGGGAGCCAAGTGGGCGGGATATCTCTTCTCGACAGCCGTCTGGACTATGCTCATCGCATACTACATACTTGTCTATACCTGGGCAAAAAAATAGTACAAAAGGGGGCAGTACCCAATTGTACCAAAATATAAAAAGGATTATGAAAGCAATTAAGAACGGCTGGATCATTCCGGCAATCATTATCATTGTGAACGTGTGTGCAATCTGGATCAGTTGGGATTCACTGCCCGATACACTTCCCGCACATTTTGACCCTCAGGGCAACGCCAGCGGCTCAATGGAGCGCACCACCCTGATCTTCTATCCCATAATAAGCTTTTTTGTCTGCCTGGTGGCATACGCAATCCCCTATTTCAGGTCCGATGACCGCGGACTGCGTCTGATAGGACTCCATTCCCTTACATCGGCCATAACTCTGACCATCCTCTCCTCCACCCTGGTCACCCTGACGTTCGGCACCAAACCCATCTTCATGTTTGCCGAACCCGTAATCATGGTATTAGGCCTGGCAGCCTTCATAATCTGCCTCCTCAAATCCCGCAGGTGACAAAGAGGACGGTTCTCTTTGGCCACTTTTTGTGACAAAGAGAACCGTCCCCAATGGCACTTTTCAGAAGACAGGACGTATGCAGCAACCGTAACTGCGGGTCGCTGCCGAAGAGTACGGTCTTCGCTCTTCAAGCAACAGAATATTCGCATTCATAGGCTCATTGGTTAGTGAATTGGTCCAGTAAAAACCTCTTTGACCATCATACAATGAACCTACCTCTTCCATTAGACCTGAAGCCGGAAGGAAAATGGAACGGTCGGTATAACCCTTTACCTTGCTGGTCACAAGATATCCATTCACACCATTCAGAGTAGTCCAGGTCCATTTACACTTGGTGCGCAATTCATCAATATTCTCAACTGTAGGTACATGCCAAGGGGCACCCCACTTGGAAAAGGCTGCGTCGTCATTAAGATCAAGGTAAGTCATGTTATCTACAGTTCCGTAATTCCTGTTTGTGTTGTATTTTGTAAGTTCTCTACGAATGACACTACCGTTACCATAACAGTAAGTAAACCAACTGTATTCGTCCTTTGACCACGTTTCACCCCAACTATAGAAATCACCATATTCCTCCGGTGAATTTGCACCCATATTGCACGATGCCCATTTTACAGACAATCCCAGGTCGACATACTGATGATCAGGCTGCTTTCCTGATATGAACATGCTGTCAATATCGTCAACCGGATACATCTCTGTATCTCCGTTTCTGAGAACAACATTCATATAATACTGGGCCGATGCCGACACGCTTACCATAGCAACAAACAATACGGCCATTATGCGCATGAGCGCAGATCTGATAGATATCTGTTTCATTTCTTAAGGACTTTGAAGGTTAGGTTTTCTGAATTGATAATGTACATTCCGGCAGGAAGGGCTGAGATGCTGAAAACGGCATTTCCGTCAGCATCGGTTTTGTAAGTTTCTACGGGTTTTCCGTCAGAGCTTATGACGGTCACCTTGACTTGGGCTTTTGCTCCTGTTATGCTTATGGCATAATTGTCAAGAGTGAAAGCCGGAGTCTGAAGGTCCTCTTTTATGACCTCCGTCTTTGTCGCAACATCAGTAAAAGTGAACTTGGCAACTGATTCAAAAGGATACTGCACCTCTGTAATGGCAGTATTAATCACCAGATAATTCTCCCGATAATAGACAGCAGGTTCATCCTCAAACAAGAAGTCTACATACTGGCCATCTTTCTGATGGATTCTGAGAAGGTCCTGACCGGACACGGGCACCGCCAGCAGCGCGGCGCCCAACAAGGATAACAAATTTCTCATAAGGTTTTAAAAATAAAAACAGTTAGCACTATTGATATAGTAGTACAATTGGGGTCTGTCCCCTTTTGTACTGTTTATGGGCAAACAGGACGGACGGGCAGTCCGTAGTAACGGTAGGCTGTAGCGGATGTAACGCGAGAGTTCGGAAAGCAGTACAGTATATCAGCACAGGTATTTACAAGGAAACTGAGTGAACTTGTCCAATAATGTCCGGCCAGGCCCACATCGACATCTTTACCGATATCCTTGTATCCGGCAGCCGGAAGGAAAATGGATCGGTCTTTGTATCCCTTTTTATTACTGGTCACCTTATATCCGGCTACGCCATCAATAATAGTCCACGTCCAGGTACAATTGTTACGTAATTCATCTATCTCTTTCCTGGTGGGCATACGCCAGTTGCCGCCCCACTTCACGTGGGCTACATCATCTTCAGCGACAAGCTTGTCGTTTTTTCTGTTATTAACACCAAAGCCCATGTCTGAGCTATATTTTGACAATGTGACATCATTGTTTGAGGTACCCTCCTTAAAGAATCTGTAGTTCATCCAAGTGTAACCAACCTTGGGCATAACCTCTCCCCATGCGTAGTAGTCACCATAATCCTCCGGCTTGTCAGCACCCACGTTGCAAGTTGCCCATTTTACTGATAAACCCAGGTCTACATATTCATGAGTGGTCTTTTCCTTCTTTTTACTGTCCTTCGCCCCCTTCTTGGTTTTGATGACAATAACACTGTTTCCTGCTTCAGCGCCATAGTTTTCTACTGCAGCATTACCCTTAATGGTAGTGATGGTCTTAATGTCAGCAAGTTTGATAGCCCTCGCCGTTTCCGACTCTACTCTCTCGCCATCGACATAGAAAATATAGTCTACAGTATCGGCTTGAACTTCTGTATCTACAGTTATTGGAACTGCAGCCAGGAACATTGAAAGTAATATTGTAAGCATGATTCTATGTATTTATTCGTTTTGTGCCACTATCCTGGTGGAACCGTCCCATCGGTTGCGAACCATGATGAACGTAGTAGTATTACCGTCCTTCAACGTTGCAGTCAGAATAACCTTGCTGCCTTGGGGTTCCGCAACAATTGATTCCACATCCTGGTTGTTCATTTCCATCAGAATATTCATATTCTCTGCAATTTCTGATACGGTAAACTCATCGCCGCTGCGTGGTATGATGAACATAACCATCAGGGCAATACATGCGGCAATCGCCGTAATAGCCATACTGATGTAGCTGATATCCCTCTTTCTTTCGGGGTCCGATAAGATATCGGCCACAGGGTAATCCATAAGGATCAGGCGGGCCACATCGGCCTCATCGGCCTCAGCCTTATGGGTGCGGTAGTATTCGGCCAGCATTATCTCCTCCTGGACGGTAGTATCGGCCTCAAGGTATCTGGCTATGAGTTTCTGTCTATGTTTTTTGTTCATTATCATATCTCTTTCCTGATTTTCTCCAGTAATTGCTTTCTAGCGTTTGACAAGGTAGTTTTTATGCTCGTCTTGGGCTTGCCGGTCATCTTCGCGATATCATCAAGTGACAATCCAAGTTCATTTCTGAGTTCAAGATAGTGGCGCTGAGTATCAGTCAGCGACTTGTAGAGTTCTTCACGTATGGTACAGCGGTCCTGTTCATCGGTAATTTCCGTGGCCGATGCTCCTCCCTCTATGTCAATGTCCGATACAGAAACAGAGTCCGCCCTCTGACGACGCAGGCTGGCTATGGCGAGATTCTTGGTAATCTTTACGGCAATAGCCTCATTGTCCCGGACAGGATATCCACCGTCAATAAGACGCCAAAGCGTGAGCAATGCGTCCTGGACAATATCCTCAGGATCATCCTTCATATCGGCACTGGCTTTGAAATGCCAAACCAATGCCAGAAGTTTGCTCCTGACAGCTACTGCAAATGAGTCGAATTCCTGCCTCGTCATTTTTTACATCCTCTGTATATAGGTTGTAAAAAACAGAAAAAAGTAAATGTGATTATAGATTATTTTTCTACGATGGCCACAAAACCGCCGCGGGCAGGCAGTGTGAGCTGTCCGGCAGATGCGTTCTGCTCAATGTTGAAGCCTTTGCCGGGCTCGCTGCCCTTATCGGTAAAGAGGGTCTTCAAGACTGTTGACGCACCTATTCTGGAATAATCAGGGGCAATTGTCAGTTCCTCGGCCGTTCCGTTGATACCGGCTATGTACCATATGTCACCTGAACGACGCGCAATCACCGCACTCTCACCCGGATAGCCGGCAAGCAGGCGGGTATCATCCCAGGCCGACGGCAGACCGCTCAGCAGCTCCCTGACTGCATCGGGCAGGCCCAGATATGCCTCGGGACGGTCAGCCATATGCTGCAGACCGGACTCGAACAGAATGGGCAGAGCCAGCTCATGACAATCAGTAGTGATATGCGGATTCTGGCTGTCAGTAAACGTACAGGGCGTATAATCCATGGGGCCGATGACATTGCGCGTGAACGGCAGGGTCGCGTTATGAGCGGCGGCGGCATTCGTCATGCGGCGGTTGTTGTTATACCACTCGGCTCCGTAGACTGATTCCATTGACATCAGGTTGGGCCATGTGCGGCTCCATCCGCGAGGAATGGTGCATCCGTGGAAATCAACCAGCAGATGATGACGCGCTGCATCCTCCAGAATATCCAGATAGTAGTCAACCATCTCATGTCCGTCGGGCAGGAAGAAATCCACCTTAATTCCGGTGGCGCCCATCTGCTCCAGGCGGGTCATCTCCCGCTCACGTGCCTCCTTTGTACGCAGACGGTCCTGCGGGCCGGGAGCGCCGGGACCCACCCATGATGTGCCTGAGTTGTACCAAAGGTTAGCCTTGACACCTTTCTCACGTGCGTAGGCGAGCGCATCCTCTATATTACCGCCGTTAGCCATCTCATCCCACTCCCAGTCAATCAGAGTGTAGGGCCAGCCCATCTCCTGCGCCAGGTCAATATACTCCTTGACCTTCTGGAAATCCTTTGAACTGTGGTTGTATGCCCAGTAAATCCACGATGAAACGCCGGGCTTTATCCATGATGTATCTGTGATCCTGCATCCGGGAGCAACATCGGTAACCAGGGTGGACTCAACGATATCGGCCAATTCACCCAGAATTATGATGCGCCACGGATGGGCATCGTTCTCATCGGAATCAGTATAAGTAACGGTATAGTTCTCACCGTCACAGGTCAGGTATGAGCAGCTGTTGCCGTGATTGATACCGGACTCGGTAATCAGCCCGAACACACCGTCACCATATTCTATAAGAGCCGGATAATTGTACTTACCTCTTGTGGCCGATGTACTCTCGGGATAGAATCCCTCATAATCCGTCTTCTGGCGCTGCAGCCAGCGCTTGGTACCGTCAGGAATTACATATGATATGTTCTCCTCACCGCTGTCGAACCTGAATGCCACACCGTCATTTGATACACGGATCAGAAGATTCCTGCCGCTGGATTCAGAGCATGACATAACCCTGTAAACATATGAGCACTTCTTTCGTTTGCCGGAAAGCATCGTATACCTTTCAGTTATTGTCTCCCTTATGTGTGAGCTTTTCGCCCAATAGCAATCACCCAACCTGACCGTCTGAACCACCTGTTTCTTATACTTTACGGTCATTGTACTGTCATTGACAGTCACACAGATATTCTTATCGGGCGAATAAAAATTGACGGACCTTGAAAAACAACCGGCAAGGAGCAAACTTCCAAGCAACGTTACGAATGAAATGCCTTTGATTCTCATAAACAAAATGTATATGGCAAATATACTAATAAAAATAGTTCATTACGCATCAGGATATCATTACCGGCCCTTTTACATTGTTTAATAATTAATTACGACATTTTATCAAATCGTCATGACGTATCGCATTTTTACCGCCGTTTTGATAGTGAAAGGCAGAAAGAAGCAACTTTTTGCTGAGAGAGGTCCTTAAAAGTTTGTTGAACTCAAAAAGAAGGAATTATGGAAATCAAGAAATCAAATCGCGCCGATATAGGCAAGGACAAGGGTACATCCCTTATGATTGGACTGGTAATAAGTCTTTCTATCATGTTTGTAGCACTTGAGTGGACTCAAAGAGACGAGGTAGACGATGAAGTGGCCTATACGGCGGTCACTTTTGCACCCGAGGACATGATTCCCATCACGCTTCCCGAGAAGAAAACCGTTCCGCCTCCTCCTGCAGCCGTAACCAAGGCCGAAATCATTGAAATTGTGGATGATGACGCCGATATAGAAGATGAAATCATGGCTTCAATTGAGGACAACACCCCGTGGCTTGACCCGCAGGAATATGAAGTTGTAATGGTGGAGCCCGAGCCGGAGCCCGATGAGACAATACACGTTGCCGTTGAGGAGAATCCTGAATTCCCCGGCGGTACGGCAGCCCTGATGGAGTATCTCCGCAAGAACATCAAGTATCCCGCCATCTGCCGCGAGAACAATATCCAGGGACGTGTATTAGTAAGCTTTGTGGTGAACAAGGATGGTTCTATCGTAGATGTTGAGGTAGTTAGAGGTGTCAACCCGTCTCTTGACAAGGAGGCCGTCCGCGTTATCTCACAGATGCCTAACTGGACACCCGGACGTCAGCTGGGACGTGCCGTCCGCGTAAGATACAGCCTTCCCGTCAGTTTCCGTCTGAACTAAAAAAGAGAGGCGCAATCGCGTCTCTCTTTTTTGTGGTGCCACCGGGAATCGAACCAGGGACACAAGGATTTTCAGTCCTTTGCTCTACCAACTGAGCTATGACACCAAAAACATTTGTCTCAAATGCGGGTGCAAAGATACGCACTTTTTTAAGTCCGGCAAGTTTTTGAGCACAAAAAAGTGCATATCACGAAAAATTCCATTACCTTTGCACCGCAATTACGCAAGGATCGGAATGTAGCGCAGTTGGTAGCGCACTACGTTCGGGACGTAGGGGTCGGGCGTTCGAGTCGCCTCATTCCGACCAAAAAAGGAGCCAATCGGCTCCTTTTAAAATTTTAAGTTCATGAACCACATTGGCCAAATCATTTCATTAATTGTTGCGGTACTTTGGACAGTTACCGCCATTTATTCCGACAAAGCAAGCCACCGCATCGGTGCAATGTCTGCCAACGTTGCCAGACTTACACTCTCAACCTTCCTGCTGGCTGCAATTCTATGGGTAACCATAGGTCATCCCTATCCTATTTATGCCGATGCACGCACCTGGTTCTGGCTGGCGTTATCGGCCATAGTGGGTTACGTTTTCGGTGACTGGTGCCTCTTTAACTGCTATGTCACAATAGGCGCAAGGTTCGGACAGCTCTTTATGACGCTGGCACCGCCTATGGCCGCACTGGCCGGATGGGTACTGCTGGGTGAGCAGCTCTCATGGCGTACAGCATTGGCTATGCTGGTTACACTGAGCGGTATCGCAATATCCATATTGAGCCGTGACCGTGAGCACTATCTCAAGTTCACGCTGCCCCTTAAGGGCATACTTCTTGGAATCGGTGCCGGAATGGGTCAGGGCGTAGGTCTTGTGCTCAGTAAAATCGGCCTTGAACACTACTCCGCCGCACTGCCCGCACAGGCTCCCGCCATGATGGAGACCATGCTGCCGTTTGCATCGACCATGATCCGTGCCATATTCGGAAGCATCGGATTCATACTTCTTGTGATAATAAGTAAGGACCTGCCCAAACTGAAACAGGCTGCACGTGACCGCAAAGCAATGCTTTACGTAGTCATCATGAGCCTGTTCGGTCCTGTTGTGGGAGTATCACTCTCACTTATGGCTGTGCGTTACACCGATGCCGGTATCGCCTCAACGCTGATGGCGCTCACTCCGGTGCTGATACTCATTCCCGCCGCAGTCTTTGACAAGCAGAAAATCCGCTTCAAAGAGATCCTGGGCGTAACGGTCAGCATGATCGGCGTAGCACTCTTCTTCCTTCTTTAGTCCTTAGCCATCTGCTTGAAGGCCTCGCCAAAGATGTAATAGCTGGTGTTGCCGGCTATGGTACCCTCGTTCTGGCCCCACAGGAATGGCCAATCATCAAAGTTCTCAAAGTGGTCGGGCTTGCGGAACAGCAGGCCGGGAGCCACGTTTCCGGGAATGAATGACAAGTCGGCGCGGTTGTTGCCGTAGAATACCTGCTTGGGACGGGCTGCACCTACAGTAGCCACAAGTGAATAGTTGTGGTACGGGTGGCATCCGAACATGAATGCAGCGGCGTTATACGCGTATTTCTTGTCGATGATATCCGGGAAGTAGAGGTTTGCAAAGGTTGCGGTGGTTCCGTAAGTTACAACGGCACCGCTACCGGCCCAGTTACCCTCGCCGATAGGCACTCCGTAAGGATTGTTGTTGGAAACCTGCTCCAGATACTCCTTATACTTCTCGGCATACGGACGCAGACGCTCCTTGTAAGCGGCATCCATATAAGGAATGGCATCCATGGCGGTACGGATACTGTTGTTCACGTTACGCTCCAGAGCCGGCCATATCTGCTCAACGAACTGGTCAATATATGACTTCTCGCCGGTTGCGATATAGAGCTGCAGGTTTGTAGCCATATTACCGCCACCCGCACGGTTCATATTCATATTCTGACCGCCCTGACGTCCGCGCATGCCTGCGCCGCGCTGGCTCATGAGCTTGGTAGCCTCCTCCTGGAGTCGCTTGGACTGCTTCAGACAGCGGGCCGACAGATTATCGTTGTAGCCCTTGAGCACACGGCTAGCAGCTGCGAACATATTAGCCGCATTGATATCTGAGTTGAGGTTGCGGTTGGTGAAAGCCCACATATCGTCAGGAGTACCGCTGCGCTTGCCATCGGCCGACTTCACATACTTGGGCAGGCTGGGATCATAGTGCAGACCGTCTGTGATGGCGGCGGCATCACCCAGATGATGATAGTTGTCAAGAACAGAGTTTGACAGAGTCTGTGACATGAAGCCGATGTTCTCGGCCTGGGCCAGCAGGTTCAGTACGCCGTGCTCGATGTACTGCAGCAGGTCAGGTTTGCCGTCCGGACGGTGCAGGTCAACATAACGCTGCTCCTCACTTACGAACGTCTCGTCACGCATGGGATGGAACATCTCCCAGGCGGTAACCATGTTCTGTACCACGCTGATGTTTGATCCGGTCTCGATATCAAAGTCACCGGCATCAAAGTAACCGCCCACGTTCAGGCCCGGAATGAGCTCGTAGGGTTTGTACTTGGTGTTGGTCTGTGCACCCTGTGAGTGAAGATCAAAGTGATCACTCTGGGGAGCCTGCAGATAACCCTCCTTGAACGGCTCGCCGTGCCAGATACGGTAACCCTCATTCACGGTCATATGGTTCATGTGAATGGGAATCCATACGTCGCTGGTGGCATCGGTTATCCAGTTATAGACAGAATTGTCGATAATGAAGTTGCCGGTCTTGTAATCACCGTACTGGATGTAATAGACACCGGGATCCTTGACATCGGTAAAGTCAAACTTCACATAGTTGTACTTGTAGTACATACCCCAAACGTCAATCTGTCCCTTGTAAGCCAGCTTCTCGCTGCCGTCATCCTCGATCTTTATTATAGATGCGGTCTTGAGAGGCTTGTCCATTTTGTCAAGCTCTATCACGGCAACCTTGGGCTGCGAAGGGATATAGCCCACTTGCGAGAAGCCTATATTCGGCTCTCTTATCCAACCCGGAATTGCATGAGGCTCAACCGTCCACGTTACCACCTTGCCGGTCTTTCCTGCAGGCAGAACCGAGCGCAGTACGAACCATCCGTTCTGGGCCAGCATACGTCCGTCATACAGCTCCAACACGGCGTCATCGGAGTTGATCTTTATCATGCGTTCGGGTGCATCGGGAGCAATCAGGATGGAGTGGCCTGTCTCAAGAGGCATCGGATCCACGAATTCACCTGTACCGCGGTCATCATATGTGCGGAATCCCTTGAACTGACGCGGTTTCTCGTCATTGGAGACAGCCTGGGTCTGACTGACAGCATAGCGCGGGAATCGGTTGGGACGGCCGTCCATCAGATAAGTCTTGCCCCAGTACTGTGAAGGCAGGAACTCCAGGTTGAAACCAGCCTTGCCTGCCAGGAATTCCGGAACGGGCTTGTCCAGATATACTGCAATCTCAACGGCCTTACCCTTTGCGGTAACAACCACGCGTGAGTCAAAATCATAATCGGTATAGCGCATGGTCACCTCAATCGAGTTGTTTATGGAATCAACTACACGTGAAGGTGAAGCAGGCACCAGGTCCCACTGCTCGGGGGTCTTGTTAAGACGGACTGCACCGCCCTGAACGGTACGTACACCGTGATGGATGATCTCTATTCCGGAGTTCTTCTCGTCATTGAATCCACCGTTGAAAGTGTTGCTGAACACCAGGACGTTCACACCCTGCGTCTCAAAATACTCCTTGTCATTCAGCTTAAGGTCAGCAGCCTCTTTGGGCGCCTTGTCACACGCGGCTACCAGAAGAGCCGCCAATCCAATCAGAAATACGTTCCTTTTCATATAGGGCAAATGGTTAGTAATTAGTTTAGTTGACCGCTAATATAGTGATAATTTTTGAAAATGATACAAAAGGGGTCTGTCCCCAATTGTATCATTTGTATCTTTGCGGCCGATATGGATAGACTGGTGATTTTTGATTTGGACGGCACGCTGCTCAACACCATCGCGGATCTGGGTAACGCGGCCAACCATACGCTTGCGGAGCTGGGCCTGCCCCAGCACAATCTGGATGAGTACAGACTGATGGTAGGAAACGGAATGCGCAAACTCATAGAGCGTGCCCTTCCGGCCGATAAAGCCGCTGATGATGCTTTTGTGGACAGCACCCTGGCCAGTTTCCTGTCATACTACGCAGAGCACATAGATCTCTACACCCGTCCCTATCCCGGCATTCCGGAACTCATAAGCACCCTCTCCGCCCAGGGTTACAGACTGGCGGTGGCGTCAAACAAGATCCAGGCCGGAGCCGAAAAACTTATTGCAAAATTCTTCCCTGATACAGACTTTGTGGCAGTGATGGGCAACAGCCCCAAGTATCCCTTAAAGCCCGATACCGCACTGGTGGAATACATAATGGACAAGGCCGGAACAGACCGCGCCCACACCATAATGGTAGGTGATTCAGGGACCGATATCCAGACCGCGCGTAATGCCGGCATACCGGTAATAGCAGTAAGCTGGGGATTCCGCCCCCGTCACGAGCTCACAATTGCCGACTTTATTGCCGATGACACATCACAGGTTATTGCCCGGATAAGTGCCGGGGACAGCCTTGAAGTCAAGCCTGAATGAGTTGAAGCCGCACCAGTAGCCTCGGCCCCCTTCAATATTGGTAGCAACCTCACGGACTGAGGATGAGAATAACATGCTTCGGAACCTGTTGTTGTCCTCATAGCTGCGCCATATCTCATAGCTTATATCATCCATCGCGGATATCTTGAGACTTACAAGAGTGTCATTGGCAAAGAATCTGGAATCATCACTCTTGTCATAGTCCGTTATACCCTTTATTACGGGAATGGTGAACAGAGAGTCAGTAAGGCTTCCGTCAACGACTCCCAGGAAAGATGACAGGAACTGCGCCTGACCTACCCCCTCCTGATAAAAAGACTTGAAGTACTCCTCGCGGCCTGAATTACGTTTCAGATAGGCCGTCACCTCACATCTGGAGGGGTCCGATGGTGCATGACCGCAAACCACACTGTCTACAGAAGGCGGATACAGGGGTATGGTAGTCTCTGCTTCCAGGTGTTGGCCGCCTGTCCTGACGGTAAGCGTATAGGTCTTACCGGCCTCACCGGTAAGGAAATTGGAGGTATAGATGTATCCGGGCACGTATCGGGTGTCAACACGACCCGTCAGAAGCACGCTGTTCACTCCGTCGCTGACCGTCACTCTGGCAAACTTGATAACATAATCAGAAAGATGTTCCAACTCGATGGCGTCATCCCTGAGTCTTACCGGCAGCGAACGTGTCACCATCACCACAGGCTGGCCGCCTGCATCGATCCAGCCCTCCACAATGATCACATTCTGATCCTCCGGCAGTAACCTTTTCTCACATGACAGCATCAGTGCGGCCAGGAAGAAAGTCAGGATAATATGTAATCGGAATCCTCTCATATTCAGAACTTGCAGTAATAACTGATTGAGGGCAGCGCCCATTTCATAAAGGTTTCATGCCGGAAATAGAACCTGTTTTTATAGATTTTCAGCCTGTAACCCAGGTCATTGGCACGGCAAAACGCATTGTAAAGACTGAAATTCAATCCGTGTGACTTTATAGATGATGAACTCTTGACCTTCAAGTCATAATTGACTGAAAGGTCCAGCCTCATATACGGTCTCAGTCGCTCGCCGTTGAACTCTCCGTACTTGACAAAGATGTTGCGGTTGAGCATGTAGAAGTATTCAGGCGCGGTAAAAGGTGTTCCGCTTGCCATCACAAGGTTCAGTGAAGGTTCCCAGCGCCTGCCGGTCCTGTAGACTGCCACCATATCCAGTTCATGAACACGCTCGTGACTGGCCGGATAGAGGCCTGCCATTCCCTCCCTGTCAAAGCGTCTCAATGCACGTCCAAAACTGTAGCCCACCCATCCCGTCAGGGAGCCTGTATTTTTGGTGAGCATCAGGTCCAGACCGTAGTTGAATCCGTCACCGCATATAAGATGATCATAAATGTCATACTCCGATGTAAGGAAATCAATCATCGATCCGTAATACTCAACCTGATTATACAGTTTCTTGTAATAGACCGATGAATTCAGGGTATACTGCCCGCCCGCCAGGTTCACCATACCTGAAAGCGTCACACCGCGCATGGACTGCGGACGGAAATCGGCATCGGCCGGCATCCAGAACTCTGTGGGCAGTCCGCTTCCGGTCAGTCCCGTCTGGAACGCATACTGATGCCGCTGCGACAGGTTGAGCGATACATTCCATTTCTCGCCCTCCCCGAAATAGACGATATTGACCGATGGATCCAGCGCTTTGAAGATATTGTCTTCATGCCGGAACATGCTGCCGCGCACACCCATCTTTACGTGCAGATTGTCTAATACGTTCCAGTTGTAGTCCGCGTAAGCGGAGTACTCACTGGAGGTCTTATGGACAATTGCCATCTCCGTATAATTGTAGGTGCCCGTAATCACCGGTGATTGCAGTTTCATCCGGTAGTACTGGGCATCGGCTCCAACGCTCAGGTTCTTCCATCCCAATGCGCCTTTGTATCCCCAATCCTCTATTCCGGAAGGCAGGCTCAGACTCATATTCTCAAACTCTCCGTTTACGTCATTGCCGTATGAAGAATGGAACAGGGTCTGTTTAAAGCGGAATCCGTTCAGTCCGTCGTGTATCCAGTGCAATGCCTCTGCGTCATTTCCCCACCGGCATCCCAACAGGGAGCCAAAGCCCGATTCTGAAATCCGTGCCTTATCCTGTCCCTTGTATGCATCGGCCAGAATGGTATTGTAGTCATTGGGCTTATAGGTCCATGTCAGGTTACAGTCATAGAAATTGTAATTCAGGGATGATCCTTCCACTTTGAGCCATGACGAATAGAGAAGGTTGATGTATGAGTCCCTCAATGATGCGGTCAAAAGGGACTTTTTTCCGATGGGTACCTTAAGTGTTCCCTGTGAGGATATAAGTCCTGCAGATATGTCGCCCGTTACACGTCCGGCCGTTTCTGAATCAGGAATGAACAGAAGCTCTCCGCCCAGACGGTTGGGAGCACCGGCCGACTGGGGAGTCTTGTACAGAGACATGGAGCCGTAGTGTGTGGGTATGAACGCTGAGAAGAATCCTAGCAGGTGGTTTACATTGAACAGCGGCACATCCAAAACTGATATCGTATTGTGTGAGTTCTCACTTCCGTTTATATGCAATCCACCGTTGTATTCGCCGGATGTCTGAACGCCGGGCAGCATTCTGGAGTAGCTTATAGGATCTGCATTGCCCATGATCTTGGGCAGCTTGTCAAGCATATCCATATTGAAGCGGACACTTCCGTCAGACATTGTACGTACAGACTGAGCGTTCCTTGATGCCGTGATATCGACACTGTCCAGTAAAACATTCAACTCACCCGTTTCCCGCTGGGCAAAGGCAGGTAACAGGTGAGCGGATAATATAACTAGGATGATTGTAATCTTATTCACGTATTTTCTCCTGGAATGAGGCCAGAGAGGCCTGCCTGCGGGCTTCAAAGTCGCGTGATTGCTCAGTTTCGGGGTTGAGCAGACGGTGCTGCATCATGGAACGTATCTTCTCAGCCTCCGCCAGAAGTGGGCGGTCGCTGTCAGCCAGGACAAAGTCCATGAAACGCTCAAAGATGTAATCGGCAGCCTGGGCCGACGGGTGCATCATGTCATCGGCATAGAAACGGTAGTCACGGAGTTCATCCATCAGTATCTCGTATGCCGGGAAATAGTGTGCGTTGGGATAACGGTTAACCAGTTTCTCGATGCCCAGATGCAGGGTAGCCTTGCTCAGGGTGTTGGCATGCAGACCGTCTGCGAGATGACGTACGGGACTGACGGTAAATATCCACTGCCTATTGGGACGTGCGGCCACGTACTGGCTCAGCGCATCATACACCTGATCGGAATCAATCATGGTGCGCTCAAAACGGTCGGCCGGCAACTTATGGCAGTTGGCTACCACATTTCCTGACTCCTTATCCGTATAAATGAAGGCCGTACCAAGCGTAACCACTACCCAACCCTCACGGTAATAGAAGTCCGATGCATCCGCAAGCACCCGGTTGGCGTTGTCCAGGAACTCCTGCGCCGTAGGGCGTGCCATGCTTCCGTGATGATGGAAAGAGCAGAATCCACCGCTGGTTTCAATCACATCCTCGGGTATGAAACTGCACTGCTCTGCATTTATGCCGTAGCCCTCAAGCAAGCCCAGGCAGTCTGATATCGAGCATGGGTTGAACAGCACACCGAACGGGTTTACCCGTGCATCAAAGTAACGCTCCGTGCAGCGACGACCCATTTCATCAGCGAAACAGGAGCCTATAAACAACACGCTGTCTTTGTATGACAGCCTGTTGATTAACGGTTTTATCTCTACCGGAGTCGTCAGTTTCATAACAGGTCAAAATCCGTTGGGGTTCTGTTTCTGCCAGTTCCAACTGTCGCGAACCATCTCGTCAAGTCCGAACTCAGCCTTCCAGCCCAGCTCACGCTCTGCCTTTGAGGGGTCGCTGTAGCAGGTTGCAATATCTCCCGGACGACGGGGTTTGATGCTGTACGGAACCTTTACGCCGTTCACTCTCTCGAATGCCTTGACAACGTCAAGCACTGAGTAACCGTGACCGGTACCCAGATTATAGAGTCCCAGACCGCATTTGCGCTCAATTGCCTTGAGGGCGCATACATGACCACGTGCCAGATCCACAACATGGATATAGTCGCGTACGCCTGTGCCGTCGGGGGTATCGTAATCATTGCCGAAAACGCCCAATTCATCGCGTTTTCCTACTGCCACCTGGGTTACATAAGGCATCAGATTATTGGGTATGCCGTTGGGGTTCTCACCTATCAGACCGCTCGGATGAGCGCCTATGGGGTTGAAGTAACGCAGAAGAACCACGTTCCACTCCTTGTCGGCAAACTGCATATCGGTCAACACCTGCTCCAGCATGCTCTTGGTCCAGCCGTAGGGGTTGGTGCAGACACCCTTGGGGCACTCCTCGGTGATGGGGATTATCTCCGGGTTGCCGTAAACGGTGGCGCTTGATGAGAATATTATGTTCTTGACACCATGCTCACGCATGGCCTGTACCAGAACCAGCGTACCGCTTATGTTGTTCTCATAATACTCAATGGGCATTGACACTGACTCGCCCACAGCCTTGAGTCCCGCAAAATGTATGCAGGCATCAAACTTGTACTGCTCCAGCACCTTGTCCAGTCCCTTGCGGTCGCGGATATCGACCTTATGGAAAGGAATCTCAGTGCCGCCCAGAATCTTGGACACACGTCTCAGGCTCTCGGGGTTGGAGTTACTCAGATTGTCAACTACTACGGCGGTATGACCTGCCTTGTAAAGTTCAATAATTGTGTGTGAGCCGATAAAACCGGCGCCACCTGTAACCAGAATATTCATCAATCGATCTTTTTCTTTTCAACTGTCCAGTCGGGACGTGACTCCAGGCCGCAGGGTTTTCCCTTAAGCATGGCTGCTGCCTCCTTGTCGCCCTTGAGCTGCCACTCGAGCCAAGCCAGAGCAGCAATCGAGAACTCACCGCCGTGGGGCTGTCCGTATGTGCCGCCGTGACCTACGGGGTAGTTCACTGCAATTGCGGGAACATGGTCGATGCGCTTGAAATCATCCATTCCGTTCTCATATGCAATATCCTCGGGACCGCCCAGCAGATACATTACCGGAGTGTGGATCTTCAAGAGATCCTCCTTGGCAGGCATCGGCATACCGGGAACGGCACCTGACGGGTCAATGAACGATCCGCTGTTGCAGATCATGATAGCCTTGAGTCTTGAATCGGCCGCGTTGACCAGAGTCTGCAGACCGCCGCATGACATACCTGCTGCGGCAATGTTCTTGACGTCCAGTTTATTGTAATAAGGGCTGTTCTTATCGGAGTTCTGAGCTATTGCCCAGTCAAGACCCTCAATCTGCTGCTCGGCCTTGGACTGTGCGCCGCGGTAACGCTCACCCTCGGCGGGCCAGTAACCTATGGCAACTACCAGGAATCCGTGTGATGCAATCTCGCTCAGGAAGTTCTGATGCTCCCAGGGAGAGTTGGTGCAGGCACCGTTACCCCATACCAGGATAGGCAGAGGGTTCTTCTTGCTGAACTTGCTCAGGTCAGCGGGACGGAAAATGGTATGGGCCTCAAGACTGGGCTCCTCAACCATAATTGCCTTATAGGGACCTGTGCCGCCATCCTCGACCACACGGTTCTTAGTATATGTCTCCTGGGCATTGACACCCATAACAAACGCTGCACCCAGCAGCAAAGAAAGAATCCTTTTCATGTCTGTAATCTTTTATGTTACGCAAATATACACATTATTGTTTTTTGATGGTCAGGACACCTGCTGAGAGAGCGGGAACATCCAGAATCACATCATTGCCGTCAACCTGACCTTTTGCCTTCTTCAGGGCAACGGCGTTCTTGTTATCCATGCTGTTTGCAACGGTCAGCGAACCCGGAGCATAGTACTCGAACTCTGTGTCCGATATGCCCGTCCAATCACCCTTGATGCGGATCTTTCCACCCTCCTCAGTGGGGTTGACAACCTTTACGATCACATCGGCCCCGTTCTCAGACATGGTGGTGCTTACGCTGATATTGCCCGTTTCACCGCTGAATGCAAGGCGGTACTTTGAGAAATGGTCATACCAGAGCTCGGTAACCTGGCAGTTGGGAGCCTTGAACATATCCTTGTAGTCAAAGTTGATGAAGGCGTTGTTCCAGTCAGGAGCATCGGTACGGCGTATGAACAATGCGGCTGCACCCATTGCAACCACGTCGCGCGCCTCACACATATTCAGGAATCCACCGGCAAACAGACCTGTACGCCAGTCGATGCTGTTCAGGTTCCACTCAGAGATAAAGAGCTTGATGTTGGGGTTGGGACCCTCGGCAATCATCTTTGCATAACGGTCATACTGCTGACCCAGACGTGCGGGACCGGTAGCGTAACCGCCCTGCTGCTCGTAGTGGTGCAGGCTCAGGTAGTCAAAGTAATTGCCGCTGCGCTTGATAAACTGCTCGTCCTCACCGAATCCGCCGCAGGCAATGATCTTTATAGACGGGTCGATCTTACGCATGGCGGTGCTGAAGTCACGAACGCACTTCTCATAGCGCTCAATACCCATCTCCCACATCTCATTGTCAATCTCCCAGTACTTGACGTTATAGGGCTCGGGATGTCCGTTGGCGGCACGCTTTGCACCCCACTCATCGGTGGCGGGAGCATTGCAGTAACGCAGCCAGTTCACGGCATCCTCAAGAATCCGGTCGTATTCATCGGCCGGACGCTCAAACTTGACGCTTACCACAATCACGGGCTCTGAGTTGACCTCACGGCAGAATTTTATGAATTCATCGGTGCCAAAGCAGTTCTGGTCATAGTCCATCCACATCCAGTGTGCCCAGCGCTCACGGTTCTCCTGAGGGCCGATACCCCATTGCCAGTCATACTGTGCAACGTATCCGCCGCCCGGCCAGCGCAGACATGTAGGATGCAGTTCCTTTACGGCCTGCAGGATATCGGGACGGAAACCGCCCAGATCCTTACCGGTCTGGGTTGAAAGTGTAACCATATCAACCTGCACGGTACCACCCTTTACAACGATTGCAAAATCACCGTCACCGCTTATCTGGTCAACCCTGGCGCCAACCATCTTCAGTCTCAGGTGCATATCCTCATGGGTACCCTCCTCGCCAAGAGCCTGCGGTACAAGGGTGAAATCATATTTCTTCCACTCCTTGCTGTTTATCTTGCCAAGTGACTGACGAGCCACAAAATCACCCTTCTCGTTACGCAGTCCTACTATCAGTTCACCCTTACCCTTGGCATAGATTGAACCTACATACTTCTCACGGACAATTATGTTCTGTGGACCCTGTGCCATACCGGCCTCAGCCTTCTTGCCTGCCGTAATCTCCTGTGAGTAACGCATGTTCACGGCATCATCCTTAATAAGACGGTACTTACCCTCGCCGAATGCAGTCCACTCGGGAGCGACCTCGGGAATCTGAACATCCTTGGGAGTTCCGGTGAATACGGTGTTTTCACCGCTCTTTACAACGATATTGCGGTATGTAGCCTCGGTGTAGTTGACCCAGAAAACCAGGTCGTTCTTACCGGTCTGCTCCAGGCCGCTGTACTTTACGACCTCCTTGTCATCAAAGTACATGGTTACATCGGCACCCTTACGGCTTATGCGCACCTTGTGCCAGTCCTGATTCTCGTTCACCTGATCCTTTGTGGCAGGGGTCGATGCCAGGGCGGCCAGTGTATTCATACGTCTGCCCGGACGACCGCCGAATCCCTGCGATTCACGAACCTCCATGGCGCAGATTGAGAAATCTGCAGTAGAGCTCTGCGGCTGCAGGGCGGCACGTGCGTTTGCCTCATTGGCAGCTGCAATCTGTGACTCCGTCTGTGCGGGTGTGAATGTGCGTCCCTCATAATAGGGATCGTGGATGCGTGCAAAATATGCGCTTCCATCGGCCTTTTGTCCGAATGCGAACCTTATGTCCATCAGTCCGCCGCTCCATGAACGGCGTGCCAGCTTGTATGAACGCCAGTTCAGGTCCATTGTTATCTCGTAGTCATCGGACTCAATGGTGGCTATGTTCAGAGGCTGCTCGTAACGTGTGGGTGAATGCAGGATCATGTCATCATCCATGAACCAGCCGTCAAAATAACCGTCGCGCGGCGGAATGCCGGGATACTGCTCCGGCTCGAATGAACGGCCGTATATCAGCTCCTGCCAGACACCGTTGTTGGCGCTGAAGTAGATGTGCTCGAACAACTGTCCGTAGAGCATCTCGTCAATGATACCTGAGGGCTGCTTGCTCTCAACTGTGATCTCATACTCGTTCTGTGCTCCGGCTGATACAGCCAGCAGCGACAAGGCAATGGTCAGTAATTTTTTCATCCTTTCTAATTTTCAATTTTCAATTCTCAATTTTCCGTGATATCACTTTGAACAGCTTGTCGCCGCGGCGAACACGCTCCGGAGTCTTGAATGATACTCGTACTCCCTGCGGCACGGTCTCAACGGTCTTGAGGTCTACGCGAGGATCATCCAGGTTGAACGTGATGCATCCGGTAGTGGCACCTGTCACCATCAGTTTGTCGCCTGCGCTGATGGGTGCGGCCTCGATGCTGAACTCAGCAACCTCAATCTTTGAGAACCAGTCGGTGCACTTGCCCACATAGACCTTGGTCTCAGTGGCCTGTGATCCGTATACATCATTCCACTCGCCCAGGCGCTGGCCCAGATAGTAGCCGTCCCAGAATCCGCGGTTGAACACGGTAGCAAGACGTTTGTCCCAATTATCCTTCTTTTCATCGGTGAAATCGCCGTCCAGAACAGCCTGGATTGCCTCACCGTAACACTCGGCTACAGTGCGTACGTATTCAGGTCCGCGGGCTCGGCCCTCAATCTTGAACACCTGCACGCCGGCCTCAATCATACGGTCCATAAAGCGTATTGTCTTGAGGTCCTTGGGCGACATTATGTACTGGTTCTCGATAGCCAATTCAATATCGGTCTCGCGGTCTTTCACGATGTATCCGCGGCGGCAGAGCTGCATGCATGCTCCGCGGTTGGCACTTGCGTTCATCTCGTTCAGGCTCAGGTAGCACTTGCCGCTTATGGCCATGCAGAGTGCTCCGTGGCAGAACATCTCAATGCGGATACGCTCGCCCTTGGGTCCGCGTATATCCTGCTCTATAATCTGCTTGTGGATCTCAGTCACCTGATCCAGGTTCAGTTCACGCGCCAGCACCACCACATCGGCAAACTGGGCATAGAACTTAAGTGCCTCGATGTTGCTTATGTTGAGTTGGGTTGAAAGATGCACCTCCATACCCACCTTGTTGCAGTAAGTCATCACCGCAATATCGCAGGCAATTATGGCCGATATCCCCGCCTCCAGTGCAGCATCAACGATGTCATGTACCAGGGGAATGTCCTCACCGTACATCACGGTGTTCAGGGTCAGGTAACTCTTTACTCCGTGGGCATCACACTGGCTGGCAATCTCACGCAGGTCATCCAGGGTAAAATGGCTGGCACTGCGCGAACGCATATTCAGTTTCTCCACGCCAAAGTAGATTGATCCCGCCCCGGCCTGGAACGCAGCGGCCAAAGACTCCCACGAGCCCACCGGCGCCATAATTTCGAAATCAGCTCTGTTCATATTCATTACCCCACTGGGCAGTAATTCTATCCATAATTGCGAACAAATCATTCACCGTCTCGGCACGCAGCATCTCAATGCGCGTGTGACGGAAATCGGTCAATCCTTTGAAGAGCGGACTGGCGGCAAGGTGGCGGCGTATGTGGACTATGCCGCGGCGCTCGTCCAGACGTGCTATGCTGTCCAGAGTCTCCTGCTTGAGCACATCCATCTTCCACTGGAAGCCGGGATCCTGCCATTTCTCACCGGTCTGCAAGTAATGCTTGACCTCCTCAAAGATCCAAGGCCGCCCGAAACTGCCTCGGCCAATCATTATCGCATCCACTCCGTATCGGTCAAAACACTCTTTGGCACGCTCCGGAGTAGTGATATCACCGTTGCCTATGATAGGGATTTTCATGCGGGGATTCTCCTTGACCTTGCCTATGAGTGTCCAGTCGGCCTCTCCAGTGTACATCTGGGCGCGGGTACGGCCGTGAATGGTCAGCGCCTGAATGCCGCAGTCCTGCAACTGCTCGGCCAGTTCAACGATTATCTTGCTCTCATCGTTCCAGCCCAGGCGGGTCTTCACGGTTACGGGAATCTTAACCGCATCCACCACCGCACGGGTAATCTCCAGCATCTTGGGAATGTTCTGCAACATGCCTGCACCGCCGCCCTTGCCTGCCACCTTCTTGACCGGACAGCCAAAGTTAAGGTCCAGCACATCGGGCCCGGCAGCCTCCACCATCTTTGCGGCACCCACCATAGCCTCGGTCTCCTTGCCGTAAATCTGAATGGCCACGGGACGCTCCTCATCACTGATGGTCAGCTTCTGCATGGTCTTGTTCACCTCACGTATCAGGGCATCGCTCGACACGAACTCAGTATAGACCATATCGGCCCCGAACCGCTTGCAAAGCAGACGGAACGCCGGATCAGTCACATCCTCCATCGGAGCCAGAAAAACCGGCCTCTCCCCAAAATCAATCTCTCCTATCTTCATACAACCTGCTAAAATACAGCTTTCTCCCCGTATTCCCCGTCCCACACCCCAAAAAATACGCACGCACCTGCGCACACCCGCGAGACGCTCCGACCCATTTTCCGCGATGGAACGTATTGTTTTAGCCCAAGCGTCCAAGAATACGCCCGCACCTGCGTGAACAGCGGACGCTCCGGCCGGGAACCCGCGTGCAAGCGTATTCTCGTGTCGGAGCGTCCGGCTTTTACAGCACCAGGCATAGGCTAATCTGGTGCTGGGGCAGGTGCAGATCGTTCTTGAGCACCTGTGCGACCTTGAGCTTCTGGGCATCGGACAATGCATACACCGAACTTTTTCCGTACCGCTTGATGAGTTGCTTATCAATGATGTTGCAAACCGCGACGTCATTTAGTGCGGTCGGGTTGTATCGAAAGCCCTTCTCGCACTCCAGCATGGATGATACGCTTTGCTTGTCGAAAGGGCGTTCAATCGTTCCGAGCGTTATGGGCGGTTCGTTGGAATTGTCCTCCATCTGTTCTCTTTGCCAGACTTCATCGGATATCCGGTTCATCTGGTACAGGAATCCTCTGGGCGTTACGAACAGCAACTCCAACTGCGGAATCTCCATGAACGATTCGCGCACGAACATACCGTCTTCATTCATCACAAAGTGATCCGGGAATTCTGAATGGCGCGGCAGGTAGGATGCTATCTCTGCCCTCGATGTGATGGTGTGCCTTACCGGCGGGCGTCCCATCTCCTTGTTGAACACGCAATTAACGGTGCAGTGCCGATAACCGAACGGGGTTGCGCTCTGTGCGTGGTGCAAACCGTTCCTCAGAATGTAACTCAAGGCTGCGTTGCGGTGTTTGGTGCCGATAATGCCGGTCTGGAAGAATCCTTTGGGTCCCAAACGTCCCTCTCTTTTGTACTTGTAGTTGAAGTATCGGCCATAACTATGCCTGAGTCTGGCTATGAAAGGCGCCGGATCGTGGGACATTACCGCCAGGTGGAAGTGGGTTGACATGAGGGCATCGGCCAAGAGTTCCTCGTTGGTCTTGAAGGTGGCCAGTGCCATGAGATTGGTGAACGCAATGAAATCAGATTCGTCCCTGAACAGGACTTCGTTGTGCGATGCTACGCACAAATGGTAAAGATTTCTCATAAGCAGTATTAGAAAATGTGTTGTCACAAAGGTAAATGAAACGCCACAAACCTCCAAACATGCGGACGTTCCGACATGTTTTCCGCGATGGAACGTATTGTTTTAGCCCAAGCGTCCAAGAATACGCCCGCACCTGCGTGAACAGCGGACGCTCCGGCCGGGAACCCGCGTGCAAGCGTATTCTCGTGTCGGAGCGTCCAAGACGTGATGCGTTTTTGCGCTGCACTTGTAGCCTATTACGCCAAAAATGAGTACTTTTGACACCTATATCAATTGCCTCTAACCAAACTGACAATGAAAAAAACTTTGCTTTTTGCAGCGATGGCGCTTGTGTCGCTTACCTGCTGCTCACAGACTGAGGACTTGAAACTATGGTATGATGCGCCCGCACGCCAGTGGACCGATGCCCTTCCGTTGGGTAACGGCCGTCTTGGAGCGATGGTGTTCGGCACACCCGCGCAGGAGCGTATCCAGATAAATGAGGAGACCATCTGGGGCGGCGGCCCGCACAACAATGTGAACTACGCCGCCAAGGACGGACTGGAGCAGATCCGCACCGCCCTCTGGGAGGGACGCAGGTCCGATGCACAGGCACTTTGTGATGAGTACATCTCATCCAAAAGCGCACACGGAATGCCCTACCAGACAGCCGGTTCGCTGATGCTCGATTTTGACGGAATCACCGATTTCACCGACTATTACAGGGAGCTCGACATCGATAAGGCAGTGGCTCTGACCCGCTTTAAGGCAAACGGAACAGAGTACACCCGCCAGTGTTTCGTATCATTTCCCGACCAGGTTGTAGTACTGCGCCTGACCGCATCGGCCAAGGGTGCCCTGACATTCAAGGCACGTTATGATTTGCCGTACCGTGAGGACCGTATCATAAGCCGCTCGGCCGAAGTCACCGGCAAGCAGGCCGTGATGACCGTATCCTGCAAGGGCGATGACCACGAGGGCATTGAGGGCCTTATCCGCTTCACCGACAAAACCCTGATCGTTCCCGAGGGCGGCCAGATGACGGCCGATGACAACGCCATCGCAGTCAACGGAGCCGATGCCGTTACCATCTACATCTCCATCGGCACAAACTTCGTAAACTACCAAAGCGTGAACGGCAACGAAAATCAGGCTGCCAATCGATGGATCGAGCCCTTCAGCAAAGGCAAGAAGAAATATGACAAGGTACTCGCAGACCATATAAACGCATATCAGAAGCAGTTCCATACGGTAACCATGGACCTGGGCACCAATGACCAGGCCAAGCTGCCCACTGACCAGCGTGTAGCCCAGTTTGCCAGCACCTTTGACCCGCAGCTGGTAACACTTTATTTCCAGTTCGGCCGATATCTCCTGATCTGCTGCTCGCAGCCGGGCGGACAGGCCGCCAACCTGCAGGGAATCTGGAACGAGAGCCGTCAGGCTCCATGGGACGGTAAGTACACAACCAACATCAACGTTGAGATGAACTACTGGCCCGCATTCGTCTGCGGAATCTCCCAGACATTTGATCCCTTCCTGCAGCTTGTAAAGGATTGCGCAGAGCACGGAAAGGAGACTGCCGAGATGTACGGCTGCCGCGGATGGACACTGCATCACAACACAGATATCTGGCGTTCCACCGGTGCAGTTGACGGCGCGTACAACGGAATGTGGCCCACCGGCGCTGCATGGTTCTGCCAGCAGATATGGGACGGCTACCTGTTCAACCAGGATCCCAAGTACCTTAAGGAGATTTACCCCATCATGAAGAGTGCCTGCGAGTTCTTCATCGACTTCCTGGTCGAGGAACCCGTATCGGGCAACAAATATCTTGTGATTGCACCGTCATATTCCCCCGAGAACGCACCCCATGTACAGGACGTCCTGGGCAAGGGTAACATAACCACCGTATTCGGCGCCACAATGGACAACCAGATGATGGCTGACCTCTTTGGAAACACCATCGAGGCTGCCGCTCTGATGGGCGAAAAGGACGGTGAATTCGTAAAAAAACTCAATGAGGTCAAGGGTCGTCTGGCTCCCATGAAGATAGGAAGCTGGGGACAGCTGCAGGAGTGGTTTGAGGATTGGGACGATCCCAAGGACAACCACCGTCACGTATCACACCTTTGGGGCATGTACCCCGGACGTCAGATTACGGCCGATACTCCAGAACTGTTCCAGGCCGTACGTACCAGTCTTGAGGCACGCGGTGACGAGTCAACCGGCTGGTCAATGGGTTGGAAGGTCTGCCTGTGGGCCCGCCTGCTTGACGGCAACCATGCATATAAACTGATTCAGGATCAGATCAAGCCTGCACGCAGCCGCGGATTCGGCGGAAGCGGCGGTACATACAACAACCTGTTCGATGCACATCCGCCATTCCAGATTGACGGAAACTTCGGTTGCACCGCAGGTATAGCCGAGATGCTCGTTCAGAGCCACACCGGCAAGATCGTGCTTCTGCCCGCTCTGCCTGATGTATGGAAGGACGGAACCGTAAAGGGTCTCTGCTGCCGCGGCGGATTCGTGCTGGAGGAACTTACCTGGAAGGACGGCAAGCCCGCTACTGTCAAGGTACGCTCAACAGTAGGCGGCAAACTTGACATCAGCTGGAACGGTAAGGATCAGAGCATCGACACCAAGTCCGGTAAGACATATTCCATAGCATTTTGAATACCTAAACAATAAACAATGAAATTCAAATCTTTAATCCTGCAGGCCCTTTTAGTCAGCCTGCTTCCCTTGAGCGCAAACGCTCAGAAAAACGTTTCAATCGATTGGTACGGCTTTGTTGCCGCACAGTCATGGATAAACACACATGAGAGTGTAGCCGGTGCCGAAGGATTCCTCTATCTGTATCCTACAGACCGCATCGAGAATGCGGCCGATCAGCATGACGAGAGAGCCATTCCGCAGGGTTCATGGTTCGGAACCATGGCACGTCTGGGATTCGTTCTGAAAGGCCCCGAAATCTTCGGTGCAGCCAGCCGCGCGAAGGCAGAACTTGAGTTCTCAGGTCACTCATCTCCCGGTAGCATTCTTTACCGCCACGCATTTATTGCGTTGGATTGGGAAAAAAGCACACTGACACTGGGTCAAACCTGGCACCCCATGAACGACCTGTTCCCCAGCACCGTGGGCATTGCCATCGGCTCACCTTTCAACGCTCTTAACCGTAGCCCGCAACTCCGTTACGAGTACTTTATGGGCGATAACAAGAACATCAAGCTGACAGGTGCCGCAATCTTCCAGGCTGCAAACGGATCGTACGGTTATGCCACAGCCGGCAAATCATATACTTACAACCGCTGGTCAATTCTGCCCATGTTCTATGCCGGTGTAGACTTTACCCTTGGTGACCTGAAGGTGGGCGGCGGACTGGAATACAAGCGCACCACTCCCAGAATTGACTATGCCGACAACAACAAGAAGTACTACCTGGACGGACTTTGCGGAATGATTCAGGCCCAGTACAACAAGGATAAACTTGCCGTAAAGGCAAAGACCCTGATCGGTCACGACATGTCACATCTGGGCATCTGCTCAGGTTTTGGTCAGGTGGCCAATCTTAATCCCGGTGAGATTCAGTACGCTCCTCTTGCAGCCTCTTCATCATGGGCTCAGGTTCAGTACGGCGGTGCCCTCAAGGGAGGTATCATGTGCGGTTACATGAGCAACTGGGGTGCCGGCAAGGACCTCATCCCGGGAACCATACGTGCAGCCGAGGGTGGAACCATCGACAATATGTGGCGCGTGGCTCCCAGCGTTCAGTACAACGTGGGCAACATGAATCTGGGTGTTGAGTATGAGCTCACCACCGTGGCTTACGGCACACCGCAGGCCAACGGCACTGTTGCAGACACTCACAACGTCAGCAACAACCGCTTGCTGCTCTCCGTAATGTACGCTTTCTAAGAGCAGGGACATCCCATATTTGCCGGACGCTCCGACACGAGAATACGCTTGCACGCGGGTTCCCGGCCGGAGCGTCCGCTGTTCACGCAGGTGCGGGCGTATTCTTGGACGCTTGGGCCAAAACAATACGTTCCCTCGCGGAAAACGTGTCGGAACGTCTGAACAACACCCAAAAAGAATAGCCCCAATTGTGCTCATTCCAGTACTTTTCACTACCTTTGTTTGCCCTAATGCAAAGCAAGGAAAATTACAATCAATTATAAGGAAAAAGTATGTATCTGTTAGGTTATGACATAGGCAGCTCTTCAGTGAAGTGCAGTCTTGTAGATGCCCAGAACGGCAGTTGCGTTGCAACAGCGTTCGCCCCAAAGAGTGAAGCACCCATTAAAGCAGTCAACCCGGGTTGGGCTGAGCAGAATCCTGACGACTGGTGGTCATATCTCAAGGCAGCCACTGCCGATGTAATGTCACAGTGCAAGGTCGATGTCAAGGACATCAAGGCCATCGGAATCTCCTATCAGATGCACGGACTGGTTTGCGTCGACAAGAACCAGAAGGTTCTGCGCCCCGCCATCATCTGGTGTGACTCACGTGCAGTAGGCATCGGTGAGAACGCATTCCAGGAGCTGGGCCGCTCACAGTGTCTGACCCACCTGCTCAACACCCCCGGCAACTTCACAGCATCAAAGCTGGCATGGGTAAAGCAGAACGAGCCCAAGATCTTTGACAAGATCGACAAGATCATGCTCCCCGGTGACTACATCGCAATGCGTCTGACCGGTGAGATCGCAACCACAATATCAGGCCTTTCAGAAGGTATGTTCTGGGATTTCCAGACCGGTGATGTAGCAGGCTTCCTGCTCGACTACTACGGCATTCCCCGCACATTCATACCCAAGATCGTTCCCACCTTCGCCGAGCAGGGCCGCCTGACATCGGCCGCAGCCAAGGAACTCGGTCTGGCCGAGGGCACACCCGTTACCTACCGTGCAGGTGACCAGCCCAACAACGCCCTCTCACTGAACGTATTCGAGCCCGGTGAAATCGCCTCAACCGCAGGTACATCAGGTGTTGTATACGGTGTCAACGGTGAGATCAGCTATGATCCCAAGTCAAGAGTAAATACATTCGCCCACGTAAACCACAAGACCGGTTTCAACCGTCTGGGTATCCTGCTGTGCATCAACGGTACAGGTATCCTGAATGCGTGGATGAAGCGCAACATAGTACCTGAAGGGTTGGGTTATGCCGAGATGAACGACCTGGCTGCCCAGGCACCCATCGGCGCAGCAGGCGTATCAGTACTGCCCTTCGGTAACGGTGCCGAGCGTGTTCTTGAGAACAAGGAGCGCGGCTGCAGCTTCAACGGCGTGAACTTCAACATCCACAACCGCTCACATCTGCTTCGCGCAGCCCAGGAGGGTATCGTATTCTCATTCAAGTACGGTATCGAGATAATGGAGGATATGGGAATGCCCGTGAACAAGATCCACGCCGGCAACGCCAACATGTTCCTCAGCCCGCTGTTCCGCGACACACTGGCAGGTGTAACCGGAGCCACCATCGAGCTCTATGACACCGACGGTTCAATAGGTGCCGCCAAGGGTGCAGGTATGGGTGCCCATATCTACAATGACCATAACGAAGCCTTCGCATCACTGCAGAAGATCCGCGTGATCGAGCCCAAGGCATCCGATATGCCCGCTTATGATGAGGCATACCAGCGCTGGAAATCATACATTCAACAATAAAAAGCCAAATTACTGACAAAATGAGAACAAACAAGACAACCACTATCATTATGGCTGCCCTCTGCTTAGTCCTGGGCATTGCCTCATGTTCATCATCCAAGAGCGCATCCAAGCTGGCTCCCGCCAAGAAGGGATACGCCGAGACCGGAAAGTACCGCAACTACCTCAAGGAGCTCGGTTTCAGCCAGGAGGAGATTGACGGAAAGATCCAGGAGATCTATTCAGTCGTATTCGAGGGTGAAGGAGCCGCATACCACGACGTTGACGTTGAGGTTGACGGCAAGATGGTACCCATGGGTTACATTTCAGACGTAAAGAACAACGACGTTCGTACCGAGGGTCAGTCATATGCAATGATGATTGCAGTCCAGATGGACAAACCCGAACTGTTCAACAGAGTATGGCGCTGGTCAAAGCACTATATGCGTCACAATGAGGATGGTCCCTCACACGGACTGTTCGCATGGTCATGCCGCACCAACGGCCGCCGCACATCAAACGGATCCGCCAGTGACGGTGAGCTCTACTACGTAACCGACCTTCTGCTGGCATCACGCCGCTGGGGCAGCTATGAGGAGTTCAACTACCTGGCCGAGGCACAGGAACTGCTCAACGACCTCTTCTCAAAGGACGGCACAGGCGGTGTAACCAACATCATCAACATGGAGAAGAAGCTCATCAACTTCTGCCCCGATGTACGTTCAAACGAGTGGACAGATCCTTCATACCACCTGCCCGCATTCTATGAGATCTGGGCCGAGACCGCTCAGGACGGCCGCGAGGCAATCTACCGCGAGCTGGCCGACAGCGCACGTGCTTACCTGCATCGCGCCTGCGACCCCGTTACCGGTATCAACCCCGACCAGAGCCAGTTTGACGGTACACCCAACCGCGGCAGCGAGTTCCACTATGACTCATGGCGCGTACCTATGAATATTGCAATGGACTTCACTTGGTACCACAAGGATGCCGCATGGCAGACCGAGTATGCCCAGAAGTTCCAGAACACCATCCTGGGCCGATACGGCATTACTGAGTTCCCTGATCAGTTCGCACTCAACGGTGATGTATCAGCACGTCCCATGGGCGGCGGCCGCTGGCGTCCCAACCTGCGTCACTCAATCGGTTTTGTAGGCACCATGGCCACAACTGCCCTGATGTGTGACAGCGAGTACAATCAGGAACTGGTAAAGCATATGTTCTCACTCAAGCACGAGCCCTATGAGGACGGCTACTATGACGTTTACTACGACGGTCTGATTTATCTGTTCGCCCTGTTGCACCTGAGCGGCAACTATCGCATGAACTGGTAATTTATACCACGAATATACAGAGTGCCCTGGCCGCGAAAAATTGGCCGGGGCACTCTTTTTTATAAAAAAAGCGTCTTATATAGCTATGCTTTCTGAAAAACTTGCTATCTTTACGCGCTATATAAGTACATATGTGCATGAACGCGGTGAACGCGGGCGCGCGTTACGCATAAGTACCATAACCCTAATTGGACTAAATAATTAATAACCAAAGATATGAAAATCAACAAAAAACTTATCAGAAAGTCTGCAATGGCTCTCTTTGCCACTGCCCTTATCGGACTTAGCGTATCCTGTAAAGATCTCTGGAGTGAGCAGCACCCGGGAACTTACTACACAAGTACAGGTGAGACTATAGCCGATTATCTTCTAGGAACTCAGGAAAATCACGGTGATTTCTCAGATTTCGTAGCAATTCTTCAGAAGGCCGATCTTTGGGGTCAGGTTAAGACATACGGTACATACACCTGCTTCGCTCCTGACAACAACGCCATGGAAGAGTACTTTGAATGGAGACGCAGCACTGCAACCAATGACTCAATCCGCAACGTATTCCAGAGCCTCGAGACAGTTCTTCAGAACCGCAAACTTTGTGATACCATTGCACGTTCACACCTCTTTCTTGAGCGTATGTTCGCATCGGACCTGTCAGGTACAGGTGTGGCTCCGCACCCCAATATGCTGGACCGCTACATGTCTTACACATGCTATCCTGACACAGTTCCTGTCAAAGAGGACGGTGTAGTTCTGAAAGGTGCCAACGGTGAGGATTCAACATTGATCGAACTCAGATATCTGTTGAACCAGTACACCACCATCAAGGAGATTGATGATACTGTAGTAAACGGTGTTGTTCATACCGTCTACAGTGTAATCAGACAGTCAAATGACTTCCTTTCTGACCTTATGGCACAGAACCCCAACATCAGCATTTTCACTTCAGCCATATTCGCCACTCATCTTAGAGACACCCTCAGAAAGTATTGGGATGACACATATCCTGAGGTTGGTGCCGAGTGGACACTGAATGGTCTTACTTATGGTCAGAACACTCACAAGCACACCACATCTGTTGAAACAGACTGGGAGGTTATCCCGGAGAAACGAGAATTCAAGTTCACAGTATTCATTGTACCTGATTCAGTATTGGAAGCCGATTACAACATCCACAATGTTGATGAACTCCGCGAATATGCCAAGACCGTTTACCCCGAGGGAAAAGATCTGGATGACGTAGACAGAGGTAGTTCACTCAACAAACTCCTCTCATATCATATCCTGCCCTGCTGGCTATCATATGACCAGTTCAACACAAGCCAGGACGCCCTTATCAAGAAACATAATGACAAGGAGACTCTGGATATAGAGGATTTCTATGAGACTCTTATGCCTCACTCAATAATGCGTATCAGCTCTGCATACAAAGGCAGCAGCAAGAGTGACCGCATAGGTATATTCATCAACCGTAAGGGTACCACCAAGAACAAGAACCTGGTTGCTCCGGGTATCAAGATTGTAGAGGGACTCCAGGGCGAATACAAGGGTTACAACAAAATATGTAAGAACGGTGAGTATCACTTTGTTGAAAAACTTCTGGTTTATGATGACTTCACAAGAAATACTGCTCTTCAGTGCAGAATGAGAATCATGGCCAACACCCTGTCACCTGATTTCATCAACAGTGGCGGTCGTGGCCGTCTGTACACTGACGGAAAGCGTATTGTATACAAGTACCTGAATGGATACTGCACCAACTTTGAGTGGGTTGACAAGCAGACCGAGTTCTATGTACGCTACCGTGATGCAGGTTTCGGCACATTCAACGGTGATGAAATGACAGTTATGTACAGTTATGATATCGCCATCAAACTACCGCCAGTACCTTCAGATGGCAACTATGAGATCCGTATGTGGAATAACGCGATATCAGGCTCACAAAGCGCAGACCGCGGCATAGTACAATATTACTTCCACCAGACTGTTCCTGCAGACAAAGAGTTGGGCTGGCGCAACTGGAACTGGATTCCCGAGGGTATTCCTGTTGACCTCAGAATCAATGGCGAAGACTCACGTATAGGATGGGTCAAGGACAGCGAGTACGAGCAAAACGAAGATAAGGATGCTCTTATTGAAGCCAATGACCGTGGTATGCGTAACCGTGGCTATATGAAAGCACCTGATTCATATGGAGATCTTCGTGGTTCAGCAGATTGCTATAGAATAATTGTAGCCAATGAGTATATGAGAGCCAGCACCGACTATTGGATCCGCATACGTCAGGTCTACAGCGGTGGTACAGGCGTTAACCCCTTCAGCTTCATAGAGATGGTTCCCAAGAGCGTCTATGAGAACAACGAGGATAAGCACTAATCCTCTGGCAAGACAAAAAGAAAAGGAGCAGAAATCTGCTCCTTTTCTTTTTTGTATCAGTAAATAAAAGATTAATGTGTTCCCCTGCGGAACTGTTGACCAGGGAATTGCTGACCGTTCTGCTGGCCGCCTCTCTGAGGATTGAATCCGGGACCGAATCCAGGTCCGAACTGGTTGGGCTGAGCGCCCTGAGGGAACTGCCCCTGAGGAGGGAATTGGCCCTGAGGAAATTGGCCCTGGGGAGGAAACTGACCCTGAGGAGCGAACTGCTGACGACGCTGCTGCCACATACTGTCACGGCTTTCAAAGCGATGACGGTTCTCCTGCATACGGCGTATCATTGCCGTATCGGGCTGGCCCCAATTACGCCAGTAATTCTCCCACCACTGCTGCTGCTGTTCATCAGCCTGCTGCATTTCACGCTGGCGGTGACGCTGGAAATCAAACATGTGGGGCTGCATCATGAACTGCGGGTTCATCATATTCCACTGCCCCATCATCTGGAACTGACGCTCTGAATGGATACGGGTCTGCTCTGTTCTCTCACCCCAGACTTTCTGACCAAGCTCCCACTGGGCAATACCCACTTTCTGGCGGGTAGAGTCAGGCAGAGCCTTGTCGAGTTTCTGCATATAGCTGGAGTTTATCTCCTGCCAACGCTTCATGTACTCGCGTGATTCAGGCTGGAGTTCACGGTTCAGTTTAACAAGCTGCTCGTTATACTCAATGTAGATCTTAGCAAACTTCTCGTACTCCTTCTTGGTGAGATTTGCATTCTCCTTTATGAAACGCAGGGACGCATTGATCATCTGCTCGTCCCTGTCCTGCGCCATAACTGACGGAGAGGTCAGGAGCAAACCTGCCAGAATCAACAATGCTGTCCAACGCTTTTTCATAATCAGTTGCCGTAGTAGTTACTCATCATAGAATAGACACCCAGTTCATCGGCTGTCATATTCTGTAACACCTCATCCACGCTTGCGCACTGTGAGATGCTTTCGTAGTCGGGTATATCAAACCCGCCGCCAAAGGGATGCAGGAACAGCAGTGCAACTGCAGCCACGCTTGCTGCGCTTGCGAACAGAGCTACAATCCTGCGCTCTACGCGATGCTTGCGCTGCTTTCCAATCTGGGCTACGACACGTTCAGTCATGTCGTCCAGGAAATGCTCAGGCATTCTGTAGGGCATTTCTCTGCTCAAACTTTCCAGATCAAAATCTTTCATAACTGATGTTCTAAAATATAATCCTTTATTTTCTGTACTGCGTAATGATAGTTGGTCTTAAGTGTATTCACACTGTCTCCTACTATCTGGTGTATCTCCTCATAACTCTTGTCATCATAGTATCTGAGGTTGAACACCATCTTCTGCTTGGCCGGCAGGAGTGCAATTGCCTCCTGGAGGAGTATCAGGGTCTCATCGGCATCCGGACTGGCTTCCTCACGTACGCTGTCCTTTAACGAATCGCCCAAGTCATCTACCGACATTGTGAAACCGGAACGGTTCTTGAGCAGTTTGAGACTCTCATTTGTAGCTATCTTGTAGAGCCATGATGAAAGCGGATACTCGTTGGAGTAGGTACTCCTGTACTTGTATACGTTAATCATAGTCTCCTGAAGACAGTCCTCCGCATCATCATGGGCCACCACCATTCGGCGAATGTGCCAATATAACGGCTCTCCGTATTTCTTCATGATGAGGCGTACGGCCTCCTCTACGTGATTATCATCACATAGCAGACGGGCAATGGATTCGTCGCTAACTGAAAGAGATCCTTGGCTGTTCACTATGCTATTTTCCTCACGTTTCATCCTTAATATAAATAATCAGTGTCGAAGTTAAATACTTATCTTTTTTTAACAATCAAAACACTGCCTGGCGGAAATAATCAAAGTCGGCATAACCGCCAGCTTGTGTCGTACAATAACTGTACAGACCTGTGCGGTAACCGGTAAAGTAGTCCAGACTGAAAGACATCTGCAGCACTGCATCGACATCGGTCCAGTTCTTACCGTCCAACGAATAACTCATGAATGCCTGATCGGCACGCTCGCCCTCCTCCTGGGGAGTAAAGACGTAGCGGATCTTGAGCCAAACCTTATCCTGGGTAAGTGGAATACGCAGAGCCTCGGTATCAGGACTGGGCTGCTGTCCTCCCTGTTGTCCCCAACGTCGGCCCTGAGCCCTGTGTGTCATCGCTACAAGGCTCTTTGAACCGTCATCGGCACATTCTACGCCGATGGTGCAGTAATTGCTCTGGAAGGCAATTATACCGGCTCTATCGCCCGGTTTCATGCCGCTGGCATCCATCAGAACCTCGCTGTAGCAACGGGGGCCTACTGTACGCTGTGTAAGAGTATTGCGGGCATTGGTTACGTTGGTTGCAACCTGACCGGTCTTGAGACGAAGCCAGCCCTTGCGCTCGGTTACAGACCATGCACTGTTATCGGGCTTATGGTTCCACTGCCATACCAGGTCAAGTTCATTCTTCTTATACTTGAATTCATCATTATCCCAGGTACGGTTCTTGCCGCTCTCGGGAAGATTAACGGTAAACTGCTTTACAGGCACGGTCTCATCACCAAGTATAGGCCATCCGTCAACCCATTTCATGGGCTGAAGTGTAGGAATGCGGCCTACAGCTCCGTGATCCTGGAACATGATTGAATACCAGTCACCGTTCTGAGTCTCTATGATGGCTCCCTGAGCAACACCGTCGCCACGGCCGTCAAATGCACCGCTCAGAATGGTCTTGCTCTCATAGGGACCGAACAGATCCTTTGAGCGCCAGCATGTCTCGGTGCGAACACCGCCGCTTGGCCAGTCAATTACTATCACATAGTAATAATCACCTATGTGGTAGATATGGGCGCCCTCGGCACGCAGGTTATAACCCTGACGCGGAGAGTCAATAATAATCTTCTCCTCGGCACCGGCCTTGATTGCTGAACCGTCCGGCTCGAGTTCAATGATACGAATCTCACCGTTGCCCCATACCACATAGAGATGTCCGTCCTCAAAGAGCATGGATGCATCGTGGAAGGGACGGTCTATAACTGAACGCTCCCAGTTGCTCTTGGTGATATCCTTAGTCTTATAGATGTAAGTCTTGTTCTGGTCATTGGCTATGAACAGGGCATAATAGGTACCGTCTACATAACGGAGTGATGTTGCCCACTGTCCCTTTCCGTAAGCGTTACGGCCACCTCGCAGGTTATATACATCATCATCCTCAAGGAAGTCATAGACGTAACTGACCAGTTCCCAGTGAACAAGGTCTTTGGAGTGCATGATGGGAGCACCCGGGCAGAAATACATGGTGGTGCTTACCATATAGTAATCATCACCTACTCTGATCCAGTCATTATCCGGAATATCGGTATAAGTGAGAGGATTGATACATTCAGTCTGCTTATTCTTAGCAGTGCATCCTGACCATGCCAAAAACAGCATGGCCAGGATGGCTGTAAATATAGTCCTGGTTTTCATGTCACACAATCACTTGTCTATCATTTAAAGGTAAGCCAGTCTACCTGAATCTTACCCTCTGTTGCCATACGGACCTTAAGGTGATGGATACCCTTGGCAGCACCCTTAACAGGAGCGTCAACCATTACCATCTGACGGTCAGCAGGAACGTCTACAGTAGCAATTACCTTGTCATCCTGGAGAATCTCAAGCTTACCGGCTGAAGGAGCTACAACCTTAACAGATACCTTCTTGGGAGCCTTCTTGAACTCAACGGTATTATACTGTGCCCAAGCACCCTTCTCATAGAATACGGTCTTCCAACCTGCAAAGTAGTTGCTGGGCTCCAGGTATGCGATAGAGTCACCGCTCTGGCTGAGTGCAGTATAACGGTCAAGCTGTATCTCAGTATTAGACTGAGTAATACCAATACCGCGCAGAGTAGGCTTAACCATCTTGATCTCACCCTTCTCATCATCAAAGAAAATACTGTCAGCGCAAACTGAACGGTTCTTGTCAAATTCAGGTGAATACTCGTTATGATGATAGAACAGATAGGTCTGACCCTTGAACTCTATGATTGAGTGATGGTTGGTCCAGCACTTGTTTGCATGCTCCTCAAAGAAGACACCCTTGAACTCATAGGGACCGAAAATGTTGTCGGCAACGCAATATGCCAGAACCTCCTCTACGTCACGTGCCCAGGGGAATGTCATATAGTACTTGCCGCCATGCTTGTAAAGATAAGGACCTTCTACAAGACCCTTGGTGGGAACGCCCTCTACACGATGACGGTCGGCAGGATCTGTTGAAACTGATTTCCAGTCAGGGTTGAGTTTGGTAATGGTGATACCGGGCATTACAAGATAACCGGTACCGTCATCATCAATAAAGATACAGGGGTCAATACCGCCTACGCCTTCAATAGGAGTAGCCTCGGGAGTATACGGGCCTTCAGGATAATCGGCAGTGCAGATACCTACACGGTTTCCGCCCATTCCACGACGTCCGTTTGCACTGGGCTGCGGTTTGGCACCTGCAGGGAAGAAGAAATAATACTTTCCGTTAGTGGGGTTCTGCTTGCAGTCAGGGGCCCACATTGAATAACCTTTTTCATTAACCCAGGGAGCTGTCCACTGGTCAACAATCATACCGTGGTCAGTCCAATCAGTAAGGTTTGCCGATGAGAATACATGATAGTCAGCCATGCAGAACCAGTCCTTGCGGGCATACTCTGCCGGTGCCTTGATATCATGTGAGGGGAATACATATACGCGGTCACCTACTACAAGAGCTGAAGGGTCTGCCGAGAACTGATCGCGGATAATGGGGTTCTGTGCCTGAGTGGCAATGCCGGCCAACATCAGAGCGGCCAGGAGCGAAAATCTTGCTTTCATCTGTTGATTATAAAGAGGTTAATAATATACATATTTGGTAAGCGAGTATAAAGATACCCTCTTTTGGGCAAACCACATAACACACACAGTAAAAAAGTGATAAAAAGAGAATCGGCGGGGAGCCGTATGCTCTCCGCCGATTCATTATAGGTCAGTTATTACTTAATTACTTAAGCAGAACCTTGTCAAATGCAACCTTACCGTTAGCACCGGTGGTCTTGCGGATCAGGATCTGACCAGCCTTAGCACCGTCAACCTTCAGGCCACCCAGAGTGTAGAACTCAACATTAGCCTTCTGAGCCTTGTTGAAGTCAACCAGAGTGATAACCTCAGCAACCTTAGCCTTAGCCTCTGCAGCTGCAGCAGCGTAATCAAATGTAGCGCTCGGCTTGAATGTCAACTTAAAGTTATCAGCCTGAGCAGCACCGTTATTGGTTCTAAGATCAAGAGTGATTGCCATATTCTCTCCATCTCCAACCTTAACGTCAACTGATACAAAGACTGTGCTATCGCAATGATGACTATTTTCAATCGCTATAGTGTCAAATTGGCCAGGTAATGAATCAATCTTCTGGAGTGTGTAAGTAGCAGGATCAAGATAGTCAGTTGTAATAGAAACTGTAGCAGTATCACTTGCAGAAAGTGCAGTAAGTGAACCAGCACTAGTACCCTTGCCCTTGTTTTCATAAGAGTAGTCACTTCTGATATCAATACCAAGGTTGTACTCACCTGCAGGCAGACCTAATACAGTCTGTGTCAGTACAGCATTTGAACCCCAGTCCATAGAAACGGCACCATCAAATACGGCTACACCTTCCTTAAGATTAGAATTCTTGCTGAGAGAATCAACATAAACCATATCGTTACCGTTACCATCGTTAACTGACTTGAATGTCCAGCCCGGCATGAGGTCAACAAAGTCGGCATTTGTCATGGTCATCCAAATTTCAACTTTGTTCCACTTATGGTTGGTGTGAACAACGCTAGCCTTACCATGCTTATCTGCGTCATAGTTGAAGTCATTTCTATTATCAGTCTGATTCTTATCCAACATCTCAATGAAGGACGGAGTAGCGTACAGATAGTAGTTCTTTACAAATGCGGTCAAATCAAGCTCACCGGCAGCAGCTCCCTTCTCATAAATAGCAGCCTTGATAGCTGACTTATAGATTGCTGCCAGATAGTCATCATCTGACTTCAGGTTGTCGAACAGATCCTTAACAACTGTTGTGTCAGCAATTGTTGAACCAAGATCCTTAGCGAGCTTGTCGAGTTCCTTGATACGACGTGTACCAACTTTAAAGATACCAACAGATAATCTGTAAGCATCTGTTAATTCAACAATCTCATTAAGAGCTGCGGTCAGCTGATCGTCGGTTGTCAGGATGGTATCGAAGCCTTCCTTATCCTCGTAAGCATCCTTAAGATCTCCATACTCTGTGAAACTCTCCTGCTCCTTAGCGTCGATCAAAGCCTTGGCGGCCTTCATAGCTACATTGAACTGCTTGGTATCAGCGATACGAGCGTCAAGAGCCTTGATAGCATCGTCCATATCCTTGGTGAATGCAGTCAGCTCAGCGTTGGTCTTTGATGAGTATACATAAGCGTCATATACGCTCTTCAGTCTGGTCAGAGCCTCATAGTCAAGGAGCTGTGCCCAGTTAGCATTCTCTGCAGCAGCGCTTGCGATCTTCTTAGCAACCTCATCAGCCTTAGCAACTACCAGGTCAACAGTATCCATACGGAGCTTCAGAGCATCATTAGCCTTATCTGTCTCCTTAGCGGCAGCCTGCCAATCTGAAGGCTTGGTACTTGTGAATGTACCACCAATCTCATACTTAGCAATCAGAGTGTTCACAGCTGACAGAGCCTCACCGGCATACTTAGCATCAGCAGCCTTTGCTACACGAGCCTTAGCAGCATCTACAGCCTCATTAAGCAGCAGGATAGGACCGAAGCTTACAGGAGACTTAACAAGTTCGAAGTTGCTGAACAGCATTGAAGGATAACCGCCATCACCGTCGCTTGCAGGATCAACGCGAACCTCAATGAGGTATCTGCCACCCTTCTCAATCTGGATACCATCATTGAACTTGGTTGTCAGGATAGTATCAACATTGTTGGTAGCATTCTTCATCAAACTCTCGCTGTAGTATTTCTCGAACTTTTTGTGCTCGGCAACAAGAACCTTATCTGACTCGTCAACTGAACGAGGATCAGAAACGTAAGGATAAACGTAAACAGCGAAACCGAATATCTTGTTGATAGGCTGAGCTGCATACTGCAGTACATAGTTACCAGGTGTGAGGTTAATTGCGAATGCATCACCGTAACCCAGGAATGCGTATGCGGCAACGTTTTTGTCATTACGCGGGCAAACAGCAAATGCTCTCAGGTAAGTCAGAGTTGAATCTGTATAACGATACAGACGACCTGCATTAACCTCAGTTTTGCCATCAAATGCCTGGAATGTACGTTGACGGCTCCAACCGCTTTCCTTATTCCACCAAAGAGCTACACCGTTAGGTGACAGAGGCTTGGTAGCATTGCCGGCATCGTTCGGGTTGACAGTCTCATCATTGAACTTGGATTCCCAAACAGGAGCACCGAATGAAACGCTTGACAGGTCTCTGTTGATAGCACCGAAGTTGTAGTGAATAGCAACATCGTCAGCCTTACGCTGAGTGTTGGGGATGAAGAGGTTGTTGATCTCTACTACAAAGTCTCCTTGAAGATCTTTGTTCTGGTACTTTGCAGGACGGGTCAGAACAAGAGTAGAGTCAGAAGCTCTCCATGTACGATCCCAAATCTCCTCACCTACGTAAACTACGCACTTCTGACGGGTCTCTGCGTTGTCAGGATTATCGATAGCCATCTCACGTGAGAACTTGAACTCCAGAGTGGTGATCTTACCGTCAAGACCGAATGAACCGTCCTCATACTGAGCCTTCTGCATTACAGGAGGTCTGTCATACATTGAGTAAACGCCTTCAAATGCAAAGGGATTAAGGTGAGCCTCCTCATTGTAGAAGTTCTCAACCAGCTTACCTTTCTTGATCCACTCAATATCCTCAGCCTTGGGGAACAGGCTGCCTGTATACTTCAGCTGAATATCTTCCTCTTTCGGGTTGTAGAAAGAAACCAATACCTTATCGTACTGATCAAAGGTGTAGTGAATAAACTCACCGTCCTTCTCATAACCGTCAGCGAACAGATACATGTAACCGTCACCCTGATACTCTGCAGAAGCGATATCGGTGTACTCCCATGTACCGTCCTTCTTCAGGCCCCATACATCAAAGTACTCACCGGGAATCTCAACAGCGTCAATCTTGGTGCTGGCATATGCAGCACGAGCAAGATCCTTCAGGTTGGTCTGGTAACCGAAGTCAACGCGAAGCATATGCTGATAATACTCAACACCGCCGATGTATGACTTGGTCAGCGACATGTTGTCAAGAGCGAACTCTGTGTAGTCTGATGAGAAACCAAGACGTACAAAGAACTTGTCAGGCTGTACATGATAGAACAGGTCCATACCGGTATTGTTGCCTTTGTAACCCTTTGCCCAATACCATGCGCTGTCCTCTGCCCACCAGTAACCGTTTACGAATACGTAGTTGTTGGCAACCTCATCGTCGATGTAGTAGGTCATGAATGTGCACTTCTCCCAGTTGCCGTTGAACAGGTCCTTGGTGTACTCGAAGCTGTTTGTGTACTTGTAGTTTTTAGAATCATTGATGTAACCCATTGAGAAGGGCTTCTCTGCATGGAAGTAACCACGCATTACATCAGCAACCAAATACGGGTTAACATCATGGCCTGTACGTGCCTTTGCCTTTACATAGAATGTAAGTCTGTAGGATGAATGATCCTCAATGTCAAGACCACGTACAAACAGGTTACGACGATAACGGGCAGCGTTACCACCGCTATAGCTGTTTGAAGAAAGGCTGTGTCCAGGAGTTCCCTGAGGAGCAGTATCGGTTACGAACTTGAAGTAACGGTCACCACCGCCGTCGGTCTCACCATAGCCTCTCATAGCTTGAGATCTTGCCTGCTTCTCAGTACCGGCATCAGCAATGATTGTACCGGCTGTAGCATCCTTCTCAGCCCAAATCTCATTCTTATCATCGGTTACTACGACACCGTTTCTAAGATAAATGGTAGTATCTCTGAAAATACCCTTCTGCCAGTCTTGGGGGGCTTCCCAAGGTTTCAGAGTGTTACTGTTTTTGTTCTGTTTGTTCTTGTAATACTCAACCTGGTAGATAGTATCCACCGGTTTGGTTGACCAAGTTTCCCAATCAGCCTCGAAAGTCTGAGTAAAGACCAACTTAGCGTCTTTTGACTCATCAAAAGTCGGACTGTCTTGAGCAAAAGCGGGAGCTGCCATAAGCATCAACCCTGCAAATAATAAGTCTCGTTGTTTCATAAAAAATTGTTAATTAATAAATAGGTTAAATAACTCGTTTTCTCTCTCTTGTTAATAATAGTTCTTTAATTTAATCGGTTAATCAATTAGTTAAACTATCACTGAAACCTGGACCCGTGGGGAGTATTCCCCACAGGTTCAGGTATATTGTCATTTCTCGTCAGGAAGTACCAGGAACCAGGCTTTATTGAGTTTCTTGCTGTCAGTGCCGAGAAGCTTGTTGTACAGATCCATATCCATGTCCCTGTAGTAGTCAACCTTGTCATTCAAAACTGCGGTTTCACGGGTTGCAACTCTTCTGGCAAGGAAATCATTCTCAAAATCTCCGCCTATGTCCTCACCACGGTGCTGTGAGATACGCATCAGGTCACCAAAGCGGTAACCCTCAAAGCATGTCTCAAGAGCCATCTCATCAATCAGGTATTCCTCAACGGCACGTATAGAATCTGTCAAAGCATTTCCAAGCAATCTACCATCGGCTGACATTGCTGCCATCTTTTTACCGATTGTGTAGAGAGTGTCGAATGATGCATCACCACAACCGCGTGAATGGATACCGAAAGTATTGCCGGACTGCCATGTTACGACATATGCAGTTGATGTACCGGTACCTGACGAGTAAGTTCTGTTGACCCAGTTAGGCTGAGATTTCTCAAACTTGGTTGTTGAAAAATTGTAAACTTCTGATATATCAACACCGTTGATGTTCTTAGCCCTGAGTTTTTCTCCCTGACTCAAACTGTCAATGGTCGCCTTGCAAAGACCTTCCCTGAGTATTGCAAATGCTGTCTGGGGCAGTCCGCAACGGTTCAATGCCTCTGCAAGCCTCAAATATACGACGTCCTTGCGATATAACCAAATTTTTTCTGAATTAATTTTATTTAACGTTTGAACATCGTCAGTGCTATACAATCCGGTATTGATTTGCTCATTAGTAAGATCATCAAGAACGCCTGAACTTGGCTCCAGAACGGACAGCAATCTCAAGTCTCCGCGACGGAGTATTGAAGGTTCATCCTCCTTGTCTGTCATATAAACCGGGTACTGGTAGCGGCTGCCTTCCATCTTTGCATGGTAGCAATAATTCTGACGCGCGCTGGTTGCTGTGAGAGCACGTGAACGGGTCAACTGATACCAACAGTAGTTGTCCAGGGTTGAACAGTAAATGTTGGGCAGGTCACTTGTGGTGCCACTATACTCATCGGCCTCCATAGGAATGTAGCAGATGCATCCGTTGCTGCCGAACTGGTTGCTCAGATAGTTGTCACTGCCCATGTTGAGGAAATCCTGAGTCAGCCATGTAATGCATCCAAGACCAGTGGTTACCTGGCGGTCATCACCTGCCAGGTAGTCATGATAATAGAGAGCTGCATGGGCATAATCCTCGGCCCAGAGACAAAGATCACCAAGAATCAGACGGACTGGAATAAAGAAATCCTTTGATTTATGCTCAGTAGTCTTCTCACCGTTACCAAGATCCTGTCCTCCCAGTTTGTCGTAGTTGGGAGAAAATTTGTCCATGTACTCGATGTAATTCTGTTCCTTGCCTTTGAAATCAAGCAAAAGAGCCTCGGCAACCTGCTTGATAGTCTTTTTCTCAAGGTTGGATGCAACATCAGCGGTAATAGGTTTGTCAAAATAGGGAACCTCACCGTAAATCTGAGCCAACTGCAGATAAGCCCATGCTCTGAAGCACATGACAGCAATAAACTCACCCTTCATGACAGGATGCTGCTGATTACGTGTATAAGTGGTGTCAGCTTTGTTAAGGTAGAAATTGCAGTTGTTGATTATTGCATAGTAATCAAGAGCCTTGTCATACTTGTTTGTTGACCTAAGTGACTTGAAATCATAATTGTAGAGTTCACGCAGATCATCCGAAGCATGGTCCGTAAGAGCTACAAGATCACCACGGATCTCACCAAGTATGTTTGCACGGTCTGCAACAGTCTGCATCAGTTTGATGATACCAAGGACAGTGTAAACCGTATCAGTAGGACTGTCCAGAGTGTTCTGATAGTCATACATCACAGTCTTGGATTCTACTCTGAGCATATCCTCGCATGAGGTTGCTCCCGCGCCGATAACAGCGGCGAGAGCAATTGTCAATATCGTTTTCAGTTTCATAATACCTTATATTAAAGGTTAATCTTCAATCCTAATGAGAAATTGGTTGACTGCGGAGCAAGACCGCGGTCAATGCCGCGCAGGAGAACATTGTTACCTGACACGAACTCAGGATCTGAGCCCAAGTATCTGGTCAAGGTAAACAGGTTGTTGGCCGATCCCCAAACGGTAAGACCCTGCAGATATGTGCTGTGAACAGGAATCTTATAGCTTAAGGTAACGTTCTTAAGGCGCAGGTAAGAACCGTCCTCAATCCAACGGTCTGAGAAACGTGCGTTATGATGTGAATCACCGTATTCCAAACGGGGAACATCTGTATTCTGACCCTCAACCATCCAGTGATTGGTCATGGCAAGAGACTGGTTCATGAAACGTGAACCGCTCTCAAGGAGCATGCGCTCATAGTTGTAGATATCACCTCCTACAGAATATGTAAAGGTTGCGCTCAAAGCCAGGTTACCCATACCCAGTCTGGTGAACAGACGTCCGTAGAAATCAGGATTGGGATCACCTATCTGAACCATGTCATTCTTGTCAATCATCTTATCACCGTTCTGGTCGATAAAACGGACATCACCTGCCACGAACGGAGTCTTTATACCCTTATCGGAAAGCATGCTGAGACCGGCCTCATTAGCCTCGGCTGTAGTCCTGAATATTCCGTCGGTCTGATAACCGTAGAACACTCCGACGGGTTTGCCGACCTCGGTTCTGACGGTTGCTCCATACAACTCTGTGTCATAACCTGATGTAGGAAGCATGGTAACCTCATTCTTGTACTTACCGATACCAGCACCTACTTCCCACTTGAGTGATTTTGTATTAAGCACCTTCAGATTGAATGATGCATCAAAACCCTTGTTGGCAAGAGAACCTCCGTTACTCCATGTCTCAGGAAGGCCTGATACATATGACAGGGAACTGATTGAAAGCAGATTGTCAGTGTTTGACGTAAATACGTTGGCTGACAGCGAAAGCCTGTTCTTGAGAAGTATCATTTCCATTCCGGCTGTCAGTTTACGGGTTGTCTCCCAGTGGAGGTCTCCGTTACCGATGTTAGCCATGACAATACCCTCCTTGTTCAGGAATTTTACGGGGTAGAAGTATGTCTTGGATGCACCTGCATCATAACTGTCATTACCTGTTATATCATATCCCACGTTGAACTTAAGGAAATCAACAGCATCAACCTTGAACCAAGGCTCTGATGAAGCAACCCATGCAGCAGATACTGACGGGAAGAGTCCCCATGGCACTCCGAACATACGGATTCCTGTCTTTACATCACTACCAAAACGTGATGATGCGGTAAGACCTACGCTGGCTGCCAGATAGTACTTCTCCTTGTAGTTATAGCCGGCCTGACCCCACCAGGTAAGAGAGATGTCCTGTGCCTCGGAACCGTCTGTAACTCTGTACTTAAGGTTCTTATCCATGTTAGGCTTCTTATCGTTACCTGAGTTGTAACCGGTCATTGTGGTCTGGAACCTTGAGTTGTTGATATAACGGAAACCAGCCTGGATGTTCAGGTCATGGGCATTACGCTTATGAATGTATTCAAGGAAGGTATTGCTCATGAAACCGTCCTGCTTTGCAGACATGGCGGCAACCTTGTTCTCTACGGTACCTATACCCTCAATGTCAAAACGCGGGGTTCCGTTAAGAGGAATATAGTTGTTCTCGTCAGAATTGGCAAGAGTGTAAGTGAACTGGCTGTACATATTCAGTCGGTTACGCTTGATCTCCCACTTGGGGATAACACTCAGTGTAATGAAACGGCTGCCGAAATAGTTCTTGTTGATACCGTCACCGTTTACAAGAATTGCCAACGGGTTTGCAAGAGATACGTCGGTACCGAGAACCTCATCAAGATAATCATCCTCGGTGGCAAGATAATTGGTTACACCACCTCCGTACATATGTGCATACGGTGAAAGGAAAGGAGATTTTACCAGTGCCAGGAATCCGGGAGCATTGATCATGGTGTTGTCAATGTCATCGGGAGCACCGTCGTCACGAAGGTCACGTGTTACATCACTGTATGAAGCGTCAAAACGCATTGATACCTTGTCTCCAAGTATGATATCTGAGTTAAGACGCAGATTGAAACGTGAGAACTCACTCTCGGCAAGAGTAGCATCACCTGTCACATAACCTACTGCAAGACTGTAATTGGCAACATCATCACCACCCTGTACGGTTACGTCATAACTCTGTACAAAAGCATCCTGATATGATACCTTGCTCCAGTCTGTCTCATTCTCATGATACCAGTAGTAGTACGGATAGTTGTAGTCTGACTGGAGAAACTTGAATGTTGTCAGTTTGGTTCCTGTGGTACCCAGCAACTCAGAAGCGTATGAACGGTATTGTGACTCATTCATTACCAACGGAAGTTTGGGCATCAACTGATAGTTTCCGGATATGTTCACATCAATCTTGGTGGCCATAGTCTTGATACGCTTGGAATTGATAAGAATGACACCATTTGATCCTTTTGATCCGTAAATTCCGTATCCGTTCTTGAGAACCTGAACAGACTCAATATCCTCAACGGGGATGTTTGCAAGCAGGTTATTATAGAATCCGTCATGCATCGCTACTTGATCGTAGCCCATATCGAGAATGACACCGTCCAGTACAATGAGCGGCTGTGTGTTGATGTTCAGTGAATTGATACCGTCAATCTGCATCAGCGCACCCATACCGAGCTGACCTGAACGCATGATTGAAAAGATGCCGCCCTGCAAAGACTGCTGCATCTGGACATCCACACTCAGATCGGCATTAACTCGTGATATGCCGGCCTCAGAAACTGAATTCGCACTGGTGCTGGTTCTGTAAATCTCTGAGAAATTCTCATCAAACATCTTTACGTTGACACCCTCGGTGCGTCCCTTAAGGGATTCAACTATGGTATTGCAACCTTCAAGACTGAATGTAAGTGATGTTACATATTCAGGAACCCTGATTGTAAATGAACCGTCAGCCTTACTCATTGCTGAGTAACGGGTGTTATTATAAGCCTGAACTCTGACACCGGGCATGGGAGTATTGAGAGCCGCATCGGTTACAAAACCGGTAACTACCACAAGATCCTCCGTAGTGTTCTGAGCTGAAACAGGAGTTGAGAACAGCAGCATAAAACCTGCCAATCCTAAGGCTAAAGACCTTATCTTGTCAAATATCTTCATATTCTATTCTTTTATTATTCAACAACAGGTTCCAAAATAAAGCAGTCAAGCCACAACTCGCTGGTATTCTTGGCAGTATTTTCAACTTTACTGCTTAATACGACTGAGAGTCTTGACTGTTTCATATCGTAACTTGAGTAAGGTATGTCAACAACTCCCAACTCTATGGTATCCAGATCATATACGTTATTGGTGATTGTGTAATCAGCCGGAACCAGTCTTATACGTCCGGTTCTGGGATTTACTACTGTATCGTATCCGGTAGAATCAACAAGTACTGAATCATACATGGTCGGGGTATCGTAAAGCATCTTAGGATGTATCTTGAAAGGCAGAGGTTTGGTGCCGCCCTGACCGTCAGATACTTTTGTGAGGATGTTGGGAGCAACAACTATCTTAACTCTATATTTACCCTTCAGGGTATTGCCTATGTAGAACTGTGCATCCCACTTGTCCATACCCTTCATGTAAAGTCTCATAATCTTTACGGGCTCCTCATATTCACGACCGTTGAATGACTTGATGTTCACATAAGACACAACAAATCTTGACAGGTTGCCTGAGTAGTCCTCGGCCTCCAGTCGTATGGGACGAAGATATGAAAGTTCATCCTTGATGGGCCACTGATCTACTATGTAAACAACACCGTTACTGCAGACTACAGAATCAATACAGCTGCCAAATATACCGCCTGGCTGGTAAGGTTTGCCAAAGATATGGTAAGGCTTGTTATCCCTGCGGTTCTCATAAGCGTAGTACTGGGTTGAGAAAATTGAATCCGGCAGATAAATGTTGACCTTCTTGTTGGTATTGAAAACCATGTCACACAGCATAAAGCCGTATGTATAGTACTTCTGCAGGGAATCATTGTTAAGGTCATCCTCCCTGTAAACAAAATGTTCCTTGATACGGTCAAAGGTGGATGCAAATACTTCGGGAGTAGGCAACAGCATCGCATAGGTGCTGTCCTCTGAATTGATGTAACCGAAATATCTCATCAGATCGCTGGACTCTGTCATAACGGAATCGACGTAAACCATCTCACCGTTTTCATTTACACCCTGTGCAACGCTCTTGCCGAGATCCAGTTCCTTTACGGTGTAACTCTTGTACCACTTTCCGAATGCATCCTTGTATCTGGGATCAGTAGTGATGAACTCATACAGGTTAGGGAGATATCCGAGTGAGCCGTCAATGCAATGCAGGACACCGTTGCTGCAACGGATATTCTTGTCATCTGCATGGTATTTCTGACCTGCGATGTCTGTGGCGGTTGAACGGTAAGGTTTTCCGTTCATCATATAGATCTTCTCATCAGTACCGTCACCAACTGAGTGTTTGAAACGGGCTATATGGTTCATAATGAACTTTTCACCTACCTCCTTGTGCTCAGCATTGGTCTTGTCCTTCTTGGTATAGAGTGACCAGTCATCAACTGAACTGTTGGACGGAGCCCATACGGTAAGGAACTGATCCTCCTCAAGAAGTTCCAGGTATGTGATATCAATAGGTCTGCCATGCTTGTCACACATCTTTGTTGTGCGAAGGGCTTCATAGAAATTGCTGAAACCGTCACCGGATTTCAGTTTCAGTGTCTCGGCCAGTTTATCGACCGGATACTTGCTCTCCGTCTCCTTGAAGCTGTAGTGATCATTCCATGCATCCTTGCATGATCCGAATGCAACCAGAACAGCTGCCAACAGAACGGTTTTGCTTATAGTGAAAAACTTCTTCATATCTTTATCTGTTAAAGTTCAAACTAATCAATGTGAAGACTGTTCAATCTTCTCATCATCCTTGTAAGCAGGATTCTGCTTAAGGTATCCCTCGCTCTTACGCATCTCATCCCTGGCAATCGGGAAGTACATGGCATAAGGATTTCTGAGTTTGATCTTGATGGCACTCATGGTTGCACCGTCATGCCTTGCATCAATTGCTTTGATCAAACGTTCCTGATTACCTTCACGACGTGAGAAACGGACCAGATCATACCAGCGTTTTCCCTCAAACATCAATTCACGGCGACGCTCCTTCAAGAGGAGGTTCTCCATCTCCTCAAGTGTAGCAGTCTTATAACCCATGGTTTCAAGGGTCTTGGGGTCTGTCTTCTCAATCTTTTCATTATCGATACCGATGGCGCGCTTGTTGACGGCGTCAATCAGATCGAAAGCCTTGCTCTTGAAAGTCTTGGCATCTTCACTGCCGTCACCGGCTCTCCTGGCTTTTGCCAGATATGCCTCGGCCTCAAACAGAAGAACCTCCGAGTAACGGTAGATGATCCAGTTGGCCTGGGCGCTGTTCTCACTGCTGCGGTATGAAGTATAGTCTAATGCAATATCTCCTCCGCTTATGTAAACCTCAAGATCACTGATAATATATTTACCAGGCATGTATTGGCTAGGATCACCACTGAAGTCAAATACGTTATGATAGTACCTGTTATCAAGAGGTTGCTCAAATACATCATTTCCTGTACCGCTGAATGAATCACCTATCTTGGGGAACACCTTGAGTTCTCCGTAATTGGTCTGGTTCATCCACGTACTCAGGTAGAAACCTTTGGTGGGGTTCTTTACATCAATACTGTAAGGGAGTTCAAACAGGGACTCAAAAGAGTTTCCTATTCCGAAAATCTCATAGAAAGCATTGCCCAGATAATCCTCATCCCATACATCGGATATAAGAGGATAGTTGTTGTACAACCTGAGGTCACTCAGTTGTCCCTCCTTACCCTTGATTTTGTCATAATCAGCTCTCTTGAGAGTATTGACCTCCTCGCAAACTGCTATGCACTTGTCCCAGTCATCGGCACGTCCGCGCCACAGATACATGTCTGCAAGCAAGGCACAAATAGTAGCCCTGGTGATACGGCCGGTATTGGCATCCACACTTGCATATTTATTGACGGCATATTTCTTGACATGCTCCAGATCAGTGATCAAAGAATCCAGAATCTCCTCAAACGTGCTCTGCGGAACATAGAACTTGGCACGACCGCCTTCATCATCGATTGAAGGTTCCAGTACGTATGGTACATCGTGGAAAGAACGGATAAGGTAAAAATAACTCAGACAACGCAGGGTAATGGCCTCGGCCTCATGTGCCAGAAGCTCATCATACAGGTAGTTCGGGTCTTTCTCGGCCACCTGGGGAGCAAAGTAGAGTATTGTATTGGCACGGTTGATCACGTTATAGAATGATACATAGTTGCAATATGAATTGGTATATATCAGGTTCTCACGCAATAACTGACGGATATCCTCACTGGTCTGATTGCCTTCAACATAATTGTCGGCACGAATCTCGCCCCATAAGCAAATACGCTTTATGCAGTCAGATGACGCAAGGGCTTCATATACGCCCAACAGCGCTGTCTCGACATCAGACTTGTCTGTCCAGAAGTTCTCCAGAACGATATCGTTCAAGGGTTCCAGGTTAAGGAAATCATTACATGATGTGAATGACGCCCCTAACACTGTTGCTAAAATTAATGATTTTATATGTTTCATATCATTATTCGTCTTTAGGATTAGAAATTCACATTGATACCGAATGTGAGCCTGCGTGCACGCGGGGTTCGGCTGTTATCAGTAGCTACCTGACCACGTCCGGAGCTGACCTCAGGATCAAGACCGGTATACTTTGTCCAGGTTTTAAGGTTGTTGACGTTGAAGTTGAAGCTTACATTGCTAAGATGTATCTTCTTGGTGATCTTTGGATCAAGTGAATAATTCAAAGAAGTTGAAGTCCAACGCAGGAAAGAACCATCCTCTACGTAACGGTCTGAACCCAGGTCATTGTAACCATACTTGTAAAGTGCGCGGGGAACCTCAGTTATATCACCCTCAACACGCCAGCGCCAGTTGATGGCAGCCATAACGTTACGGAGTTCACGGGGAGCCTCAGCACCCAGACGTGAAGCGTTTACGATACGGTTTCCGTAACGGAAGTTGAAGTTGTTGTTCCATGAAAGACGGCCCCATGACATACGGATGCTGAAACCACCGTTCAGTTTAGGCAGAGAACTACCCAGGTAAACTATATCAAGTTCGTTGATGTTACCGTCATGGTTGATATCTTCATACTCAACGTCACCACCTACGAACTTGTAAGGATTGGTGAGTTTGCCGAAGCCGAATACCATAGGCATGGGCTTGCCCTTGGAATCCAGAATTACGTTTCCGTCAGCATCCCTTACTACAGGAGCGTTAGGACCGCTTACGCCGGGAACCTCAACCTCACTGTAGTCAGTGTACTGATAAATACCCTTCCACTTGAAACCGTAGATTGAACCGTAAGAGTTATTGAGGGCTACGTATGAGAGGTACTTGTTATGAGGATTGTTCATATCAAAATCCTGCTGCCAGCTCTTAAGGACAACCTCATTCATCTCAAGCACCTGGTTGGTGTTGTCACCGAAGTTTACATTGGCGCCCAGGCTGAAGTCCTTACCTGCAAGTTTGGTGGAGTAGATACGGCCTGCCGAGATGCTCAAATCCCATCCCTCATTCTGCATCTTACCGTCGTTTACGGCGCTCAGTGATGAAAAACCTGAAGATGAAGGAATAGGATAGTTGTTATTGATGAGCTTGTCACTTGTAGAATGATAGAAGTTGATGTTTGCAGTCAGTTTATCATAGAACATACCCAGATTCAGACCGAAGTTCCACTCGGTTTTCTCCTCCCACTGGAAATCACTGAGTCTGATGTTTGCGGGATAAATGGTGGCTTGTCCCATATATGAGTTACCTGAAGAGTAACGGCTGCGGAACATATCGTCACCGCCCGGAGCGTTACCGGTATAACCCCAGCTGGCTGTGAATCCGGCCATTGTAAGCAGACCGCTTTCACGGATGTTGTCAAACCACTTCTCATCAGATACGTTCCAACGTGCTGATGCTGCAGGGAAGGTTCCCCACTTCTTGGCGTTACCGGTACGTGTTGTACCATCGGAACGGGTGGTGAAAGTGACAGAATACTTACTCTTGTAAGAGTAGTGAATCTGGGTTGAAACACCAACGCTGCGGTTGCGGTTTGCGCTGGTTGACATGTCGTCTATAGTACCGGGAAGACCTACAGACTTGAATGAACCTGAAGGAAGTCCTGAAAGTCCGGTACTCATATTCTTTCCGTTACTGTTCTGAACCGTCAGTCGGGCCAAAGCCTGAATGCTGTGGTTGGGGTTCTTAAGATGCGGAATAAAAGTAAGTGAATGCTGTGTGTTGATTGAAGAGTTCTTGTTGGCACTGCTTGAGGTCTTGTTTGAGCCACCTCCGTTCCAGCCCTTACGATCCAGGGTCTGGGGAGTATAACTCTCACTGCTGCTGTTTGTAACACCGAACTGAACCTGACCTTCATAGATAAGACGTGTCTGGTTGTTCTCAAGTCCCAACAGGTTATAAGTGATGTGGAAGTCAGGGTTAACGTTCAGGTTAATGCTGTAACTCTCCTTCTCTTCGGCCTCCAGCAACGGGTTACCCTGCTTAGGCAGGTCACGCGATGAATTATCGGGCATCAGGTAGTAAACGCCGGTGGGCTCACCGGTAAGAGGATCCTCATAATAGATGGCAAGGTTAGGCATCATCTCCTGAGCACTGCTTACGGCAGTGTTACCGCTACGACGGTTGTTTGAGTATGACAAAGAGAAGTTTGTCTGAACCTTGATACGCTCTGATACGAAATAGTCAAAGTTTACACGTGTTGTGAAACGGTTAAGTTTTTGTCCGATTACAGAACCTGTCTCGTTATCGAAACTGGTAGATATACGGAACTGGGCCTTGTCACCACCACCGGATACTGAGAGGTTGTGTGAATGAGAGATACCCACCCTCTTGACTGCATTCACCCAGTCGGTATTGTCATTCCACATCTCATATTCGGGCTTGGTCTTGACGTAGTTGATCTCCCAGATATCGTTGGTCTTGTTGTCGTTCAACAGCGGGTTGAACAGAGACTCCTTTACGAACATTGTGTACTGATCACCGTTCAGGTAGTTGTAACCGTTAGGCTGGAAATTGGCGTTGAGACGGTACTGATAGTTGACACGTGTTGCACCGCGCTGTCCGCGCTTGGTTGTGATTTCCATAACACCGTTAGCACCGCGCATACCCCAGATGGCTGTTGCAGACGCATCCTTAAGGAATGATATTGATGCGATATCGGCCGGGTTGATACTGAGCAACTCAGCCAGGCGGTCCTGCTCGAACTGGGCCTCGATACCGGCGTCCAGGTAAGCATTCAAACCATCGGCGAACTGGTTCTTGGTATTATCATCAATTGAAAGGATGATACCGTCAATTACAATCAGCGGGTTACCGTCACCGGTAAGGGTTGACTGACCACGCAGACGCATTGATGAACGTGCACCAAGGTCACCTGAGTCAAACACGATATCAAGTCCTGCAACCTGGCCCTGAAGAGCCTCATCGACTGTTGTAATACCCAGGCCCTCAAAATCCTCCATGTTAATGGTCTGGACTACACTTGATGCCTCACGCAGAGGAATGGCAAGACCGGTGGTCTGCTGTACACGTTCTGCGGTAATCTCAACTGTAGGAAGCTCACCTGCCTCCTTCATCTTTATCTCAAAATAGACCTTGTCGATAGGGATATCAACGGTCTCATAACCTACGTATGTAACCTGAAGACGGTCACTGGGATTAACCAGACGGAAAGAGAAGTTACCCTCCATATCAGTAATGGCGTGAGCCACGATACGGTCAGCTGCGTCTCTCTCAGTCACATTCACCATCATCATCGGGCCTTCATTGTCCTCAATGACACCACTGATGACATCACCGGCCTTCTGTGCCTGAAGCAAACCGGGCGTTAAAGCCATCAATATGGCCAAAGCCCCTCTAAATAATCTGTCAGTATATTTCATTTTCTGTATGTTTGCTTATTAAAAATCCAAAACACCATTGCACAACGGCTCATCAATCAAATGAATTACAGCATATGATGAAGTCTCTATTGAGAACAACTCATATGAGGTCTCACTCAATGTGGTTCCGCTGGTAGGCTTGATCTCATACTCACGACACATTATATTATAGTAAGGCTTGTCTGTCGGGCTCTTGGTCTCCTGAACCTGACGGGTATTGCCTTTCCTATCGGTAACGTAGATATGATTGCCACCCTTAACGGTGAGTTTTACGAACTGCTGGTTGCTGTTCATGAATGCTGTCTCATACTCGGCCTTCTCGGCAGGCAGACCAGTTCTGTCATCAATACCGGCATTGAAATCGGCACCGATGTAAACAGAGTTGTCCTGAATATGATAGTTGACGAAATCTTTCAACTGATTTCTCTTCTTGTTGACAAAGTAAGTAGCACCGAAACGCTCTCTGTAGGCATCATTGGTTTCACCTGCTTTCAGAGGAGCTGCAGCCTTGACTGCATTCACGCTATCCTTTGTTCCAAACAGTTCCATGGAAAGAGCCATCAGATAAGGAGGATACCTTACGCTAATGATGCTGTCCACCTTGGCGGGATCATAATCAGCCTCATCCTCATAATCATCCTTTATGTTCTCTACAATATTGGTATTGTATGCTTTCTCGATTGAATCCAACTGATTTTTGGTCAGAAGAACTCTGCTCTTATAGAGGGCTTTCAAAGACGCATTCGTGGGAACATAAACGGTATAATGGTATGTATTGAACGATGAAACACACCTCAAGGCACCCAGATAGTTGTTGTTTGACAACTCGGCAAAGACTCCTGCATCACTCATCAGATGATAGAAGGTAGTGAATTCAGGATAGTTGACTGAATCCGATACGATGTCAAAAACTGATTTTCTGGAAGCCTGCAACGGACGGTCTATAATATAGGTACGGCCGTTACCGGGAGTAAGTGAAGTCTTCTTGGACAGGTCAACGCGCTGAACCACCTTTACTGGTCTTTCAATGGCATCGCCCTTTCCTTCATTCTCAATCTGCCATCCGCCCTGGACAACCATGTTCTCATAGTCGTTGACGGGATCTGCTACACCCTTGAAACGGATGGTACCGCGACCCTTGGTCCTGAAGTATGAGTAGCCCTCGGGATCAGCGACTGAAGGAGTCTCGACATCACCTAATACAATATGGTAATCCATGAGATCCTGAAGTCTGTTACGGAAGAATGCAGTTGCATCATCACTTTCATCGGCAACATACTCACCTCCGTCCAGTTTCAGTTTAAGAACCAACTGCTTGCCGAAATCCGTAAAGGCACCTGTGGTCTCATCGTAATCATAGATATCGGCAATAAGGGTAGGTCTGGCCAGAGCATCGGTCTCATCCAGCTTTCCATAACTGAATGCTACCACCTTCATGCTTCCAAGACCGTTTGCCTTGAGATAGAATGATGCGGGATCAATCCAAACAAGCTGATCTTTGTCAGTGGTATGCGGAAGACCGGCCTTGATGGAATCAAGCAGAGGAACAAAGAAGCTGTACTCTGCCACCATTGAGTTCAGATAAGCCTTGTAAGCCAGCTTTCTGTCACTACGTATTGCGTAGTCAATGATCTTGAGTTTCTGGTTTACGATAACCGGATATGCAACTGATCTATATGTAGTAGGTACGTACACGGTAGAGGTGAAATAAACCGCACCGTTGCAGCACATAACCACGTCATCGATTGTGTTCTCAGCCTCGGTACGTGTCTTGTCCTCAAAGAAAGGATCCTGAGCATCGTTAAGAACGCTCTGGAACTTACTGGGAACTGAACTTACCAGAGAATACTGCATGTTGTTGTTGACAAGCTCAACGACTACATCCATAGGAATACCTGCCATATCCTCTATTACATCTTCCTTAGTCATAGAAGCGGCAGGCATGTCTTTCTTAAGACCGAATGTAGCTCTGAGTCGGGCACCTACCTGACTCTCATCAAGCCACCACTGCATGAGTGCTGAATCCAGAGGAACCATCATAAGACCCATATCCTCCTGGATAGCTACGTCAGCACTGCTTCCGTTAACGGATGCGATGTAGCTGTTCCATCCCGGATCGAACCTGAGAAGCTCCTCGGCTTTGGCTGAATTTCCGTCAAGGTTGGAGCTTACTCCGACAAACTTGTTCTGTTGGTTGACACTGGCTCTGCTGGAGAGATACTTCTTTACGAATACAGAGTCAGTGTTTCCTGACATAGCCTGCTCAAGTGCATTGCTCTTGATAAGGCCTGCATCAAGAAGCATTCTGATGTTCTCGTCACGGCTACCTCTGTCATTACGTGAGTATGTAGGTACAGCGAAACGCTCTACAATAGAGCTGAATATCTGGCTGTTGGGGTTTGACGCAATATAATCGGCCATGTTGGGCAACAGATATACTACATCTTCCATTACGTGAAGGAATCCGTTGAAGCACTTCTTGTTGGGCATTGCTATTGAAGTTCCGTTGATGCTTGCATCACCAGGCTTGTGAGCGGGCTTGCCTACCTTGCTGTATTTGCCAAGACGGAACAGGAAATCATAGTCATCAGTGTCAATTCTTTTTGCAACAAGGAACTTGTTTACAAAGAAGATGATAGGCTTGTTGGTTCCATCCTGGAGCAGAACTATGCCTCTGCCTGCGTTCTTGGCGCGAAGACGGTTCCAGTAGTTGTTGTGCTTGGGGAAGTCGCTGGCCTTGAGAACCGGAATGGTATCAAGGACTGTAGATGCAGAAACCTTACGCATACAGGTACCGGGAAGCGGAGGAGTCACGTTACCGTTCTGGTCACTTCCAGGGCTGCTTGAAAGCATTGCAACCTGATAAACGTTGTTAAGCATGGATCCGTTCAGGATCATTGTTTTCTGAGCTTTGCTCAACTGATCATAACTGGTTACCCTCTCACCATTTTCAAGGAAGAACGGGCAATTCTTGAAGAAACGTTCGAATGCCTTGTCATCGGCCACAAAAAGGGTCTTACTGCCGGTCTTGGCCAAAACGCTGACCTGATCCAGATCTTCGATTAGTCTGACGAACGTGTTGAATGAGTACTGCTCACCGGTGCTGTCATTTCTGAAGCCCTCCTTGAGAGTCTCATAGATGCTTGTACCGAGCCATTCGGGGAACCTTTTGTCAAGGTCAAAGTCCGGCTTACATGAAGTTACGCCGAACACTGTGGCCATGACAGCCAGAATTGCTCCAAACAACCCGGAACGGTTTGTAAGAGATTTAAATCTTTTCATTATTTGGTTGTTTTGATTATTGAATCAATTAGGTGATCTCGTTTACTTATCAATTCCTTCAATGGTCTTGATATGGCCCTGAGCATCATATTCAATCTCGCAGACCTTGAGGCTGCGGAGCCATGACTTGCCGCCTGAAGGCACGCTGTCATGATGGAACAGATACCACTTACCCTTGTACTCGATGATAGAGTGGTGGGTGGTCCAGCCTACAACGGGAGTAAGGATAACGCCCTGGTAAGTGAAAGGACCGTAGGGGTTGTCACCGGTTGCGTAGCACAGCAGATGGCTGTCACCGGTTGAATATGAGAAGTAATATTTTCCCTTGTACTTGTGCATCCATGAAGCCTCGAAGAAACGGTGGGGATCATCGGCCTTGAGGGGGTTGCCTTTCTCGTCAACCACCAGAATTGGACGCGGAGCCTCTGCAAAGTTCAGACCGTCCTTGGTAAGACGTACGCAGCGGCTGGGGAGAGCATCCTCCTTGCCCTCGGGCAGGTACGGAGTCTCCAGATGGATGTTGTCTTTATAGCGCTGAAGCTGTCCGCCCCACAGACCGCCGAAGTATACGTAAACCTCACCGTCTGCATCGTCGCGGAATGCGCACATATCGATGCTGTAGCTGCCTGCTACGGGTGCGGGGTTGGGGATGAACGGACCCTCGGGACGCTGAGCGATGGCTGTACCCCAATGGAACACATCGTTGCGGTCCTTCATGGGAAAGTACATGATGTAACGCTTGGTTTTCTTGCTGTAGCCCATTCCCTGAGCCTGTTCCTCTGCATTTGTGGGAACCTCGATCTCATACTCCTGAACGTCGCAGTCCCAAAGCTGGCGGCCGGCCCATGGAATATCTTCCAGGCCGATTACCTTGCCGTGGTCAACTACCTGACCGTTCATAATGTCATCTGTGGAAAGGACGTGATAATCTTTCATGACATACTGGTCACCATTGTCGTTCTCGACATTTTCGCATTCCCAGTCGTGTGAAGGATAGATGTACACTCTACCGTTGAATACGTGAACAGAGGGGTCTGCCATGTAATCCTCGGGAAAAAGATAACGCTTCTTCATAAGTTACTTTGGTTAATATATTATTATCTAAAAAATTCAGTTAGCGGCCAAAGTTAACTCTTTTTTGGCTTTCAAAGCAGATTCAGTACGTTTTTTTTTAAAAAAAGGGTAAAAAAAAAGAAGCCGCTGCGAGGCGGCCCCTTTTTTAGGTCCTTATCCACATCTTCTCAGACCAGAATCAGGACATCACGAAAGTCAATTACTAACCAAATATGTGCATGAAAACTTACATCGCAAAGATATAGCACGTTTCCGGCTTTGTATACCCGAAACGTGCCATTGACGTTAAGAATTGTTCCGACTGTGAAAAAATTCCTTAAAAAAGCTGTCGTACCCGGATTCGAACCAGGACAAACAGAACCAAAACCTGTTGTGCTACCATTACACCATACGACAATCGCCTAAGCCCTTTTGGTGTTGCAAAGGGCATGCAAATATAGGGGTTTTCCCCTTATTCGGCTATCAACAGATAGTAGTTTTTCTTGCCTCTCTGGAGGACTATGTAACGACCGTCAACCAGATCATCCTCGGTGAAAATCCTGGAGTGGTCATAGGTCTTTTCCTTGTTGACCGAAACACCTCCTCCCTGCATCATCTTGCGGGCCTCGCTCTTGCTGAAGAAGACCGGGCAGATGTCAGTCAGGAAATCAGATGCCTTTACCTCCTGCTTGAGGACCTCGCGGTTGAAACGGAACTGCGGAACACCGTCGAAGACTGAAAGCAGCATTGACTCGTCAATGTTCTTAAGGTCATCGGCACTTGCAGAGTTTCCGAACAGTATGTCCGATGCCTCGGCGGCTGCCTTATAATCGGCCTCACTGTGAACCATGCAGGTTACGTCCTTGGCAAGACGCTTCTGAACCAGACGCAGATGCGGAGCGGCGTCATGCTCTGCTATCAGGGCCTCACACTCCTCCTTTTCGATGTTTGTGAAAATCTTGATGTAGCGCTTTGCGTCCTCATCGCTGACGTTGAGCCAGAACTGGTAGAACTTATAGGGTGATGTGTACTCAGGGTTGAGCCATACGTTACCGCCCTCGGTCTTACCGAACTTGGTGCCGTCGGACTTGGTTATGAGCGGGCAGGTCAGGGCAAAGCACTCGGTTCCGTTGATACGGCGTATCAGTTCGGCGCCGGTGGTGATGTTACCCCACTGATCAGCTCCACCCATCTGGAGTTTGCAGTTCTTGTGCTCGTTCAGATAAAGGAAATCATATCCCTGAAGGAGCTGATATGTAAACTCTGTAAAGGAAAGACCGTCGCGGGCTTCGCCGTTCAGGCGCTTCTTTACGGAGTCTTTCGCCATCATGTAGTTGACGGTGATATGCTTGCCGATGTCACGTGAAAAGTCCAGGAAAGTGACATCCTTCAACCAGTCATAATTATTTACAAGTTCAGCCTTGTTCGAGGCGTCGCTGTCAAAGTCCAGGAATTTGGCCAGCTGCTTGCGGATGCACTCCACATTGTGCTTGAGTGTCTCTTCATTCAGAAGGTTGCGCTCCTGTGATTTTCCGCTAGGATCACCTATCATTCCGGTAGCACCTCCAATAAGTGCCAGAGGCTTGTGGCCGCAACGCTGGAAATGACGGAGTATCATGATACTGCACAAATGGCCGATATGAAGTGAATCGGCTGTGGGGTCAAAACCCACGTAAGCTGTAACCTGTTCCTTGCTAAGGAGTTCATCAGTACCGGGCATCATCTGGTGAATCATGCCTCTCCAGGTCAGTTCTTCAACAAAATTAGTCATAGTAATGAGTATTGGATTTTGCTCAAAAGTCCGCAAATGTACGATACTTTGTTCAAAGTCACAACACTATCGCTCAAGAAGAATGTTGTTATTCCTTAAAATCTGACTGCAGATTACCTGAGTTGCCGAATTTCTTACAGATGCGGCCATGGAGATGACATCTTCAACGGGGCCTGCGCCGTCAGTCTCCACGAAGAGCCGGTCCCAAGGGACCGATTTCAGGGATTCGGGGTTATGCTTGAGCCCGAATGATACAAGGATCCCCTGTGAATAAAGCTGGTTCATCTGCTCAGGGCCTCCGCGGAAGCCGTGAATGAGCCAGGGCTGGACAGGTTTGAGTGTACGGCGCAGTCGGATCACACTGTCAAAATCACGTACCACATGGAGTATCATGGGTTTAGCGTACTGTTCGGAGAGTCTGACCTGACGGACAAAGGCTTGTTCCTGCAGTTCATGCGAAGGTCCTTTCAATGTGTCGAAGCCACATTCTCCAACAGCCAGAACCAGGGGATTCGCAACCGTTTCCTCCAGAATACGGAATTTATACTCATCATCACCGGTAACATCCCACGGATGCAGTCCTGCACTGAAAAAATGGCCGTCGGCCTGGGGTATCGGCCCGCATCCTATGCATACCAGAGCCGTTCCGGGTACCGGAGGCAGTACGTGTGTGTGAATATCAATGATGTTCATGGAACGGGATCATATCCGGAACCACCCCATGGATGACAACGGAGCACACGCCTTATGGCAAGCCATGTCCCCTTAAAGGGACCGTGTTTGGTTATTGCCTCAATGGCATACTCGGAACAGGTGGGAGTGAACCTGCAGGTAGGAGGCGTAAGGGGTGAAATGAACTTACGGTAAAACCGTATGGGAAGCATCAGCAACCACCCCAGAGATTTAGTAAAAATATCCAACAATTTCCTCACTTCTCAGACACTGTTTCAACCAGTTTTTCCATCGCCTGGCTGAGGCGTTGGTCAAGCTTATCGGACTCCCATAGCTTATTGTCATTGAAAAGGAATGCCAATGCCATACCTTTGCCTTTCTGTGCTACGGTTTCCTTAAGTGAAGAGGATCCGGTACGGTAGAACTCACGGATCTGACGCTTTATCCGGTTGCGGTCCACCGCGTGATGAAAATTGCGTTTGGGTGCACTTATGAGTACCTGCACCCCTTCTATATCATCGGCCAGAAGCCACACCAGGCGTACGGGAAACACCGATATCTGACGGTTTCCCTCACTGAAGAGACGGTCTATGAGCGTGCTGCTGCAAAGACGCTCCTGTTTGCTGAATGTGTTTAAGCCTGATGACATTAAATGAAAGACGGGTTCCGCACGGGGCGCAGTGCCTCAATGATGGGAACCCGTCTGTATAGGATGTGAATTACTTCTTCTGGTTGGCTGCAAACCAGGCGTCGATTGCGGCAGACATGGAGGTGATTCCGGGAACCGGAGCCTCGATATCAAGACGCAAACCTGCATCGCGGATAGCCTTTGCGGTTGTGCCGCCAAAGCAGCCAATGATCTTCTCACCCTGAACAAAGTCAGGAGCATTCTGCTTGAGTGACTCGATACCGGCCGGGCTGAAGAATACCAGCATATCATAATCATCAAGCTCACCAGCTGCAAACTCATTGCTTACGGTGCGGTACATGATAGCCTCGGTATGGGCAATCTTGTTGGCATCGAGAAGTTCCTTGAGCTCACCGGTATGTACGTTGGACATGGGAATGAAATACTTCTCTGTCTTGTGCTTGAGGATAGGAGCCATGAGGCTGTCTACCTTACCGGTATTGCCGAAGAACACCTTACGCTTGCGGTACTGAACGTACTTCTGGATATAGAGAGATACTGTCTCGGTGATGCAGAAATACTTCATGTCCTCCGGGATGTTCACTCTCATCTCGGCGCAAAGCTGGAAGAAATGGTCAACAGCGTGACGTGATGTGAATACTACAGCTGTGTGGTCAAGTATGTTGACATGCTGCTGTCTGAACTCTTTAGCACTGAGCGGATCAACGCGGATGAAGGGTTTGAACACGAACTCAACACCATATTTCTCAGCCAGGTCAAAATAGGGTGACTTGCCTGTTGTAGGCTGCGGCTGGGAGATGAGAACCTTCTTAACTTTCAAGGCTGTGAGGTTTAAATTAGACCAAATAATATGCCCGTAAATACGAACTCCACTAATATGGGTACAATTTCGAACGCACAAAGGTACAAAATAAATCCTGAATTGGTGCGCTTATTCTTAAATAAGGTGGTTTTCATCTTGAAAATTCTGCCCGTAATCACCAAAGCGCGCATCAGATACGCAAAAACAAGCATTGCTACGAGAGGTATATTCAGGAACAGAACCAGAAAAGAGAATGTCAGTATCAGGAACGAGGCTGCCGAGAAGGACATGACGAAAAAGCAGTTCCATCGGCTGGGTTTGATGGTGATGATCTGCCTGTTGAAGAGCGCCCTGTTTACGATAGTGTAAAGCAAAAGCTTTACTAGAAAGAACACCACCATAAGCGAACAGTACCACAATAGGAAGACCACCAGTGATAATCCCTCTTCCAGCATATCGTGGGAGTAAATTGCGACTGCTATTCCCACACCCAGACAGGATAGGATAAAGATAATCACATACTCCATTGTGGAGAGCAGAGGATAGCTTACGTCACCGTCTGGATTCTTGAACCTGAACATTGAAGAGACTGAATAGGCATATGCATGCCTGTAAGGTCCCATGATTATAAGCATAAGCAGCAATGTCAGAATCATTACTGCCAGGAACCAGTCATTGACCTTGTAATAGTCGTTTAGAATAAGTATTGGAACGGACATCATTTATTGGTGTTGATTTTGCTAGTCGTATCATTCCAGTCAGAGAGCGTATCCACAAGTGTCAACGCTTCTTCAGGAGTCTGGGCAACAGCCCACAGCTTCTTGAACACAGGGTTCATGAAATGACGTTGGGCCGTACGGTCAAGCATATCAAGGAGAGGATCGTAGTAATGGTCAGTATTAAGGATTATGATCGGTTTGACAAACAGACCGAGCATCTTCCAGGTAATAATTTCAAACAGTTCCTCAAATGTTCCGGTTCCACCGGGAAGGGCAACGACGGCATCAGCCATCTTGGCCATCATATTCTTGCGCTCATGCATGGTTGCGGTTACTCTCACCTCGGTAAGTCCCTCGTGGAGCCAACCGTTGTCAACCATAAACTGCGGTATGATACCTATGGATATGCCACCGGCAGCAAGGGCGCCGTTCTCGACAGCCGCCATCAGTCCGGTACTGCCAGCACCGCTGACAAGCCGTTTGCCTGCTTTGGCAATGAGGCTTCCAAGCTGGAAAGCGGCATCCACGAATACCTTCTCGGCATCAGCGCTGGACGCACCGTATACTACCACAGTCTTTCTTTCCATGATCAATATCTGTAATGTTCAGCCTTGTAGGGACCTTCAACAGGTACGCCTATGTAATCGGCCTGAGCCTTAGTGAGTTTGGACAGATGTACGCCTATGCGCTCCAGGTGCAGGCGTGCCACCTCCTCATCCAGGTGCTTTGGCAGGCGATATACGTCAACGGGGTATTTCTTGTTGAAGAGTTCTATCTGAGCCAGTGTCTGGTTGGTGAAGCTGTTACTCATTACAAAGCTGGGGTGACCTGTTGCGCAACCCAGGTTAACCAGTCGGCCATCGGCCAAAAGGATAATGCTGTGTCCGTCGGGGAAGAAGTAACGGTCTACCTGAGGCTTTACGTTCTGGCACTTGATGCCGGGTATCTTCTTGAGTTTGTCAACCTGGATCTCGCTGTCAAAGTGGCCGATGTTGCAGACGATGGCCTGATCAGGCATTACCTTCATGTGATCAGTAGTTATGACGTCGATGTTACCGGTCGTGGTCACGAATATGTTGCCGAGCGGTGCAGCCTCCTCCATGGTGACTACCTCATAGCCCTCCATGGCAGCCTGCAGTGCGCAGATGGGATCGATTTCAGTTACCAGTACGCGGGCACCGTATGAGCGCATGCTCTGGGCGCAGCCCTTACCTACCTCACCATAACCGCATACCACGCATACCTTACCGGCTATCATTACATCGGTGGCGCGCTTGATACCGTCGGCCAGTGACTCACGGCAGCCGTACAGGTTGTCGAACTTGCTCTTGGTTACCGAGTCATTTACGTTGAATGCAGGGAACAGGAGCTCGCCGTTCTGCTGCATACGGTACAGGCGGTGTACGCCGGTGGTTGTCTCCTCACTTACACCCTTTATCTCTTTGGCTATGTTCTGCCAGTAGCTGTTGCCCTTTACTTTGGCAACCTCCTTTAGTGCGTTCAGGAGTTCGCGTTCATCGGCCGATTCAGCCTCATACTCCAGTGCCTTGGGATCTTTCTCACCCTTTACGCCCAGATGTATCATGAGTGTAGCGTCACCGCCGTCATCAACTATCATGTTGGGGCCGCCCTCCGGGAAGTTAAGAGCCTGAAGTGTGCACCACCAGTACTCCTGCGCGGTCTCACCCTTCCATGCAAAGACTGCGGCGCTGCCTGCAGCGGCGATGGCTGCTGCGGCATGGTCCTGGGTTGAATATATGTTGCATGAGCACCAGCGTATCTCAGCACCGAGCTCGTGAAGTGTTTCAATAAGGACAGCTGTCTGGATTGTCATGTGCAGGGAACCCATGATGCGGGCGCCCTTGAGAGGTTTTGAATCACGGTACTTGTCACGGAGAGCCATCAAACCCGGCATCTCCTTCTCGGCCATCTCAATCTCCTTACGGCCGAAATCAGCCAGCTTGATATCTGCCACTTTATACGGCAGGTTTGAGTAAAGTTCGTTCATATTTAATTAATTGTGACTGCAAAGGTAGTAAAAAAAAGGTCCGATAAGGCCGGACACGAAAAAAGTGGGGTTAACCTCTTGGTCAACCCCACTTTCATCTTTCCTAGCCTTACTTACGCAGACCGAGAGCCTTAACGATGGCGCGGTAGCGCTCGATGTCTCTCTCCTTGAGGTAGTTGAGCAGTCTACGACGCTTACCTACCAGCTGGGTCAGTGCCCTTTCAGTGCTATAATCCTTACGGTTCTCCTTAAGATGTTCCGTCAAATGGGAAATACGGTATGAGAACAAGGCTATCTGGGCTTCAGGTGAGCCAG
>JAEEGG010000935.1_pt1 | contig 83171 bp, 62 predicted proteins | sample 9134161 | NCBI WGS metagenome assembly JAEEGG01 (sample SAMN16246543, study PRJNA631951) | gut metagenome | biome: gut microbiome; feature: rumen; material: CR-attached | host: Bos | place: Iran: Karaj | collected 2018-10
GCGTAATCAGCCAGTTGTCGGGAGAGATGTTGTGAACATCGTTGTCGTAAACGTAACTTGCAGAAGCAGCTATGTGTGTGCCACCATGGGCTATTTCGATATTATTGTCAACATACCAGTCGTAACCGTCACTATTGTTGTCAATGGTGGTCCAAGTATCAGGCAGGCCATTTTCGAAGTCTTCGTAGAAGAGCACTTTACGGTATTTTACATTGTAGCTTTCCTGGTTACTTGTCCAGCGAAGTTTGGCAGTGCTACCTGTGGTGACTTCGGCTTGTAGCTCAGACGGTGCTATGCAATCATGAGGGCAGTTCACGGTGTAAGAGGCGACAAGGCCGTCAGCAGGTGCTGAACAATCAAACGGGTCCTCGCAGCCCTCATGCTGAGCGATAACTTCACCCGAGGGGTCGGTAATGACATAACCGTTTTGGTATCCGTAATAGCCTTGGGCATAGTAGTAGAAATCAAGTTCGGTGCCGTCGCAAACATTAATTTGGATCGTCTCGGAGTTGTTATTGAGGGTGATCTCAGCCAAAATATTGTTCGTGTTGGCATCTGCCACATACATATATCCAGCGGCTTCACCCCAATAGTCGGTTAGGGTAACGTTGACGGCGCATTTGTCTTCCTCCAGACAGTCTATTGTGATGCTTTTAGGGTTGCTCCAATCGCTGGTTTCATTACCCTCGCAGTTGGCTTGGAGCATGATGTTGTAGGTGGTTGATAATTCACCCGTGAAGCTATATGGGCTGGTGACGTTGTTGGTCACGGTACCATTGATATTGATATTATAGGAGGAGGCATAGCCGCTCCATGTGACGGTTACTATGTCGTCTGAAGCAGATAGTTGGACGTTGCTGGGCTTGGGGCAGGACGAAGCCTCAAGCACTATAAGCTGGTAGTCTTCCGCTTCCCCATTATGTCCATTGACACATGGGTCTAAATCAACGTCTCCGGAGTACATTCCCTCAATACGTATGCGGTAACTACCTGGGATCGTGGTGATGGGAATGGAGATGATTCCAGTCCAATTGGTATGGATGCCGCTGTTCTGGATAGCCACATTCTCACCAGCATCATCGAAGTCGTAGTCCTGATTCCAGTCAATCCATAATCCGTATTTCATGGAAGGGACGAAGCTTCCAGGGGTGACGGTGAATCCGATGGTTTGTCCAGCCTCTGCTGATGCGGAATGGGAGTTGAAGTAGTCGAAGTAACCGCCAGAGGATAACGAAGTGCCAGTATTGCTGATATTGGTCTCGCCATCCTCAGTGCTGAAACCAGCGATATAGATGTAACCGGCGTCGGAATTAGAATAATAAGGTGTGCAATAGCTTGGTTCTGTTACGATGATGGTGCAAGTGGCGGTGTAATCACTTTCGTCAATTGTCATGGTGGCGGTAATGGTGGCAGTGCCAGGGGCAACGCCTGTCACGGTGGCCGTGGTGCCGCTGCCGCTCACTGTGGCCACGCTGGTATTGCTTGAACTGTATGTGATGGTGGGTTCGCCGCTTACATTTTCGTATGTAGCGGTAAGGGTTTGCGTGAATCCATAGCTTATCGTTGCGGTAGCAGGTTCGAGTACGATATAGGGTCCAGTTGTTATCGTTTCCGTGACGGTAATGTCGTCAATGTAGAGAGCATACTTGTTAGCAGGAGAAGTGCAGTGAACAACTACTCTAACGCTTTGGCCGGCAAGCTCGGCATTCATGACGGAACCAGATCTCTCGACAAAGGTGTTGTTGGTATAGGAAGCAGATGCAATAGCGCTATAACGCGTTGCGGAAGCAACAGCAGCTGCTGTGGGTACATCACTTGCCTTTACGAAGAACACACTAAACGTTTCTGCATTATTCGAATTACGAACCCTTTGCCACAGGCTTACGCTGAGTTCAGTCGTATATGCATTTACGCTAAACGGAGCAGATACCAGATAGCAGTTTGCAGCATTGCTTTGAGTATAAAAATACTCCGCGCTTTTTGATCCACTGTGCACATAATCGGAATATGTGTTAAGCCTCCAGTTGTTGCTGTTACCAGCCTTGTAAGCAAACCAGTCATCGGCAGAATAGCTTTCGCTGAAGCCCCACGTCATGTTGTCGAAGTTCTCAGACAACAGCACTGTTTGAGCGTTTAATGCCAAAGGCGAGCACATCGCCATTAGCATCAAGAAAAGGAATGTTTTTCTTTTCATTTTTTTCATTGTTCAAAGATTAAAATATTGTAGCCTAATTTTTTAGCGGGCAAAAATACAACACGCGCATGACATTTGGCCGTTTTATCTTGGCCTTATTGCGCAGAAAAACTCGTTTTGCGCAAAAACGCGGATTTTTACCAAGCGTTATCTAAACCGGGGTTATCATCATACCTTGGTAATATGTAATTTTGCTGTCATGGAAACAAATAAAGAAAAACAACCTATCATTGAAAAAGCGGTAAGTATCGAGGACCAGTGTGTTGTGAATCATGTGGAGAGTAGTATGCCGCGCTGGCTCATCGAGGCGGCTTTTGTGTGCTATCTCTTGCAAGCCGCCATCAATTGGTCTCCATTGATGCATTGGATGGAGGCTCATGCGTCATGGGCAGTTGCTATCATCAATACCTTCGGGGCAGTAGTTTTGTATGTCGGCCTGATGCGAGGCATGAAGCCACTCTATCGTCCGCTTATGGTTTGGTGGTGGATAGTTATTGCGCTCAATCTCGCGGGATTTGTGACGGAGTTGGTGCCGTCCATCATGTACAGCATTGGTCTGCCTGTGGCCATTTCGCTGATGCTTGTCTATCTACCTTTGGGATGTGCCATTTTTTTTGGTTATCGTGGCCGACTCCGTCAGGTGGGCCTTTGGATGGTGCTATACATTCTCATTTCCAGTATTATACCTGTTGCCTCCTACCTGTTGGTCGGCCCCGAGTCAGGCTTGGCCAACCTGCTAATGGAAATACCCACGATTACTGTCATTGTGATTTATGCATGGATGCAGCGTCGGGTGCTGATTCCATACCCTGCCGATACTGCAAGGGCGTGATGCCTAAGCGGCGTTTCACTTCCATCTGGAAGGTGCGGCGACCACCGAACCCCGCTTCTTTTCCAACAGCCTCGATGGTCCAGTTGGGCTTCTCGCGCAGCAGGCGGCAGGCGTAGAGGAAACGCTTCTCGTTCAGGTAATCGCCCAAGCTGTTGTATTTCTCGTTGTTTTTGAAGAGTTCGCCAAGGCGTTTTTGTGTCAGGCCGAGGGTTTGGGCCATCGTCTTCAGTGTCAGTTCGCTATCGGTATAGAGAAGCCGCTCGTCCATTTCATAGTCCATCCAGGCCATCAGCTCCTCGTTGCTCATGTCGGCAGTCAGCTCGATGCGCTCACGGTGGGGGCGGGTTTGTTCCTGCAGCAGGGTTACTTCAATGTGTTGCTTCAGTTGCTCCTCTAAATCGTCAATTCGTTTTACCAATTCGCTTTCGCGTTGCTCGTTTTGTTCCAGCAAGGTGTTCTGGTTTTCCACCAACTTTGTGTTGGTCGAAACCATCCTTTTCCCTTGGACGTTCAGCACGAGCATCGTGACGACGAAGGCAACCACGAACACGATGATGACGGCAACGATGAGCAATTGAGGTCCGGCCATAGGCTTGTTTCTAAACTAAAACGTGCAAAAATACCCTTTCTCTTAGTGATACCCTAAAAGTGCTTGCGCAGAAATGGCTATTTTGCGCAGAAATGCGTTTTTGGACAGGATTTATTTCGGCAATTCAATCACAAATTCAGCCCCCTCCCCTTCTTGGCTATTGAAGGAAATCGTTCCTCCAGCAGCCTGCACGATATTATAAGACAACGACAGTCCCACGCCCGAACCACCTGACTTGGTGGTGAAATTGGGTAGGAAAATGCGCTCTTTGTCCTCGTCCTTGATGCCTTTTCCGTTGTCTTTTACACTGATAACAAACGATGTTTCAATGGATTGCAACGTAACTCCAATCTTTCCGTTAGGTTTTGAGCCAATGGCCTGCACAGCATTCTTAATCAGGTTGCCAAAGACGCTGTTCAGGTTAGTCTTGTCGCCGTTATAGGTATAGTTGAGCGAGGGGTCGTATTTGAAGTCAAATCGGATGTTTTCCGCATTGTTGTACAGATTCACCACATTGCCAATAAGTTCTGCCAAATCCAAAGGCTGAGGATGATTTTCAGGCAGCTTGGCATAGCGGGAGAAGGATGAGGCGATGTCCGATAAGGCATCAATTTGTTCAATGAGCGTGTTGGTGGTGCGTTGCACTTGTTCGGGAGTGGCTTTTCCGTTTTCGATGTTACGTTGCAATAGTTGTACGCTGAGGCGCATAGGTGTCAGCGAGTTTTTGATTTCGTGCGCCACTTGCCTTGCCACACCACGCCAAGCCGTTTCCGTTGTGGTGCGTTTCAACTCGGCGGCACTCTTCTCCAATTCCACGATGAGTTGGTTGTATTGCTTGACCAACGCCCCAATTTCATCGTCTCTTTTCCATTCGATAGGCTCGTTCTTTTGGTCGATTTTAATATCACCTAATTTGTTCTGAATCAATGCTAAAGGCTCTGTCAAACGTTTGGTGAGTTGGAGAATGAATATTAGCGCGATACCCAACAGGACCAGGATGATATTAATATAGGTGAGCACAAAGTCCTTGATTTCCTTCTGCAAGTCGGTGGCACTCGAGAAATAGGGGGTGTTCAAATAAGCTAAAGTGTTACCGCTTTCGTCGGCAATGGGAATGTAAGAGGATTCATATTTGCCTTTGCCGAGATGCTCTACATGGGTGAAAAACAGAGCTTTGTTACGGTGCATTTGTTGGTAGGCTTCGGCATTCATCAGAGGGGCTTGCAGGTTCAAATCATAGATTTCCGGACGTGTAGTGGCCAAAAGTTGTCCGTTGAGTTGATAAAGATTTAAGTCCGTGAAGAAAGTAGTGGCATAGTGTTGTAATATTTCCGTCCAAGTGTCTTTCGACGCGGTTCTCATCAAAGTGGTGAAATCGAGGTCGTTACGCATCTCGATAGAAAGGGTTCGGGTGGTTTCAAATTGTGATGCTGCGGTTTTTTGGTTGTATAGGGTCTGCATGTAGAAGACAGACACGGGGCCAACGGCGAGAAGTGAAATACCAAGCGTCGAGAATATGACGTTTTGGAGCCTTCTGCGCAGACTTCTGTCTCGCCATTTGGTATGTTCTTTCGGTCTTATCAGCCAAACAATCAGCAAAAAGGGTAACGTTAAACCTAAAAAGAACAAGGCAAATGGTGCGGTGATTTCTGAAAAAGCCTTTGTTGGTGTGCTAATGACAATGGCATTAAATTCGCCGTCGATGATTGCATAATGTTTATAATGTCGGCTGTAGGCAAAGTCATGGTCTTTGAGTTTCAGACTGTTCAAGAAATTGGGATAGACATAGCGTCCGTATTTGTAAACGAGGAGGTTGTCGCGATAATTGGCCACCGAATAATCGTATGGTTTCTGACTGTTGGATTCTTGCAAAAGTTGGGGGAATCCGAAGCCTTCGGGAGCAATAGGTTTGTAGAACTCGAAATAGAGGTTTTTCTGTTGCAAAGAGTCTTTGGACACAATCTTGATTTTACCTAAGTAATTGGGATCCAAAGTATAATAGTCCATGAAATAAAGGCCATCCCCTACCCTTTTCTGCTTGTTGTTGGCTAACTTTTCGAGGAAGTAATCGTCGCAATTGGTGACATATCCTTCGGGTTGTATACTGATTTCCTCTTCTGGCGCACAAAGGGTAAGTGAAGAAATATAACTTTGCATCTTTTCATCGAAAAGCAAATCCTTGGAGTAACCTAAGATAACTTCTGACAACACGTTACTTTCGGCAAACACCATCTCTCGGATGTTGGTATCGCCTTTCAATTGTTCGGCAAAATGGGCATAACTGGTTTCAAACGACTCGTCACGTTTTTCCATCAGGTTTTGTGCTTGCCGTTTCATCTGCTCGTTTTCCCGACTTTCGCTGATTCTATAATAGATGTATGTCCCAATGATGGATACCAATATGATAATGGCTAGACCTATTTCGATAACTCGTGATTTGTTTTTACCTGGTGTTGCTTCTCGACGTTTTCCGTATGCCGTGTATAACCCTATGACTAACAATACAATAAACGGCAGATGCCATAAATACCTATAGGGTTCTTTAAGCTTAGGTTGGTCAGCAAATTGATAGAATGCCAACACTTTACCATCGTTGTTTAATAAAGCTGTTCCATTGTCGGTATTGGAAAATGAAACTTTGGCGTCTATGAATCTTGGAAGGGTTTGGAAGCGGTTTTCAAAATAGTGGTTTTCGATTTGATAGTTTGTATTGACCAATTGATACACAAAATAAGTCATATTCCCTCTTTCGTACGACTTCACGTAAAAATCACCGGAAGGCAAAAGACAAATGGTATCATGCCCAATCCTGACTTTTCGCTTCATCAATTTTGGATTGATGTCGTTACGGTTCCAGAAAACCAAGGTATCATTCATGAAAACGGTTAGACCTGTTTTCATTTTTTCGAGCTCTTCATGGTTGAGGCCTTTATCTATCAACATGCGCATTTCCTTATCCCTCTTGAGCACGGATTTTTGTATATCGCGTTGCACGAAGTTCTCGTTTAAGATGAGATAAAAGAACGAGGCGAGCAAAAGCCACAAGGCGATGCTTAACCAACACAGGTTTATCCCTATTTTTCGTGTTCTTTTGCCTTTCATGCGTTCGTTTTTCTTAAAACTGCGGTTTTATGTTGATATTGTGTTAATTATAAAACATTCTCTATTTTCGCTTTTCTTTCATGGATTTGATCGTGTTTCAAAAACCCTTCAAAACGCCTTAAATCGCCCAAAAACGGCCAAATTTTCGATTTTCTTATTTTTTCTCAAAAACGTACACCATACTTGACCACTCTCCAGACCTTCTCGCCTTACAATTTGAGATTAATCCTCTGAATGCACCTTTTATTAATGGTAGTGAATGATGCTTGTATTGTTCGCTCATATAAGAGATGTAATAGGCATCCCAAATCAGCTTTTCTGTCTTTTTCAATTCCACCCCTTTTGATTTGAAAATTTTTGTAAGGGTAGTTTTGCTGAAATGATTCAAATGTCTGGGTACATCGTAGGCCGCCCAAAGTTCTTTGTAGAATTGAGCATCATACGATTTGTAGTTGGGTACGGCAATCACTATCCTTCCTTGGGGCTTGACGAGTCGTTGCAACTGTTCGACCTGCCATTTCAAATCGTCTACGTGTTCTAATACGTGCCACATCGTAATTAAATCGAAGCTTGCATCAGGAATCTGTACCAAATCTTCGCTTGCAATGATATTGGCTTTGATTCTTTTCCTTGCTATGGCTTTGGCCTCTTCTGAAGGCTCAACTCCTGTGCATTCCCAACCATGTTCCTCTGCGGTATGCAAAAAGTCACCTACTCCACAACCAATATCTAACAGTTTTCCTTTGTTTATTCCATTTGTTGCAAGCTTGTATTTGTGTTTCAGATTCACTTTTTTGACCGCTTCATAAATCTTCGGAATGAATCCTTTTTTGTTTTCCTGATGGCTATAATATTCTTCTGATTTATAATAGTCGCCTATTTTGTCTTTACTCGGTCGGGGCATGGTATAAAGCAGCCCGCAACTCAGGCATTCGCAAATATGGAAATCTTCTTTGGTCAGAAATTCATCCTTCAACCAAAGATTGATTTGTGCCTTTTCGGAGCCGCACCATGGACATTTGTTGTTCATTTTTTCAGTGTTTCATGTGAAACAATCTCGTTATCTTCCTAAAAATATCGCCAACACGTTGATGTCGGCAGGCGAAATCCCGCTAATTCTTGATGCTTGTCCCAGCGTTTCGGGTTTGTAGCGATTCAGTTTTTCGCGGCATTCGTATGACAGGGATTGGATGGTATGATAGTCGAAGTCCTTTGGAAGTTTGATGTACTCCAATCGGTCGAGTTTTTCAGCCAGTTCCTTTTCCTTTTGGATGTAGCTGTCGTATTTGATTTGTATCTCTGCCTCTTCCAAACATTCTTTGATAAATCTGTCCCCTCCTCTATACTGCTCGAGAGATGATAAAGTATCTATCATATCGGAAAGGCCGATTTGTGGACGCAATAGCAGATACGACAACTTGGTTTTTTGTTCTATCCTTGAGCTTCCTTTTTGCTCCAGAAGTCCGTTAATTTCGTCTGGATAGGTGTAAGTCTCCTCCAAATGGGATTTGATTTCTTCTACTTTGTAGTACTTCGTTTGGAACTTTTTGTACCGTTCTTCATTGACCAATCCGAGTCGATAGGATAATTCTGTGAGGCGTGTATCGGCATTGTCTTGTCGCAGCAAGATGCGATATTCCGCCCTGCTGGTGAACATTCGATAAGGTTCATCGACACCCTTGGTGATGAGGTCGTCAATGAGCACACCAATGTAAGCTTCAGTCCTTGTCAAAACCAAAGGTTGTTTGTCTTTCAATGCCAAACTCGCATTGATGCCAGCCATCATTCCTTGACAAGCGGCTTCCTCGTACCCCGTCGTTCCATTGATCTGTCCAGCGAAATAGAGTCCATGAACAAGCCTTGTTTCCAACGAATGATGTAACTGTTCAGGAGGGAAATAATCGTACTCGATGGCATAGCCAGGACGGTAGATTTTGGCGTTTTCGAAGCCTTCGATTTGTCTCAAAGCTTCGTATTGGATGTAATCGGGCAAGGACGAACTGAAGCCGTTGAGATAATATTCTTCTGTAGTCCATCCTTCGGGCTCTACAAAAAGTTGGTGGCTGTCTTTGCCCGAAAAACGCTCGATTTTATCCTCAATGCTGGGGCAATATCTTGGTCCCACACCTTGGATTCGACCGTTGAACATGGGTGAGTATTTGAAGCCTTTGCGCAACGTTTCATGTACCTTTAGCGAGGTATGGGCTATCCAGCAACTCCTTTGCTTAGAAATTTTGAAGGGCTCCGTGTACGAGAAGCCGACCACTTCATCATCCCCTTTTTGTTCGATAAGTTTACTGAAATCTATCGTTCGGCCATCAATTCTGACAGGTGTTCCTGTTTTCAGTCGTTTGACCTCAAATCCGAGTTCTTTGAGTTGTTCGCTGATGCCGTGACTGGCCACCTCGCCCATCCTGCCACCTGGGAAATGTTGTTCACCAATATGTATCAAACCGTTCAGAAAAGTGCCGTTGGTCAAGATGACGGCCTTGCTTTCAATGTCGCCGCCCATCATGGTCTTCACTCCTTTCACTTGGTCGCCTTTCACGAGAAGTCCAATCACTGTGTCTTGCCAGAAGTCTACATTAGTCGTCTTCTCCAACATGCTGCGCCATTCGGCAGAGAACATCATCTTGTCACTTTGGCATCTTGGACTCCACATGGCAGGACCTTTCGACTTATTGAGCATCCTGAATTGGATCATGGTGCGGTCGCTGACGATACCAGAATAACCGCCCATGGCGTCGATTTCGCGGACGATTTGTCCTTTGGCAATGCCGCCCATGGCGGGGTTGCACGACATGGAAGCCATCAGCCGCAAGTCCATGGTGATGAGCAAGACCTTGCTGCCCATATTGGCTGCTGCCGCTGCTGCCTCGCATCCTGCGTGACCGGCACCTGCAACGATGATATCATACGGTTCAAAAAGCATTTTCAATTAGTGTTTCACGGGAAACAATGTATATAACAATTTGATAACGAATTAACTAAACAATATTTTCAACACTTCTTCCTCTTTTTCACGCATTTCTTTTTCTTCTTCATCGGTAAGGTCGTCAAAACCAATAAGGTGCAACACGCCGTGGATAATAACCCGATGTAATTCACTCTCATAGCTACGGTCAAAGGTCTCAGAATTTTCCTTGATGCGGTCAACGCTGATGCAAAACTCGCTCGAAAGCACGGTCTCACAATCGGTCAGCGGGAAGGTGACAATATCGGTGTAGAAATCGTGTCCAAGGCGTTCGCGGTTAATCTCCAGTAACTTTTCATCGCTGCAAAAATAGTAGTACAACTCCCCTATCGTCTTTCCGTATTTCTCGACCACTTCACCAATCCAAGTTTTAACGCGCTGTGGGTTGATGGGCGGAATTTCCACATCCAATGTGCTGAATCTGATCATCTCAATGCGTGTTTTTCTTCAAGTAATACTCGTTGATTTTATCCTTATAATAAGGTGCGTATTCAATCGGATTGCTGCGCAGGAACTCTTGGTTTTTCTTGAGCGACTGCTCATAGAGATACTCGTCAATCTTGCGGTCAAAATGTGAGCCTTTGTATTCGTTGGACTTGCGTTTCTCTTCCTGCTCACGCTTCTCCTGCGCCTTCTGCGATTCCAACATCCTGGACTCAATCCTTTGGCTGCGTTCAATCATCTGGCGGTTGATTTTCTTGTTTACCAATTCCTCTTCCAACTTCTCCATGTCCTTGATAATCTCGTTTAAACCGTCATCGCCGATTTGGCCGTTTTCCTTCATGTCGTTGAGCATCTGTTGCATTCCTTGGCGCAACATTTCCTGTTCAGCAGCCATGCGGGCAAATTCTTCGCTCATCGAATTGGGCATCTGTTGACCTGCTTTTTCCATTTGTTGTTGCATCTGCTTCAACTGTTCGCTAAGTTGTTGTTGCAACTGCTGCATGTTTTTCATGCTTTGCTGCCCCTGACCAGGTTTGGGGTTGGGACACGACATCGGCATACCCATGGATTCCATGCTATTTTCCATGTTTTCCAACGACTCGGCCAACATCAAAGCCAGATTGTTCATCGACATCATAGCGGTTTGTTGGTGTCGCACGGCCTGCGAGAGTTTCAGGTCGTTGAGGTATTTCATCGCGTTTTCCGTTTGATTCTCGATGGTATGCAACTCATCAAAGACGAAATTCTGAATCATGGGCTGACGCATGGCCATGCTACGCAACGAGTCGCGAACCATATTGAAATTATCAGCCACATCTTTTTGATGGATGATTTTCTCGACCAAAGATGGGTCGTCAGAGCGCATCCTACCGATGTTAGTCATCAAGGCTTCCTGCTCATGCGAGGCGTGGACTACGTTTTCAAGTAAAATACGCAACAAATGCGCATCCTCAGCCATCTGTTCCATGCCGCCCATTTGCATCATCTGCATCATCTGGTTAGCCATTTGTTGCATCTTTTGACCTGCATTCTGCTTCTTCTTCTGCGACTGTTGTTGCTCGTTGTTTTGCTCGTTCTGCATGGCGTCTTGCAGGTCCTGGTCGATGCTTTCCTGCATTTCCTCATCCTTTTCCATGTTGAAAGGCTGTTGCAGGTCTTGGTTTTTCTCTAAAAGCTGGTCAAGTTCGTCCATCATCTTGTCGAATTCCTCCTTGGCTTCCTCAGCAGATTTCTGGTCACCCTCCTCCCCTGCTTCTTTGCTCTGATTTTCAGATTCTTGCTTCTGTAACTCCTCCCCTAATTTATCCAATTTATTAGCCAAATCATTGAGGTCTTTTTCCATCTTGAGCTGTTCCAAAAGTGCCAGATTACGGTCAAGCAGTTCCTGCATCGACTGGTTGTTTTTCTTGATGTCCTGCATCATCTTTTGCATCTGCTCGCGCGGCATGTCCTCAAGCAACTTGTCAATCTGCTCCATCATCTTTCTCAACTCTTCGGGAATCACCTCGTCAAAGAGTTTATTGATTTGTTCCTGCTTTTTGATGAGGTCTTCGTTGGCGATGTCGTGCTCCTTCATGAAGTCGGCCAATTTTTCCTGCTCCTCCTGCAACTTATTCCATTCCTCCTGAATTTGTTGCTGTTTCTCCAACAAGTCTTTCATCTTCTCCTTGTCCGACCAGTCCAAATCCTTCTTTTGAATGAGGTCTTGCAGCATCTTTTCTATTTCGTCCTGCAGTTTATCAGCTTCTTGCGACTTCTCGGAAAGCCGTTCCATAATGTCTTCCGACTGTTGGTTGGCGATGCTGTCCAAGGCGGATTCCGAAGGCTTATAGTAGGTAAATGTTTCAGAACGCTTCGACTTAGGCCCATGGAAGCCGTCGTTATCCCACACCTCGAAATAGACCTCCATATTCTGTCCAGGCATGATGCCGAGGCTGTCCATGTTGAAGCTGTAGAAGAACGAGGTACGAGTTTGCTTCAAATCCAAAGCTACAGGCTTGACAAATTTCTTTTCGATGGGTTCCTTCACGATGCAGTTAAAGGTCAATTTACTGAAGCCATAATCGTCGGTGACGAGGCCTGAAAAATACACATCAGTGGAAAGTTGTTCATCGAATGACTCCACGCGGATGTCGGGATAAGCATCGGGGAGCACGTCGATAGAGAAGGGTAGGGGATCGATGGTTTGGTTCCAAGTATTTTGAACTTGCACCTCAAACTTCGTGGATTGTGCCGCTATGAATTGGTATTCAAAAATGTTGTCGTTTGCCGTTAAATCGGTGGTCAATGAGTCGCGAGTGACGGTCATCTGCTCGGTGTCGCGAGTGGTGAAACCGAAAATGAGCTGGGTGCCTTGTGGGACGATAAGTCTTGTTTTGGCATCAAAAGTCTCGTTGCTGCGGTGGATGTAAGCGGGATAACGCAACTCACAGCGGTAGGAGAGTAGGGTAGGGTTGGAGTGCACCGTGATATGCAAGGGACGGCTGGTGTATTCGCCACCAATCACATTAAAGTCCAAATCGTTAAAGAGGTTCTTAAAAGTATAGCTGAAATCGTTGGTTGACCCCTTGATCATCAGTTGTTGTCCTAATTCGCTTTTCACATAAAAGGCATCAGGGATGCGGTCGCCCGTGACATGGATGTTGAACTTCACCTCCTTGCCTTGGGTGGTCTCTATGTCGTCCTGCTCGATTTCAACCTGATAGGGGAGGGGCTTCTCAAAATGTTGCTCATAATTGACGATGCGCTGCGTAGGCTGCACAGCAAACGAAGGGAGAAACACCATCAGTGCTATTAATAATAGGAGTGAACCGAAAAAGATGCCGAGATACTTCAAATTGCCGCGCAAGTCAACAGCATCCGAGAAGCGGATAGGGGAGAGGCGAGCACTACGTTGCTCGATGGTAGCAGCTAATAGGGCATTATCAGCAGAGGACCCTGAGCCTGTCGAAGGGCCGACCATGGCTTCCATTTGATTGCTCAATTGAATGGTATTCAGCAGTTTGTCCTTGATTTCAGGGAAGAACTTGCCAATGAGCACAGAAGCTTGTTCCACCGACATCTTCTTTCGGAAACGGATGAGATTGAAAAGCGGGATGAGGAAATGGTACACCAAGACAAAACCGCTACCCGCCAGCAAAAACAAGAAAAGCACAAAACGGCCTTTGGGCGGGAACCAAGAGAAATACTCTAACCCATTAATGAGCAGATAAAAGACAATCCACAGCACAGCACCCACCAACACGCCTTGTATCAAGCGGTTAAGGTAGTACTTCCGCGTGAAGCCCTCGATTTTCCCTATCAATTGGTTGGGTGCAGACATATCCAAATTAGAATAGCCTGCAAAAATAAATAATTTCAACGAAAGGGAAGGTTATTTTTTCAGCGCATCGACGATTCTGCTGCAAGCCAAGCCGTCGCCGTATGGATTCACAGCCTGACTCATCTGTTCGTAATAGGCAGGGTCTTCAATCAGTCGGGTGACTTCGCTGAAGATAAGGTCGTGGTTGGTGCCGACGAGTTTTACGGTGCCTGCCTCGAGAGCTTCAGGGCGTTCGGTGGTGTTGCGCATGACAAGAACGGGTTTACCCAAACCAGGGGCCTCCTCTTGAATGCCGCCACTGTCGGTCAGTACTAAATAGCTTTTTTTCATCAGATAGACAAACTCCAAGTATTGCAAAGGCTCAATAAAGAAAAAGTTCTTGTAAACTGTTAGGTCATCTCCAAACACCTCGTGGATGGGCTTCCGCACATTGGGGTTGAGGTGCATGGGATACACAAAGTCGACATCAGGATATTTCTCTGAAAGGTCCTTCATGGCCGTGACCATGTTGATGAAACCTTCGCCGAAATTTTCCCTTCTGTGACCTGTGATAAGTACGAGCTTTTTACCATTGTCCAAACGCTTGACATCGTAGCCAGCAGTGAATAGTACTTGTTCCTGTTCCTTGACAAGAGTAGGGTCTGCGTTAAGCTTCTCCACTATCATATATAGAGCATCAATGACCGTGTTGCCTGTGACGGTGATTTTTTCTTCGTCGACATGTTCGTCCAGGAGGTTCTGTCGGCTGAGTGGGGTAGGGGAGAAGTGGTATTCGGCAATACGTCCTGTCACCTGACGGTTCATCTCTTCAGGCCAAGGGCTGTAGAGGTTGTAGGTACGCAATCCGGCTTCCACATGGCCCACAGGAATCTTTTGATAGAACGCTGCTATCGCTGTTGCCATACTTGTGGTCGTGTCGCCGTGCACCAGCACCACATCGGGTTGCACCTCTTTCAACACATCGCGCATCCCAACAAGTACGCGAGCCGTGACATCATACAAATCCTGCTCTTGTTGCATGATGTTAAGGTCATAGTCAGGAGTCACTTCAAAGATTTTCAGCACTTGGTCAAGCATCTCGCGGTGCTGTCCAGTGACGCAGACAATAGTTTCAAAGTCGTCGGGGTGTTTTTCCAACTCTTTGACTAACGGACACATTTTTATTGCCTCTGGGCGGGTACCGAACACTAACATTATTTTTTTCATACTTTTTTTCTATAGTTTAGTGTTGAGAGTTTAGAGTTTAGAGTTGTTTTTAGTTTAGAGTTTAGAGTTGTTAGTGTTTGGTTTAGGGGGTTGAGTCGTTGGGCTTGTAGGAATTAAGTAGACCTGAAAGAAGACGTGCGTCTTCTTCTATCAACTGGTCCATATTCTGACGGTCGGATGTTGTAATGAAGCCAAGTTCTTCGGCTATTTCGAGCTGCGAAGAAACTTCCATTAGCGAGCCGTATGCAATCTCAATGAATCGAGCTTTGTCTTTCAACGAAAAGCGGTTTACGCCTTCTGCAATATTTGAAGTAACAGATACTGAAGCTCGTCTAAGTTGGTCACACATCGCGAAACGTTCTTCCTCAGGAAACTTCTTCAAAAGTTTATAGGTTCTTTTGACCACTTCTTTAGCTTTCTGATAAGCAATTAGTTTTCGATACCCAAATACTTCCATACTTTTATATATACTTTTATACTTTTAACTCTCCACTTTTTAAACAACTCTAAACTCTAAACACTACACTCTAAACTAAATATGATAAACGCCTTCAAGTGGACAAACATTATGACAATCCAACACAACCTTCCCCTTGAGCTTATCCCAATTCTGCTTGATATGGTCATGCTTCACCATAATGACCACCATGTCTACCTCATTCAAAAACCGGTCGAAATCGAGGATTTGGTTGGGGACAATCTCCTTCTCGGTAAAGAACGGGTCGAAGCTCTTCAGTGGACGCGCAAGGTGGTGCTTTTGGATATCGATCAACTGCAAAGTCGGGCTTTCACGAATATCGTCCACATTCTCTTTGTATGTAATACCATAGAGCCCCACACGGCGATTGTCGGTAATGTGATTCTCCTTCATGATTTCGTATATGCGTTCCAACACGAAAACAGGTTGCGAATCATTGGTTTTCATCGATTCGTCAATAACCTTGGCTAATTGAGGGTAATCGCCTACAAGGAACCAAGGGTCAACGCTGATGCAATGCCCACCCACACCTGGACCAGGTTGCAGGATGTTCACTCTCGGATGCATATTGCAAATGCGGATAATTTCGTACACATCCATGTTGTCGTGACGGCAGATACGGCTCAGTTCGTTGGCAAAAGCAATATTCACGGCTCGATAAGTGTTTTCCACCACTTTAGTCATTTCAGCCGTTCGGATGTCGGTTACCACAATTTCGCCTTGGCAGAAAGAAGCATAGTATTTCTTTACCTTCTCTCCAATTTCGCGGCTGTCGGCACCAATGGTTCGGTTGTTATGGAGCAACTCATAGATCATGTTACCTGGAATGATACGTTCAGGTGCATGAACGAGATGGATGTCTTCACCAATCTTGAAGCCGTTGGCTTCCACCATGGGACGCACGAACTTGTCCATAGTGCCAGGACTAATCGTAGATTCCACAACAACAGTAGTGCCTTTCGGACACACTTTCATCACCTCTTTCACGGCAGCCACCACATAGCTGGCATCCACTTTTTTGCTGAACTTGTCGTATGGCGTAGGTACGGAGACGATGTACATGTCCGTTTTCTGGTATTCTGTGGTGAATTTGATGCCACCTTTCAGAGCCTCCTGGAATAATTGGTACAATCCGTCTTCCTTGAAAGTAGTCTTGCCCGCATTAAGGGTTGCGACCAATTCCTTGTTATAGTCCGTTCCAACCACTTCCACGCCATGTGAGGCCATCATCAAAGCCGTTGGTAATCCGATATATCCGAGTCCAATTACATTAATCATGCGATGTCGAAAAAAACACCGCAAAAATAGAAAAAAATTTCAATAATTAACGTTCTGCACGCATGGGATTATTCAAAAAGTCGTCGTAAGCCAAACGGATGCCGTCTTCCAACTCGGTTTTGTAACGCCAACCTAACTTTTCTGCCTTGCTGACATCCAATAATTTTCTTGGTGTGCCATTCGGACGCGAGGTGTCCCACTTGATTTCGCCTTGATACCCTACCACTTTGGCAACTAATTCTGTCAATTCCTTGATGGTCAATTCTTTGCCTGTTCCTGCGTTGACGGTTTCGTTGCCAGAATAGTTGTTCATCAGAAAGACACAAAGGTTGGCCAAATCATCCACATAGAGAAACTCACGTAGTGGTGAACCATCGCCCCAGCAGGTCACTTCCTTCAGTCCGTTGACTTTGGCTTCATGGAAACGACGAATCAAAGCGGGAAGCACGTGGCTGTGCTCAGGATGGTAGTTGTCATTGGGACCATAGAGGTTGGTCGGCATCACAGAGATATAATCTGTACCATATTGACGGTTGAGGAATTCACAATATTTTAAACCTGAGATTTTAGCCAAAGCGTAGGCTTCATTGGTCTTTTCCAGTTCGCCTGTGAGCAAACATCTTTCCGTCATGGGTTGTGGTGCCATGCGAGGATAGATGCACGAAGAGCCGAGGAACTCCAGCTTCTTACAGCCATTTTTCCAAGCCGAGTGGATGACATTCATCTCAAGAATCATGTTGTCGTACATAAAGTCAGCAAGAGCATTTTGGTTGGCTACGATACCGCCTACTTTGGCTGCGGCGAGGAAAACATATTCGGGTTTTTCAGCCTCAAAGAACGCCTCCACTTGGTCTTGACGACAGAGGTCAAGTTCTTTATGGGTACGTGTGATGATATTATTGTAGCCTTGACGCTGCAACTCCCTGACTATGGCCGAGCCCACCATCCCACGATGGCCAGCTACATAAATCTTACTGTCTTTATTCATTTCTCACTGATTATTTCTTTTTTCTTTTTGCCTTCGGCGTTTTTTGTTTCACACAGATTTCACGGATTTCACAGATTTTTGCTCATCTTTCGATAAGCAGCTAACGCACGCAAAATATATCTGTGTAATCTGTGCTATCTGTGTGACAGAATTAATTATATGTGAATTAATTGACTATGCGTTTGATACTCTCTATTATGTTACTTGAATTAAAGTTTACCAAAAGACCTACTCGTTTATCCATCAGTCTTAAATAAGTGAGCAGCTGTTTTGCAAACACTGGTTTCATCTCTTCGACAGACTTCAATTCAACGATTACTTGATTATTAACGAGCAAATCTAATCGAAGAGGAGTCTTGAGCTCATTGCCTTTGTAAATGATGGGAACCTCAACCTGTCTTGCCACATCTAATCCTCGATTCTTAAGTTCAAAGGCCAAAGCTTCTTCATACACAGACTCCAACAAACCTGGTCCAAGCTCGTTGTAAACGTCAAATATGGCACCTCGTATCTCGTATGTCAATTCGTTGTCTGTCATTTTTACCTCTTTTACACACTTTTTTTACACACTTTATTTTTGTCCTTTTTTCACACAGATTACACGGATTTCACAGATTTGATTTTTTCGTGCGGCAGCCGCTCGCCAATGGCGAGCCATATCTGTGTAATCTGTGATATCTGTGTGACTTTAAATTATTTTCCATGTGACCTATTCCTCCAAATGTGCTTTCAAGTATAGTTTCTTCACAAAACGCATGTCGTGATCGACCATAATTTTGACTAACTCTTCAAAGCTTGTTTTACGAGGATTCCAGCCCAAGAGTGTTTTGGCCTTGGTGGGGTCACCCAAAAGTTGGTCTACTTCAGCGGGACGGAAGAAACGCGGGTCAATTTCAACGAGGCTCTTGCCTGTGGCTACATCGATGCCTTTTTCATTGACACCTTCACCTTCCCAATGCAACTCAATGCCGACATGCTTGAAAGCCAAAGTACAAAAATCGCGCACCGTGTGATACTCACCCGTGGCAATGACAAAGTCCTCTGGTTTTTCCTGTTGCAGGATGAGCCACATACATTCCACATAGTCTTTGGCATAGCCCCAATCGCGAAGGGAGTTAAGGTTGCCAAGATATAACTTGTCCTGATAGCCCTGCTTGATGCGAGCGGCAGCCAAAGTGATTTTTCTCGTCACAAAGGTCTCGCCACGTCTTTCGCTCTCATGGTTGAAAAGGATACCATTGACGGCAAACATACCATAGCTCTCGCGGTAGTTTTTCACAATCCAGAAGCCATATTGTTTGGCTACACCGTATGGCGAACGTGGATAGAAAGGCGTCGTCTCTTTCTGCGGCACTTCCTGTACGAGGCCAAACAATTCCGAGGTGGAGGCTTGGTAAATCTTGCATTTCTTTTCCAAACCGAGGATGCGCACGGCTTCAAGAAGACGCAACGTACCTACAGCATCAGCTTCGGCGGTATATTCCGGGCAGTCGAACGACACTTTCACGTGACTTTGTGCTGCCAAGTTGTAAATCTCGTCAGGCTGTATCTTCTGGATGATGCGCACAAGCGATGATGAGTCTGTCATGTCGCCATAATGCAAGGTAAGCAGACGTTTGTTCTTCATGTCGCGTACCCATTCGTCCAAATAGAGGTGTTCGATGCGACCTGTGTTGAACGACGATGAACGGCGGATGATGCCATGCACGTCATAGCCTTTTTCCAATAAAAACTCCGCCAGAAACGAGCCGTCCTGGCCTGTGATTCCAGTAATTAATGCAGTTTTTGACATTGTCAATCCAATTGAATATTTGGTGCAAAAATAGAAAATAATTAAAAACAAAAAGACGAATCCAAGAAAACCTTGAATTCGTCCTTTATGAAACACGAAATATTATTCTATCGTTTATAAAATCGCCTCTTTGATGCAATCCACAATATACTTCACATCTTCATCGCTAACATACGGCCCACTAGGCAAGCACATGCCTACCTTGAACAAGGCTTCTGAAACACCATTCACATACGCTGGTGTATCCTTGTAAACAGGTTGCTTGTGCATAGGTTTCCAAAGAGGCCTTGCCTCGATGCCTGCTTGGTCGAGAAAGACGCGCAAGGCTTCTACATTATCATTAGGTTCGCAGTCCGTGTGGGCACTGTCCGAGGCATGAACCACGCCACCAGCACCACCTACAGCACCTTGGACAACTGTCTTATAGGCGTTTTCTTGTCCCTTGATGCGGATGCTTGGGTCAATCGTGAGGGTGTTGAGCCAGAAATTGCAGTCGTATCTTTCATCGGGGTTGCCGTGGACTTCGATGCCTTTCACATCCTTCAGCAGTTCCTTGTAAAGTTCAAAGACATGCTTGTGGTGGACAATATGGTCATTGGCTACGGTCATTTGGCCACGACCTATACCTGCACAGATGTTAGACATGCGGTAGTTGTAGCCAATAGCTTCGTGTTGGTAATAAGGATAAGCCTCTCGTGCTTGGGTGGCATACCACATGATCTTATTCTTCGCCTCGGCATCCGCGCAGACCAAAGCGCCGCCACCCGAGGTGGTAATCATCTTGTTGCCGTTGAACGACAGCACACCATACTTGCCAAATGTGCCAAGGACTTGACCTTTCCAACGACTGCCAAAGCCTTCCGCTGCGTCTTCAATCACAGGGATGTCATAGCGGTTGGCTATCTCCATGATGCGGTCAACGTTGTAGGGCATGCCATAGAGCGCCACGGGCACAATGGCTTTTGGCTTCTTGCCCGTCTTGGCAATCCTATCCTTGATGGCTTTTTCAAGAAGCTCAGGATCCATGTTCCAGGTATCCTTTTCGCTGTCGATGAACACAGGAATGCCTCCCAAATACGTAATCGGGTGCGATGAGGCACAGAAGGTGAACGACTGCACGCACACCTCGTCGCCAGGCTGCACGCCGCAGGCAATCAAAGCCAAATGTACGGCCGCCGTACCAGCGGAGAGGGCCACCACCCTTTTGTTCTGACCCACGAAAGCCTCGAGGTCTTTTTCAAATCCGTTGACGTTAGGTCCAAGTGGCACCACCCAATTGGTGTCGAAAGCTTCTTGGATATACTTTTGTTCAAGTCCTGCTTCGCTCATGTGGGCTAGGCAGAGGTAAATGCGATTGTTTGACATAATAATAAAGAATCTTTCCATCGCTATTAAAGCGACAAATAATCATGTTTTTATTGAATGTTACTGGTTGCTTATATATTCTGTAGCAAGAATTCTCTCGCTGGATTGACAATAATACCAGAATCGTGAATCAGTGCGGCATTGCTTTGCCTAATTGACCAACGATTTTATTAATGTAATCTTTCCGCTCAATTATCTCCATAAATAGATTTTTTTGTAAAAATACAAAAAGTTCTCAATATAAATAGAAGTTTTTTGTTATAGGAGGTTTTTTTATCGGCACCATACTAGTTAGTGTCGAAGGCTTTCTATATGTACTTTTGTTTATTTTATTGCCTACTTCATTGAACTGATGTTTATTGTTCAGGTTTGCCAAAGTCTTTTTGGAGCCCTTCAGCAATCATTTCTGCGTATTTCTGATGCTCTTTATGGTAGATAACATGGAAATAGAAAATTTCCGCCACGCCTTCAACCTTCACCACATTATTGCAAAAGTCATCAATATGGTGATGGTTCATATACCTTTCAAACATAGCTGTGAACAATCTGCTACGATATTCCTGAACAGGCATTTTCTTTTTTGTAGCAGGTAAGAAACTGATAAAATCGCAGAAAAAAGTTAATATGACATTCTGATACCTGTTCATCAAGTCCGCAATACACTCCTCAATTTGAGCTAACACTTTTCCACTTGTAACATTGACTCCCTTTACACGAGCCAAAGCTATCTCCGCCACTTCAATTCCAACGCTATTCATCTCTTCTAACAACGCGTCAGCGATAATCCCGTTACAGTCTGTCGTAAATTTCAGTTTGTATTCGTCGCCACTCTCTGAATAAATGGTGTATATTTCCGTCATCAAACACAGATTACTTTAGTTGGTTCTGTATCATCGGAACACAATTCTCTCAACGACAGATACTTCTGGACACCTATCCAACGGATATACTCTTCAAGTTTCCTTGAAGGGTTTTTGATAGTTATTGTCTTTGTATTACACATGATGAAAATTGTTTTATGCCGCAAAAATACATCTTTTTTCTAAAACAGCAAGTTTTTCTAAAACAATTTTAATCCATTTTAGTATCCCCCCAGTTGGTGTCGAAAGCTTCTTGGATATACTTTTGTTCAAGTCCTGCTTCGCTCATGTGAGCTAGGCATAAATAGATTCTTTTATTCATATTTCAAATAGTTTATTTCGTTATTTAAATTGTTTCTCCTGCGTATTCAATATTATTGCCCAATACGGTGGCAAATATCATTTTGATGTCCATCCAAAAAGAGTAATGCCTATAATAATAGCAATTTAACCGCACCTTATCTGGATAAATAACCTTGTCGTTATATTCCACGGCTATCTCCTGCATCTCTCTGGTATCACCTTCCTTTTGTTTCTTCGCCACATATTCTGAAATCATCTCATCCTCCAAGCGATACTTCAAAGTTGCGGGACCAGTAATACCTGGGCGCAGTTTCAACACATCACGGTCATCGCCTTCCAACTTGTCGGCATAGCCCGGAACATCAGGGCGAGGTCCAACAAAGCTCATGTTGCCAATGAGTACATCCCACAGACCGGGGAGCTCATCTAGCTTATAGTGACGCAATTTTGCTCCCAATGGAGTAATCCTGCTATCACCAGCCACACTTACCGTGCTGCCATTATGTTTAACAGTCATTGTGCGAAACTTGTGGCATTTGAACAGCTTGCCGCCTTTGCCGACTCTCTTTTGTACAAAGAATGCCGGACCACCCGGCATTTTGACTTTCACTAAAATGGCCACGATGATCAAGACAGGCCACAAAAACAAAAGGCCGATGAAGGAAACTACTCGGTCGAAGAGAAATTTAAGGAGCATGATATATTATCGTTTCTTAAAAGGCAAAGAAAGAATACCCATCAGCGAGCCCCAGCCGTAGCTGCAATGCAGGGTGATGAAGCTCCAAAGAAGATAGAAAAAGTTTAATCTCTTCGTGACGGCAAGTTTGGCGCTGACAGCACCCAAGGCCAAGAGATAGACCAACAGCACAAAGGCAGAGAGCAATAAAGCAGGATGCCAGAATATACCCACTATAGCAGGAAGGATGACTCCCAATACAAACAACAACGGAATGAAATGGCGCAGCGACAGCGACTTCATCTGACGGGTGTAATACACGGTAAGGATGTTCCACTTACCGTTGCCGAAGTTGTTTTTGGCCAGACCGCTGAAGGTCTCACGGGCGAGGTAGGTGCAGAAGGTGTCGGGGATGATATAGATCTTGCCGCCGCCGTTGATGATGCGCTTGCTCAGCTCGATGTCCTGATTACGCACCAGACGCACATCGTACAAGCCATATTTCTCAAACACCCGCTTGGGCCAGCAGCCGAAAGGCACGGTATCCACTTCTTTCACACCGTCGATTCCGGTGCGGAAGGCAGAGTTGCCCACACCGAACTTGTTGCTCAGCACCTCGCGGATGGCGAGTGTCTTGGGGGTCTTGTTGAGCACATCCGTCTTGCACACGCAGCCCACATTCTCGGCATCCAGTTCCTTCAGCCGCTTGACGATGGCCGAGCAATAGTTGGGTTCATAGAATGTATGGGCATCGATGCGCATGATGATGTCGCCCTTGGCCTCGCTGATGCCTTTGTTCATGGCGTAGGGCACAATCTTGTGCGGATTGTCGAGCACTCGCAAGTATGGGCATTGTGGCAGATAAGAGGCAATGATTTCCCTTGTACGGTCGGTGCTCATGCCATCCACAAAGAGGACCTCCAGATCGTCTTTGGGATAGTCTTGAGCCATGATGGACTCAATGCAACGGGCGATGTATTTCTCCTCGTTGTATATGGGGCAGATGATGGTAAGCATATTCAGTGATGCAATATTTTAGCCTTAAGTTTATCATACGACTCCCCCAGCACCCCCTTCACCACATTCAGCATCTGCCACTTCAAGGCCATTTTCAGCCTACAACCTTTGCTGTCCACAATTCTCAGAACATCCTCGGTGGTCATGTTTTCATGCACCACATAGCGGCCAATGACGTTGTGATTTTGAAATAACTTGGTTTTTGTGGTGGGCTGGGAAGTGTAAATATCGGTGAAGCCACACTTGATGGCTTCCTCCACAATGGTCTTTGAAGTATAGCCGTTAGGGATGGACATGGGCAAGTCTTTCTTTCCCAATATGTCTTCCAGGATGTCATACGATTTCTGCCACTCTTCGCGAATTTCTTCCTTTGATAGCTTGGTGAAGATTTCAGGATGGGTATGCGAATGGGATCCTACCACATGCCCTCTTTCGGCTAACGCTTTTACCTGTTCTTTTGTAAGAAATCCTGACGTGCCGATATATTTAGTGCTGATAAAAAACACCCCTTTGAAGCCATACTTCTCCAATAGGGGTGCCGCTTTGGTAAGAAACGATTCACCGCCATCATCGAAGGTAAAGACCACGTCCTTGCCTTGAAGAGTTTTCACTTGCTCCTCAAAGGCACATTCCTCTACCTTGTATTGGAAAGCATTTTTATTTTGGAAACCACTTGACTTGTCGTTTTTGGTGACAATGTCGTGGTACATTAAGACTACGCTCATATCTGATTTTCTTTTATTCTAAATATGTCAAGCCTCACTCATCGTCATTGACCGTAACCAAGGCACCAACACTAACGTCAATCATCTCATTGCCGTAGAAAATCCAATTAATAGTTTTTCCTATATTTTTCCACTATTACTTTGAGTCATCAATTGTTCGCTTTTTAAGAACTATTTAATTGAGACAACCATCCGACTTTCTATTATATTTTAGATAGATTTTGTTTAAAAAATTATAGATATATTTATTGTAAAACCAAACAACAGGTATTAGACATATAACGACAACAATATCAGCCATCAACGCATAAAAAATATTAGATTCTACCGGAAAAAAACGCAAATACTTAACACCAACAAAACGCACAATTCTCAAAATGGGTTGATGAAATGCATAGATTGCAAGAGTATTACGACCTAACCAACTCAGAATCCCAATTTTTCGATCAACCAAAAAATAAAAGAAAGTTATTAATGCCAATATTCCTAAAAAAGACAATAACTCAAAAATGAAAATATTACCAAATCTATTTGCTCCCATATTCACTTTGTTGTTTAAAACAATAGACAAGGCAATGTATAAGGCGATGAGAATGAGACTGACAAAACAAAACAATAATTTATATTGTCTTGAAGTTTTACCATGCTCCTCCAACACCCTATAGACCATATTACCGACCCAAAAAAATTGTAATGCTACAAAAGCAATGTTAAAGCCCCATGGAAAATTTGTTTTAAAGCAGAAACCGCAACATGCCAATAAAATAACGACAATAAATTGCCCTCCCCTTTTTTCAATCCGACTAATCAGGAAGAACAACACTTCTGTTACAAATAAACAAGGCAAAAACCATAGAATTACGTTGTGTTCCATTAAACCATTCCACTGTGCGCCATAAACCATACCTACCAGAGGTTGCCACCAATTAAGATCAACTGGTCGGAAACGCCTTTCAACTAACAACCAATATAACCACGTTACAAGATAAAAGAAAACATAGGGGATTACCAATGTGTTAAACCGACTTTTAAGAAATGTCTCCCAAGTGTATTTCTTCTCATTGCAAACCAAACCCGAAAGGAAGAAAAACAAAGGCATATGGAAACTATAAATAATTAACCAAGAATTATTGGTAAGCAAAGTATGCCCTAAAATGACAAGGCAAATTGCTACACCCTTGCAATTATCTATCCACTGTACCCTTTCTTTATACGTTGTATCTATCATACATTTTCATTTAGTCCAAATCAAAAAAAGACAGATTCCATTTCTTATCCGAAAAAGCCTCGGTGTTCTGCTTGATTATAAATGGATTGGGATGTGAAGATTTTAAGAAAAGCAATCCTTTCAGAGCTGAAGCAAATTCTGTTTCGGGCATAGCCCATACGCGGATAAATGCTATGTGTGGATATTTCTGTGCAAAATATTTGGCTAACAAAGCTACTGCTTTTTTAAGAGAAATGGATGACCCTTCTGGGAGAACACATTTTTCTATCTTAATAATCTGGGAACCCTCATACTCTCCAAAGCTGTATATACAAGAGGCTATGGGGTTATTATCACTCTTTATGGAAAGTGTTTTTATGCCTTTATATGACTCTTTCCATTTGAACAATTCATAAGAATGTGTTACCGATAAAACATCCCTGTCATCATCCCAAAACAAATTATCAAATCCACATTCCTCAATCTTAAATCTCTGATAGCCTCGACCATAAAACCAAATGCCCACTTTTTGGATGAAAATACACCTTCCTAATAATTGAAGCAATTTTTTGCTTTTAAACAGGCCTTTTGCAAACTCCTTAGCGTTATTCACCATGACATAGTTGTTCATGCCGAAAAGAGTATCCCAGCCCATTTTCTTAAACCCTGGATACGAATTGATGTAGTTTGGGAAACCAATTACTGCTTGGTACTTGGTGTTTTTGAAAATATAATCAACAGCGAACCTCACCACTTTTGACCAAATGCCTTTCCCTTGATACTCCGGAAGCACACCACTTTCGCAAGACTGCAACATTGGAATAGCCTTCCCTTTGTACTGGTATTCAACAGGCATATATGAATTCATTCCAACAAGTTTTCCATCATGATATGCGCCAAAAACCAACGAATCCCCTAATGGGTTTTCGTAATGCTTTTTTACCCAAATAGCATTATTTTCTTCATAGTCCTTGGTTGCATTAAATGCGGCACGGTAAACAACCAATTGGTCGGGAAGGGTGGTTTTATCTAAAGCTTTAATCTCAAAATCCATCACAGTATCTCTTAGGTTGTTATTTTTTTACCTCCACACCACTCAAATCAATCAAGCTTCCTGCGATTTGCTGGAACTCCTTTGTATAGAAATCCATAATACCGCCATACGACGTAAAAGTCATCTCACCGAAATAAACCTTACCATCAAGATTGTATAAATCACAACGAACTACTGGAAATGGTTTAGACAATTTCTCAGCAACCTCCAACATGTGTTCGTATCCATTGGGTTTCGGAATGGGTTTAGCCAAAGTGAAATCAGGAGTTACCGCACAATACTCTGGTTTTGGATTCCAGTCGCGGTCATACAACAACACTTCCGCGCCATCCTTATTTGTAACAAATCTGTTCATACAAACCCAGATGTAATGTACTTTTCCATTGAAACACCAGATTTTATAGTCAATCAGGGTTTGGGAATACTGTTCCGAAATTGGATCGTTAATCAAAACCTCGTCTGCTATAACACGATGTGGAACACGTAAATAATGCATCTCAGCGGAAGATGTAATCATGAAATTCTTGTCCAAGTCGTAGTACATCTGCCTGATTTCATTTATATCGTATTGGCCCTTGTCCCTAATCATTTTTACGCCAGAGCCGTATGTGGTTTTCAATATGAAAGATTGTGGTAAATCAGTAAAATCAATCTGCTGGCCATCGTCCCACACTTTATACTGTTTGACGAGTATTTCTTCCAAACCGCAATCTTTGATGTAATCCCTCACGGCACACTTGTCTGACAGCCTACTCCATTCTGTAGTGTCAGTATTAAGTGCCAGCCATAAGATTTTCTCGTTTAAGGTTTGTGGATCTTTAAGGTTTGGAAAACGTTTTTCCCTCATCCAAAATCTAATATTGATAATCAGTTTGGGGAATCTAGGGCACATCCAATTAACCAAGACAAACAATGGTTTAAAGATGGTTCTACCTGTTTTTGATGTAATAATATGCATATTATAATCTCCTTTTGATAAAATCTTTAATTGTTCCGCCAACAATTATTGTATACGTTACCGTCTTTCGTATTCTTTAGAAAGGTGGCATAGAATGCTTTTGAAAAAAAATTAGAAGCGTAAATTAGCCCATAAAAATGTATGCGTTTCCAAATAATTCCAGTTCTTTTTCGAGTTGGCCATTAATGTCAAACGTGGCTTTTACGCAACCAAAATTGTTATCGCCATTTCCCGTGCAACACACATTTTTTCCGAATGCTTGATATGCTTTTAGTATCTCTGGCTTAGGGTCACTCTTGGGGGCAAAAACAGTACTAACAGAAATCACATTCTCCAAATTATTCTGATTAAGCAATTCAACAAATTTGCCTGAACTATCAGAACCATGGTGTGGAATTTTTATATAGTTTACGCTCAATAGGTCGTCCGCATCAATGAACTGGACGGACTGGTCGACCAAATCGCCTGTAAAAAGATAATTGAATCCATTAATGTCCATTACATAAACAAGACTTAAGTCATTCAAAACAAAGTCTTTATCATTCCCATCTCGTCTTTCCACCAATGCACTATTTGGCAACAAGAATTTCAGCGAAATCTCGACTTCATTACCCGAAACAGATTCAACAATTTTTATCCTATACAGACTTCGTGGTGTTTCTCCCTTATTTAAACTCACAAAGTTGAGATTATATTTTCTATTACTATCATACTCTTTCATCAGAAAAGCAATAGTCTTGGCCGATTCTTCACAAACCTCATAATTCTGACCTCCATTGAAAGAACTGGGCACATAGATTTTGGATTTCTTTTCGGAATCAAATGCCGTAAGCAAGTCTATAATACCTAATGAATGATCGCAATCGGGATGTGTCCAAACAAAAGCGTCAATTTGACTTATACAATTGTTTTCCAACAATTTACTTGTATGATTATAACCATTGCTTACATAACAATCCGTAACAATGGTAACTTGGGGAGTTCCCTTGTCGCGCACAAAAAGGACTATTGACTCTCCTTCGCTCGGATACCCCACAACGAAAATCTGAATGTCAATATCATTGTAATGCTCAACCTTGATTGTTTTGTCGAATAGTCTCAAAGTCGCTAATGATTATGACGTTAGGCTTTGTTCCAATGAGTGCAGACCTGCGTGGGGACAAAGAAATAAGGGAACTTCTTCTCAATCCTGTGATTGCCGGTCCCATGGGTTTTACTGGTTTTCTAACACAATTACTTCTTGTTTCAATATGTATTCTGTCTTGTCTCATATAAAACAACGCGATGTTTCTTGTTCGGAAATAGTTATCATCCTATTGATTATACCTTGGTCGTACTTGTTGATATCGTCATGTAGGGAAATACTTAATATTGTTTTAACCAAGATATCATATTTATTGTCTTCATATAGCTGAAGATACCTAATTAATGCTGTATCTATGCTTTCTACTCCATCTACTTTGTATTCGTCAGAATAGCGCCCGTTGATAGGTGTATCAATACTAACAAAAGCAGACTTGTCGATAATAGAGTCTAAGTCATCTTTATCAACAAAATTGTAGTGGTCAACTTGGCAAGTAAGAAACTTTGATGTAGTTATAGGTTCCATTATTGGGTCAAACAATAATGTTTTTATTTTCTCAATGGACTGTTTAGAAATGCTTCCATCATTACTACATTGCACTTCGATATAAAGATAATATGGACTTACGACAACCTTGCCCTTAGTATTGTCATCAAAAACAACGTCTGAAAAGCAAAAGACCTTCTTTTCGGCGATGGTTTCTAAAGTTATGTCCAAATTATAAGCCACAGAATCCACGTCCACCATTTGTCTTTCAAGTTCCGAAAGAACATTTTCCTTGTAATTGTTGCTTATCTCTTTATATTTAGCAAGATAGTCATCCTTAAAACTTGGAAGGCTGAAAAAGTCGAGTCGAAAAGAAATTCTTTTCCTCATAGCTTTCATTTTCGAAGAATATGGCTTTTTCTCACACATAATTTGTAGATTCTTTTTGTCCTATTTATCCATTCAAATTGCAAAAATACATATTTTTATAATATCAAGAATCCTTTCTTGAAAAACGGAATAAAATAATTACAATCTCCTCTTGATATAATCTTTAACCGTCCCGCCAATCACAGCCGGATGAGCCAGCATCTTCTTTGCAATATCCTTATGATTCGCTTTGCGATATTGCTTGTAGCACCGGCTTATTTCAGCATGATACTCCTCAGAATTGTCTTCCTTGACCAATTGCTCATTAAGGTAATCGAAACGAAACTCTTTGGGAACATCCTTTTCATCAACGATTTGTGACGCAAATTCATTATTAATCCTCACATACTCCATTTTAGGGACAATGGTATCTTTCGATAAATCCACGCTCACAATAGCACCATATTTTGTGGGTTTCCAAGGCATATCGAAGACGAAATTACCCAAGGAATAGAAAATGTACTTGCCTTGGTATTGCTCATAGCCTTGTAGTACATGAGGATGCATACCGATCACCATATCAAAACCAACATCCACTAACCAATGGGCAAAACGTTTTTGCTGCGAAGAAGGACGATTAATGAACTCGTTGCCCCAATGTACAAAAACAATCTTGAAAGCGTCTTCGGGCAGCTGCCGTATCTCCTGCTCAATTTCTTTATATTCCGGGTTATGCCAATAACAAGGCTCTTTAGAGAACGCATCTATGCGTTGCGAAAAACCTGTAATGCTTACTTTTCTGCCTTGATGGTCAAAGACCTGTGATTTTTGTGCATTGCTGCCGAAACATAAACAACCGCATGATGTTAGATAATCGAAGGTACGCTGGTAGGCGTTTGCCCCGTGCTGCATGGCATGGTTGTTGGCAATGCCATACAGATTGAAGTGCTTCAAATGGTTGAGATATTGTGGATCTACACGGAACTGCAAAGCCGCATTGCCTGTCTTATCAGATATCTCGGATGCCACCCCCTCAAAGTTGCCAATCCAACAGTCTTCAGGTTTTTTGTCGATGTGCTGAAACGGGTTAAAACCTTGTTTCAGTTTGCTGCCTACGCCGAAGCCAGTATCAAAATATCCGTCGGTGAGGTTAATATCTCCCACAATTTTTAGCATGATAACACTCCTAACTTTTTCAGGTTTTCTTCCGAAAGGACAATACGGCTGTCATATTGTGCCGCCTTTTCACGACAAATAACCGACAACCTTTGCACTTCTTCTGGATGGTCTATAACGAACTTCATCCTTTCTGTCAACGCTTCTACATCATGTGATGGGATTATCCATCCTGTCTGCCCGTCCTCAATCACATCCTTGTTCAAATTCCAGTCCGAAGCAATAATGGGCAAGGATGAAATATAAGCATCAATCACAATGCCCGGGAAACCTTCACCGTGCCAATAGGTTGGGAAGAGCATGACATCGTATTTGGCTAACTCATCATAGTTGTTGGTATCTCTTAAATTCAACAATCCCTTATACTCAACTTCACTATGGGCACCCACCATTTCATTGAATCGTTTGGCGTATACAGCATCTTCCGATTCCCTACCGTAAAACACCACATCGAATCTTCCTTGATACCCAGCTTGGTTTAATGCGTCAACACTATTGATAATATCCGTACAGCCCTTATATTCTTCAACCCGTGACAAAAAAACGAAATGAGTTTTGTTGTCTTTTTTAGGTTGTTTTACCCCATAATGGTTGATGATTTTGGAGTTAGGCACATAAACGGCATTATTCAATCCACTTTCTTGCAAGGAATCCACCATGGATTGGCCTTGCACAAAAATGCCTTTCAAGAAAGCGTAAGTCGAAACTTTGAACCGACCTTCCTTTATCATCTCATGGAAGGAGCCACCGACTACCCAATAGAAGCAATCATTGGGCAGGCGCATTTTTTTTATGAAACCGATTAAAGTGTCTGCACTTCCAGGATTGGCGGAAATGATAACCTTTGCCTTTCTGTGAAAGAGCAAAACCAAAACCAAACGAACCATGACCCATGGACGTTTTTTCCAGTTCAATGTGTCTACGGTTATCACATGGTCGAAAACCTGAACAAAGCGATCCAGAAACAATTGGTTCTTCATGATATCACCCCCTGGCGGAATGGTACCCAGTCCCATGGGACCGATGAAGATAAGTGTGTTTTTCATTCCAATCAAATAGTCTTTTCCGGCAGCTTAATCCAATCACCACATTGCTTATTCCATTCTTCAGATGAAAAATTATCATACCCCGAAGAATCATAAAAAGTCAATTCGCCAAAATACACCTTGCCTCCACTGCAATACAGATCCACCCTAATATGGGCAAAGCCTTGTGATAATGTTGTTGCTATCTCTTTCATTTCATCAAACCGCTCGGGTTTTTCAAACACAATTTCTGCTTGGGACCCAACAGCACTGGTCAGCGGTAGTTTGTTGAACGACATATCATAATAATTGAAATTATGGTCGGTGAATCTGTTACTAGCGATTAACATGAACTTCGGCGTGCCACCAAAACAATAGAATTTATAATCTTTTAGCTGCTCTCCTTTATTGATCTGCTGATTATCAGCATCATATTCATCACTCAAATAAGCTTCAGCAAGTATTCGCTTTTGAATATTCTTGTAAGGATATTCTCTCATCGTCCGATAGACATTGTCTTTCATTGATTTATTCAACTTTTTTACTGCAGCCTCACGGTCAAACTCTTCTTTATTTTTGCAAATCACCACCCCACCACTATCACTACCGTGCGTGGTTTTCAAAACAAATTGCTGCGGCAAACTATCCCAATCAATTTCTTCAACACTATTCCACAAGCCCAAAGTTGGAATAATATATTGTTCACCGATTTTGTCAGCCACGATTTTCTTCACTTCGTATTTGTCAACAATATTGGTGTATTCTGGCTTCCTGTCATAAAGCTTTAGCCATTGCAGTTTTTCAGTGTAAGTTCTTGGATTCTCAAGATCCAATTTGTACCCAAATTTGATACGCCATATCATCTTAAGATATCTCTCATCATCCATGTTATCAAACAAATGAGAGCTCTCAATCAGATAACATAAAGCCATGGAAGGGTTCTTAATTGCTTTAACGATTTTCTGCATCATGATAAATCTTTTTTACAATGGATTCGATGAGCAAATCCCTGTGGGACTCACATTCAATAAAGTTCAAGATATTTAAAAGTTTTTTCTTTGGCATCAGATAGGGAATCCATCCTCTTCCCGCCGCCACCCTAGCGTACTCATTGATGTAAGGAGCCAAACAGCTTAAATAGCCGCGGTTTTTCTCCCGAAAAGCCTTGTCTTGTGCCTCAAAAGCATTCTCATCAGACAAAACAGCATTGATTTCACCTAATTCTCGGTGGAAATTTGTCAATTCCTTATCCTTTAACAATTTAACTTCTGGTGTGGCATTGCACTGTTCGTATGGCACACATTCGACATGTATCTCGTTATCATCGATGATTAAGTTAATGAAATAGCCGTAATTCCAAATATCATCACGACTACCCATTTCATCAAAGCAAAAGTTGCCTAAACCATAAACAATTGGTGCTCCTTTATAGATTTCATACCCAGAAAAACAATGCTGATGACCGTTGACAACCACATTGGCACCTATATCCACATACCACTGGTAAAATTGTCTCATCCTTGGGCTTGGGTATTGATACCCCTCATGACCACCATGAACAATAACTATTACAACATCTGCCTTTTGCTTAGCTTCGGTAATCTGATGATAATTGACAACAGCGTTCATCGCTGCTGATCCTCCCTTATCTTTTGACGCTATTGAAAACTCATTCTCACAGAAATTCACGATGGCAATCGTCTTGCCTTCTATTTTTTTATAAAGAACTTTCTCCGCCTCAACATTGTTCACACCACCACCAACATAATCAATCTTATTATCTCTTAATGCCCGCAAAGTGTTTCTAACCCCAACATCACCATAATCACGGAAATGATTATTTGCCAGTGTGACACAATCGAAACCAACGGTCTTCAGCAAACCAACCCCTTTGGCCGAACATGATAAACAAGGACCAAACTTTACAATTGGTTTGACGGTGCTGTCCGCGACAGCACATTCAAAATTCACAATGGAATAGTCAGCCTCGGTCAAGTATGGTTGGATCTCCTTCATCACAGAGGCTCCCATATCGTCTTCTATTAGTTTGGCTACCCTCTCTTGTGGGCAATAATCACCTGCGATTAGTATTTTCATCGATTTACTAAATTGTTCTTTTTGTAGTTTATATTTCAGAATACTTTTTCCCATCTTTCATAATGATACAGGCAGGAACACCTGATACCACACAATTGTCTGGGACATCCTTAATAACCACCGAGTTTGCTGCAATAGTAACATTGTTCCCAATGTTGACAGGGCCTAAAATGGTAACACCCGTGGAAATGTACACATTATCTCCAATGTTGACCAAAGCTGGTTTATCGGGTCTTCTTCTTCCAATAAGTACATTGGGAAGCACCGTAGCATTTGCCCCGATTCTAACATCTCCATTCACCCTGAAGAAACCAGGATGCACATAGAGAAAACCAGGACCTATACATTTTGAATTAACATTGATTTGGTATTTCAAAGCCATTCTTCTTTGTTTCAAAGTTCTCAAAAGATAAGGTAATTTATTATACCAATGTGGATTATTTTGATAATACTCAATAAATCTGATATTCCTAAAATAAGAATAAATCATCCATGTCTCACTATAGGTGAGTTTTGTCAACCAATGTAGCTTATGGTCGTATCTCGCCAAGTCGGCAGCCAGATACTGCTTAAGTTCTTTTTTTGTCTTTATCATCCTATAAGTTCAATATATTTGTTAAGGAAACTATTTTTTTTGAATTTGTCTTGCGAAAGGGTTTCACTATGCTTGGCCATTTGGAACTTCTCTTTTGCGTCCAACTGCAAATAACGGATTATCTTGTCAGCCATGTCATTTATGTCTTTTGGGGCAAAGATGAAGCCATTTTTGCCATCTTCCATGATGTAAGGGATGTCGCTCACGCGACTGCCCAACACAGGCAATCCACAACACATGGCCTCACACAACACATTTGGGAAGCCTTCCCAAAGCGAAGCAATAATAAACAAGTTGTGCTCCCTATACTTTTCTTCAATAATCCTTGATTGGTCGCAAAATGAAACCATTCCCTCAATATCCAATTCCTTCACCAAGGCATTGCAATGTTCGGCAATATCGCGTCCATAAAAATCTATGTGGAAATGATAACCTTTGTTTTTAATTATTCCAATAGCTTTTAAAAGATTCGGAATGTTTTTGGCCTCATTAAAACGACCTACAAAGATGGCATTTGTTTTTTCATAATCCACGACACTTTTTTCAGATGGATAAAATTTATCTTCATCCACAAAATTGTTGATGGTTTTAATTTTGCCTTTTAAGAAAGGAAAACGTGTCCTGATAAATTCCGCTTCTGTGGTCGAATTTGGTACTATAACATCTGCAAAGTGATACAACAGGTACTTAATTTTTGTTTCCATGCTAACCATTGTTGTAATACTTCGTTCAGAAACAATGAGTTTATATGTCTTACGGTATAACAAATGATCAACACAAAGCAGTTTTGAGATACCTGAATAGTAACTAAGGACAACATCAGGATTGTTCTGGTGGATTATCTTGTGCATTTCAAGAATACGAGTACTCGTTTTTTTCATTTGAGGCGCATACTCAAAGGGCACATTGTTTTCTGACAATTCGTCCTCCAAAAAATGGTCGTTCTCATAATAAACCCAATACACGACCTTAATAGGATAACCCGCCTGATGCAGCAGCTTGGCCAATTCGGTCATTTGGCGCTGGGCACCGCCGGATCCGAGGGAATCAATAAAGCATAAGATGCGTTTCATAATATTCCTTTTTCTAATTTAAATTTACCCAATGCAGTCCCCATACTTATCATACAGATTGACAATGATTCATCTGTAAATCCCATAGAATACAATGACTTGAAAAACCATATAAAGAACGATGCAAGCAAAGCCATCTTTAAATGATACGATTTCACCTCTCTTATTTGAACAACCAATGATATGAAAATCATTAAATAAAAGAGGGCACCTATCAATCCATAATCGACTAGACACTCCAACCAATCGTTGTGAGCACGATGATATCCTGTTGAAGAAAGATGTGTGGTAGCGTCAGTGCCATATCCCAATAATAAGGTAATGATATTATCAGAATCAGACCACGCATCCCAAGCGGCTCTATAAATCACATCTCGTCCTGAAGAGCTACCTTCTTTGGCTCTTTCTATGCGAAGTAACAAAAAATCATTAGTTTCTACCCAATGATTGACCATCAATGCTCCACCGACAATAATCACCAATACTATAACTGTTTTTAAGACAGATTGGCGACTATCTTTTAACATACTAAACACAAACAAGCCGGTAGGAATAACCGCAGCAAGAATGTTTCCACGCTTTGCGCTTAATAAAATATAAAAAAGACAAATCATCAACGTCGCCCATTTTTGAACGTTATTTTTCATAAAAAACAACATCGGTAACAGCATCAAAAACGCAACTGACGCATTATTAGTAACATCAGCATCCTCATCTGCCGATAATTTAATCAACAACGTACGTTCAACATGATAATAGTGTAGAATGGCTGCCATTAACAGAATAATACCCGCATAAGTGAAAAACCTGTCATTCATTACTCCTTTTTGTGACAGAAAAAGAAATAAGCTTAACGGCAACAATGCGCAAAACACATTCCATATCTGACCTATTGATGGGTTCTGCCAAGTATAACTGACAACAAAATGGACTAAGTTAATAATTACAAAAAGCAAAACAAACTTTTCGCATGGTAAACGGTTACTTTTCTCAACGACAATGACATATAACGATAATAACACCAATAAAAAACGCCATACCATTGGAGGAAAAGGGAACATCCAAAACAACAGATTGCAAACGATGCACAGCAATGTAACATCACGAATTAATATGAATTTATTTTTTATCATCTATTGATTCGCTATTTGTGATGATGACAAAAAACTAATACTATTCAACAGGGAGCTTTATCCAACTTCCAAATGTATAATCCCATTCCTCGGGGTCAAAAGGCTTAAGTCCACCCCAATGAGAAAACGTAAATTCACCAAAATAAACTCGACCATCAACTTCATAAAAATCCACTCTAACGTGAGGGATACCAACAGATAGTTGAGCGGCTAATTTTTTCATCTCATCAAAACAAACAGGTTTTTTAGGAGTAACTTTGGCATTGGGGTGACCATTTGTAAAAGGAAGATGATTAAACTCCATATCAAAGAAATCAAAAGTAACATTTTCTTCTCCTTGAGACCGACCTGCTGCGATAAACATTGCCTTTGGTTCTCCGTCAAAACAAAAGAATTTATAATCCCTTAATTCCAAGGTTTCAGAATCTTCCATATATTGTTCGGCAATAATTTTTCTAGGAATATCCTTGTATGCATATTCGCGACTTATTGGGAAATAATCCTCCCGAAGACCCTTGTGAAGTCCAGCTTTGGCTTTTTCAATATTTAATTTCGATTTATCCTTACAAATCACCATACCCGTACCTGAATCATGATTACATTTTAAAACAAAACGTTCGGGGAGTGCATCAAAATCAATTTCATTTTCATTATCCCATACACCAATTAGCGGAATCACATACTGTTCGCCTATTTTTTTTGATATATAATCTTTGACCAAGTATTTATCAGCCATGATTTTATGGATTGGTTCTCTTCCATATATTTTTAACCATTGTATTTTTTCGCTATATGTTTGGGGAGAATCCCAATTCAATCTTTTCTTAAAAACCAGTCTATATTTTAATGACAAAAAAGACCGGTCTGATAAACAACGACCCAAAACTCTCCACCAAAGAAAATTATAAATAGCCAACAGGGGCTTTTTTATTATTGGGAGTTGAAAAAAACTAGATTTTATAAGTTTGCTCATTTTAATAAAATATTTAGTTCTATATTATAATAAAAGAGAGATGAACTTGTTTGCTACATTTACAATATTATAGTTTTCTACATTGTATGCCTCGGTTTGGTTTTCATAATTACCTGAAACAAATTGATGGAAATTATCAATCTCGTCTTGTCTAAGATTGGTTGTGATTGACAGAATGGGTCTGTTGCTTAGATAATAGTCTATCAACTTACTTGGTATTTGTACACCAGAGCTGTTATTGATATTTATCAAAAAGTCGCATTTGGATAGTTCATATATCAATTGTTCACGAGGCATCTTACCACAATATTCCAACCTGTTTTTAAGTAATACATTATATGGTTCAAAATAGGCCCAAGACGAACCAAATATTTTAAATTTGAAATTCATATCAATGTTCTTCAAATACTCCAAAAACAATTTTGGATCCCTATTGCCAGGATATACTGCACCTATATATGCAAAGGTTGGAACTTCGTTTTTTTTGTATTCTGCTATTTTAGTACTTGAAAAATCAAATCCTTGCGGAATTACTTTGATTTTGTTTTTATATTCTGGATAATAGCCATTGATAGCTTCTTCGACGGGAACTGTGATATAATTGCATTTTTCACACCATTTTCGTTCATACTTTTCAAAATATTTGGGATGTTTAGAAAAAGGATTTAACATGAAAGGATCCCCACAATCGGCTATCCAGCAAACAACTTTACTCAAATCAGCCAAAGAAGCGGCATAATGAATCACATGTGGTACAGCTATGGTGATCAAACAGTCTATATGCCCTTCTTTTTTTATTGCATTTTTCACCATTGGGACCAACACTCTATCTGGCAACCAAAGGTATTTTCCAACAGTTCTATTCACAACATGATGGAAAAATGTTTGCTCAATATGTTCATCCGAATTATTCAATCCCCAATTTGTTTTTCCAAGATTCTTCACTTGGACCCCAGAATTATTGACAAATTCAGTATAATCATATTTGCCCAATAAAGCATACACACTTACATTGTGTCCTTGGCGTGCTAATTCTTTTGCTAATTCGGTCGTTCTTTGTGCCCTAGGTCGAAGATTAGGGTACACTACTTGAGATATTATTACAATTTTCATTGATAAATATTTAATAAACCACGACGTTTTTTTAATCTAATTAAAGATTAAAGCTTTTGCTTAAATATTTGTTTTGACTCAAATGCTTTCTCGCAAACCTCTCAAAATCTTCCTTCGGCACAAACCCATAATACTCTTCTTCGTACTTTGTTGGCACAAATCTTTCCTTATCCAATTCCTTGATAAGTTTGGCCGGATTGCCGCCAATAACGCAATAACCGTCTGGAAAGCTTTTAGTCACAATACTACCTGCACCCACCACCGTACGCGGTCCCAAGTGAACCCCTGGCATGATTACCACATTCATACCTATCCAACAATAATTATCAATTATTACTTCTTTAGGAACATGTTGCATATGATGATACATATCGTGATTTGCACTTATTATTCCAATATTGGATGCAAAATGGACATAATCCCCTATGTGTATTCCCCCATTGCCCTGCAAATAACAGCCAGGGCGAGTTCCTGCATTTGAGTTTATTCCAACAAAAATGTTGTTTGGGTGTGTCACTTCACTATTATTATTCACAGGCCAATAAATCCTCTTATCACCAAAAAGCCAAAACCATAACCATTGTTTAAAGGTAACTTTATTAGATTGGGATTTAGAAAACCTATGAATTTTCTTTAACAGAGGAAACAAGAAATAAAACAAGTGCTTGAAATTTTTTTTCATTTCTTTTTTATTAAAGGTTTTATCAATCCAATATAGTCCATTTTCACAAGAACGCTGTATACATAGAACAAGGCAGTATAAATAATAGCACTAACAATTAATACAATTAAATTATCTAATTGAAGCAGGTCCACCAACAGCCACCTTTCTAACAACAAAACAGCAACAGATGGAACTAATATTTGCCCTATTAGCTTTACAGGAAAGAGCTGATGAAGTTTGACACCGAAGAATCTTGTCACCAAAAACAGCATCGCAAATATCTTACCCACCTGGCACAACATTGAAATCCAACTGATAGCATACGGCGAATTAATGGTTTTTACACTGACGAATTCAAGAACAACGACTAAAATAGCCGTTATCATGTGTACCCTCGAATAATACTTCACCTTGCCAATGTTGATAATCAAAGGGCCGTATGCGATAAGGGTGAAGAAATTTGTAATCAGTTTGATTCTAAAATAATTATCAGAAGTGACATATTTCTGTCCATATAATACAACCATCACCACATCAGCAAAAACTATACAATAGATAACCAAAGGATAGATTAGTTTTGCCGTTTTTTCAAACACGCTCATCCACAACGGGTAAATCTCTTTCTTAGGATCCACTTTCTCGTGACTCATCCGCGAAAAAACTGGAGACAACACCGTGGCGCATGCACCTGTAATCATGCCCACAAAAGGCAGCTCCATTGATCCATTAGAGAAATCGGCGAATATTTCATTTCCAAAATAACGGCTAATAAAGAACTGATCGGCAGAGGAAATGATGATGCCCCATAGACTGGCAGTCAACAAAGGGATTGAAAACCTAAAAATATCTTTATAAGTCACCCCACACTTTTCATATGCTTCTTTCCTTATAGGCTTGTATTTGAAATACAAAGCGAGGAGAAACGTGATAAAAGATGAAATCACAAAGCCCATCAAGGCTTGCTCATAGCCCAAGTCCCAAATCATCACAGGTAGTGCAACGCATACTAGTTTGAAGACATTGGTTGAAACATGATAGAGGGCGATAAATTTGGATTGCTTAAAAGTGGCCAAAATACCATCTAATCCCATGGTGGGAAGAAGAAAGAATGGAACAATGGCAAATATTCTTAATGCTTTGGTTAAATCCGAGTTTTTCAGAAACACTGAAATCTGAGGCGCGAAAACAAACAACAATAAGGAAAAAAGTCCTCCCAACAAGAAAAATAGATTTGTAATCTTTCTGATTAGATTTTTCGATTGTGCCAATTCTACCCTTGGAAGAAAATAGGAGAATGCTTTAGGCAAGCCGAGAGTAAAAACCGTGAGTAAAGTGTTGTAAACATACATCACCTGCTTATAAGTGCCATAATCCGCCTTGTTGAAATAACGGCTGAGTATCATAGAACTCACAATGGAGAAGCCAAAGGAACATAAACTCCCTACAGCCACCCATGCGGCTTGTTTAGTGTTGTTCGTTTGAGACATCAATAAACGACAGTTAATTAGATATGATATACGCCCTCCAACGGACAGATATTATGACAATCCAAAATCACCTTCCCTATCAGCTTGTCCCAGTTCTGCTTAATATGGTCATGCTTCACCATGATGACTACCATATCAACCTCGCTGAGAAACTGGTTGAAATCCAAGATTTGGTTCGGCACCAAAGCCTTGTCGATGAAGAAGGGGTCGAAGCTCTTGAGCGGACGGGCGAGGTGGCGTTCCTGTATATCAAGCATCTGGAGAGTGGGACTTTCGCGAACATCATCCACATTCTCCTTATAAGTGATGCCATAAAGGCCCACCCGACGATTGTCTGTGATGTTGTGCTCTTTCATAATCTCGTAGATGCGTTCCAACACAAAAACAGGCTGCGTATCATTGGTCTTCATACTCTCGTCAATCACCTTAGCCAGTTGGGGATAGTCACCCACAAGGAACCAAGGGTCAACTGAAATGCAATGGCCGCCCACCCCAGGACCAGGCTGAAGGATATTCACTCTTGGGTGCATGTTGCAGATACGAATGATCTCGTATATATCCATGTTGTCGTGGCGGCAGATACGGCTCAACTCATTGGCGAAAGCGATGTTGACGGCGCGGTAGGTGTTTTCCACCACTTTGGTCATCTCAGCCGTACGGATGTCCGTCACCACGATCTCGCCTTGACAGAAACTGGAATAGTAGCTTTTCACTTTCTCGCCAATCTCTTTACTATCGGCACCAATGGTTCGATTGTTGTGCAGCAGCTCATAAACCATGTTGCCAGGAATGATACGCTCAGGAGCATGAACGAGATTGATGTCCTCGCCGATCTTGAAACCGTTGGCTTCAATCACTGGACGCACAAACTTGTCAATCGTGCCAGGACTCACAGTGGACTCCACCACCACTATGGCACCCTTGGGACAGACCTTCATCACGTCCTTGACAGCGGCCACCACGTAGCAAGCATCTACCTTTTTGCTGAACTTGTCGTAAGGCGTAGGCACAGAGACAATATACATATCCGTCTTCTGATACTCGGTGGTGAACTTAATGCCTTTCTTCAAAGCATCCTGGAACAGTTCGTCCAAACCATCTTCTTTAAAAGTGGTCTTGCCAGCATTCAAAGTGGCAACCAATTCCTTGTTATAATCAGTGCCTATCACCTCGACACCGTGAGAAGCCATCATTAGGGCTGTAGGAAGGCCAATATAGCCTAAACCAATAACATTAATCATAATATTCTTGTTTATTTGTATATTCGTTTAATTTAATTGTTTAACAGTTGCTTATGATTTATTACAGCTTTTTATACTTCATATCTATCTACTTGTTCTCCATTAAAGATTCTTACAATGCGGTCGCAGGCCTTTCCGTCACCGTAAGGATTCACAGCGTGTGACATCTGGTCGTAGTATGCCTGGTCGTCCAGCAAACGACTGACTTCGGAGACGATGAGGTCATGGTCAGTGCCAACGAGTTTCACCGTACCAGCATCGAGGGCTTCAGGACGTTCGGTGGTGTTGCGCATCACGAGGACAGGCTTACCCAAACCAGGTGCTTCCTCCTGGATTCCGCCACTGTCGGTAAGGACAACTGTAGATTTCTCCGTCAGATAAACAAACTCAAGGTATTGCAGCGGCTCGATGAAGAAGAAGTTAGGGCGGGTAAGGTCATCGCCAAACACCTCGTGGATAGGCTTACGCACATTGGGGTTGAGGTGCATGGGATAGACAAAATCCACATCGGTGTACTTCTCACTCAAATCTTTCATGGCGGTCACCATGCTGATGAAACCGTCGCCAAAGTTCTCTCTCCTATGGCCGGTAATTAAAACTAGCTTCTTACCACCATCAAGACGTGTCACATCGTAGCCAGCGACCTTTAACACGTTGATTTGCTCGGCAGCAAGCTTCGAATCACTTTTTAGCTTACCGACGACCATATGCAGAGCATCAATAACCGTGTTTCCGGTGACGAAAATCTGACCCTGGGTCTTTTCGTCAAGAAGATTCTTTTCGCTCAGCGGCGTGGGTGAGAAGTTATAAGTGGATATTCGGCCTGTGATCTGGCGATTCATCTCCTCTGGCCAAGGACTATAGATATTGTGAGTGCGCAGTCCCGCTTCAACATGTCCCACAGGAATCTGCTGATAGAAGGCTGCCAGTGCTGCCGCGGTGCTGGTAGTGGTGTCGCCATGAACCAATACCACATCCGGTTGCACCTCTTTCAACACGTCACGCATTCCTGTCAACACTCGTGCTGTGACATCGTAGAGGTCTTGCCCTTGCTTCATAATGTTCAGGTCATAATCAGGTGTCACATCGAAAATATTAAGCACCTGGTCAAGCATTTCTCTGTGTTGTCCCGTGACGCACACGATGGTTTCAAAGTCGTCAGGATATTGTTGAAACTCTTTAACCAAAGGGCACATCTTAATGGCTTCGGGACGAGTGCCAAAGACAAGCATTACTCTTTTCATATTGATACTTGATATTATAATCTCCCATCTACCAACTTCCTATCCAGCGTACACTTCACATCAAACACCACATGCTTCTCCTTCAACAAGCTGAGGATGTCCAATCCCTCAAACTTCTTATGGGCCACAGCAGCGATGCAAGCATCGAAGCGGTTAGCGGTTAGCGTTGAGAGGTTATTGACGACATCAATTCCATATTCGTGCTTTACGATGTCAGGATTAGCCCAAGGATCGTATACAGTAATGTTGAGGTTATACTCCTTCAAGGCCTTGTAGATGTCAATGACCTTGGTATTGCGCACGTCGGGGCAGTTCTCCTTGAAGGTGAAGCCGAGGATGAGGATGTCGCTGTTCAAGACCTGAATGCCCTTCTTCAGCATCAGCTTGATGGTCTCTGTGGCGACATACTCGCCCATGCCATCGTTCATCCTACGGCCAGCGAGGATGATCTCGGGGTTATAGCCGTAACGCTTGGCACACTGGGCTAGATAGTACGGATCCACACCGATGCAGTGACCACCCACCAGTCCTGGACGGAACGGTAGGAAGTTCCACTTGGTGCCAGCGGCTTCCAACACATCCAAAGTATCGATGCCCATCTTGTTGAAAATCTTGCTCAGCTCGTTCACAAAGGCGATGTTGATATCACGCTGTGAGTTTTCAATTACCTTGGCAGCCTCTGCTACCTTCATGGTCGGAGCAAGGTGCGTGCCGGCAGTAATGACGCTAGCATAAACCTCATTGACGTATTTGCCAATCTCAGGCGTAGAACCAGAGGTCACTTTCTTGATGTGTTCTACGGTATGTTGCTTGTCGCCCGGGTTGATGCGCTCTGGGCTGTATCCGCCATAGAAGTCGACATTCATCTTTAAGCCAGAAACTTTCTCCACCACGGGGATACATTCGTCTTCGGTAACGCCGGGATAGACGGTGCTTTCATAGACCACCACATCGCCTTTGCCTATGACCTTGCCAACAGTTGTGCTGGCTCCTACGAGAGGCGTGAGGTCGGGGTTGTTGTCGTCATCTACAGGCGTAGGCACAGCCACAATGTAGAAGTTGCAGTCGCGAATTTTCTCGATGTCGCTGGTGCAGATGAAACCATGGTTCTTGATGGCATCTTGCAGCAGTTCGTCACTTACCTCAAGGGTGGCATCGTGGCCAGCCATTAAGGCATCGCAACGGTTTTGGTTCATGTCGAAACCGACAGTAGGGTATTTGGTTGAGAAAAGGCGTGCCAGCGGCAAGCCGACGTAACCGAGACCGATTACACAGATTTTGGTGTCTTTCATTGTATGTTTGTTTTTAATATTGATATGCTTTATTCTTTTGTTATGCATGTTATGCAGGTTTCAGAAAGCATGTCATTCCTATGCTAGAATGTGAGTAGGCAGGAATCTATGATTTCTGAAGCCGTCCTTTTAAATTCTTACCTTATCGAGCCTCCTATAGATTCCCTCTCACACACAAGCCTACGTTGGAATGACATAGGAGGCTTGCTTTACCATTATAGATTTGCTTTATACCATCCAATAGCCTCGTTCAGACCACGGGCAAAGTCATACTGCGGGTCATAACCCAAAAGGCGTTTAGCTTTGCTTATGTCGGCATTGCTATGCTTAATGTCTCCTGGGCGGTCAGGGCCAAAAATAGGCTCGATGTCCTTGCCCAAAGCTTTGGTGAGGTCATAATAGATGTCAATCAAATATTCACGACCACCGTAAGCCACGTTGAAAGCCTCACCGCTAGCCTCGTCGGGAGCCAGACAAGCTTTCAGGTTGGCCTCAATGACATTCTCGATATAGGTGAAGTCGCGGCTCTGATTGCCGTCGCCATTGATGGTGGGACGCTCGTTGTTAATCAACTGCTTGATGAACTTAGGTATCACGGCTGCATACGCACCGTTCGGATCCTGACGGCGGCCAAACACGTTGAAGTAACGCAAGCCTATCACTTTCAGACCATAGTGACGGTGGTACTGCTTGGCCCACTCCTCATCACAGCGTTTGGTCAAGGCATAAGGGCTGAGCAGGTTGCCCTCCACGCCCTCCTGCTTCGGCAGGTGAGCCTCGTCGCCATACACTGAGCTACTGGACGCATAAACAAAAGTTTTCACCTTGTTCTGGCGAGCGGCTTCCATCATGTTCAAGGTTCCCTGAATGTTGTTGGCACAGTAGAACAATGGCATCTCAATAGAGCGAGGCACGCTGCCCCAGGCAGCTTCGTTCAGCACATAATCCACGCCCTCGCAAGCCTTCATACAAGTATCAAGGTTTTTGATATCTCCCTTGATGAATTCATAATTGGGATTGCCACTGAGCAAGTCCACATTGGCCTGTTTACCGGTGGAGAGGTCGTCGAGGCAGCGCACACGATAACCCATTTTAAGAATAGCCTCGCAGAGGTTGGAGCCGATAAAGCCAGCGCCTCCAGTGACCAAGAACAATGAGTTATTAGGAAATTGTAGTTCGGTGTATAACATTGTTATAAAGTTTATTGTTTACTATTTATAGTTGTATTTTGCAGCTTATAATAGTCAGCGTACCATTCAGCGAACTTACGTAAGCCTTCTCTCAACGTGATCTTCGGTGTGAAGCCGAAGTCGCGTTCGAGGGCTGTGCTGTCGGCGTAGGTCGTGGGCACATCGCCCGGCTGCATCGGCACTAATTGCTTATGGGCTTCAAAGTCATAGTCCTGCGGCAATACGCCTGCCCGCAGCAGTTCTTCTTGCAAAATGTTCACAAAGTCGAGCAGATTCTCGGGTTGGCCGCCACCAATGTTATAGACAGCATACGGTGGTATCGGAAGGCCATCTTCACCGTTTTTCTTCTCGGGGGCTTTGGCCATCACCCGTACAATGCCTTCCACGATGTCATCCACGTATGTAAAATCGCGGCGGCAGTTGCCATAGTTATATATCTGAATCGTCTCACCTTTCAGCAGCTTGTTAGTAAACCCAAAGTAAGCCATATCGGGTCGACCAGCGGGGCCATAAACCGTGAAGAAGCGTAGGCCAGTGCTGGGAATGTTATACAACTTCGAGTAGCAGTGGGCGAAGAGCTCGTTACTCTTCTTCGTTGCCGCATATAATGAAACAGGATTATCTACTCTATCCTCCACGCTAAAAGGCACTTTTTTGTTGCCACCATACACGCTGCTGGAGCTAGCATACACCAAATGTTCAACTGGATTGTGACGGCAAGCCTCTAGGATATTGTAGAAACCCAAGATGTTGCTCTGGATGTATGCATCAGGGTTCTCGATGCTATAGCGCACACCTGCTTGAGCTGCCAAATTCACAACAATATCGAACTTGTTCTCAGCAAATAATTTATTTATTAATGCTTTATCGGCCAAGTCACCCTTTGCAAACTGATAATTATGTTCAGGTCTTTCTTTGGCCTTGCGCTCAATAACGTCAAGTCGATAATCTTTGAGGCTTGGATCATAATAATTGTTCAGGTTGTCCAAGCCTATTATTTTAACTGGTTCTTTGCTTTCAAGCAACCTCAGGACGAGGTTTGAACCAATAAATCCCGCTGAACCAGTAACGAGTATGTTTTTCATAATTTATTTGTGTTTGAATAAGCAACTTTTGATGATTTCTTGTCATACGTTCAACATCTATCTGCTCGCTGGCATATTACCAGACCAACTTTTATTAACTATGCTGCCACTTTGGCAATGTAATCTTTTAATGATGTCTCTGTATCCGCATATAGAGACAGAATTGCCATAACATTGTTATACTGAATGTTTATATTTCGTTTATGGTTCTTGTATGTAGCGTCGTTTTTGAATAACTCAATTAGATATTCGATATACTTTTCTAAAAAGAACAAACCATATTTTCCTCGCAGATTCTTTAACATATCCGTTCGGATATATGTTTCAGCATCTTTCATTTCATCTGACGTAACTGGGTATTGGGATGCCGATGTAAACATCGTCCCGATATTGACCAACGTATATTGCTGCTGCACGGATTTTGTACTACAATCGAATTTAACAAATCCTTTTGGCATCTCTTTATCCAAATGTATGTCTTTCTTAACATGGCTCTGTGGGTCAAAATAGATTGTCGCAAACAATGCTATCAGTTGTTTCTCACCTGAACTCAACAAATCTAAATCCAACACCTCTTGTATCGGACCAGACCGTACTGTAGATTCTAAGTCCAAGCTCAAATCCGCTTCATTATAAGTAAACTTTTTGTCTCCTAAATATGAATTGCAAATCTCAACAAATGTCTTGATACTATGGTCGTACAACTCGTATGAATTGTAGATATCTTTCAGACGGGTCAACAAATAAAGTAGGAATTTGTTTTCCTCATTGTATATCTCACGCGTCGAAATCTTGCGAAGCACTTCGACCTGTTCCTTTGTCGACAAGCCAACTTGACTCTTGTGGATGATGGCTTCTATCTTCTCTTTATCTCCTTCTTCAAGGGTTATCGTTTCAGAAATACCTGCTATCTGCTTCTTCAACAAGTCGACTGACATTGTATCAAGTTCTTTACGTGAAATATCTGCTATACGTCTGAGAATACGGTCGCGTTGCTTCTTGATGTCAGACATGCCAGAATGGACAGCCTCCGACAGTTCCTCGACAAAAGAGGATTCCAAATCAAGTCCCCTTGAATGGTAACTATCGTTAATTCGGTTTCTACGCTCACGGAGCATGGCTCGCACGTCTTTTTCTATCCTTCGGTAGGTCGGGAAATATAATATGCGCAGACGCAACTCTTCCATGGTTTTCTGGAAGTCATCAATCTGGTTGATTTCGGCTCGGTCGACGACAACGCATGTTACAACATCCAAAATATACTCGCTCGGGGCATTAAGACTAAAGTCTTTTGTCCTCAAATACTCAAGAATATCCTGCATCTTGACCATTTCTTCTTTACCCGAACGAATAATCTCCTGAAGATTCTTAATGTCGTCGTCATTGAGCAATTGGGATATTGACTGATATAAACCCATCCGGCGAATTCTTCTTTCTTTAGCGTGAAGATAGGTTTTTATCTCGTCTTTAGAAAAAGTAAATAGCTTACCCTGTAAAACGATATCAATGCGCGAGAAAATTATATTGACAAGATTCTTGAAATCGCAATTCAGCAAATAGTTCAATGCATTGAGTATGGTTGTCTTGCCAAGGCCGTTTTCGCCAATATAAATTTGCGTTTTACCTTTGAAGACAAGGTCAACGTCTTTCTTGCCAAAAAGACCTTTTATGCTAAAACTCTCGATAATTGGCATAACATCATGAATTAATCTTCCAATACTTCTCTTGTTCTACATTATTCTGGCCATCAGCAGTGACCGCCGTGGTCCAACGTGGATAATCATCACCTTTTTTCACGTTGTTTTGCCACTGAAGAGGCAGGTAATTATCCATTTCCTCTTCACCACCCAAGGCCAAAGGTTTAAGATGATCGATCTCCCAGCCATATTGTGAATTTCGGTTACCATAATCGGCAAAACGAATCCATGCGCCAGCATAGTCTTGGCGGAATATGTCAGGGTTAACACCATCTACTTTGGTGGCTTTGTTCCAAACGTCGGCTTTCTCATTGTCCGAAAATATTTTTTTGTTTCTGCCATAACTCTAATAATACTATTTATATATCTGAGTGTGTCTGATTTATTTTCACACAGATTTCATGGATTTCACAGATTTTGTTGAGCTTTGCGGCTCATCATCTATACGTGTTCCTCCACCCCACGGAAATGAACATTAAGCTCGTGGAGATGCTCCAAAAGGGTTCCGAGAGGTGTCCCTTCGGTCATCTTGGCGAAGGCGTTCACATCCTTGGGGAAGCACTTACCGCCATAGCCCAGCTTGCCGTCGGGGCCAGGCACGTAGGTGTGCGTGTCGTTGATGTAGCCCGAAAGCAGTATGCCCGTATGCACTTTGCGCCAGTCGGCTCCCATTTGCTCACAGTACTCGCGGCAGGCGTTGAAGTAGGTGACCTTATAGGCACCGAATACGTTGTGCATGTATTTGGTGAGTTCGGCCTCTAAGGGGGTCATCACCGTGAACTTCTTGCCGACGAAGATGCGAGTAAGCAACTCGTGGGCTCCAGTGAACACCATGGCCTGCTTCTTGAAGTCCTCGATATGGGTGCGTTCGGAAAGGAACTCGGGCATATAGTATACCTTATGTCCAGTCTCACGGGAAAGCCTATCGCTGGTGCCCGGGAGAATGGTGGTGCGGACGAACACGGGCACATCGGGAAGATTGGTAATCAATTCTTTCATCAGTGTCAAATCCTGTGTGCCGTCATCTTCGGTAGGGACGTGGATTTGCAGAAAAGCGATGTCGATATGGCTCAAGTCGTCATGGTAACCCTTGGCGGGGTCGCTGATGAAAAGCTTACACTCTGGATTGTTATGCTCCAACCAGTCCTTTAAGGCTCCACCCACGAAACCGCATCCGATAATTCCAACGTTAATCAATTCGTGATGTTTTAAAAACGTTATTATATAGTCACTAATCCCTCTTAAAAATATCCCTTGTATAGACCTTCTCAATCACATCGTCCAAGCAACTGTCATAACGGTTAGCGATGATGGCCTGACTCTGCTCCTTGAACTTGACCAAGTCATTGACGATGAGCGAACCAAAAAATGTGCTACCGTCTTCCAAAGTGGGCTCATAAATGATGACTTCAGCACCCTTGGCCTTGATGCGCTTCATGATGCCTTGAATGGCACTCTGGCGGAAGTTGTCGGAATTGCTCTTCATCGTGAGCCGATACACGCCGATGACACACTTCTGCTCGCGTTTGGTCTCATATTGGCTGCTGGCCTCATAATAACCTGCACGGCGTAATACCGCATCGGCGATATAATCCTTACGGGTACGGTTGCTCTCCACAATGGCACGGATGAGGTCTTCGGGCACGTCTTCATAGTTGGCGAGCAACTGCTTAGTATCCTTGGGAAGGCAGTAGCCACCATAACCAAAGCTGGGGTTATTGTAATGCGTTCCAATTCTCGGATCCAGCCCGACACCCTCAATGATAGCCTGAGTGTCCAATCCTTTAATTTCCGCGTAGGTGTCTAACTCGTTGAAGTAGCTCACGCGGAGGGCAAGATAAGTGTTGGCAAAAAGCTTAACTGCTTCAGCTTCTTTCATTCCGATGAACAGGGTAGGAACATCCTGTTTGATGGCCCCTTCTTTCAATAGTTCGGCAAAACAATGGGCACGCTCGGTAAGCCACTCAAGGTCGGTAAGTGCTTTGATGGCTTCGTTTTCTTCCTTGAAATCCTCACTCATCATTTTGGGAATGCCTACAATGATACGGGAAGGATAAAGATTGTCATACAACGCTTTGCTCTCGCGCAAAAACTCTGGCGAAAACAGCAAATTAAACTTCTTAACGCCTCGTTTTTGATATTTCACGTACAGCGAACGGGTATAGCCTACAGGGATGGTACTTTTGATAACCATCACCGCCTCAGGATTCACCTTCAACACTGCATCGATGACTGCTTCCACGGCAGTAGTGTCGAAAAAGTTCTTTTGGGTGTCGTAATTGGTAGGGGCGGCGATGACCACAAACTCGGCATCCTTGTACCCCGCTTCTTGGTCAAGCGTGGCTTTGAGGTTCAATGGCTTGGTGGCCAAATAGTCTTCAATGTAGTCGTCCTGAATGGGTGACTTACGATTGTTCACCATGTCTACGCGCTCGGGCACCACGTCCACGGCGGTCACTTCGTTGTGTTGTGCAAGCAATGTGGCAATGCTCATGCCCACATAGCCTGTTCCTGCTACTGATATCTTCATGGAAAATGGATTTTTTATTTCACAGCTTCGCCCTGTCAGTCACATTCTGTGGTGACAAGGTATTGATTCCAAGTGAGTTATGAATAAACTTCACAAAGATTGGATGAAGTTGGACTTCATATTTGGGCGCAAAGATAGGAAGAATTAAAAGAAATTCAAATAAAATTGTCAGAAAGTTGAAAAACTTATGGCAAGTCGCTTATTCTTTATCAAAATCAAATGCATTTTTTCTATTTTTGCGCCATTATAAACATTGAACTATGTCACAAAATCCCCTTTATCCCGTTATCAGGCTCAATCCAGGCAAAGATGATGCCTTGCGCCGTTTCCACCCTTGGGTGTTTTCGGGTGCCATCCACGATGCCGCCAAAGGCCTGCAAGCAGGCGATACCGTCACCGTCACTGACTACAACGGAGAAATTCTCGGCACAGGCTTTTGCGAGTCGGAAAGCATTGCCGTGAAGATGCTCAGTTTTGAGAACACCAAAATCGACGAATGGTTTTTCTTGGAACGCCTCAACCATGCCTACGAGGTGCGCAAAATCATGGGACTGACCGATAATCCCCACACCAATTGCTTCCGCCTTGTGCATTCCGAAGGCGATAATTTGGCAGGTCTCATCGTCGACATCTATGGCCATACCGCCGTGGTGCAAGCCCAGACCGAAGGCATGGCACTGCACCTGAAAGAGATTGTCCGCGCCCTCAAACTGATGCCCAACCTCGGCTTACAAGCCATCTACAACAAAAGTGCCGAAGCCATGCAACGCATGGGCAAGGAAGATGCCGTCATAGAAGACGGCTATCTGCTTGGCGGTCAGCTTGATGAAGTGATTTTGGAAAACGACAGCCGTTTCCATCCCAATTGGGAGGAAGGACAAAAAACTGGTTTTTTCTTGGACCAGCGTGAAAGCCGTGAGTTGGTGCGTCGCTTTGCGCAAGGCAAGACCGTGCTTAATGCTTTTGGCTATACAGGAGGCTTCTCCGTCACGGCACTGAAAGGTGAGGCCAAACGCGCCGTCACCGTCGATGCTTCCAAGAAAGCCATCGCTGCCGCTGAGGCCAACCTCGAACTGAATGGCTTTTCAAAAGAGGAAAATCCTTGCTATGTGGCTGACATGAAAGACTATGTGACCGACATGCGCGAAGGTGCCTTCGACCTCATCATCCTCGACCCGCCGGCGTTCGCCAAACGGCATCATGACCGACATCGCGGCTTAGGTGGTTACAAATTCATCAATACGGAAGCCATCAAACGGATTGCCAAGGGTGGTTTGCTGTTTACCTTCAGCTGTTCGCAGGCTGTCGACAAGGCCACTTTCCAAGGCATCGTCACTGCCGCCGCCATCGAGGCCAAACGCAATGTAAGAATCATCGACCAGCTTTCACAACCCGCCGACCATCCCATCAACATCTTCCACCCCGAAGGAGCCTATCTGAAAGGATTGGTTTTGTTGGTGGAATAAAAAAACATTGCCGTGCATGTCATTCCTACTGGAATCTATGCACGGCAATGTTTTTATCTGTTGTAGTATTTTATCTGTCGCTGAATAATGAACCTTCCCTACATGGACGTGAGGGCTGGCTGTTCCTGCTGGCCGACTTCGAAGCCGAATTGGAGAGGCGTTTCATATAAGCCTTCTCCACATAATCCTTCCAGTATTCATTTTCATAGACGAACGAATCCTTGCCCATATTGAGAATATTCATCTTATAGGTACGGACAACAGGGTATGTGAGATTCATGTAGAGAACGGATGCGCGTCCATCAATCGAATAGGTAAATTTTGTCACCAAAGTGGTGTCAGGACAAACAATAATCGTCTCGTAAGTATCCGTTTCCTCATCATAGTCAAGTTTTATAGTGTCTTGGCTACGGTCACGCATCTCACCTGTCATGTCTTCTCTGAAAATCAAATCGATACCGCTCTGCTGGTCACCAGGAACCATGACGAAAGTACTCATGGAACCTGAAATCGGGTTGCCTGCATAGTCAACGTTGTAATACTCAATTTTTTCCACACCCCAAGTGCCGACAAACGATTTTTCATCAAGCTTTGCACATGAGGTAAACATCATCGCTGCAATCGCGCATAATGCAAATACTGTAATCTTTTTCATTTTGTTAGTAATTTATTGTTAATCAATTCGTTTCAAGAAAAATCTTTCAAAGAAAGGCGTAGGTTCCGAAAAATAATTTGTCCAAGAAGCCACAATGTTAGTATCAGTAATCGTCTCAATGCTCATATCAGCACTGGTCGCATCAGAAAACATCGAAATAATCCAATTGGTATTGTAAATAGTAAGTATTTGATTCTTTGAATTGTAATCGTAATCACAAGCAAACTTTTTGATCAAGGCCGGACTATCATTCAGCAGCAACTTGCCTGTGCCATCAGCATAAAAATACACCTCATAACCATGCCCTACTCCCACTTCATAATACAAGGTATCCCACTTTTCGTAGCCTGTACTGTCCGTGCGACAACTGATGTAATGCTCACAGCCCCAATGACCTACGATGGGCGAGCCCTCATATTTCTCGTGTTTGCGGCAAGAAGTCACCGCCAACAAAAGCAAGGCGACCAAAGCAAAAAATCCGATACGTACCTTTTTTCCCATAACTAATTTCGTTGCAAAAATAGGATTAATTCAAATATCGCGCCAAATTTTCTAATTTTGCTGCTAAATTCTCATAAAATGAAACGCAAAATACACCTTATTATTATATTGTTTTGGATTGTTCTGTTGGCCAATGCCCAGGACACGCTCACTGTGATGCAGTACAACCTCTTGGAATATGGTAACTACAACAGCGGTTTTGCCGATTGCTACGAGACCAACAACAACACGCAGCGCAAGGACGAATGCATCCGTATCATCATGGATTATGTGAAACCTGACATCCTGACCGTTTGCGAGTTTGGTGCCACACAAGCCCTCCAAAATGCGTTCATCAGCCACAACCTCAACATCAACGGAGCAAATTATTGGCAATCAGATAATATCATCAATTATGCGGGTAGCAATATTATCAACCACATCTTTTTTGACTCACGCAAGTTAGGATTGAAGAAACATGTGGCTTTGCGCACCAATCCGCGCGACACCGATGTTTATGAACTTTATCTGAAAACACCCGGTTTAGCAGCTGGCGACACTATTAAATTGGTTTGTATCGTGGCGCATCTCAAGGCGGGACAAGGTTACGAAGCCTCGCGCCGTGCCCAGATACAGAAGGCTATGGACTATGTCAACCAAAACTATTCCACTGACAATGTGCTGATTATGGGTGATTTCAATATGTATGGTGCCAGCGAGTCCGGTTATCGCCTGCTTACCCAGACCTACAACAACCCGAGCATTTGTTTCATGGATCCTCTTGGCAGTAGTGGCGTGGGTGAATGGAACAATAATAGCCTGTTTACCCCTTTTCATACACAATCCACCCGTTATTATTCGGATGAATGTTTCTCCAGTGGCGGCCTCGACGATCGTTTCGACTTTATTTTGATGGCCGATGAGATTGCTTTCAGCTACAACCATTTACGCTATGTGCAAGGCTCATTTCATGCTGTTGGCAACGATGGTCACCACTTTAACATGAGCGTGAACCAAGGCTACAACCCCTCTGTGCCAGCTGAGGTCGCCGAGGCACTTTTCGATGCCTCCGACCACCTCCCTGTGACAATGAAAATTGCTGTAGATGCCAAACTTGGTGTAAACGAGAGCGAAGAAACGGCATGGCAGGCTTTTGTGGCTCCTAATCCTGCTATTGATGTCGCCAATGTGCATTTCTTCAACCCATCACAAGGGCTTGTGCAATTCGATTTATATTCCCTGCAAGGGCAACTGGTGCAACGTGAATCGGGCAATTTTGGCGAAGGTTCGAATCAATTCGAGTTGTCGCTTCAAGGCTTGCCGAAGGGGTTTTATTTGCTGCACGTTAGGCATAGCGACGGCTGGAGGCAAACAATAAAAGTGGTTATCAGGTAAAAGCAGGCCTCAACAGGTATGTCATCCCAGCGAAGGCACGTGGACAAAGGCATGGGATCTATACCTGTTGAGGCCGTTCATTAAGGTTTTGTTTCTTTGAACCGCCTCCCATAGATTCCCGCTCACACACATGCCAGCGTTGGAATGACATGGGAGGCTGGATTTCACAAGGGTTAAAACTGGCTTTAGAAAGCATGTCATTTCCATGGCGGTCCATGCAGGCCTCGATAGGTATGTCATCCCTGCATAGGCATGTGGGCAAAGGCATGGGATCTATACCTGTTGAGGCCGTTCATTATGGTTTTACTTCTTTAACCGCCTCCCATAGATTCCAATCCAACGCACACACCCGCGTCGGAATGACATGGGAGGCTAACTTTAACAAACTTCAGAAAGCATGTCATTCCAGCGAAGGGCTATGTGCTGGCGGGAATCTATGCTTTCTGAAGTCGTTATTAGCAGTTATTACTCAAACAAATCCTTTCTTTCAGGATTCATAGTATCTATCAGTCTCTCTTTTTCTGCTCTTGATAGGCTCTTTATCTCCTTCTCTCTAACAATTGCTTGATCTATCAATCCAAACTCTTCATAATACACTAGCTTATGGCACTTATATTTTGCCGTAAAAACAGACCCGCTACCTTCTTTATGTTCTCTAACACGCCTGTCAAGATTATTCGTGACACCTGTGTATAAGGCTCTGCCGTTGGCACTTTGCATCATATATACCCAATAGGTTTTCATTTGTTACTATTTTAACCGCCTCCCATAAATTCTTATTCTGTATCCCGCTGCCCATAGATTCTTCACCAACACACTTTCCCCTACTGGAATGACATGTGCAGCGGGGCTTTGACATGGGAGGCTTGCCTCTGGCAGGCTTTAGAAGCCATGTCATCCCTGCGTCGGACGGTGTGTGGGCATGGGATCTATGGCTTCTAAAGCTTTGTCTTACTCTCCTACTTTAACCTTCATCCCATCCGAATAAGCACTAAACTCTGGCGCGTACTGGCATTGAATTAAGGCATAGCCGTTGTTCAGATAGCCTTCTTTGGTCACGAACATGCTGTACTCCAATTGGTGCGTGCCTTTGGGCAGACGCTCAATGAAGAACTCCATGTCGGTGTCGGTGTTGGTTTGGTAGTAGCTCATGCGGTCGTTGTACTCGTAATGCGAGACTTGCTCAATCGGCTCGAAGCCTGCGGCGCGGAGGTCTTTCACGAAGACATAACTCATGTCTTGCTGACTGGTGAAGGTGATTTTTACGGTCACTTTATCACCTACTTTTAAGGTCGGCCCTTCGACAGGCTCAGGGGCCTCAGGTCGTTGAGCTTGTCGAAACGCCGTCCCCACCGGAACAAGTTTCTTGCCCTTGTCCGTCACCGTTTCCACAAACAGTTCACGCTTGATGGTGAAGCCTGATTCATCGCTCTTGACTTCGTCAATCGGGACGAAATACTGGCGAAATAGGCCGCCCCATACCAAATGGTTTGTCGGATTGTTGACGGTGAGCTGTTGCATCTCTTGGGTCACTTCGTTGGCGTTCCAACGGCGTTGAATGAAGCCTGTGCCAGCCACGCCACCTTCTATATTAATAGGTGTGTTGCCAAAGCGCAAGGTGACTTCTTTGCCCTCAGCAAACCAGTCGCTGCCGCGCATGAGCAGGGCGTAAATAGCATCGGCGGTGGAGGCAGAATTCTCCCAGCTGTTGGTCTGCTTCTGGGTGAGCAGCCACACTCGAAGTTGGTCAATCATCTCCTCGTTTTGGTCGATTTCAGCGAAGGCCGCCATGATGTTGGCGTGGGTGGCAATGTGCGACTCGAAGCTGAAATATTTCTTCGGCCAGTACATCCCAATCTGCTCGTTCTTCTGAGCACATTCCTTGAAACTCTGAATCATCAATTTGGCGGTCTTTTCGTTGCCGTTGCGGTAGAGCACCAAAGCACCCTTCGAGCGTTGGTTGAAGTTGAATGAGGTCCACTCTTTGTTGAGGCTGGCGAGGTAATATTTCTTCGCGGTGGCGAAGTCCTTGTCGGAGTTTTGCTCCTTGAAGAAACTCAAGGCGTAGAGTTCAGCCAAAGTAGTGGAACCAATGGGCCAATCCTTGCCTTTGCTGTATTTCTTCATATAGCGGTAGGTCTCGGCCACATCGTATTCAAGGTAACGCACAGCCTTGTCGCAGATACTTTGGGCCGTGTTTTGGTCGGCTTTGCTCAATGAACTCCATGCGCCCATCTTCTGTAATTTGCCCATGCCGCTGAGGATGTAAGTGGTGATATAAGCGCTTTCGGGCATACCGTCCATCCAGGGCCAGCCGCCGTTGTACTTTTGCTTCTGCTGAATCAGTTGCAAAACGCGGGTTTGCTGGCCGCGCATGGTGTTCACCTCGAAGAGGGTGGCGATGCGGCTGCGTTGCTCAGTCTCGCTCTTGGCCTCAAGAACCCAAGGTGTTTCTTGCAGCATGATGGCTTTCAGGTCTTGGTCTTTTTCGAGTTGTGAGAGCAGGGCATCAGGCGTCTCGATTTGCCATTTCTTGATGTAATTCAAGAGGTTGGGGATGTTGTCGGCGATATAGGACGAAAGCGTGTTGGCGTAGAATACGTAGAAAGCGGTTTCGGCGCGGTCAGCGTTGATGTTGGCCAAGTAAGGCAGTGCCTGTACAGCATACCACACGGGATTGGTGCTGAAGTTGAGCGTCAGGCTGTAGTCACGTTCGTGGCTGTCGGGGTTGGCGATAGCCTCAAAGTCGAAGGTCTGCTCGGTTTCGGCCTTCACGGTGATGGGCAGGGTCTGGGTCATGAAGATTTCGCTGCTCAAAACAGGAAGCAAGTGTTGCTCGGCATCGCTGAATTCACCTGCGTAGGCCGTGAAGCGGAAGGCCAACAGCTCCAAGCCGTACTGGGCTTTCACCTTCCAGCGCACTTCCTTGCTGCGGCCCGGCATGATTTGCTCCATTGGGATGGTGCAGGTCCCTGAGCCTGTCGAAGGGCCGTCTGTGACAATTATGTTGACAGGTTGCATTGTGGCGGCATCGAAAATTTCAAGTTTCGCCTTCGGGGTGACAGCCTCATCGCCCGTGTTGATGACGTTGGCCACAAACCACAGCTCATCGTTGTCGTACATGTAGCGCGGCATGTCGGCCATAATCATTACTGGTTTCGATGAAGTGAAGGTGTAGCCATTGCTGCCAGTTTTGCGGTCTTTGGTGTAGGCCAACAGCATCAGGCGCCAGCGCGTGAGGGCATCGGGCATCGTGAAACTGAAGGTCGCGCTGCCGTCTGCGTTGGTGCGCAATTGCGAGAAGAAGAAGGCCGTCTCGTTGAAGTTCTCGCGGAGAGTGGGTTCGGCTTCGGGTTTTTCTGCTGATAGCTTGTCCTGTTTGTCTAACTCAGCGATTTCTTCCGGAGTCAACTTTTTAAATATAGGCTGCTCTAACACTTCTTCCTCTTCAATCTCAACTGCACCATCGGCTGCGACGGAATTCTTTTCCAACACCGCCCCCGTCATCATAGGTGCTGATTCCTCAACATAATCATAAAGCACACGCCCACCTTTTCTATAACGGCGCATCCCAAAACCATATCCGAAATCGAAGAATGGCGCATCGGAGGGCAGGCTGAAATTGAATAATTCCGCGAAATAGAAATAGCCCAAAGCGGTGTTAGAGGAAATGAAACCATGTCTATCGGTGCTAAAGCTGTTGCCGTACACGCCTGAAGGATGCATATTGAAGTGCCAGTAGTTCCTTGCAAACTCGTCCAATGAAGCATCGTACATGCCGGCAAGCAAGGCGGCTTCCAAGGGCTTGTCTTTGTAGTCGCTGACGGTCACTTCCCAGGTCTCCTCAGCACCAGGATTGAGCTTGTCGCGCATCGTGGCGAGCTTCACATTCAAGTCGTAATTGTCAAACGGCACGGAAATAGTTTGGAAATCAGCGCATAAGACATTTTCTTTCACAAAGGCGTATTTCCAGCGTAGGCCACCACGGTCTTGCTCAGTCACTTTGTATTTTAAAGTCTGGACCTCGTTGTCCAACGTCATCCATTTCTCCAGGCGGATTTCGTTGCCGTGGAGCAACTGCACCCATATTTCCACGTTCTTAGCCGCGCTACCGAGGCTGAGTTGGATTTCGTCGCCAGGATGGGCGGTCGACTTGTCTTGATGCACCCATTCCATCGTGGTGAGAGGTAGCTTCTTGGAGTCGTTTTCAAACACGGTGAACTGTTGTGAAACCTTCGCCAAAGGGTCGTCGAGGCTCGTCAATTCTACCATGTATTTTCCAGGTTTCAAAGCCTTGCCTTCGTAGAACTTGGCCTTGTCGTCCACCATGATTTCAGCCTCGTTGACTAAAGTCTTGGTTTTCTTGTCATAGAAACAGAAGTTGGGGAACAGCCTTGCCAACTCTTCATCACTAAGAATTTGTCTGTCAAAAATCTCTACTGGTATATCACGATTTTTTATTTCCGCCATCGCCTCAAAATAGTCGATTTTAGCGAGGTCGTCAAAACGATAAATCGTGCGTTTAACACGGCTCTTGGCGGGCTGCCAGCTCATGTTCTGCACGGAGATTTCATACTTGCCTATTTCTGATTTCTCAATGAGCAAAGGTAAATTGGTGCTGATGCTCACCTCGTTGTAGCCTGCACGGATAGAGTAAGTGTCGGAATGCGTCTCACCTTGCTTGCTTGTGGCGGTCACTTCGATTTCGTAGGTGAATACAGGCTGCTTCTCGGGTGCAATGCTCTGCGAAGGCTTTAAATTGAAGGTGACGGCGAACTTTCCGCTCTCGTCGGTGCGAGCCTTGCCGTAGGTGATTTGCTCGTCCTCGACAGTCGGGTACCACCACCACCAGCAACGCCAGGGGAAGGAGGTCTTGCGGATAACACGATATGAGTATTCCACATCGTCCAAGCCGAAACCAGCGTAGGCTTTCACGTCACCACGCACCGTAACCTCTTGGTTGAGCTTGTATTGCTCTTTCGGTTGCTCAAAGTTGACCTCAAAGGTCGGGCGTTTGTATTCTTCCACACGGATACAGACGCTTCCTTTGTTTGCATTGAGGCGAAACAAGCCATTCAACCGGTCGGTAGGAATAACAAAGGAACCGCTGAAAGAGCCGTATTCGTCGGTCTTGAAATCGGCCGAGCTGATTTCCTGCCAGTTGGCATCCCTAAAAGAGACCTTTTCCGAATAATGGTTCACCAATGTCTTGTCGTCACCCTGACTGCGCACCACAATGCCTTGGAAATAGACGGTCTGTCCAGGACGATAGATGGCACGGTCGGTGAAGAGCGTGGTAGTATAGATTTCGTTATTGTTCTTGTAGGGTTGATAGAGGCGGAAACTGTTGGAAGAGAGCAGGTTGTCATCACCCTTGCGCAGGTTGATGTTGAAAGAGTTTTCGGTTTTCTTTGTCAGTTTCACCATGCCGTTGCGGTCGCTCTTGGGCGTTTCGATGATGATGGTCTTGTATTCGCGGGTCTTATAGTCCCATTCGCGGCGGGAGACTTCCACGGTGACGCCTTCCACGGTTTTCCCCGTTTTGCGGTCCACGGTCACCACGGTCATCTTGTCGTCCTTCTGGTCGGTGATGTAGGCCAAATTGGAAACTTGGAAGTTGAGAACCAGCGTTTTATCTTCGTTCTTGATGTCTCTTTTGGTGGTGGCCGTCAGGTAGTAAATGCCTTTTTCCAAGGCGGGCAGAGCAATCAAAGTACTATGCTGGCGATAGTCGGTCTCGGCAGGCAAACTAAGTTCTTGCTCAGCAACGGACATCTTCTTGTTCAATTCTTTGAGCAGGTCTTCCTTTTGCATGCCGTTCAGTTTGCCCCATTCCTTCTCCTCGACTTTCACGATTCTATAATAAGGTGCAATCGTATTCTGGTACTCCAAAACGGCGGGGATGGCTTCGTTGGGCAATTGCACTGAGTTCAATCTCATGTCGATTTGTGGTGCCTCGATGCGCTTGATGAGGTTTTGGCAATTCTTCGCACCCTGCGACTTTGGAAATTTGGCGATGGCCTCTTCGCACAAAGCCTTGGCTTTCTTGTAGTTGTCGAAATAAGTACTGTCTTCGTCGTTGTTTTCTAACTGGTTAATCAAGTTCCTCGCAATCAAAGAGGTGATTTCGGCTGAGAGCGGATTGTCGGCATGTTGCGCCTTCAAGGCTTCCATCGCGGCTTGGTACTTGTCGTCCTTGTCGAGAATGCCGTTGACAAACTCAAAACGTTTGAAGTCGTTGTAAATCAGCACATCCTCATTCTTGTTTTTAAGGTTGTAGGCCATCAGGTCTTGGAAAATCTTCAGACACTTGATGAGCGGGTTGTCGTAGTTGCCCAAATCCACTTTCACGAAGTCTTTGGCGGGCAGCCACCAAGCTTCAGTGTCGCCTTCCACGTCGTCGGCATCGGCCTGCTCCTGATAGTAATTCGCCACACGGTGAAACATGAACTCGAACATCGAAGCCTCATATTCGATGTATTTTTCGTTGTTGTCTTTGTTTTCGTACAAGGGCATAAAGTCTTCAGTTTTAGCCTTTTTCAACGCCTCGACAGGTTTCAAGGCTTCTGCATAATGCTCATTGATGCGCGTTTTGAAACTTTCCTTGTCCCAATATTTCATCTCCACCTTTGAGAGGTCACCGTCAATGGCCAAATTCTCATTGATGCGCCATTCGTTGTCGTTCAAATATTCGGCGTAAGCCTTGGCGATTTCCTCATGCAGCAGGGCGTTACATACCTCGTCCAGTTGCCCGATTTTTGACTCGGCATATTGGATAAAGTGCTGGTCGGGGTCTTCCTCGATGGTGAACTGGAAGATGTTCTGCCGATAGAGGTAGGTCTTCAGCAGTTGCACTTGGTTCTTGTCCTTCGATGCCTGTTGCTCGATGGCATCTAACTCTTTTTCAGCCGATTCTGGCAGGTTCTTTTCAAGGTTTTCCTTTACTTTCTTCCACATGGTTTCGTAATTGTTTTTCGGGGTTTTGGGATTGTCGGGGGTCTTGTCCGGCGTTGCGAAAGCCAACAGACCGATGGCCACTAAGGCGACGGTCGCGATGATGATGGTGGTGCGTTTCATGGTTTAGGCGTTTTGAAGAATAACGCAAAAATAGCAAATTTCGTGCAAAACGAAAAAAATTCGGTATTTTCATAAAATGTGTGAAATCGATGCGAATTTGGTTCATAAAATGTGAAAACGAATGATAACGCCTTTTTGCTGGTGCGATGGTTGGAAAGAAATGAATTAGGTTTTGTTTGGGAAAAAGTGTAATTTTGCACGCAAAACTAAAATAGTGGGTAACTGATAAAAATGGATTTCTCTCCGAACTAATTAAATTAATCTGATATGCCCAAAAAGAAAGTCAAGATAGGACTCGTAGATGCCGACCTGCTTTGCAATGGGACTCGGCATCCTAATCTTGTTTTGATGAAAATAGCTGGATTTCTCAATGATAACGGAATAGATTTCCATCTGATTATTGACCAAAATGAAGACATATCCCAGTATAAGCTGATCTATATATCTCGCGTATTCACCTTTACTCAGATGCCAGCGTTTTATGAGAACGCTACTACAGCTCAAAGAAAAAAATTCAGAGAAGGAGGAACAGGATTCTACGCTAACGAGCTCAACGTTAACAAATATCGCTACCAGCGCGAAAAGGACATGAATCAATTGGAAAACGATGAGTTTCTCAATAGCTATCCCAACCGTCGAGGTGGCCCTCGCACTAATGGTATTGACCTCGCTCATCAGATGCCATATTACCACCTTTACGATGAATTTGTAGACCGCAAAGTCAGTGAAGGTTTCAAACGAGACAAGTACAAGGACTATCAGCAATATAGTATTGGCTTCCTCACCCGAGGATGTATTCGTCATTGTCCATTTTGTATCAATAAATTAGAAGACAAGATTTTTCCGTATTCCGAACTTAAATGGTTTCTTGACGAAGAGCGAGACGAGCACGGCCACTTGGTGCGCCCATATATCTATCTCTGGGATGACAACTTTCTTGCTTCCGATCCTGAGGTTTGGAGAGCACGCCTCCAACAGCTGATTGATACGAAGCGTCCCTTCCAGTTCAGGCAGGGTCTTGACGAACGAATGCTTGCCGAAAGTCCCTATGGTGAAGAGATGGCCGAGATGCTTTCTCGGACTAATTATCATGGAGATTTTATCTTTGCCTTTGACAATTGGCGTGAGCGTCCATTGATAGAGCGAGCCTTGAAGATTTGGAAGCACTACAATCCAACAAAGGGAACCAAGTTTTATCTTTTTTGCGGATTCAAGCAAACAGAAAAGGGCTATCAAAAGTTTTATCGTGACATTTGGGAGATATTCCAACGCATTCGAGTGTTGATGCAATACGGCTGTGTGGGGTATATCATGCGCCACGAGGACTATAAAAAAGCACCTGTCGCGAATCTGTATATACAGATAGCGCGTTGGTGTAACCAACAAGCTTTTTATAAAAAGATGTCGTTCTGGGAATACACATATCGTAATCAAACCTATTGGGAGCAAAAGGCGGGTTTTGAAGTGTTGAAAGAAATCAAGTCTTTTGATGAATTTCAGAGGGATTATGAAACTGGCTATTATGAAAGAGAGGATTCACGTGGGAAAGTGCGTAAGATATGCAAAACTTTGCAATCATTGTTGGATATGTTGGAAATGTTTCCTGAGCATCGAGAGGAACTACTTGAAATGTTCAATTATAAAATGTTAGAGTTAAAAAATCCCAAACTTTGGGAAAGACACTAATTGTCGAAAAACCATGAGTGCCCAGGAAAAATATCAGAATCTTATCAATCAAGAGAGTGTCATGTTCTCTGATATATGTGATATAATGTTACATTCAAAGGTAGAAGATGGACGCAGATTCCTTTGTGCCATGAACAATACTGTTGATTGTTTCAGTGAAAGACGATGCGATGGAGAAATCAATTTCCAAATCATATATGTGCCATCTTGTCCGGAATGGGCACGCGAACTTTTAGTGCGTTTTTTTATTCATAAAACAACATTTAGCAATTCACAAAAAATAATCACTTTAGCAAAAAAGAGTACTGATAGGGTTTTAAATCCACCAATGGGGCTTTCTGGAAAATCCAAACAATTCAAACAAATGGTAGCAGAAAAAAAGCATTACCAAAAAATCTTAGAGTTGTTTGATGACGATTCACTAACGAATAGTTGTAACAGAAAATCGTTATTTGTCGTTCAAGAGAAAGATATTATAACAAGGAAACAAGACAAGAATCCATGGCTTGAACAATTATATACGACCGATTTATTTAGTAATGACGACAATGCATTTGTAACCACTAATCTATCAGCTTATGATATTGAAGATGTCATAAGGAAGAACCGTGAGAATATACCAACTATTGATAATCTCTTTATATTTCACTCTCAAAATCGAGGTAAGCTTACGTATTCGTATAATTTAGACCAACTGAATCGGTTAAATCAATACGGTGTGGGCATTAAGAATTGCTTCGTTTTTTACATTACAGACCACCCTTTTAGATTGTATTACGCCAAAGAAAATGTAAAAGCATCTTTGGCCTCAAATCTATTAAATCGTGAGATTAAGCGTTTTGATGATTTTGATGGCTTTATTACTTTTTCGCCAGATGAGGTTGATTTAATGTTCCAGCGACAGAGTATGCGTTCACAATATGTTATTGATTCGGCTGAACGTGATATTTTTACAGCAGATATTGATTCATATCTTGATGAGCTTCCCCATAATTATAGAATTAAAAATGCTCTGTCTTTGGCTTTTACCCCTGAAGCGCAAAAGTGTTTTTTAAATGAATGTGAAATAGAAACGGGTGTCTCACAACCAGAAATGGTAATGCCGTTCCTCAACTATTATAAACAATTGTGGGATGAAGAAATTTCAACACGGCTATTAGAACAAATCGAGAATTATCATTCAGTGGCTTTCGTTCTTCCCCCTGAGATAAACAAGGTGTATAAAAAATCCATTCAAAAGACATTTTCCTCTGAATCAAGGCGCATCGTAATTAAAGATTTCAATCAATTTCGAGATGGCTTAGACGAAGACTTTGTTGTATTATTTTCTTTCAGATATACTGACGACAGGTATAAAACATATCCGAATTCATTTGATCCCCTTCCGCTGAAAAATGGACAAAGAGGCTTGACCATTATTAATCGGCTTACTCATAACAGGTATTTTGAATGGAACAAGCATTTCTATGAGAAGGATTTTAATGGCCTTCTCTTCTCGTCGTTTAGGAGCGAAATGGTTGGATGGAGTAAGAAAGTGCTTCAAAGACCAGTTATGCCAGATATTATAAACGATATCGATGAGGCAGAAGCCGATACACGTGAGTATATGGCTGAGCGTTGTACTATTGTTTTTGAGAGTGGGAAAACAAAAAGGTTGGCGGCAGATTGTGCTCTCTATGTTAGTGGAGATCATTATTGCATATCAAGTCTAAAGGAACTTCCTTTTGAAGAAGGCATGAAGATTCAATTGCTTGACGACCTTGTTGACCAGATAAAAGAAAACCTTATTAAAAAGACAGATAGCAATTTAAAATCAGAAAGTTATATTCGTCGTGACCCATCGTATGGCTTAACAGAAGAACAAATCAATTCCAGCATTGAACTATGGAAATATCTTCTCAAAAGGAAGGTGGAAGAGTTTGGCGTTGATGCCACGTACAATGCTATTTTTCCCAATAACAAAGAAATATCAATTAGAGGATTTGAGAGATGGCTTGATTTGGACTATCCGATGATATTACCACGCAGTCGAAAAAGCCAAAATGGTCTATTGACCTTCCTTGGTTTCAGTTTGGGTTCTCCTTATCACAGAGTGATATTAACCAAGAAGCTGCTAAAAAACAATAACACACGGCTATTGAATAGTCAGATAGAATCCTTGCTACAATCTATCTTAACGGTTTCTTCTGTTAGCAACAAATACTTCGAAGAGTTATTTGAAGAGCATTCGGAGATACTTACTTTGCTTGAAATAAATACTGCTTCCGAAGTCAATATTCTAATTCAGCTCTTAGATATAAACTTAAAATCAGTAAAAAGCATAACATATGATTCAGACAAAGCGTGATTCACTTGAGAAGTTCATAAAACAACAAATGGAAGGCCCAGGCGCATGTAACGGGCGTTTTTGTTGCCTTGGAGATTTTGAAGGTGATAATAGAGAAGAAGTTATTAACACGACTCCTGGCTCGTTATATAGTACAGCCGTATTGTTCCCTCAGAGGAAACATGTTGAGATTGTTGCTTCTGACAGTGCTCCTTCAGCCACACAAGACGCTGATTCTGATTTAGAAAGTGATTCTTTATATCAAGAGTCTCTGGATGATAATAGTAGTGAAGAACTTGATGAGAGGGTTAACCGTTTAGGTGCTGATGAAGAAGACATGTATTCACTTAGCCAACGGTTTCCTACCACAATCGGTATTTCTTGTTGTTTGGACAAGGATGGCTCCCCTATTCTTCCTTCGGATTTAAGTATAACTATCTCTGGACGTTATTACAAGAAAATATCCAAAAACGATTATTGCAATATCGTAATAAAAGTTGAAGATGAAGGTGGTTTTCGGTCGTTTTTTGACAATTACCAAACACAACTTGAACCTTATTTCTCTATTATCGAAGGCGGCGTGCATTTAGTAAAGGATGTTACAAATGAAATAGGAAAAGTAAAAGAAACAATACTATCAATCAACAAGGAGACGTGCAGAATTGTTGCCACTAACCCAGATGGTTCATTAGATGGTGAGTACGAACAGATTGGTGATACATATAGATACCTGAAATCATACAAAGAACGTCTTTGGCGAAAACTGAAATATTTCAAGGAGGAATACTTGTCAGATAGCGAACAGTTGTCCGTTGAAAGCAGAATAAAAAATGTTGAACGATATGAAACTTATTTGTCTTATTTGGAAGATGCGATGAATATTTGCAATAGTAAATCTTTTGGATTTTGGCAATCACACTCGTTTAGCAAAACATTAGATCTTGATGGAATAAATCTTAATAAAGGCGGTAAAAAAGACATTTATTCGCCACGTGACAATCGATACCGTAGAAACTTAAATATCCTATTCAATGAAGAAGAGGAGGATAGTGATTTTCATCGCAGTTTATCAATATGGCTACAAGTTACCAAATTGACAAACAGCACAACGAAAAAAGTGTACTTAAAAGTACAGCTTGAAAACACCTCGTCACCATTTGAGGAAGATGACAACCACTATTTCTCAATTGTCACCGAAAAGGTTAATGAAAGGTGTTTTTTTGGAGTCAAAATCAAGGTCGAAAGCAATTTATTAACCGCTTATCAAGAACAGACTAATGACAGGCAACAGGAAGATGTTGAACATCTGAATTATTTATATAGATCAATTAAAGATTATGCCGTTGGGCATCTTTGTTCCGTTGACTGGAAGATAACCGAAAACGAGAAATGGGTCTGCTCAGAGTTTATCCCTTCGTATGAAACACCCGATGTTGAACCGATACCTAGAGACAAGTTTTCTTTTGTGGAAGAAGATGGAGAGCGTGTCCCAAGACCTCTATTAAATGATTCTCATGCATTAGAGTTTAAATGGCTTTCACTCTTTTCAAGTGCTACGGATGATGAAATCATTTTCCAGTTAAAAGAGTTCGTTGGCCACTATCAATTATGGATTGACAAACAAAGGGAAGTGCTGCAACGCGATGCAGGAGACAATAGAATCGGCTTTGATAATCTTGACAAATGTCAATTGGACTGTGACAGGATGACGGACAACATCAATTTAATTCTGGACAAGAAACCAAACAACATGTTGTCTTTTAGATTGATGAATTCGGCCATGTTTATTCAATTGTGGCATAGTAAGAAATCGACAAATGAAAAAACAGACTTTAACTTTTACAAAGAAAAAGCTGACGACCATATATTTGGTAATAAACCAGCCGCTTGGCGTCCGTTCCAACTGGCCTTTATTTTGCTCAATCTTGATGGCGTTATACAACGGCAAAATGACCCAGAATGGAAATATAGAAATGAGTTGGTTGATTTAGTGTGGTTCCCAACTGGTGGCGGTAAAACAGAGGCTTATTTGGGAATTATTGCCTTGACAATTATTAACCGCAGGAGACAATATCCCGAAAAAGGCGGTGGCACGACAGCAATAATGAGGTATACACTTCGACTGCTTGCTACTCAGCAATTCCAACGTGCTATGCGTTTAATCTTAGCATTAGAGCAAATCCGTCGGTGGGAACGATTTGAACTTGGAAACGAGCCAATTTCTATTGGATTATTTGTGGGCGATAATTCATTACCAAACAAAGTCAAGGGAAGCCCACGGGGTGAACCTGGATTACTAGAAGAATGTCAAAAATGGAACACTTGTGTCGCTGGAAAACGTGCAGAGTCAAAAATTCCTCTTGATAAATGTCCTTGTTGTGGGAAACCTTTAAAATATCAAAACAGGGGGACCGTTACTAATCCTGTAATTGTATTCAGATGTGACAATATTGACTGCACTTTTTCAGACGAACTTCCTGTAAAACTATGTGACGAATACATTTATCAGAATCCACCTACTTTGCTTTTTGGCACAGTGGATAAATTTGCAGCTCTTGGTCACAAAGTTTCAACATCTAAAGACAACCAAGACTCAAGAAGATTGTTCGGCAAGGGCGGTTTGAATATGTTGCCACCATCTTTGATTATTCAAGACGAGTTGCATTTGCTTTTAGGCCCACTGGGCTCTGCCGTTAGTCTTTTTGAATGTGCCATTGATCAACTTTGCTCGTACACAGATAGTGCAGGAGCAATAATCCGACCCAAAATAATATCATCAACGGCGACAACACGCAACACTGAATTACAAATCCGAGCCCTTTATGATAGGGATGTGAGTATCTTTCCCAAGCCCGGCACGGATTATGACGACTCTTTCTTCTCGTTCTATCAAAGGAAGGAAGTTGATGGTGAAGTGAAATATGTGTCAAAAAGAAAATACATTGGCATTTTTCCCACAGGAAGGACACACATGACCACTCAGATGCGTTTGGTTGCGACCATGTTCGTACATCGTGCATTGTTTGAAAAAGAATATGCGTCTCGTCTTTCTGATAAAGCAGTTAATGAGGCGATGGACTATTATCACTCCATTATTGATTATTTCAATAGTTTGAAAGAGGTTGGAAAAACGGATGCTCAGTTCTATACTGAATATACGAAATACACAAGGCGATTATTCAAGCGTGTTTTGCGATATAGTGACAAATTAGAATGCCTTTATGGCTATGATTCTTCGTTTAGTAAATCTGAGCTTACAGGAAGACTTACTGGTGCAGAAGTTGTGTATGAGTTAGAGAAAGTGGGAAAACATTGGGATCCCAAAAACAGATTGCCACATAAAAATGATTCAGGAACAGAGTGGCTTCAGGGAACAACGCCACCAGACTTAATTCTTGCGACAAACATGATTTCTGTAGGATTGGATGTGGATAGATTCAATACAATTGTAATGAATTCCATGCCTCGAAATATTGCAGAGTATATTCAAGCGAGTAGTCGTGTCGCTCGTAACAAACCAGGTCTTGTGATAACCGTTCACAATCCTTTTAGAGCCAGGGACTTGTCACATTTTGAACGTTTTAGGGAGTTCCATGAAAAGCTATATTACTACGTTGAGCCTATTTCCATTACGCCGTTCTCCAAAAAATCTGTCAACAAGTATTTACCTCTCTACAATGCAACGATGATTCGTCATCATAATGACACTTTGGCAAATCAAGAAAATGCCAATTTGCTGACAATTCGTAAACAAGAAGAAATCAAGCAAAAAATGTATGTGTACTTCCGTCAACGTCTGGAAAGAACACAAAAGCTATCGAGCGAACAGAAGGAATTGCTTACAGAAGAACTTGAAAATTTCATCGAGCTCTTTATCGAAGAAGCTTTATCCAAATGGCAGGGATTAGTGGATAAACAACAAGTAGGAAAATATTCGCTTCGGTATTCTGGTTCTGACTTTCTAAATTCCAATGCCCGCCAAAAGGTTAAATGGAAGGACCTGTTTTTGGCCTTAGATGCTTATTTGGATGACGAGGCCGATAATATGTGGGCAGTACCGATGTCACTTCGAACTGTCGAATCTGAAGCTGTTTTAAATGTAAAAGACAACTAATATGGAAATACACAAAGACATACAGTACAATCAAGGTATAGGAAAATACAAGGTATTATCTTCAAATGCTGGCGTTGGTTCAATAGTTACCACCAAAGCTGGATTCTTTATAATGCCAAAGTCTGTTTCTTATTGGGGCTTTGTTAGAGATGTCAATAAACAAATTGAGAATTTTGGCGATCGTGACCCGGAAACAATCTCTAAGTCTGCAGGTGTGGACATCATAAACGACCCTCGTTTTGTGGAGTTTTTGAAAGATACACAAGGAATTCCAAACCTAAAATACTTGATAGATGTTCCTCATTTGTCTTTGGATAACTGGAATTATCCAAAAGAAAAGAAACATCCGTTGTATATACGTTGTATGGAGAATACAGGACATGAATTAAAGCCAGACCACTTTATAATACCTGCTATTCATTTCCCAAGATGGTTTTATAGTAGAAAAAAGTATTATTTCAAGCCACTTGAGGAATGGGAAAGTATATGGAAGCAAAAAACAAATGATACAAAACTGCAGTATTTTGCACCTCCGAGAGACCCTTATGACAAAACACACAGAACTTTTAAGGACAACAATCAAATAAGAGATGTGTATAGTACGCTTGTTCAAATCCCAATTTTGTTGATTTGTAAAAACGGGCATATTTCAGACATTCCATGGTATGAATTATTCTGCGCTGGTATAGATGGAAAAAGAGACGAAATGAGAAAACCGACTGGATTCGAATTGTTTGATTATCCATGCCAAGAATGTGAGTGTGGAGGTCGTCACGAACTTCAATGGATAGAGAATCGTAATAATTCTGAAAGTTGGGGTACTTTAAAATGTGGCAAATGCAATAAGTCGTACAGTCTTGAAGGTATTATGAATATTCATCCTTTCTGTAAAGGAGAAACCCCATGGAATGGCTATGGAACTAAGTCGGATGACCCATGCAGGGATTTAAGCAAGCCTGAAAAGCCCAGAAGCGTTATGCAAATGGCTCTTGTGACCAGTAACAGTGTATATTATGCTGACTCGTTCAGCAGCCTTTACATTCCACCAAAGTATCTACCCAACATGGTTTTGGCACCACAACTTCAAAAAGTACTAGACCTGCTTAACAACCGATGGTATCCAAAGGCATTGGAACGTCAACCAGGCCTTACCAAGGAGTCATACATTGAACAAATTGACATTGTTGATAAAGCAGAAGACAGTGATATCGAGTTAACACAAGAACAAGCTAAAATCATAAAGAATCAATTTCTTGCAGTAAAAGAGGTTCCCAAAGATACGCACGAACAATATCGATATGAAGAGTACAAGGTGTTTTCCGACTGTACTGAATCTATTCCTGACACCCCAAATCTTGAATTTAAGGACATTGTTTTACCCGAAGAGCTCAAACATTATTTCAAAAAAATTCAACAAGTAGATACACTTGCTATAACATTAACTCAACTCGGATTCAGCAGAGTATCAATGCCTGTTCCTTTAAGAATTGGAGGAGAGGTTGTTCGAAGTGAGGGACAGAGGATTTATAATGAGCCAGTGGAAAAGGTATATTCATTGCCTGCTAATCAAAGTTTGGGAGAAGGTTTGTTCTTTGAGTTTAACAAAGAAACTGTTGATCGATGGTTAAGTCGGCATTCCGATTTGTTCAAGACTCGTTATAATCAGCCAGAGGGAGAGATTGGAAAAGCGTTGAAAGGTGAGATGGAGCAATATGGGGCACCGAAGTTTTATTTGCTGCATACGTTCTCTCACATTATCATGAAAGAGTTGGAGTTTTCTTGTGGTTATCCAACAGCAAGTTTGCAGGAGAGGCTGTATTACTCAGATAGGATGTGTGGGGTTCTGATTTACACAGCTGACGGAGCAGAAGGAAGTATGGGTGGTCTTGTTTGGCAAGGACAGCCTCGATTGATAGATAAAATTATAAAATCGGCGATAAATAACGCAAAAGAATGCTCTTCAGATCCTCTATGTTGGGAAAATGAAGACCAATTGAATCTGGCAGCTTGTTTTTCGTGCTGCTTGGTTTCGGAAACATCTTGTGAGAAACGCAATCTAGGATTGGATCGTAGAGCGTTGGTTGACGAAGAATTTGGGTATTTTAAAAACCTTGTTTGAAATATAATAGTAACAAAGCACAAAAAACGTTATAGAAATAATGACTACAGAACAAATAATAAAACAAATCAGCCAAAGGGGAATTCCACAAGAAACTCTTCATGTTTTTGGGCAATGGCGAGAAGGCTGGCAGCGGCGCAGACATCATCAAGAAAGGCTGGAAGGACAACAAATGGCCGCAACCGATACTATCAGAAAGGGTGCAGCCGGATGAGACAGAGATGACGCTTGGCATAGAAGGAGCACAAGAAAATGGCCTGAAAGATGACCCGAAAACAGAAAAGTGGCCCGAAAAGTGGCCCGAAAAAGCCGTTCAAATACTTCGCATTATCAAAGAGGACGAAAATACAACTATTCCACAATTAGAAGAAACATTGCATTTGGGTCACACAACACTCAAGAAAATTTTGAAAGAGATGCAAAACGAGAACCTTATACGAAGAATCGGACCTGCCAACGGAGGACGTGGCCATTGGGAAGTAATAACAAGTGATGTAGAATGAGATAAATCCCTACCTTTGCAGCCGTGAAATCATTAGAACAAATCATATTCTCCATCGTCGCTGAGTTAACCCAGTTTGAAGCCTTTTTCTCCCAAACGCTGAAGGCCGAAACCGAGCCAATGAACAGCATCATGCACTATGTGCTTGACACACAGGGCAAACGTTTGCGCCCAATGTTGGTGCTGCTCAGCGCGAAACTCTTCGGTGAGGTCAAAGAGCAGACTTTGCGTGCCGCCACCTTCGTGGAGATGGTGCACAGCGCGACATTGATTCACGACGACGTGGTGGACGATTCAGACTCAAGGCGAAAAAAGGCTTCGGTGAAGGCACAGTTCGGCAACCTCTCCGCTGTGTTGGCTGGCGATTTCCTTCTGGCCAAGGCCATGCTGCTTCTTGCCCGGCCTGATGATTATGCTATTTTGCAGGAGATGCTTGGCACCACGGCGGCCATGAGCGAGGGGGAACTGATGCAGAATGTTGTAGGGCTGTCATATAATGGCAGCCGTTTGGGCAATTGTAATACGAACGGCTGCCACGATGTGACAGCCCTACAAACCCAATACCTTGACATCATCACACGTAAAACCGCCATGCTGATGCGTTCCTGCTGCGCTGCTGGTGCCCTCTCGGTGAACGCCTCGCCTGAACAGGTACAGCAAATCGCTGGTTTCGGCCTGAATTTCGGCATTCTTTTTCAGTTGCGCGATGATATGCTTGATGAGGAACATGTAGAACAAGCTGAGGTTTTGCTGCCCGAATATCTGGAAAAAACCTTGACTTCGTTGAAGCATCTTCCAAAGTCGGAAATATTGGAAACCTTACGTGATTTGACGGTGTTTTGCGCTGAAAGGAACTCTTAAACCACTTCCCATAAATTCCATGCTAACCCGCTTGCCCACTGGAAGGTTAGAGTCTATAAAAGTCAGAGCAGGATTCAGAAAGTATGTCATTCCCGCGTTGAATGTACGATGGCACGGAATCTATGCTTTCTGAAGCCGTCATATAAGGTCTTAACTTTTTGAACCGCCGTGCATAGATTCCATCCTTCCACACACGCCTCCCCACGGAATGACATGCACGGCTAGCTGAATGACATGCGCAGCGGAGCCTTGACATAGGAGGCTGAATTCTACCGCCGAAGGAGATCTCGTAATGTTTTTTCTACCATTTATATCGTCAATGCAAAAGATTTTGTATCTTTGCCATCGAATATAATAATATTTGTTATTTACGATTTATTGATTTTAGAAATACAATAATATGCCTTTGCTTTACGACTTCAATATGGATTCAGCGGATGATTTGGCGACCCGACTTTCGGAAAACGTGAAACATCGCCGGTTGGAGAAAGGCCTTTCGCGCAAGGCCCTCTCCATGATGAGCGGCGTACCTACACCCACCATCGCCAAGTTTGAGCAACAACACAGTATTTCTCTGGTTAGCTTTTTGGCTTTAGCCAAAGCCTTGGGCTATACGGATACACTGAAATTATTGTTGGCCGAGCCTGTCTATACGACCATGGAAGAATTAGACACCATCAACCGAAACAAGAACAGAAAACGCGGCAGAAATGAATTCCATCAATAAACTTTTTGTCAAATACCACGGAAAACTCGTGGGCGAACTGACCCTGACTCCCGATGAGAAACGCTGCGTGTTCCGCTACGACAAAAAATGGTTAGCTTCGGGGTTCTCCATCTCGCCTTTGGACTTGCCCTTGAAATCGAATCTCTTTGTTGCACCCGAACGACCTTTTTGGGGCAACTTCGGCATCTTCGAAGACAGTCTGCCTGACGGTTACGGACGTTACCTGCTTAACAGGATGCTCCGCCAACAAGGTGTCGACGAGTCGCAACTGACACCCCTGCAACGCCTGAGTATCGTCGGCAATGCTGGCATGGGTGCCTTATGCTACGAGCCTGAGACCCGATTGGAATCTGCCAAGGAAACCTTATCCTTCGACCGTCTTCAAGCCTTGGCTTTAGAAGTGCTCTCGGAGCGTAACGAGAAAGACTCCGCACTACTTTATTATAATAGCGGTAACTCTGGCGGCTGTCGACCCAAATGCCTCTACCATGATGAGGAAGGCGACTGGTTGGTGAAATTCCGGCACACCTACGACCCTAAAGACTTGGGACAGAAGGAATACCAATACAACGAAATTGCCCGAAAATGTGGCATCGAAGTACCTGATTTCAAGCTCTTTGAAGGCAAGTATTTCGCCTCAAAACGCTTCGACCTCCTCGATGGCAAGCGCCTTCATGTGGCCACTGCTGGAGCCTTGCTCAACGAGTCCATCGACTTCCCGAAATTAGACTATAAAACCCTGTTGCATCTCACTGGTTTTCTGACCCAAGACCCGAAACAGGTGGAAGCTATGTTCCGTCTCATGGCGTTCAATGTGTTTACCGATAACAAAGACGACCACGCCAAGAACTTCAGTTTCATCTGCCATGAAGGCCTTTGGCGTTTAGCTCCAGCCTACGACTTGACACCTGTTCCCGAAGGTTACCACGGCGAACACGCCACCTCGGTAAACGGCAACGGCAGGCCAATGGTGAATGATATGATAGCCGTGGGCGAGAGTATCAGAATCCCCAAAAAACGCGGAATGGAAATCATAAATCGAGTTCGGGAAGACTGCAAAGAAATACTATCCAAAGATTATCTGTAAGAGGAAACAAAAAAAATTGTATTTTTGCGCCTTAATTTAGGATTCATAGCATTATGAAAAACAACTACAAGGAATATAAGCAGCTGAATCTCACTGAGACAGCCAATGAAATCCGTAAGTTTTGGGAAGAGAACGACACCTTCCAAAAGAGTTTGGATAACCGCGATAAGGACAATGCCTTTGTGTTTTACGAGGGTCCGCCGAGCGCAAACGGCACCCCAGGCATCCACCATGTGATGGCTCGCTCCATCAAGGACGTGGTGTGCCGCTATCAGACCCTGAAAGGTAAACATGTGGTGCGCAAGGCCGGTTGGGACACCCACGGCCTGCCTGTTGAACTAGGCGTGGAGAAGAAACTCGGCATCACCAAGGAAGACATCGGCAAGAAAATCAGCGTCGACGACTACAACCGCGCCTGCCGCGAGGAAGTGATGAAATACAAAGATATGTGGGACGACCTCACCCGCAAGATGGGCTACTGGGTCAACCTCAATGACCCCTACATCACCTTCACCAACGACTACATCGAGACCTTGTGGTTCCTGCTGAAAGACCTGTATAACAAAGGTTTGCTTTATAAGGGCTACACCATCCAGCCTTACTCTCCCGCTGCTGGCACTGGCCTCAGCTCGCACGAGCTGAACATGCCTGGCTGCTACCGCGACGTAAAAGACCTTACCTGCGTGGCCTTGTTCCGCCTGAAAGCCCAACAGAGCAAGTTCACGAAGCTGCCTTTCGGTGTGGATGTGCCTTTTGGTCAGGTGCAAGTCATTGCCTGGACGACCACACCTTGGACCTTGCCGAGCAACACGGCTTTGTGCGTCGGTCCGAATATCGAATACAATCTCGTCCGTTCGGTGAATCCTGTGTCGGGCGAACCTACCTACCTCATTCTTGGCAAGCCGCTGATGGCTTCCTTCTTCCCCGCCGAAGAGGAAAAGCCTAACTTTGAGGACTGGAAAGTCGGCGACAAGAAACTGCCTTACGAGGTGTTGGGCACCGTGAAAGGCAGCGAACTGGTGGGCCTCGAATACGAACAACTCATTCCTTGGGTCAATCCGGGCGAAGGTGCCTTCCGCATTATCCCTGGCGACTATGTCACCACGGAAGACGGTACAGGTATCGTCCACATCGCCCCGACCTTCGGTGCCGACGACAAGCGCGTGGCTGCTGCCGCTGGTATTCCGCCTTTGCAGATGATTGACAAGGATGGCAAAGCCCAGCCTATGGTCGACCGTACAGGTAAGTTCTGGCTGATTGAAGACCTTGACCCTGAGTTCGTTAAGAACTGCATGGATGTGGAAGCCTACCGCCCATACGCTGGCCAGTTCGTGAAAAACGCCTACGACCCCACCAAGACCGAAAAAGATAAGTCATTGGATGTCGACATCGTGGTGATGCTGAAGGAGGAAGGCAAGCTTTTCAAGAGCGAGAAACACACGCACAACTACCCGCACTGCTGGCGTACCGACAAACCTGTGCTTTATTATCCTTTGGACAGCTGGTTCATCAAGACCACGGCCTTGAAAGACAGGATGATTGAGCTGAACAAGACCATCAACTGGAAGCCCGAAGCCACAGGTAGTGGCCGTTTCGGCAACTGGTTGGAGAACCTTGTCGACTGGAACCTGTCGCGTTCTCGTTACTGGGGCACGCCGTTGCCCATCTGGCGCACCGAAGACGGCAAGGAAGAAATCTGCATCGGCAGCGTGGAAGAGCTTCGCAACGAAATTGAGAAATCCATCAAGGCGGGCTTCATGAAAGAAAACCCATACGCCAGCGAAGACTACACCAAGTTTGATTTGCACCGTCCTTATATCGATGGTGTCATCCTCTGCTCCGCCAGCGGCAAAAAGATGTTCCGCGAGCCCGATTTAATTGATGTTTGGTTTGACTCAGGTGCCATGCCTTACGCCCAATACCACTATATGGGTGGGAAAAGTGCGGATGGCAAACTCCTCACTCCTCACTCCTCACTTTCAACTCTTCCCTTCCCCGCTGACTTCATCGCCGAGGGTGTCGACCAAACGCGTGGCTGGTTCTTCACCTTGCACGCCATCGCCACGATGTGCTTCGACAGTGTAGCCTACAAGAACGTGGTTTCCAACGGCTTGGTTTTAGACAAGAACGGCAACAAGATGTCGAAACGCTTGGGTAATGCCGTCGATCCGTTTGGTGCTATTGAGAAATACGGTGCCGATGCCGTGCGTTGGTACATGATCACCAACTCGCAGCCTTGGGACAACCTGAAATTCGACGAAGCCGGTGTCGACGAGGTGCGCCGCAAGTTCTTCGGAACGTTGTACAACACCTACGCCTTCTTCGCCTTGTATGCCAACATCGACAAGTTCGACTACAAGGAAGCCGACCTCGCCATCAACGAGCGTCCCGAAATCGACCGCTGGATCCTTTCGGAGCTTAACTCCCTGATTCTTGAAGTCGATAATGCTTACCAAAGCTATGAACCTACCCGCGCAGGTCGCGCCATTGCCGATTTCGTTGACGCCCACCTCAGCAACTGGTACGTGCGCCTCTCGCGTCGCCGTTTCTGGAAGAGCGAAGACAACCAAGACAAACTGTCGGCTTACCAGACCCTTTACACCTGTCTTGAAACTGTGGCAAGACTGAGTTCGCCTATCGCGCCATTCTTCAGCGAACAGCTCTATCGTGACCTCAACAACGTCACAGGCCGCAACAAGGCCGAGTCTGTCCACCTGACCGACTTCCCGATGGCCGACAAGACCTTCATCGACAAGGCCTTGGAAGAGCGCATGGAGATGGCACAACTCGTCTCTTCGTTAGTGCTCTCGCTGCGTAAGAAAGCCAATATCCGCGTGCGTCAACCCCTCTCGAAGATCATGATTCCCGTCGCGAACAAGAAAATGTATTGGCAAATCGAGAAGGTGTCGCACCTCATTATGAGCGAAGTGAATATCAAGGAAATAGAATTCCTTTCGCCCGACAACAACATCTTGGTGAAGAACGTGAAGCCCAACTTCAAGACCTTGGGCAAGAAGTATGGCAAACAGATGAAGCAAATTCAGGCTTACTTCACCAACATGAGCCAAGAGGAAATCCATGCCTTCGAGAAGAACAACGGCACCCACCTGAATGTGGACGGCGTTGATGTCGAGTTGACCCTCGAAGATGCCCTGATTTCAACACAAGACATCCCTGGCTGGGCTGTCACCTCCGAAGGTGACCTCACCGTGGCCTTGGATATGACCATTACCGATGAGCTGATGCAGGAAGGTCTCGCCCGCGAAATCGTGAACCGCGTGCAGAACCTCCGCAAGACCGGCGGTTTCGAAGTCACCGACCGCATCGAGCTGCTCATTGAGAAGAACGAAAAGATTGATGCCGCCGTTGAAAAGTTCGGCGACTACATCTGCACAGAGACCCTAGCCACTATTAATAAGGTGGACACGTTAGAAGGCGTGGAAGCTGAGGAATTGGTGGAAGGCGTGAACGTTAAACTGATGATTAAGAAGAAATAATACTGACACGCTTCGCGTCATTGCGAGGAGGAACGACGAAGCAATCCAGAGAAAAAAACTTTATTGTCTGGACTGCTTCGTTCCTCGCAGTGACGAAAGCCTTACTAAAAAGCTATACAATCATGGACACTAACAAGAAAGAACCACAGGTGCGCTATTCAGATGAAGACCTTGAGGAATTCAAAGCCCTGATTCTTGAGAAGCTGGAACAAGCTAACGCCAGTTTAGATACCCTGAAGGCCAACCTCTCCGGCGGTGAACACAGCACCGACGACACGGCACCCACTTTCAAGATTTTGGAAGAAGGCTACGCCGTGGCTGAGAAAGAGGAAAACGCCCGTCTTGTGGCTCGTCAGGAGAAGTACATCCACAACCTGGAACTCGCCCTGATGCGTATTGAAAACAAGACTTACGGCGTTTGCTGCGAAACCGGAAGACTCATCCCTAAAGAAAGACTTCGCTGCGTGCCCATCACCACACGCTGCCTTGACGCTAAACTGAAAAAGAAGTGAAAAAACAAGGCAACCGCGGCCTGATATGGTCGTTTGTGGTGATTTTTCTCGTCTTGCTCTTCGACCAGATTCTCAAAATTTGGGTGAAGACAAACATGACCCTTGGCCAAGATATTCCTGTCATCGGGAATTGGTTCAGGCTGTTGTTTATTGAGAACAACGGCATGGCCTTTGGCTGGTTCGGCGGTGGCGGCTTCTTGAAACTCGCCTTGAGCATTTTCAGGATTGTGGCCATCATCGCGCTGTTTTGGGTTTTGGTCCGATTGTCGAAGAAAGACACCAAATTCGGGGTACTGTTCGGTATCGCCCTCATCACGGCAGGCGCGATGGGCAACATTATTGACAGCGTGTTTTACGGAAGGATTTTCAGCGAAAGTACCTATACCCAAGTCGCGACACTTTTCCCCGATGGTGGCGGTTATGCCGGCTGGCTGCACGGCCGTGTGGTGGATATGCTCTATTTCCCCATCATCGACGTGGCCCGCGAGAATGCCTCCTGGTTGCCCAACTTCTTTTTCGGCCCCGACGGACATTTCATCTTCTTCCGACCTATCTTCAATTTCGCTGATGCGGCTATCACTGTAGGCGTGTTTTATATGCTCATTTTCCAGTGGAGTTGGCTGAAGAAATTAAACTGAAGTGAAAAAAAAGTTTGTAATGGCTTTTTCATACTTATCTTATTTTCAATGTTTTAAAGAATATTTTTTGCCAAAAAGTTTGTAATGGGCTTTTTAGGCACACTTTGAGGCATCGAAATGCGTTATCTTTGCATCACAAACATTTCGATGCAACAAAAAATGAAAGTTATGAAAACATTCAAGACATTGACCATTGCGATGGGGCTTCTTTTAGCCTTGTCATTCACCTCGTGCCAAAAGGAAAAAGCCGGCATTTATTCACCCAAAAAGAAAATCCAGCAGATTTATTTCTCGTGGAGCGATACGGAAAAAGAGCCTTTCCAACATTGGGAATGGAACGGCGACCAACTTAGCTCCATCACGCATTATTCCGATTTCGACCTGAAAGACGACACCTGGATTGAGAAATTCACCTACGAGAACAACCGTGTCAGTCGGGTGGACAACTACACTAACTCCGAATACATCACCTACGCGTATGACGGCGACCACCTGAAATCGGCCACCGTGTTCTACCGTAACGCCATCGCCTGCACCTGGGAAGTAAGTTACGAAGGCGACAAAATCAGCAAGATGGCTGGAACGTTTTACGACACTTTCAAAAAAGACGGTGCCAAGCTGCATTTGAATCCCCTGTCGCATTTGCTTCCTCCTGCCGTATGCAAAAAAGTGGCCCAATGTGAACAGCAAATGGCCAATCAACGTCACGAGGAAGAGACCTATACCCTTGCCATCCTGCTCACTTGGACGGACAACAACATCAGCAAAATCGTCTGTACCGGCGACGGCGAGTATATGGACTTCCAACTGCAATACGACGACAAGAACTGTCCTTGGTACGGTTTTATGGGCGGTCTTGAAGACTATCTAATCAACTTTACTTCCGGACACACTGGTTTCACAAAAAACAATGTGACCGAAATCATCCTTACGGAAGACAATTACGTCGACACCCTACGCTTCGCTTACCAATACGATAGCGACAAGTACCCTGTTTTGCAGACCAGGTACTTCACCGACGACCCTGACGACAAAGGAGTGCTCTATTTCGAATATTAAAACCATAATGATATGAAAAAGACAAAAATTCTAACTTTGGTTATAGCCACAGTGTTATTGGCATTAGCCTCCTGCAAGCCGATTGACGACCCGCAGCAACTGACCAAAGATGTGGTGGTCACCACCGCCGAGCCGACCTATGTTTCAAGCACTACCGCCTTGTGTGGCGCGGAAGTGACTGCCGAAGATGCTGGACTCCTTTTAGAGCTTGGCGTATGCTGGAGCCAGTCGGAAAACCCTACCATTGATGACCAAATTTCAAAGACTTTCAAGTGTTCACAACCTTATCAGTGTTTCTTGATGGACCTTGAACCCAACACCCAATACCATGTGCGCGGCTTTGCCAAATACGGTACGGAATACTGCTATGGCAACGAGAAAACCTTCACCACTCTCGAAGCCGATGCACCCTCGTCCTCACCTGTCACCACCATTGAAGCTACCGAAATCACTTCACAGTCTTTCCGAGCCGGTGCCAAAGTGGAACCCTTTGGCGTATCCTACTATATGGCCGGCATTTGCTTTAGCATTCAACCTGATTTCACCATTGAGGACTGTGTCGGATATGAAATTGGCTATGACGATGAGAATGGCATTTACCAAGTCTATTGTCAAGGCTTAAGTCCCAACACGACATATTATTACCGTGCCTTTGTGGCCTGGGACGAAGAAAGCAACCCTCATTTTAACTTCTTTCCCAATGGCTATTCCTACCTCTATGGCGAAACCTTTAGCTTCACCACTCTCGACATACCCTTTATGTTAGAACTCAGCACCTATATCAACTACTACAGCTGGAGTGACCACTATATCGAAGCCTTTGGTAGTATGCACTGCAACAGGCCAGAGGTGGTCGACCAAGTCGGTTTCTGCTATAGCACAACCAACGAATATCCGCAATTTGAATCCGACCTTTATGTTACCGCTGCCACTCCTACGTCCTATGAATGGTACGACTTCTATGGCAGCATTTATAACGTGTCGGCCAACAAAAAGTATTACATCCGAAGTTATGCCCGCTACATGACCGACAGCATCAAGTACGGAAATGTCGTTTCGATTGACACTTACTGATTGACGTGATGAAAGGCGACAGGACACGAATCCTACTCATTGTTTTGGGCATCGTTGTTTGTTGCCTCATCGGATTGCCCAACCTGTACGATAAGTTTATGATTGCCAGGTTTGTTGCTGCTGCAACAAGTCTGGCAATCGTTTTTCTCTTTGTCCTTGTTGGCAAAAAACGCTGGGGCGTTCCCCACACTCCTATTTTCTATATCTATCTGCTGTTTACTCTTTTTTGCGGCTGTTCCATACTTTGGGCCACTAATACTGCCGAAGCGGTCTTTGCTTTTTCACTCCAATCACTCAGTCTGCTTGTTATCATACTCTTTTACAGCCTCTTATCGAAAAACTGCCATTTCACAATGAAAGCACTTTGGATTAGTGCAGCCATAATCTTGGCGGTATACCTGTTTTTTGCTGTCATTCAATTGTTTCACGTGGAAAGTTTCAGTTTTGAGCAGCTTTACCGCGTCAGTGGCATCAACGGACACAAGAACTTGTTAGCCATTATGCTGTTTGTCCTTTCTGCCTTTTTACTCACCGCTTTTTCCATTTTTGAAAACAGGTTCTTGAAACTGCTCTCTGTCGTTTTGTTTGCTATTGCTATCACGGTCATCGTTTTGTTGAAATCGAGGGCGGTGCTGCTTGGTGTCATCGTTTCGGCTAGTTTTTTTGGGGTGTTGTTTATGCTGCGTATTCGTCATTGCGAACGCAGTGAAGCAATCCAGGATATGAGTTCATCAAGAAGAAATGGTCTGGATTGCTTCGTCGTTCCTCCTCGCAATGACGCGAAGCGTACGAAAAGAGGCTACTGCTTGACCCTTGTCGCGTCCATTGTCCTTGTCTACGTTTTCCTTACCATAGGACTCCGTTGGTTTGCTGACCGTTCCGTCCCGCATACATCCGCAAAAAGCGAAATCGAGACCAAGATGATGAGTACTTCTTCGTTGGTGGAACGTTGCCTGTTGTGGGACAAGACCTACCATA
>JAEEGG010000937.1_pt1 | contig 83096 bp, 63 predicted proteins | sample 9134161 | NCBI WGS metagenome assembly JAEEGG01 (sample SAMN16246543, study PRJNA631951) | gut metagenome | biome: gut microbiome; feature: rumen; material: CR-attached | host: Bos | place: Iran: Karaj | collected 2018-10
AGCGGTACAGGCGGTGGCTTGGGTGGCGGTCACAACGGTCGTATCCTCACCATGTGGAACAAGACGCTCGACCCCACTTCCGAGAATTTCCACTACACCGAGGCGCTGGAGGTTGTTGCCTCCGATGGTGACGAGGATAACGATGCCATCGACCCAGGCCTTCTCCTTGACCCCGTAACGGGTCGCCTTTGGGTATCATACGGTACCTACTTCGGTCACATTCGTCTGGTCGAATTGGATCCCGAGACGGGCGGTCGCAAGGACGGTAACAAGATGATTGACATCGCCATCGACTGCGAGGCCACCGACCTCATCTACCGCGATGGCTGGTACTATCTCTTGGGCACGCACGGCACCTGCTGCGACGGTGTGAACTCCACTTATAATATTGTTGTTGGCCGTAGTCGTAGCGTCGAGGGTCCTTATATCGACAACGTCAATCGCCCTATGTTGCAGGGTGGCGGCAAGATGGTCATCAATGCGGGTGACCGCAAGACCGGTCCTGGTCACTTTGGCCGTACCATCATTGCCGATGGCGTCGAGGTGATGTCTTGCCATTACGAGGCCGACTACGACCTCTCGGGTCGTTCCACTCTCGGCATCCGTCCTTTGCTTTGGGTCAAGGATTGGCCGGTAGCAGGAGACCGCCTTCGCGAAGGTACTTACGAGATTGAATCGGAGCGTCGTGGTTATGCCTTGGAGTTGGCAGTCGATTTCGTCCGTCAGGAGGTCGCCCGTCAACGCCATTGGGGTCTCGATCCGAACGAAAAGATCAAGAAGTTACCTGAACAGACGCTCGCCGATGTCCAGCAGAGTTGGCCTCAAGGAGATATCGCTGTGCGTGCAGGCGACTATATGTTCCGTCCTCACCAGAAGTGGACCATCACCGCTGTGCCCGAGGCTGGTGGTTATCTGAGCAACCCATACTTCAAGATCACCATTGCCGGTACCAACCGCGCTCTGTCCGTCTCGGAGGATTGCGAACTCACCACCGTAGCCGAATACACGGGTGCCCAGGAACAACTCTGGCGCATTGAACAATGTACCGATGGCACGTTCCGCATCATGCCAAAGCGCCTGCCCGGTTCGGCTGCCGACAATACGGAATATGTCCTCTATTCCGTTGCCGACAGTACCCCCATCCTGGCTAAGTGGGACTTCTCTTCGGACAACTCCAAGTGGAAGTTGAAAAACGCTGCACAATAACCCATTTCTAACTTAATTTATAATCAACGGTCACCGACAGCGATTGTCGGTGACCGTTTGATTTATCTATTCCTCCCGTTTCGTCCTACCCTTCATCGTCTATCGCGGTATGGGTTGGGTATCGATCGGGTATCGATTGGGTATGGATTGGCGCAAGGTGGAATCGACAGAAATCCATCACCGAATCGAGACCAAATATGGACCAAAATTTGACTGTTTCAAGAGCGCGACGGCAGGGGGACGTGCTCGGAATGGAAAATAGGATTTCTGTTGTGCTTACGGCTCTTTATGCCTTTTTCTTTTTGCTTTTCTTGTTGCCCTGTTCGGAAGTGAAGCAACTTTTCAGTAGGTAAAAGGGGAGGAGGACGATTACCAAGAGAACGATGGGCATGGCTTTCCGTGCCTCCTTGTCTTCCTGTTCATCTTTTTTCATGCTCTCGTCGGTCAGGATTCCGGCACTATAACCGATTAAGAACAGGATTGTGCACCCAATCACGAGGATGAGACCAATTGACAACAATTCGTAATGGTCGCTGAGGCTGGGGTGTAAAACGACGGATGGCTCGTGGAGATGGTCAACGTAGCCAACAACAAAAAGAAAGATTAAGAAGGACATCAAACCAGAGAATGATTGAATGGCCATCCTATATGAAAGTCTGCTGCTCTCGCTGGGTAAGAGTTCAAGAATACCCAACAACAAGCTTCTTTTTGCTTTGTGGTAATCTTTGAACCGTTTCACCTCTTTCCTCGTCAGATAGCAGATCAAGATGCTGAAAGCAACGGGTATTATTACATAGATGATGCTATTGTCCAGGTTTGGAAATAGGTTCAACCTTAACATGATGGCTCGCATCAATCCCAAGATGAGACTAAACAGGAAAATGTATAGCAATATCTTGCCAAGCAGTTGCTTGATGGCAGCGAATATCTCGGTTTTGCTGTGCTTCATATTCAATGATTAATGATTTCCTTTTGCTCTCTTAATTTTCTCCAAGTACGTGTGTTTCTTGGCCCCCGAAAAGGGTCAATTCGTGCTTTATACTGTCATATACTGCATATTCCATGTCAACGTTATTATCTCCCCAGTCAATAACGATATTGGAGCCATCATAAGTGTATGTGCCATGAAATTCTAAAGTGAAATGACCGACAAAATCGGTAGAAGATATATGAGCCAAGGCAATATTGTCGCGTTTGAATTGGATGCCTATTCTTTGGCAAGAGAGGTAATATCCCATAAAACTCTTCCCTGTTAGATTGTCTTTTTTCCCGAATGGATTGTTTTCTGGCAATAAAGCTATTGATTCTAAAATGATACAGAGAACAATAGGAATAAGACACTTAATCCAACGGGAGATATGCTTTGTCTTGTTGATATAGAGAGTGATGGTGCGGTGAGCTAAGGTATTCTCCTCGCTTCGAGCCATGAAGGCGATAGCTAACAAGATAAACGAAGAAAGCCAGAGCCAGTATCCAATGTGAAAAGCCTCTATGGGTCTCATCCCTTTGTCATCATCTTCTAAGATTTTACCATCAATAAAAAACAAAGAACCCATAAAGACTGGTAGATAGGCAAATATCCTTGACCCACGAGTAATTATGAAATCCTTTTCCTGTTTGCGTAAAAGGTTTATTAGGCAGAATGATAGAAGAATAAAATAGATGGGGTTGGCTAACCATTCAAGAATGACAGCTTCTGCGTCATTCACGATTATGGCAACCCAGCCAAAGAACAACATGAAGAGGCCTTGTGCCCAATCTATTCGGTAGGCATCTACACTATATACAGGAACGATACAAGAAATAATGTAGCACAAGACGCTTGCTATCACGCATCTTTTGTAGAGTTGATGATAGGGATTGGTGTTCATGATCTTATGGAGATTGGTCTCAAATTACTCCCCCTCCCTATATAATGGGTCCTCGCAGCCGAAGGTTGATAACCTTCGGGGAGAAGACGAGGCCTTGGCCAAGGGGCAACAGGGCAGGGGAGTGGGTCTTATTCTATTGGATTAGAGGGTGTTTCCTCCTTGCTGTTGCGCTCCATATACTCCTTCGGCGACATGCCATAGAGGTCGTGGAAGATGGTGGAGAAGTTGTTGGCATTGTTGAAGCCGGTGAGGTAAGCGACTTCGGCGACCGACATCTTCTTCTGGGAGAGGAGTTCGGCGGCTTTGGCGAGTCGGATGTTGCGGATATAGCTTCGTGCCGACTGGTTGGTCAGTTCCTTGAGTTTGCGATAGAGGTGAACACGGCTCAGACCTACCTTGCTGGCGATATAGTCGGTGGTGAGGTCGGAGTTGCTGAGGTTCTCGTTGATGACCTTGATGATCTTCTGGAGGAGACGCTCGTCGGGCGACTGGAGTTCGGGCGTAGTGATTTGCTCGGTAGGTAACTGCTGTCCGCTGAAGGAGTTACGCAGACGCACCTGAGCTTCGAGGAGGTTCAAGAGGGTCTTGCGGAGAATCTCGACGTTGAACGGTTTGCCGATGAAGGCGCTGGCTCCGATTTCCAGACTGCGGAGACGGTCCTCGTCGGTCGATTTGGCGGTGAGCAGAACCACAGGCAGGTGGTTGAGGCGCACGTTCTGGCGGATGCGCTGGCAGAGTTCGATGCCGTCCATCTGAGGCATCATTACATCGCTGAGTACCAGTTGGATAGTGTTGTCGCGCATCAGGAGGTTAAGAGCCTCTTCGCCGTTGCTGGCGGTGAGGACCTTGAAGAGGGTGGAGAGTTCCTGATTGAGGAAGCGGCGTATCTCGACGTCGTCATCGACCAGGAGGATCTTGAACTTCGTGGAGGTGTTCTTTTCGGAGTCGGCCATTGGCAGGGTCTCGCTGAGGGCATCGCGGGTGATGGTGGTGGTGCTGATGTCGGAGCAAAGGTGCTCAGAGACAGCGGGTTCGCTCTCTTTTTCGATGGCGGTGTAGGCCGAGTCGCCCAGCGGGAAGTGGACGGTGAAGCAGGTGCCCTTGCCCGACGGATTGTCGGTCACACTGATGCTGCCATGGTGCAGCGCCACGAGCGACTGGACGAGGTTGAGGCCGATGCCGGTGCCGATGGCTTGGTTCTCGGTCTGACGGATACGATAGAAACGGTCGAAGATGCGGAGTTTCTCGTCGGCGCTGATGCCGATGCCGGTGTCGGTGACCTGGAGGCAGATGCTGCCGTCGGGATAGGCCTTGGAGAGTCCTTCGACGCTGACTGTCAACTGGATAGAACCGCCTTCGGGAGTGTATTTGATGGCGTTGGAGAGGAGGTTGGTGATGATCTTCTCCAGGATATCGGGGTCAATCCATGCCTTCACACCGGGGCGCAGTTGGTCGTTGAGTTCCATCTTGATCTTGCGGACTTCGGCGAGGTCGGTGAAGTTGTCGAACACCTCTTCGACATGGGCAGCAACGTCGATGTTCTGACAGCATATCTGCATCTGACCCTTATCAATCTTGCGGATGTCCATCAGTTGGTTGGTGAGACTGAGGATGCGGTTGGCGTTGCGGTTCATGAGTTGGTAGGAACGTTGGCGCGAGGCCTCCTTGTCGGTGTCCATGAGTTTGTGCAACGGACTGACAATGAGCGTCATAGGGGTGCGCAATTCGTGGGCGATGTTCATGAAGAACTGCAACTTCGCCTCGTTGATGGCTACCTCCTGTTGGTGTTCGCGGTTGCGGTGTGCCTCTTGGCGACGGCGGTTGAGCAACAGGTAGAGCATGTAACAGAAGACCAAAGCCAATGCCACCCATGCCAACGTGGCGGTGGTGCTACGGTACCAAGGATAGGCAATGTCGATGGTGGCTTCCGAGACCTCGCTGGTGACGCCGTCGCCGATGGCCTGGAAGCGGAAATGATGTCGGCCCGAAGATATGTGGCTGAAAGAGACTTGGTTAAGCATGGGCGGAAGGGTCTGCCAAGGGTCGTCGTCCATGCTGTAGCGATATTGCACGCGGTGGGTCAACATCAAGGGGCGGGTGGCCAACTCGATGGTGAAGGAATGGTCTTGATTACTAATGGTATAGACCTCGTCGGCCGAAGGGATGATGATGTCTTGCTCGACATGCAGACCGACGATGCGCGTGTGTACATTCTGCAGGACGGTGGTAATCTCGGAGGGTTTGAATGAGGTGATGCCATTGGTGCCGCCGAACCAAAGCGTGCCGTCCTTGTCGCGCATCGAACTGTTCTTGTAGAACTCGTTGCCTTGCAGACCATCCAGGGCGGTGTAGTTGCTGAAGGAACTTTGGCGGATGTTCATCTTCGATAGACCGGCATTGCCACTCACCCAGAGGTTGCCCTCGCTGTCCATCTGGGCGGCATAAGCGATGTCGCCAGACAGTCCGTTGGCCGATGTATAGAGTTGATTATGACCTGTTTGGCTGTCGTAGAGAATGAGACCCTTGCTGGTGCAGAGGGCCAGGAGGTTGGGGGCACACTTGCAGATGCTGAAGATGAGGTGCGGGTCAAGCGTGTGTGTCACAACGGGTTCGGACTGAGAGAGATCGACGGTGGTGAGACCATTGTAGGTGCCGACGTAGAGGCGGTCGGTGATGCTGTCGTAGAGAATGGCATCGCTCCAGAAGCACTGGTAGTTGGTCCGAACGTGGCGGAACAGGTGACGTTGCTCGTCATAGCGCAACAGTCCGCGACCCAAAGTGGCGACCCAGATCTGTCCGCGTTTGTCTTCGGCGTAGGCATAGATGTTGCCGTGCTCGCCTCCCTCGCCTTGGATGGGGATGTTGGTGCAATGTCCTGTCTTTAAGTCCAAAATGCCGCCGCCCTGACGGTAGGAACCGTACCAGACGCGGTGGCGGGAGTCCTCGAAAAGGGTCATGAGGGCCGTCGGAACACTGCCTGCCGACGTGCCGCAAGGGAAGTGGGCCAAGGTCTTGCCCTGGTCGCTGACGGAGTAGATGCCATCGTTGTCGGTGCCCACCCAGATGTGACCATCGGAGGCACGGAGCAGGGTGGTGATGCAGTCCTGTCCGACACAATTGTAACGGATGGACTTCGATCCGAAGTAACGGAAGTTGAGCGGCTTGCGCGACATGACATAGACTCCTTTCTGGAAGAGTCCCATCCAGATATCTCCGTTGTGCGACTTGATGATGGAATGCACCTTGAGGCGGTTGGCATCGATGTTCAACTCGTCGAAGAGTAACTGTGTGCAATTGCCTGTGGTACAGTCCAGTAACTTGACGCCGTAACCGTCAGTGGCCAGGTACATCGTGTTGGTACCCTCTTCGACGACGAAGTCGCGCACCACAAAGTCGGGCGAGGCGGGAACAACCTCGTCCAGGTCGTCGGTCTCGGCATTGTAACGATACACGCCACCGAACTCACCGCTGGCATAGAGTTTGCCCTCCGGACCTTTGCCCAGAGCGATATAGTTGGTGCGTAACGTCTTGGGACGGAAGGTGATAAGTTCGCCCGATGGGGTGAGTCGGTAGAGCAGACCATCCATCTTGGAGACCCAGATGTTGCCGGCGCCATCCTGCACCGCACATTGCGTCAGGTGCAGACGTTCGGAGAAACCATTGCGGATGGCATGAGGCACTCCCTCTTCGTCAATGTGGATGGAGAAGGTCTGATTGCCCGTAGCGAGGAAGTCGCCGTTGTCCAACAGGGTGAGGTCCAGACAGTTGCTGTTGGGGTTGATGCCCTGCGCGGTGTCGCAGATGATGGGGGTGAAGTCGTTGGTGGCGGTGCGGTACATCTGCACGCCGGCTATAGTGCCTACCAGAAGGTGACCCCGTTGGTCGGCACAAACGGTGCGGGCGAAGTTGTTGGCCAACGAACAGCTGTCTCCCTCGGTATGGCGGTAGGTGGTGATGCTGGAACCATCGAAGCGACAGAGGCCATCCTCGGTGGCAATCCAGATGCGGTCGTCGGCGGTCTCGGCTACCTTGGTGACCAGACTGTTGGGAAGTTCGTTGTCCGAGTTGAACAGACGGCTGTATTGGGCATATAGAGAAACGGTGTTTCCGGCAAGAAACAACGCGAGAACTGTTACGGAACGAAGCAGGGGATGTAACATAGTCAAAAAGAAATTTGTTTCATTCAATACGATGCGGCAAAAGTAACGCATTTTCTTGAATGAAACAAATTTTTAAGTAACAAAGATGTCTTATTTTGTTACAAGGTCGGCAACTTGACCTTCATTTTCTTGCCAGAGTAGGTAATTGTCGTCTCGATGGTCTGTGGATAAGGGAGGATGCCTTGTTCATTAACCACAAACAATCGGATTTTGAAGGTCTGCTCTTTTTTCATGCCATCGAAGGAACCCTTCCTGTCTTCGAGGGTCAATGTCTTGGCCTTATCGTTCCAGACGAAACGGGTCGTGGCATACTGGCCCTTTTCGCAATCATAGTTGCTACCTTGGTCGTCGTAGAGGGTAAACTCGCCATCGGCACCTCCGTAGATGCGTAGTTCGATGGGCTCTGCGGTAGGTTGGTCAACATATTGAACGACAGGACCTAAAGGTAGTATCGTGCCCGCCTTGACGTAGAGCGGAAGTCGGTCAATAGGTGCTTCGGCCTGAAGAGTATTTGCTCCATGTAGTTTCTCGTTTGTCCAGAAATCCCACCAAGTTGTCCCTGCTGGCAGATAGACGGTACGTTGTTTCGCCCCTGGTTCTGTAACCGGACATACCAGTAGGTTACCCAACATAAACTCGTCCTTGATGTCCCATACCTTGCGGTCGTTGGCAAAGTCGAAGGCCAGGAGGCGTGTCATGGTGTAGTTGTCGAATGTAACACGTGCGGCCAGACTATAAGTATAAGGGAGGAGTCTGTAACGTAACTGTATCATCTTGAGGATGGCCTCGTAGTAAGGCGTGCCTGGTTCTCCGAATCGCCAGATTTCGCGAGGGGTGTCTGATCCGTGACTTCGCATCATCGGTAGGAACGTTCCCCATTGTAACATGCGGGTGTAATATTCTTTGTAACCATCGTCCTTGACCCCCTGAGGAAATTCGCCCTTGTAGAACCAGCGCTGGCCGCCTCGGGTGAAGAATGAACCGATATCCACCGACCAGTAAGGACAGCCCGTTGCCATGAAGTTGAGGCCGCCAGGTATCTGTTCGCGGAACGATTGCCAAGAGGCGTGTGTGTCGCCGTTCCACGTCACGGTGGCATAGCGTTGCTGTCCAGCATAACTGCTTCGGGTCAAGTTGAGCACGCGTTTCTGGTCGGTTGCAGCACGTTGATTCTCGTAGATGCCCATAGCGTGATAGAGGGAATAGAGGTTGCTTCGTTCGGCGCCCAAGGCATCGCTCAACAGGCTCTTGTTCAGTTCATAACGTTGTGCCTGACTGTCCCAGCCATAGGCTTTGCCGTTGGTGGGAGCGATGGGGCGGTTCCAGTCGGCATCGAGGGGTTCGGAACTGTCACACCACCAGGCATCAAAGCCCTTTGAGAAGAATTCTCGGTCGGCATAGCCCCAATAGTATTTTCTTGCCTCCGGATTGAAAACGTCATAGACCGAGTGCTCCAGCATGTAACCTTTCTCGCGGAAATCGCGCTCCTGCGGACAATACTGTGGGTTGGGCCAAATGCTTACCATCAGGTGCGCATGCATGGCGTGGATAGAATCGGCCAATGCCTTAGGGTCTGGATAATAGCGTGCATCCATCTTCATGTAACCCCAACCCTCGGGCCAGTAGTTCCAGTCTTGCACAATCATGTCGATAGGCACTTGGCGACGACGATATTCTCCCATCACCTGGATGAGTTCCTGTTGTGAACAATACCGCTCTTTCGACTGCGTGTAGCCGAACATATATTTCGGCATCATCGGGCAACTGCCTGTCAGCCAACGGTATTGCGCTACCAGGGCATCCAGGTCCTCGCCCATCATGAAGTAGTAGTCGAGCGTCTTGGCGGCATCGTATTCGATGCATCCGCCCTCCATCTTCATGGCGCAACCGGCGTCAAACAATAGGCCGTACCCATTCGTGGAGTTCAAGACAGGTACCGAGGCTTTCAGGTTGTGCTGGGTCAGGTAAACCGTCTTGCCACGCAAGTTCATATAGTCCTCCATGTGGCATCCCAGACCATAGAGCGCTTCGTCCTTCGAGAAGTTGAAATGATTGCGGTAGCGAGTGCTCACGCCGATAGTGTCACGTCGCAGGATGTCCTTGACGGTCACTTTGCCATTGGCCGTTTCCTCCATGTGGGCCGACTTCTCGTCGTAGATAATGCGCTCTTGCACAACGGTTTCTGCCTCGCGTGGTTGGGTGGGCTCTTCGGCCAACAACAGTTTGCCGCTTCGTACATCATCAAATGTCAAAGCACCCGTTTGCCGATTCATGGTTACCAACAGACAAGCCGATTTGTAGGTGACATTGTCGTCGGTTGTCTTGACCTTGCATTTCACCACTTGCGGCGTATAGGTACATACACCCGTCTCGTTATCAGCATTTTGGCCGTCGGCCGACCATTGCACATGCACGATGCTGGGTGTCACAAATGTCACTTTGGGCATCTGTTGTGCCCAAAGGGTAGCGCTCATAGTCAAAAGTGTTGTCCAAATAAGTCTCTTTTTCATACTCAAGGTTCAATCGTTTATATATATGTGTTAAGGGAGCCGAGGATAAATAAAGGAGTTTTTCTGGTCGTCTTTATTTTCTCGTACTCCCTTAACTCCGAGTTAGTTTACTTCAGCAGCTCGTTCTTTTCGAGCGTCCACTTCTCGCGCTGGAGGATGCCGCAGTTGTCCCCAACGAACATCTTGGCGGCCTCCTTGTTGCCCTTCAGGTGCCAGTTGAGCCAAGCGATGGCAGGGATGGAGAACTCGCCGCCGTGAGGTTGACCATAGGTGCCACCATGACCGACAGGGTAGTTGATGGCAGCAGCCGGTACATGCTTGATGCGGTGGAAGTCGTCCATGCCGTTGTTGTAGGCAATGTCTTCCTGGCCACCCAGGATGTAGATGATAGGCGTGTGTATCTCGTTGAGTTTCTCCTTGTTAGGCATCGGCATACCCGGCATGGCGCCGCCAGCGTTGTTGAAGAGACCACTGTTCATGATCATGAGCAGGGAGATACGAGGGTCGGCTGCATTGCTCAAGGTTTGCAATCCGCCGCAAGACATACCAGCCACACAGATGTGCTTCAAGTCCAACTTGTGGTAGTAAGGCGAGTTCTTGTCCTCGTTCTGCTTGAAGGCCCAGTCGATCGACTCGGTCTGCTGCTGCTCGGTGGAACGGGGATAGTTCCAACCGTACATTCCAGGCATGGGGAAATAACCTGTGGCAAGTACCAAGTAGCCCTGCGAGGCAATCTCGTTGAGGAACTTGTAGTGCTCGAAGGGCGAATTGTAGCAGGCTCCGTTACCCCAGACGAGGATAGGCAACAGGTTCTTCTTGCCGAACTTCGATAGGTCCTGAGGGCAGAAGATGGTGTGGGCAGGCAACGTAGCCTCCTCCTTCATGATGGCAGGATAGGCACCCGTGCCACCCTCTTCGACAATGTTCGACTTCGGTTCCAGTCGAGCCTCGTCAAACCACTTGACCATCTTCTTGAGGTTGGCCTCATTGTACATATTGAAGCCGTGACCACCTTCGGGTTCCTGCACCAGGAAGCTCTTGACGTGGTTCTGCTGGAGGCGCTCGTAGAATCGTTCGCCTTGGCAGACAGGAACGACATTGTCCTTGATGCCATGGAAGATGCCTACAGGAACGTCCTCAGAGTCAACATAATAGAGGGCTGAGAGCATCTCGTAGTTGTCGGTGTGTCCCTCCTTGGGCATACCCATCACAGCCACTTCGGGGCTCTGTGGATTCTTGGCAACGCCGTCACAATCCATGTGAAGCAGATCGACAGGACCCGACCACTCACAGCAGGCATTGACGAAACTGTTTTCCTGAGTGAAGATGCCCAATTTACCTTCGATGTCATATTTCTGGTCGCCACAAGTGGCGGTCTTCACGCCGTTGGTGGTAGCCATGACCGATGCCAGGTGGGCACCTGATGAGAAACCGGAAACGCCTATGAATGAGGTGTCTAACCTGAATTTGTCAGCCTTGCCGCGCAAGAAACGTACCACGGCCTTGATGTCGTTGATCTGGGCGGGCCACTTGGCGTCCATGCTCGAACGGTGGTTCGGACAAACCACGGCGTAACCTGCTTCCAACAGGGCGGCGCAGATGGTGTTGACGTCCGCCATGCCCTTGCTGCTGTTGCTGAACCAGGCGCTGCCGTAGATGTGAATCACGACGGGGAACTTCTGGTTCGGGTTGTCGGTCTTGGGCAAGTAGATGTCCAGGTTGTGGTACTCCTCGCCATCGCCCACATAGTTGATGTCTTTCCATACTTTGCTGCTGAGGCTGTCAGCACGGTTGTTCTGGAGCTGCATTCCTCCAAATCCGAAAGGTCCCATCTGTGGGGGCTGAGCTACGGCACAAAGGCACATCATGCTCAATGCAGAGGCAATAAATGCTGTTTTTTTCATTCGTTTAGATTATTTGAATTGTAGACGTTTCTGGATTTAATGGGAGTTAACGGAAGTGAATAGGCTTGCGCCTATGGAGTTAGCGGACGATAGAACAGATGGGCTAATAGACTCTTCGAGTCGCTAATAGTGCTTCGCACGCTAAAAGCCTTTGGCGCTAATGCCTGTTATATTGAATGGAAATAGGGATAGAGAGACTTTTCAATTTTCAACTTTCAATTGTTTGTATCGTCCGTTAACTACAAGAGCGGAGCGATAACTCCTTTTAACTCCCGTTAACATCCTTTTATTCATTCTCTATAAATTGTAACGCTGTATCCGACGGAGAAGTTGACGAAATCCCGTTCCTTCAACTTGCAGTCCCAACACTGGTGCTTGTAGCCCCATTCGGCTTGCAGGGCACCTCGTTTCAGTCCGACGCGCACACCCAAGCCGACCTGATAGAACAAGCCGAGGTTGAACTTCTTCTTGTCCTTCGCCCAGTCGGGTTCATACCAACTTTCGAATTTCACTTTGCCGAATGTGTATCCCAATTGGCTTGAGACAAAAGGACTTACGCGTTTGTTCCATAGGAAGTATTTGACTTGTCCAAAGACAGGGAACACCGGTGCCGCGTACATGTCGTCGTAATAGTAGTCGCATGCAGCAATGCCATAACCAGCACCTACATACAGGAGGTCCTTGATTTTCAAGTTACAAGCCGTTTGCAAGCCCATGCATTCGCTGTAATAGACCGATTTCTGTACGTCGCCCACGCCTTTCACCTCCAGCAGGATGTCCGTAATCACTTTCTTCGGTTTCGACGAAGGCAAGTTGTCGTGGAGCAACTGACTCCGGAACTGGTTCCGATAGACGGCATCGGCTAACTCTCCGAAGGTGTTGGTCTGCATATCCAGGTAGGAATCAACGCTATTCTCTTCGCCGACCTTGTATCTCCTCCTCGAAATCTCCTCGTTGCCCGATAGAATAGCCTTGGCGGTAATCTCGGCATCCATGTCCAGCGAACGGATATTCACCCACAGCGTATAGTCGGCCTCCCCCTCTTGGACCAGGGTGTAGCCGTGCCCCGCAAGGTACTTGTCCAACGTCCGGATGAACTCTCGGACGAAGGCCTTTTTCTTGGTTTCCCAAAGATCGTTGTATTTGTCCTGAAGCTCTTTCTCATTGTCGAAGCCGTCGAATTCGGCATTCTCGAACGTGAATTCTACTTTCAGTTTCGTCTCGGCTTGCATGCCGATGGTGCTCGACAAGAGTAGCGCTACGAGCACCAGAAGCGCGTATTTGATATAGGTGTACATGATAATCTGAATTGACGTTTTACTTCCTTATTCCCAACTGTAGGTCTCCAAGCTGAAGTATTTATCCTCCTCGGTGACATTGTATTTCTTCATCTGTTCTGTGGGGGGATAGGCAACGTGCCAATTCAGTGCATTCAGGTCCAGGTTGGTCAGACGGTATTCTGCCACACGGTGTGCAATGTGTTTGTCCAGGGGCTTGAACTCATTGTCCAGGACGTGAATGACCAAAGTATCCACGTGAATGAAGTACTCCCAGATAAAGCGGTTCATCCCATCGAACGCCAAACTCTGCGTCTGGTTGCTCTCGATGATGTTTTCGTCACGATTGTGCAGGGATGATGAACGAGAACGCCCTTCGAGTCTGTTTTCAACCTCAAGCGCCACTCTGACGACCTTCTCCGAATGGTTCTCGAAGTGGAGTTGGTAGTGATGATACTCGTCCTCCACCTCGCGGCAGGAGGTCATGCATGCTGCCAACCCCAGGGTGAGGAGTGTTAGGCCCTTTTGTCTTGTGAATGACATTTTCATAGGTGTTAAAGGAAATGATTGTGTGGTTAAGTAGGTTTTTGTGAAAAAGATTGTTTTGGGTGACAGATGCTTGATTATGAATGACTACAAGGTAGATACGTTTGGTCAAGAATCAATGCCCATCTGTTAAATGCAGGTTTTGTCCGAATACTGCATGCGGCTCGTGAAAAACTTGGCATTTTTCCTGTCGTTGGAGTTCAAGTTAAATCCATTCTCTTTTTCATGCTGGGGTACCTCTACTTAATCTGGGACAATTCATTTGCGCCTCTTCATTCCGAACAACTCGTTCGTACCTCCCTACCTCGCCGTTACGCACTTTCGTGCTCGGTTCGGAGTGGTTGCTGTTTTCCCTCTTTCGGATTGCCTTCTTTGAAAAGAACGAAAAAGAACCAAAAAAGAAAGCAAAAAGAACGGAAAAAGAAAGCAACTCCGTTACGACGGCGGTAGGGCGTCGGGGGGCGAACCTCGTCTTTCCTCATCGGGGAGAGCCTCCTGGAGGAAGAGCCGAGAAGTGTGTTACGACGAATGGGAGATTTTCAACGCGTCGAAAAGGTCAATTCACCTTCCACACCTTGAGCGTGATGGTGCCTTGCGGACCACCGAAAGCAGGCGCACAGAGGAAGAGCGAGTTGTTCAACCAGGCATATTTGCTGTCGGCGGGCGCCTCAAACTTGGGTGCGCAGCGGAAGTAGAACTGCGGTTTGCCGTCGGCATCCTTGTCCATCGAGATGATGCCTTGGTTGCGGATGTGGATGTTCACGCCGTCGTCCGTGCGGATGGAATAGATGGCCTCAATCTCGGTGCGACCCAACTCCTTGTTGGTCATCTGCCAATCGGCGCCACCGGGCAGGACGGTGCCCTTCATGTCGGGCCCCTCGAAGGTGCCGCCCGTGATGGGGACGACGTTCCTCTCTCCGTGAGGCGTAGTGCCGACGGAATAGGCCTGACCCAGTTCTACCTGGAGGGTCAAAACGTGCGTGAGGGTAGGAGCCTCTTGTGCTCTACCGATACCGAAACAAGCCAGAAGGCAAAGTAACGAAAATAAGATTCTGTGTTTCATGTCCAATATGATATTATTCAAGTTTCGCTAATGCTCAACTTTGGGGAAGTTGAAGGAGTTAAAGAAGTTAAAGGAGATAAAGACGATTGTTACAGTTCTTGAAGTCTCTTGTAGAATTGCTTTGGGGATAGTTACAGCTATTGTCTTTAACTTCTCAGCGTACGTTAGGACGCGATAACTTCTTGTCCTTCTTTATCTTCGTTCAACTTGAATTATTTCTATTGGCGCAAAGGTACAATCTTTCTGTGAGATGTGCAAATTTGTATGTAACAAATCTGTCGTGTTTTGTTACATATCAATAATGTTGTTCGTCGGTGAAGGTATTATAAGGGTATTATGAGCCTATTATGAGAGATTTTAGGTGGGAAGACAGGTTTCATTTCTTGCTGGCAATCTTCAGCCGTAACCAGATGAAACGGGGAATGAGTCGCCAGAAGAAGACCAGAAGGCGGTATTTCCAATCAACGGTGATGACCGACTTGCGTCGCTCCAAACCATCGACGATCTCTTTGGCTACCTTATTGACATCCAGCTGCATCGGGTAGTTGCCTCCGTCGGTCAAGAGGGGCGTGCGGACAAAGCCGGGACGGATGTCGGTGAGGCAGAGATGGCGCACTCCCTGGATGTGAAGGAGCTGACGTAGGCAATCCATATAGTGATTGATGTAACGTTTCGTAGCGGAATAGGCCGGGGCGGCGCCCAAAGGGCGGGTGCCGGCGATGCTGCTGATGACAGCGATATGTCCTTGTCGCTCTGGATGTTGCAGGAAATAATGATAGGCCGCTGTGACCATGCGGGTGAAGCCCAAGGCGTTGGTCTCGACCGTACGTAGTTCCTTTTCGATGTCCAACGACGGGTTCTGGTAACCGATGCCGGAGGAATGGAAATAGAGGTCGATGTCACCACCCATCTTGCCTATCAGGGTGTGCAGTTGGTCGGCGGCATCGGGGTGGGTGATGTCGATGCGCTGGGTGGCTATGACGTTGAGGTTGGTGCGTTGTAACTCAATGAGTTGCTCTTGGCGGCGACAGGCGATGCCCACTTCCCACCCGCGTCGGGTAAGTTCGAGCATGACGGCTTGTCCAATGCCAGAGGTGGCACCTATGATGATGGCTTTTTTCATAATCCAGACCCTCTCCCCAACCCTCCCCCGTAATGGGGAGGGAGTATATACGAGTACTGGGTAAAGGGATAATTTTATGTTTTATCTGTTGATATATAATGAAAGAAAAATGTAAAGAGCATACTACTTTACTCTATACTCTTTACACTTTACTCTTTCTAACTTACAAACCCTCCCCCTCGGGGGCGTCGGAGAGGGGTCTTCCTGCATCGACCCAGCAGAGGAAGCCACGGGTGAGCTCGACAACGTCGAAGCCCACTTTGGAGAGAATCTTGGCGGCCGCTTTGCTGCGGAGACCCGTCTTGCAGTAGATGGCAAGGGTCTTGTGCTTGTCGAACTTGGCAAGAACCTGCTCCTGGAAGTCGGGCACGTAGAGGTCGATGTTGATGGCTCCAGGAATGTGTTTTTCGGCAAATTCGTCGGCTGGGCGTACGTCCAGAAGTTCTACGTCATCGTTTTGAAGGATTTCCTCAAAACTGTCCACCGACAGACTTCTATACTCCTCTTCCTCGGGGCAATCAAAGAAATTGCTTAGGGCATCATGGATGTTAGCAAACAAAGATTTGATATTCATAGCCTTCGGTAATTGAAATCTTCATGTTAGTGCTGCAAATTTATATATATTATTTGGTATTCGCAAGTTTTGGTTGGGAAATATTCATCGTGTCGGTTCTTTTCTGTACGATTGTCAGTAAAAAATGCCGTTTAAATGGTAATTTTTAGCCATCGGACTTGATATTATGGCAATTTTGGGAATTTTTTTGCACACTTCGATTATTTTCTTGCCCGATTATTTTGTAGTTTTTTAATTTTTTTCTTTCTTTGTGCCGATATTTTTTTAGATGATTGATGGGGGTATCTCCAATTGATCTTAATACCATAACTAATATATATATGCGAGTCATTATTGAACCCACCTATGAGCGTATGTCCCAATGGGCAGCGAATTATGTAGCTAAGCGAATTATTGAAGCTAAACCAACTCCAGCCAAGCCTTTCGTATTGGGCTGTCCTACAGGCTCTTCGCCTCTGGGATTGTACAACGAATTGATCAAGAAGTATCAGGCTGGCGAACTTTCGTTCAAGAATGTTGTTACTTTCAACATGGACGAGTATGTGCATCTGCCAGAGGAGCATCCTGAGTCGTACCACAGCTTCATGTGGAAGAATTTCTTCAGCCACATCGACATCAAGAAGGAGAACGTCCATATCCTGAATGGCAATGCCTCCGACCTCAAGGCAGAGTGTGAGGCTTACGAGAAAGCCATCGAGGCAGCTGGCGGCATCGACCTCTTCATGGGTGGCGTTGGTCCTGACGGTCACTTGGCATTCAATGAACCAGGTTCTTCTTTGACAAGCAAGACCCGAGTCAAGACGTTGACCACCGACACCATCATCGCCAATAGCCGTTTCTTCGACTACGACATGAACCTTGTTCCAAAACAGGCACTTACGGTCGGTATCGGCACCGTCATGGCTGCCAAGGAGGTGCTCCTGGTTTGCAACGGTCACCACAAGGCGCGTGCCCTCCAGCACATCGTCGATGGTGAGGTAAGTCACAAGTGGACCGCCTCCATGCTCCAGATGCATCCTCATGCCATCGTGGTTTGCGACGAACCTGCCTGCGACGAACTTACCGTTGGCACTTACAAGTACTACCTCGACAAGGAGCGCGGTAACCTGTAATTATTTGGTTTACATAAAATAACCTCCCCACTTCGGCTTTGTGCGGAAGTGGGGAGGTTGCTTTATGTTTCGATGTGGAGTTATCTGGAGTTAATGGGAGTTATCGCTTCGCTCAAACTTCCTGGCTCTTTAGCGCCGAAGGCCATTAGCGTGCGAAGCACCTTTAGCGGCGCAAATGCGCCTTTTAGCCTCCAGAACTACTCCATCACGTTAGAAATAGATGGCCATACCCAGACGGTGAGCCCCCGACTTGTAGGTGTTCTCAACATCGCCGGCACTATGAATCTTCTGAGAAGGACCAATCGGGATGCCGTAGGAGTAGGTGAGTTGGACATGGTCGAGCAGAATCATGCCCAAGCCGAAATCCAGACGCCAGGAATTGGCTTTCTTGAGGACGGTTTTGGCATCGGACTCTTCTGCAATGGCAAACTTGACGTCGTTCAGGGCGTAGTTGAATTGCGGACCTGCCATCAGGTAGGGGACGAACGCTTTCTCGACGGCGGGCAAGCGGAAATCGTAACGCAAGTGAACTGGAATGCTGATGAACTGGGCGGTTTCGCTATCGCCGTCTTTGCTCAAGTTAACCTCTTCCTGCGAATAGACGATGGAACCGTCGAAGCCAAAGCCCAGGATGGGGACAGAAACCAAGCCGGTGATGCCGGCATACCAACCTTTGTCGGCTTCGGGCTTAGCCATTTCTTCGTAGTTCTTGTCCAAGTCGATTTTAGAGACGTTCATACCACCGGTCAAGCCCCATCCAAGGGTGCGTGCCTGCATTACGTTACAGCCCAGCAACATACTGGTTATTCCTAACGCTAAGATAATTTTCTTCATATCGGTCGAGTTTAATGGTTTTTCTTTCTGTTGAAATTGTCTTTCGTGATATCGCTGCAAATATAGTCGGTTTTTTGATAATACACAACTTTATGACACTTTTTTTGCGAAAAAGGGGTGTTGCGGTGTGTGCTATCTGTTTTTTACCTCAATTTCCAGCAATCAATTTTTAATTATTAATTTTTAATTTTTCATTCCATAGTTATTGCTTTCCTAGTCGACTGAGGTCATCGTAAAGGGTTTGGAGATAGGCTTTTCCGTACTTTTCGGCCTGCCCGTGAGGGTCGTTGGTGCCCGACAGACCTTGCCCCGACTTGGCATTGTCCTGGATGTACTGGCAAGAGTCGGTGATAAGTCCGAATCCGTCGCTGAAGGCGTAGAAAGCATAGTGGCCAATGGTGGGGGCGAGCATGTCTTTGCTGAATGTGAACTCGTCGGCGTTGATGTCCAACTGGTGGAGCAGGGTGGCGGTGAGGTCAGTTTGGCTACCCAAGGTCTCGATGAGACGTGGTTCGCGGATGGCGCCGCCCGTCCAGAACATAGGAATGCGGTAACGCAGAATCTCGTGATTCTGAATGCCTTGGGGGTAGTAGGCGAAGGCGTGATCGGCCACTCCGATGATGAGGAGGTTGTCCCATGCTGGTGTGTGTTTCAGTCGGTCGATGAAGCTGCCGATGCAACTGTCGGTATAGGCAACGCTGTTCAGGTAGGGGTCGTCGAAATGATGGTATTCGACGTCGAATGGCTCGTGACTACTCAACGTGAGCATGGCGTGGAAGAAGGGTTTGTCCGATGGTCGGGAGGCCTCGTTGAAGAGGTGGTTGAACATCACATGATCGGGCACACCCCACTTGGAGAGACGGTCGGAGAGGGGGAAGTCGGTGTCGCCTACGATATTTTCAAATCCGCCGGCGGTAAGGAATCCGCGCATGTTGGTGAAGTTGACGTCGCCGCCATAGGTGAAACTGAGTTCGTAGCCCTGCTCCTTTAATGCGCGACTGAGATGGGGCATCCGGTTGCAACGAAGTTGGTCCTTCATTACCGAGTTGGTGGGTTGACCTGGATAGCCAGCCAGGATGGCGGCACAACCTCGGTCGGTGCGGAAACTGTTGGCAAACAGGTGGTTAAACCCGATGCCCTCCCGATACATGCGGTTGACGTTGGGCATGATAGTCGAGTCGGCGGAAGGACAAACGCCTGTGCACGCGGCACCCGAGAAACTCTCTAAGATGAGCAGGACAATGTTGGGTCGTGTGGTGCGAAGCAAGGTGTCGGGCGTCAGGGAAAGGGATGCCGTGCTGTCGATGTTGCTAAGGGTGTCTTGGAGGACAAGGAAAGCGGGACGGTTGAGTTCGGCATAGAGGCGGGCTGCTTCGTCGTCGGACAGGAACCTATATTGCTTGGCAAAATCTTTTTTCTGGTGCGTGACGCTGTGGAAGAAACTGAAGAAAGGGTTGGTCGCCGCATGGTTGAGTGGCATCTCGCTGCTGAAATAGACGCGGCCGACATTCATCGTGGAGGTCGTCACGCCACCTCGGATAGCGACAAAAAGCAGGCCACAAGATAGTACGGCTCCCAAGGTGCGGAGTAGATTCTGTCGGGTCGATGGTAAGCACAGCCGAGAACCTCTTTCCCGTTGGCGATAGAAGAGACAGAACGCTTTTTGAAGAGGCCACCAGAGTCCGAACAGCAAAAGTGGAGCCAGGCAGAGCATCCAGATGGGAGCTTGTCCAAGGGCTTCCAACGGATTGTCAAACAAATAGATAAGGGCGGTGGCATCCAGTCGGAACCCCCAATAACCATAGAGGAAGAGGTCGCTCAGGAAATTGAGCAGCACCAACACGAGGCAGAGGCGTAGCCAGAAGTGCATGAAGTGAAGGTGCCAACGGCCTGGTATCCAGATGTTGACGAGTTGCAACAGAAAAGGGAGGGCCATGAGATAGCCGGCACATGTCAGGTCGTGTGGCAACCCGTGATAGAGGACGGCCCACCAGTCTCCGCTGCTGTATGCTCCGAAGATGTCATGATAGTACACCATGAAAACATATTTCCCCAGAGCAAATAGGAGAACAAAAAGGATATATAGAATAATCTTTTTGCGCATATTCAGAAGGTTTTACGTCAATGTTATAGCGATTTTGTTGCAAAGATAGTGATTTTTCAAAAAAAGTAAGTATCTTTGCATTAAAAATATGCACAATTGATTTAATATCTTTATTGAGATGAACAAACTGGAACGTATAAACAAGTATTTGAGCGAGTCTGGTGTATGCTCACGCCGTGAGGTGGATGAGTTGATTGAAACGGGCCGCGTAGAGGTGAACCGTCAGCCTGCCCGTATCGGCATGCAGATTGATACTGAGAATGATAAGGTCTATGTGGATGGCCAATTGGTCGATCCTGAAAACAAGATAAAGAATGCCATTTCGCTGGAAGCTCTTCAGAGTCAGATGGAACGCCCTTGGTGGGAGGAGCATAACGAGATGAAGCAGGCAAAGGAGGAGGCATTGAAGCAGAATCCTAAGAGCAAACTGCTGCGCCATGGCCGTAAGAATGCAACGAAGACTTCGACCAGCGTCAAGAAAGCGCCTGTCCGCAAGACGTTGAGCGAACTCAAGGAGGAGGCCACTCGTGTTGCTGCTATTAAGACGCGTGGTCACAGCGCTGCCGACAAGCAAGCTAAAAACGAGTTGCTGCAAGCTGCCAACAAGGAGGTGGCTGCCAAGGTGGCCAAGCGCGATGAACTTCGTCGTCCCAAGACCCTCGGTGAGATGATGGGCAGCATGAGCAATACGCAACGTGACCGCACTCTCAAGGAACGTCGTGTCGAAGGAGTCAACCCTAAGGCCTCTCAGTTGCGTGGCAAGAAAACCTGGTCAGGCTCCAGCCGTCGCACTCGTCATAAATAATTCCGAAGGGGCATCGTCCCCTCGGAAGTTATACTATGGAATTACTAAAGTAGTTGGTCAAAATATAGTAAAATGAATATCTAAGGATACATATTATTATTTTTGAACAACTCTCCTTAATATCATGAAAATTACTACTATGCTACACATTTATGAAGAAGCAGCTCGGTGTCTGTTGTGTGAAGAGGCACCGTGCACTCGGGCTTGTGCCCATGGAGATCCGGCTCGTGCTATTCGGGCCATTCGTTTTGACAATGCTCGGAATATCGGCAGATGGGTTGCTGATTGCAGTCCCGAAGATTTAAGAAATGCCGAGCAAGCTTGCATCCATTACGATCGTCCTATCCGTATTGCGGAACTTTTGTCGGCAGCGGAACTGCAGAAGGAGGTGACGTCCAAAGCGTTGCCTAGTCTTTCTATCGACTTCTGCGGCATCCGATGTGAGAATCCTTTCTTCCTGGCCTCCTCATCCATCTGTACTAACTATGAGATGGTGGCACGTGCTTTTGAGGCGGGTTGGGGCGGTGTCTTCTATAAGACTATCTGCAAGCAGGATATCCGAGAGGTGTCACCTCGTTTTGATGCAGTCAAGGTGGGCAACTCGTTTGTAGGCTTCCGCAACATGGAACAGTTGAGCGAGAATCCTTATGAAGTGGATTTCGATATCTTACATCGCCTGAAGCAGAATTATCCCACTAAGATTGTGATTGCCTCCATCATGGGACAATACGAAGAGGAGTGGATTGAGTTGGCTAAGATGGCAGAAGATGCAGGCTGCGATGCCGTGGAATTAAATTTCTCTTGTCCCCAAATGCGATTGGCAGGTATGGGAAGTGATGTGGGGCAAAACTCGGAGTTGGTGACTTTCTATACTGCTTATGTGAAGCGCAATGTGCATATTCCTGTTATCCCGAAGATGACGCCGAACATCACTCAGATCAATCAACCGGCCATGGGCGCTTACTTTGCTGGCGCCGACGCCATCTCGGCAATCAATACCATCAAGAGTGTCACGTTTTCGACCAACTCCGAGGTAAGTGGAAAACAGACTCTCTCTGGTTATAGTGGTAGGGCAATCAAGCCTATCGCACAACGTTTCATTCTCGAAATGGCAAAGAATCCCGTGCTCGGAGGTTCTCATGGCAAACGGGTGGAATTCAGTGGTATAGGTGGTATTGAGACTTGGCGCGATGCTTTGGAGTTCTTACAACTGGGTTGCCGTAACGTTCAGGTGTGCACTTCGGTGATGCAATACGGCTACCGCATAATTGACGACCTGATTCTGGGTATGCAGACCTATCTGATGGAACGCGGCATGGAGCATTTGGAAGAGGTTGTTGGTGAACAACTTCCGAAGTTCGTCCTACCTTCCGACCTTGACCGTGATACGTTGGTCTATCCTAAGTTCGATTATGACAAGTGTATCGGTTGTGGTCGATGCTATGTCTCCTGCCGTGATGGTGGTCATCAGGCTATTGAGTTCCTTTCGGAAGGTGCTGATTCACAACGTCGGCGGCCTCGTCTGTTAGGGCAGAAGTGTGTCGGTTGTCATCTGTGCCGTTTTGTCTGTCCGACAGGCGCTATCGGTCTTGCCAATCGGATCAACAAGCGGTCTTGAGGTGCTGATATCCTCTAAGAGACAATTTATAGAAGTCCACTTAAAACAAGTGTGGGTTGCAAATTTTGTTTTGCGACCCACACTTGTTTAATGTATCTTTCCTATCAGTTCGTATGCTGAAGCTTCTGTTATTTCAACCTCATAGAACCGCCCAATCTTTAGGGCAATATGGCTCTGGAGACTGTCATCAACGGCAGTCGGCTCCAATGGAAGGGATTCCACGGGGATGAGCACTTCGGGATCAACTTCTGGACTGTCGAACTCGGTGCGGCCGACGTAATATTCTCCATCCAAGCGGTCGATGATGACGCGGAAGGTTTTGCCCACTTTCTCTTGTTGGATGTCGTTGGAAATCTCCTGTTGAGCAGTCATTAGGGTATCCAGACGACGTTGTTTCACCTCGGCAGGAACATCATCCTCGTAGTTATTGGCGGCGTAGGTACCTTCTTCTTCGCTGTAGGCAAAGGCGCCCATGCGCTCAAAACGTTGTTCTTTAACGAATTGCAAGAGGTCTTCAAAGTCCTCTTCTGTTTCGCCAGGGAAGCCAACCATCATCGTGGTGCGGAGATGGATACCAGGTACTTGTCGGCGAATTTCGGTCAACAACGAAGCGGTCTCCTCTTTCGTGATACGGCGCAACATGCGGTCCAGAACATGGTTCGATGCATGTTGCAGCGCGATGTCTAAGTACTTGCAGACGTTCGGGTATTTAGCCATGACCGTCAACAAGTCCATCGGGAAGTTGTTCGGGTAGGCATAGTGCAGACGCAACCACTCGACGCCAGGGATCTGGGCAATCTTTTCGACCAGTTCGGCAATGTTATATTTTCCGTATCGGTCCATGCCGTAGCCTGTCAAGTCTTGTGCAATGAGCTGAATCTCAGACACTCCCTTGCTCACCAGATGTTTCACTTCGTCCAAGATGTCCTCCATCGGCCGACTCTTGTACTTGCCTGTGATGAGGGGGATGGCACAATAGGCGCACATGCGGTTGCAACCCTCCGAGATCTTGACGTAGGCATAGTGCTTGGGCGAAGTTTGGAGCCGTTGACCACGAAGCTCGTCGTTCCATGAGTGACCCAAATCGGCGAGAATCTGTTTCCAGTCGAACTTGCCGTACAGGCGGTCAATCTCGGGAATCTCTTCCGTCAATTCTTTGCGATAACGCTCACTGAGACAGCCCATGACGAAAATCTGTCCAATCTTGCGTCGTTTCTTCAGTTCGGTCAATCCGAGGATAGTGTTGATCGATTCCTCCTTGGCATCGCCGATGAATCCGCAAGTGTTGACAATGACAATCTCTCCCTTGGGGTCTTCGGGGTCGTGGTGCAACTTATAACCACAGGCAGCGAGCTGACCCATGAGTCGTTCGCTGTCCACCAGGTTCTTGGAGCAACCCAGCGTTATCAAGTCAATTCTACCCTTTATCATCTAGTAATTTACTATTTGACAATTTACTATTTATTGAGCTATTGAAATATTTAATTATTTCCTTGCGGCCAAACCGTAATTTGTAATTAGTCATTTATTTTTTTTATTCTCCCTCCCATCGGGAGGGTTGGGGAGGGGTCAAAACAGGGATTCCACAAACGCCTTGTTGTTGAAGACTTGAAGGTCCTTCATGCCTTCGCCCAGTCCGATATAGCGGACAGGAGTCTTCAATTGGTCGCTGATGCCGATGACCACACCACCCTTGGCTGTGCCGTCCAACTTCGTGATAGCCAATGCGCTAACATCCGTGACGGCGGCAAACTGCTTGGCTTGTTCAAAGGCGTTCTGACCCGTAGAACCATCCAATACCAGCAGCACCTCGACGGTGGCTTCGGGTGTCACTTTGGCGATGACCTTACGTATTTTACCCAACTCGTTCATCAATCCCACCTTGTTATGCAAGCGGCCGGCTGTGTCGATGATGACCACATCGGCCTGCTCCTTGAGGGCGTGGTTCACTGTGTCGAATGCCACGCTGGCGGGGTCGGAACCCATCTGTTGCTTCACAACGGGTACGCCGACGCGGTCACCCCATATCTGCAACTGGTCGATGGCTGCGGCACGGAACGTGTCGGCAGCACCGAGCACCACCTTGTTGCCTGCCTCCTTGAACTGGTAGGCCAGTTTGCCGATGGTAGTGGTCTTGCCCACACCGTTCACACCCACCACCATGATGATGTAGGGACGCTTGCAGTCGGGGCGAAGGGTGAACCCTTCCAACTCCTCGCGTTCATTTTCCTGCAACAGCTTGGTAATCTCTTCGCGGAGGATGCGGTTCAACTCGCTGGTACCGACATACTTGTCACGTGCCACGCGATCCTCGATGCGCTCGATGATGCGCAAAGTAGTCTCGACGCCCACATCGCTGGTTATCAGAGTCTCTTCCAACTGGTCCAACACTTCGTCATCGACGGTGTCGCGGCCTGCCACGGCGCGTGTCAGTTTCTCGAAGATGCTCTGCTTGCTCTTTTCGAGACCTTGGTCGTAGGTCTCCTTGTTTTCCTTTTTGAAGAAATCGAAAAATCCCATAGTTGGTTGTGAGGTTATGAGGTTATGAGGTTTTAAGGTTATGAGGTCCTGAGGTTGCTAGGTTTTAAGGTTCCTCGGTCCCTTAGGTTATGAGGTTCTCAGGTGCAAAATGACCGCAAAGAGGCAGTTGCTTCCTTGCGGTCAGATTATATCAATTAAGTCTCTCTGCGAAAGATTTACTTAGCGAGAGTCTCTTTAACCAATTCATTTGGAACCATCTCCTCGACGAACATGTAAGCGCCAGTCTTAGGAGATTTTACTACACGGATAACCTTGCTGAAAGTACGGCCATCACCTGTTTTGAGGGTAGCCACGGTTTTCTTTGCCATAGTCTGTAGGTTTTAACTATTAACGTTTGACTTTAACTAACTCTCAGAGATTACTTAATCTCCTTGTGGATGGTATAACGCTTCAAGAATGGGTTATACTTCTTCAACTCAAGACGCTCGGTAGTGTTCTTGCGGTTCTTGGTGGTGATATAACGAGACATTCCAGGAACACCAGAAGCCTTCTGCTCGGTGCACTCAAGGATTACCTGTACGCGGTTGCCTTTAACTTTCTTTGCCATAATATTAACCGATTACATAACCTGCCTCCTTCAGAGCGGCAGAAATACCCTTCTTATTGATTGTACGCACTGCAGCAGCTGAGACCTTGAGATATACAAAGTCGTCCAACTCTGGAACATAGAACTTCTTCACCTGCAGGTTCACATTGAACAAGCGCTTGGTGCGGCGCTTAGAGTGTGAAACATTATTTCCACTTCCTGCCTTCTTACCAGTAATCTGACAAATTTTAGACATTGTTGTTCGTTTTTTTGTATAAAACCGGACTTAATGGAAACCCCTGACAGAAGGGCGAGGATATCCGATTTTAAGTGTTTGTTGTTAAAATCGTTGTTTTCAGGGCTTTGCTGTTGTCTTTTTCCGATAGGCGCATCACTTCCCTCGGTCAAAAACGAAGCTTTTGTCCTCAAAACGGGATGCAAAGTAAGCGAATTTCTCTTAAAAATGCAAATGTTGTCGCGACTTTTTAGTCTTCTTGGGTCAATAATTGCATTAAAAGTCTCAAAGCGGCATCTGCGGCTTGCAAAATGACCGCTTCTCTGTCGCCTTCCAGGTGCAACGTGACGCTCTTTTCTCGTTGAATTTTGCGCGTCGTCTTGTCCACCTTGACAGCGGCGACACAGACCGTCCCTTGCGGATGTCCATCGGCGGCACCTGGTCCTGCCACTCCTGTCGTGGCGACAGCACAGTCGGCACCGCATACGCGTGCTGCTCCTTGTGCCATTTGTCGTGCCGTATCTTCGCTCACCACGCCGTCGTGCAGCTCCACGCCCAACACCTCTTCCTTCACCTGAGTGGCATAACTGACGATACCGCCGCGGAAGTAGTTGCTCGATCCGGCAATGGCTGTGACCATCGAGGCAATGGTTCCACCGGTGCAGCTCTCTGCTGTTGCCATGGTCAATCCCTTGGCTTTCAGCAGTTCACCAATCCCGATGCCCGACTTGTTACTGTCAATGAACCTTTCCATTGTTTTGATTTTTAGATTGCTCTGAGACTTCGGAGTAATCCGAGTACTCAGAATATTCCGAATACTCAGAGTACTCCGATTGTATCAATTTTTCATTCTTAATTCTTAATTTTTCATTTTTTTCATCTCGCTTCCAGTCTCAGTTTGCCCACGCCGGCGGGGAGGAGTTTGGCATTCGGGTCACGATACTTGGCGTTGGTCCAGATGTCACCGAAGGGGGCATGACCAGTGTCATTGCCGAGGATGGCATTGTTCCACGAGTTGGCCACCCAAAGTTCCATCAGGTTGTTGCCGTGTTGCAGGGCATCGGTGATGTCAATCTCGTAAGGTGCCGTCCAGATCGAACCACAAGGAACGCCATTCAGGCAGACCGAAGCAACGTCATGCAGGTCGTCGAGAACCAAGAACACGCGTCCCATCTCATTTCGGCGCGGCTTATATTTAAATGAGAAGGTATAACGCACGCGGCCGGAATAATATTGCAGACTGTCGCCCTCCAACTTCGACCAGTCGGGTAGGGTGTCACTTTGTATCGACCGTCCGTTTTCGACAAACAGCAGGTGGTAAGGTGTCGTGCGGTTCATTGCAACGACGTTCTTGGTCTCGACTGCCTTGGCCGCCTTGCCTTCTCGCAGACCGAACAGCACGAAGCAGGAACCATAGGCGGGCAGGGTGATGGTCGAGGTGATATAGTCGCCCTCGGTGTTGTTCTTGATGCCGTTCAAAGGGACGTGGGTGTCCGTGACGGCGTCATAGACAATACCAGGACGGTTCCGATGGTCGCGGAACGACACTTCCACCTGCCGCTCTTCGCCCTTCTGGTTGCTCAGGAAGTAGATGTCACCATTGTCCAACATCCTGTGCGTGAAGAGGATATCTTCTGGACAGAGTACGTCGGGCAGAATGCCCAGATCCTTCAACTGTTGGGCGGTCGGTACCCCCTCGATAATCTTGAGGCGCAAGGATTTGAGGTGTTCGATGCCCTGTTTGGCGGCATCTGTAAGGGGCTGGTTATCCGGGTCCATTTTGCGCGCGCCGGGCAAGACAAACACTTTGTAGCGAGGACGATAGGGCGACTTGACGGGCTCCAAAAGAGCGCCGAAGTTGTACGAGTCATACAGATAGCCGGGGAGCGGTTTCAGTCGGTCGGGCAGGACGGCACGACGTGGCATCTCGTGACCCGTATAGACTGCTACATCCACAATGGGTCGGCCTTGTTGCAACAATCGTTGGCAGCGAGTGATGTAATCGACAAACGCTTTGCCCTCCTTCCACCAGGGCTGCGTGCGTTGGAAGAACAGTCCGATGCCGTCCAACGTCATACCCGGTTTCTTCTGTGGGTCGGGGTTGAGAGCATAGACGTGGAAGAAGAGTCGGTTGATGCCTAAGCAATATTGTTTGTCGAGCAGCGGTTTCAACTGTGCCGGTGTTTCGCTGAACAGGCCGCGCAATTGCGTAAATCCTTCTGCCTGAATGATTTTCTTTCCCCAGATGTGTCCGCCGCTGATGGCGTCGAGCATGTCGTTGGGTTTGTCGTGGGTCGGGCTGTTCAACCAAAATTCGCCCATCGGGATGTCGGCATGGCGGTAGTGTTGCATGCCGTCGCTGATCATGGTAGGGGCAACACTTTCGGCACTCAATTGGCACCCTTGCTTGCGTGCCTCTTTCACCAGGGTGGGGTAGAACTCTTCGTCCACCAGTTCGGCAATGGAGTTTCGAACGTCACGCAAAACGCGTTCCGAGGTCTCTTGATCCACCATCGGGATGCCCACCATGAGCGGCAGGTAGGTCATCAGGTCGTAGCCATGTTGGCGAGAGAAGTATTGTGCAAAAGTCTCTGTGCCGCCAGCACTTGTCTCGATGAAGTCGCTCCAGTTCTGACTGCCACATTCCCAACTGTCAATGTGCATGTATTTCAATACCCGATGGGCCACTTCGGTGTCGCAGTTCTTGAAGGCAGCGCCGAACCAGTTGTCCAACTGGCATTGCACGGCGCGGCGCGAGAACTTGTCACACTCCAGACCCTTGCAACTGCCGCCGGTGGCATTCTCGTGCAACGTGCTGGCATGGCCGATACGTACAATGCGCCAATCTCCTTGGGGCAGGGTGACGCCCTCTTTCAGGCGAATCACCTTATTCATAGGTACATACATCTGGGGTGAAGTGACACTCTGCTGCTGGGACGAGACGCGCCAAACGCGACCGCACTTGCCCTCCCAGTCATCTACACGAGGGGTGGCAAGCACCTCCATCTTCTCGATTTTCAGCACTTTGCCCCACTTGCCGTTGTCCAGATCTTCGCAGCCCTTCTCCGACCCCTCGGGAGTCCACTCGAACATCAACTGTCGGGTCGTCACCGTGGGCAGTGCCACCGTGGTGGGTGAGTCGTAGTTCTGCCAACCATGGCGAGGCGGAACCATCTCCTTGATTAGCTGCATGTTACCCTCTTCGGTCAAGGCATAGACCTTCATGCGCAATGCCTGCAACGAGTTGTTGTAGGTAGTGATGCGCAAGGCGCTGACTGTGACGGGTTGGGCATACGAATAGGTGAAGCGGCAGGCCTCCTTGCACTTCAACCGACCTTTGGTGTCGATGGTGAATGCCTTGTTGTCGGAGGCTATGATGGGTTTCAACTTCGAGTCCTGAGGTTGGTAGGAGAGGGGGATGGCATAGGTGGCAATGTCTTTGTAGAACCCTTTGGGCGCTGCCGGACGCATGGAGCAACTCCACTTAAATCCTTTCGCCACGGAGAGGATGGTGTCGGTGCTTACCACCTGTTGCATACTCTGTGCCGGCGTGATCCACGGTCCTCCTGCCAAGGCGAAACCGTCACAGATGTGCATGCCGATCTTCAGTTCCAGACGGTCGGCCTCGTGCAAGGCAAAATCGACCATCTGCCACCATTCAGGAGTGCCCTGACGAATGGTTCCACCTAACTGCGGAGCGCGCTCAATGCCATAAATAGGCATCAAGTAACATCCCTCCAACCCAATCTCTGCCATTGCTTCGAGGTCGGCGGTGATGCCCTCGCGGGTCACGGCTCCGTTCATCCAATACCAGAATGTCCAAGGTTTGGCATCATCGGCCTTCGCATTGGTCATCAGTCCGATACTTGACACTAAGGCAAGTATCCAAGTAGTAATTCTCATTTTCATGGTCAAAACGAAAAGAATGTATTAATGAGAGTAAATGGAGTAGTAAATAATAGCCTTCAACTTGCAAGAATGAATCTCTCGCAGTGAAAGAGAGTGTAAGTGAGCTTTTCCCTCGTTACCCTTTTCTAATCATTTCCTACCCTCTAGTTCTATTTTTTTTATTCTCCCTCCCTTTGAGGGTCCTCGCAGCGAAAAGAACGATTGATAATCGTTCAGCGAGAAGACGAGGATTTATCCGAGGGGATGGTCGGGGAGAGTCCTCTTATACCAATTCGCCAATCAGCGTAGCAGACGACGCCTCGGTGATCTTGACCTGCACCAAGTCCCCGGGTTTGGTATCACCCTTGGGGAAGACGATCATCTTGTTCTGTTGGCTGCGACCGCACATCTGTTCGCGGCTGCGTTTGGAGTAACCCTCGACGAGTACCTCGAAGGTCTTACCCACGTCGCGGCGGTTGCTCTCCAACGACAGTTCGTTCTGGAGGGCGATGATCTCGTTCAATCGACGGATCTTCTCCTCCTCGGGCACGTCGTCCTCAAAGTGGCGGGCGGCGTAAGTGCCAGGGCGTTCCGAATACTTGAACATGAAGGCGCTGTCGTAACCCACCTCGCGCATCAGACTGAGCGTATCGGCATGATCCTGAAGCGTTTCGCCACAGAAACCGCAGAACACGTCGGTCGAGATGCCGCAGTCGGGGATGTACCGACGCAAGGTGGCGATGCGGTCCAGATACCACTGACGGGTGTATTTGCGGTTCATCTTCTTCAATATGGCGTCCGAACCGCTCTGCACGCACAGATGCAGATGATTGCAGATGTTGGCGTGTGCCGCCATGGTCTCGATGATCTTGTCGGTGAGGTCGTGCGGGTTGGAGGTCGAGAATCGTATTCTCATGCCTGGAGCGGCTTGTGCCACGGTGCTCAACAGGTCGGCGAAGTCGGTCTTCTTCTCGCCCTCCTCGTAGAGGTAACTGTTGACGTTCTGGCCCAAGAGGGTCACCTCCTTGAAGCCCTTCTCTTCCAAGTCTTTAAGTTCATTCAAGATGCTATCCACGCTACGGCTACGTTCGCGTCCACGGGTGTAGGGCACGATGCAGTAGGTGCAGAAGTTGTTGCAACCGCGCATGATCGAGATATAGCCCGAGATGCGACTGTTGCCAATGCGCTGTGGAATGACGTCGCGATAGGTCTCGGTGGTGCTAAGTTCCACATTCACAGCCTGTTCGCCTCGCTCGGCGGCCAGGATGAGGTTCGGCAGGTCCAAGTACGAGTCGGGACCTGCCACCAGATTGGCACCATGTTGGAGCAACTCCTCACGGACGCGCTCTGCCATGCACCCTAAGATGCCGACTATCAGCTTCTTACCTTTGTTGTGCAGGCTCTTGAAATATTGCAGGCGCGAGTAGATCTTCTGCTCGGCATTGTCGCGCACGCTGCAAGTGTTGACAAAGACGGCATCGGCCTCCTCCAACTTCTCGCAGAGTTCATAACCAGCCATCTTCATGATGCTGGCCACCACTTCACTGTCTGCCACATTCATCTGGCAGCCGTATGTTTCAATAAATAGTTTCTTCATTTCCAATGTTAAGTTTCCTAAATGCGATAAGGGAGTTAATTGCATGGAGTTAACTGGAGTTATAAGTAGTTAACAGACGATTGTTGAAACTAATCGACAACTTTTGTCCTTCCGTGGAAATGTCCGTTAACTCCCTGAGCGAAGCGATAACTTCCGTTTACTACCCTTAACTCCGTAACCTTTAACCCTTAAAATGCAATCGCTTTCTTTCCGTCTCGGATATACAGTTCCGACTTCTCGATTCGGTCTTCGGCCACGCGCTGGCCCATCGTGTTGTAGGTCGGGACGGGGGTCGAATCGGTTGCTACGATCTCCTCGATGCCAACCACAGCCACGCCCACATAGATAGGGAATTCGGAACCCTCCACCGGTGTAAGGTCCGTTTCCAGGTAGCCCTCGAAGCCCTGATGGGCGATATAGAGTTTGCCGGTCCAGACGCCCTTCTTGCGGAAGTTATAGTCGAAGGTGAGTTGGCCCGACTCCTCGGGTGCCAACGTAAGGACGGTCTTGTTTTGCACCGTGGCCGTGTCGCCTTCCGGTGAAATCAACTGGAGGGTATATCGGCCCGACACGGTGTAGTCCGACTTGTTGGTGACCTTGCCTGTGAATCTCTGTGTGCGGTTGGCGGTCACGGTGCGGTCGGCGATGCTCCATTCCGATGCCTCCAACACGCCCAGACGGTCGTCGCTCCTTACGAAGGTGCCCTTGTTGCTCTGGATGGTGCAAGTGTAATATTGCGGCAGCAAACCACAGGTGCGGACGATGCCACAATAGTTCTCGAACGTGCCGCTGGTCGGGACTACACAAGGATAGACCTGATAGGTGCCAGCCCTCAGACTGCGTGGCAGTTGTACCTGGAGGTTGTCGAGTGAGGGATATCCGTAGTTAGGACCCAGGTCCAACGCATAGCGCGAAAACAGTGTGTATTGCACCACCTTGCCGTTCTGGCAGAAGGCCAGACCGATGTTGCCACGCATCGTCTCGTAACCCGAGTAGTTGAACACCTGCGAGAGGCTGAACGTGAAGGTGTTACCAATGGTGACAGGCCCCGAGGTGTGGATGGTGAACTCTCCGTAAGGCGCCATCATGCTCGTGTAGTAGGTGGGGTTGGTCAACGTGCCTTTCGGAGCCAACTGGATAATGGCCTGTTGTTCAGAACTGTAGCCATCGGAGTTGGCGGTGCCGCCCGTGCTGTATCCATCGGGATTGAGGATCATGATGTCGAAGTAACCGTCCAGGTATCCGCCCCAACCCCAGTTGACGTGATACAGACCGTCGCTGTTGATGCCATCCACCACGAAGCAGTGGCCTGTGTCAGTCTCTCGACTATAGCCGGAATAGATGATCGGGCGATTCTCGTTCAGTTCGGTTTGAAGGATCTGTCTCCAATCCTCGAAGTTATAGCATTGGCGGAAAAGGGTCTGGGAATAAGGGTCATAACCCATGTTCTGAACCAGTCCAGCTTGCAGGGCACTGACCTGGGCCGCCGATGCGTCGGACGAATAGGCCATGTCGCTCATCACGCCGCAGTGGTACGAGAGTTTGGCCACCTCGTTCAGCTGTGCTTCCGACTGCGTGTTGGTGTACCTGGGGAACATCAAGTCGTAGTTGTAGGTCTGCTGGGCAAAGTTCACCGTCAGCGACCGGTTGTTCGCATCGGTGTGCGACCCGATGCCTTTGTCCGGATAGCGGTAGTGATAGACCACCTGCGCCCCCGCCGTGGCAACGCATCCCGTCACGCTCCGGCCCTTGCTGTCGGTCGGACAAAGTCTGTTGAAGGGGTCGGTCTGGTTCCACTGGATATTGCCCAACAGCGGACTGACCACCTGGACGTTGGCGGCCAACTGCTCCTTCGTCAGTACACATTCAGGGTGCGACTCCAGGAACGTGGTCGTCTCGTCCACCCAACGCAGGAAGTCGCGCATGTTGTCGGGCATTGCCTCCTCGCTGAAAGTGCCGTTCTCGCTGTAGCCAATCACCGGGCGCAGCTTGTCCGACCCGCTCACAATGACGAATCCCTTCTGGTCCAAGTCGTTATAGACGTAGAACGACGAGTTGTCGACCTTGACTATCTGAGGCTTGTCCAGCAACTGCTGGGCAACATCGTTGGCTTGTTTGAGCGTTCTGTTGGCTGCCCACAGTTGGCTGACGGCCGCCAATAGGCCGAGGAGTATAAATTTCTTCATAAAGGGGTTTAAAATGGCTCAATAAATTCTCAACTTCAAGAATTACAAGAAGTTAAAGACGATACAAGTAGTTAATGGGAGTTAACTGGAGTTAGCGCTTCGCTACTGGAGTTAACGGACGATAGAACGGAGATTCATTAACCCATAACCGTTAACCCTTACCCACTAATCATGGGCGCAAATATAATTATTTTTGTTGACTTGACCAAAAAAAAGGTCTGCTTACCGTCAATTTGGTCTCCGAAAACATAGCAAACTGTTCGTTTTCAATTCTAACCCCTTCGTTTTTCGACCATCATTGTGACTCATTTTTCATTTTTCTATTTTCACAATAATCTGCTGTATTTCCCATTGAGTCGCCCTTGCCGTTTTGTCGACTTTCTGCCAAAGATACTAATTTTTAAGCAAATCACAACCGTCGTGCTGATGATGCTACTCCTGCTGTTGTTGTTGCTTTTTAGCAGACAGCAATAATGGCAAACGACCATAATAAAACCCGGCGAGAGAAAAACTTTCGTCGGGTTTTATTATGGTCGTTATTTTCCTGTCGGAAGGAAATCAGAAGCGGAAGTAAGTCTCAGCCCAGATCTCGTTGAAGTGCTTGTCGGCAGCACCACGGTTATCGTTGTAGTTGTACTGAATCTGGAACTTCAAGTTCTTGTGCAACTGGATCTCAGGAATCAAAGAATAAACACACTGAGCAGTTCTCCAACTCTCGTTAGCGCGATAAGTCTGATATTGTGCACAGAGGCGGAACCAAGAGTTAATTGGCATACCGCCAACCAGATACCAAGCATCTTCCTGAACGTTGCCGGAGTACTGAGAGTGACCCCACTCGCCACGGAGCGACCAACCCTTGTTCTCATACTTCACACCAAAGGCATATTTGTCACGGTTGGCAACATTGCCAGCACTTTCAGAACCATAGTTGCCGGTCCAACCAAAGAGGCCGAGGTAGAGGTTCTTGATAGGCTGGAACTGGATGGTACCGATGTAGTCGAAGTGACCATCGACGTTGTTCTTGTTGATGCCCTCTCCATTCCAGATACCTACCTGATAGTGAATGAGGTTGTGGTTGTCATTGCCTACAGAGAGGAAGTCACCCTGTACCTGGATACCTTGGTCACGACCACCGCCGCCCCAAGAGTCACCTTGGAAGTCACCTGTCATCTTCTTGGTGAAGAGGGAATAGTCGCCCGTCGAGATGTCCCAAGGGTTCATCGGGTTCTCGAAACCGAACGCACGCTTGAACTGACCAATCTTGACCATGGCAAACTTATAACGCTGCCACTCCAGGAAGACATCCTTCATGTGGAAGGCATTGTTGTTGGTCTGAATCTGAATGCGGTACTTGAAGTCCTTGAGGATAGTGCCATCTACGTAGAAACGGATCAAGCGCTGGTTAAAACCGGCACCGCCTTTAGCCTTATCCTTGTCGCTATACTGATAGCGGCCAATATAGTAACCACCAAACTTAGGAGCACTTACAAAGTCGGTCACGGTGCGACCATACTCCATCTGCTTGGACGAAGCAGCCGACTCGGCAGGAGCTGCCATAGCCGACTCAACTGCGCTGTTGAGAGCAGAAGTCAAGAAGCCAGAGCCTTCCGACTCCACCTCGCTGGTCTCTGCAAAGGCAGGTGCCATCATGAGGCCAACTGCCAACGAAAGAACTGTTTTTTTCATGTCTTATATTTTAAATTGATAACGATTACTTGAAATGAAAGTGTGATGGGGAGGATGAGTATAATGGGAGAAATCAAATAGGAAATGACTTTTATCTCTGCCCAAAATCCCCTCCCCTCGGGGAGGATGGGAGGGGGTCGTTACTCTTCCAAAACGAACGCTCCCCTCTCCTCCATGCAGAGGAAAGGGGATGTTGTTTTTTTATCCAAAGATGAAAGGAAGCTTGAGCCACAACATACCTGTGACGAGACCCAAGAGGCCAACGAAGATACCCACCTTCATCATCTCCGACTGCTTGATGAAGCCCGTTGAGTGAGCAATGGCATTCGGAGGAGTAGAGATTGGCAGAATCATAGACACGCTTGCGGCAATAGCAACACAGAGCAACATCTGTACGGCACCGCCCTCGGTCAAGGTTGGTTCTACACCTGGCTGAGCAGGATGAATCATAGCACCTGCCACGACACCCAAGACAGGAACCAACAGTGAGGCTGCTGCCGAGTGGCTGATGAAGTTCGAGAAGCCGAAGCAAACCAACGATGCCAGAATCATCACGAGCAATGGACTGAACTCAGCGAATGGGATAGCGTTGATCATCACCTTGTCCAAACCGGTCTCCGACAGGGCAACGCCCAATGCGAAACCGCCAGCCACCATCCAGAGCACGGACCAGTTGATTTCCGAAAGGTCGTCCTTGTCGATGACACCCGTAGCGGCAAAAGCGGCGATTGGCAACATCGCAGTGATGAAACTGTTCAAGCCCAGGCCCAAAACGTCGGCAAAGCACCACAGGATAATCGTGGCAACGAAAGTAGCGATGACGACCCACGTCTTGTAGGTCCATTTCAGTTCACCATCAATCTTCAGCACAATCTCCTTCTGCTGGAAGGGGAACATAGCACGAAGCAGGAACCAACCAGCCAGGAGCAGGAAGATCACGAAAGGAACAATCTTGATCATCCACTCACCGAAACCGATGTTGATGCCGAGGCTGTCACTCAAGTAACCCAACACAATGGTGTTAGGAGGTGTACCAATAGGAGTGGCAATACCGCCGATGTTAGCACCCAGCGGAATGGCAAGCGCCAATGCGGTGCGGTCCTTGCTGCCCTCTGGCATAGCGCGAAGCACAGGTGCCAAGAAGGCCAACATCATAGCGGCAGTAGCCGTGTTGCTGACGAAAGCCGAGAAGATGGCAGTCACCACGATGAAGCCCAACAGCACATTCTTTGGCTTGGTGCCGAATGGGGTCAACAACTTCTTGGCCAACACAACGTCGATACCGGTCTTGGTCAAAGCAATCGCCAAGATGAAACCACCGATAAAGAGCATGATGGTCGGATTGGCAAAGCAGGCCATGATCGACTTGTACGACACATATTTGTACGCCAACACTTGTGAGACTGTCCCGTCGTCACCCGTCTTGGAGACAAACTCCACCAACGGCGCCAGACCCTTGTCGCATATCGTGAACAACATGACCACAATGATGATGACCGACGTACACCAAGAAGGCATGGACTCGGTGAGCCACATGACGGCTGCAAACACAAAGATGGCGATAACTCGCTGCTGCACAGGGTTCAACCCTGGGATACCGAACAACTCGGTAGGAAGCAAGGCAATCACGAACGCCAACACGGCGGCAATGGTGGCCTTGATATAACCATTCAGCTGAAAACGCTGCTTGGCTTTCTGCTTATGGTAAGCTTTTGCAAGATTGCTACCTTTAAAACTATTAAACATTGAATAATGGGTTTGATAATAATACTTAAATTTTCGCTTCTATTCTATTATTGCGGGTGCAAAGATAGCACTTTTATAGCTGCCACGGACTGAACCACCCGTATTTTTTACTTATAAACTTACAAATTGATATTGCAAGACAAGTCCACTTGGCAAATTCCTCCACATAGTCAAGAAGATACACCTCTCTCCAGCCCCGATTGATCGACCATTCAGCATTACAAAAATTGCCTCTTTGGCCCAACATTTCGCCGTCAATAAAACTCCGTGTTGTCCAATCGAAAATAAAAAAAGCCCGACTATCTCGGGCAATAAGGAACTCCATCAATTCAACTTAATCAAAACTCAATTTCTCTGTAGTCGCAAGAGCAATGCAAATCAATGGCAGAACTTAATTAAACTTAATTACTTATGCCACCTTGCCTACGAAAAAAAACAAGCTTGAAGGGCTGGCAAGATTACAGGCAGGCGGTGAGCGAAGCGCAACCCCTGCCACAGGGCATCATGACGAAAGCCAGAATGGGCGGCAGAACCCTCTCGAACAAAGCATTTATTTGTGATTCCGTTTTTCAATCAGATACGAAAAAAGCGCTGCCGCAAAAAAGCGACAGCGCTAATGAAGTATCTGTGTTTATCCGTTGAATTCGCGTCATCTGCGTTCAAAGGGGAACGCACATTAGCGGACAACCACTTTCTTGCCACCTATGACGTAGAGGCCCTTGCCGAGGTTTTGTGTGTTGACCAAACGGCCGCAGAGGTCGTAGGCAACCGATTCGGAAGCGGTCTGGCGGAGATTGTCGATGCCCGAAACTGCCTCGCTGACAACTACTTCGTCCAGGAAGAAACGACCCTTTTCGGTGGCAATGGTCAACTTCATGGTGCCATTGCCCGTCAACTTGAACTTGCAGATAGAGAAAGCACCCTTCGAAATCTCCTGTGTGGTGGCCGAGATGGTACCGCCTGTCACCGAAAGGTTGAGTTTTACACCATCTTTTGAGCTGTCCCAGGCACCGGCATAGAAACTGAGGTCGGCCTCGCCATTCACGGTGAAACTTGGTGTCGTGACAGAACCAGCCACGGAACCGGTGCCGAACTTGGCACACTTGTAGGCAGCATAAGCTTTCTCGGAAACCCAACCATCGTTGTCTGGAGTGAATTCGGAATTAGCAATGGTTCCGCTCCAAGAATTGTCGTTACCGCCCGTGCCGTCACATTGGTCGAATGACTCATAGAACAATACACCTTCGGGCAAGTCGATGACCGTTCCGCCACCGTTGCCTGTGTCGGTGTTGTCACCCTCTTCGCCACTGCCGCTGTTGTCGGGAGCGAAGTGGAAGCTCATGGTGCCATCCTCATTCTGTGTGATGTCTGTGATGCTGATATTCATCAACTTACGGCCATCCGTGTTCTTGTTGTAAAGGAACGCGCGTGGGGTAGAGGTGTTGGTCAACTGATTGTTGTCCGGTTGAGGATAGACATCGCCTTCCAGGTCTTCATAGAATTTATCGACCAGGTCATTATACTCGTCGTCCGACAATCTGTCATCATTCAACTTTTCATCATAGTAATTCGATTTGTTGTCGCCATCGGCATGGAAGATGGTGCAACGCTCATGATCGTTGTATTCGCAGTTGGCATTGACGACATTTTCTTCCCAGACGCTTTCCTTGTAGTCCACATGCAAGATGAGCATGCCGGCAGCCGGCAACTGCTTGTCCCAACTCTCGAACTGGCGGTTCTCCAACAGATAATACTCGTCGGGGTAGGCGGCGTTGCGTATGATGTATGCTTCGTGTGCCGAAGTGAGTGGCTGCATGGCATTGACCGTTGTCTCGGTCGTCAGTTCGATAGGCTGGAGCCAACCGATGCTGTACTTCTCGAAACTGGTGTAGCCAGCAGGGACGAAGCCGTTTCCGTTGTAACTGCCGTTGTCCATGAGCGACCAATCGTACATACCGAAGTTGCCGCTGTATTCGGTGTCGTACATATCCATCAAGCCCAAGCAGTGTGAGAACTCATGACAGATGGTGCCGATACCATTGATCATATCCGCCAATTTTCCTTTATTGCGCTCATTAGCAACAGCATAGGTGTTGACAGTCAGATTCTCGCCCACGGTCACAGGACCGGTTCCATCGCCATAATGGGCGGCATAGTCCAATTCATACTCATGCGGCCAAATAGTACTTTCGGGGCCTCCTGTTGCTTCTCCATAACCAGCATAGATGACCATCACCTGATCCACTTCGCCGTCGTTGTCCCAATCGTATTTGCTCCAATCGGAGATCTGTTCTTTGGCCAGATTGACGGCCTCGATGACCATGGTGGCAGGGTACTTGTCGTTGTCGTTGCGGTCGTTTTGACCATAGTAAGTAGAGTTTTTGCTTACTTGGAGTGGACCGACCACGTCGAAAGTCAGTTCAAACTGCCCCAGTGACTGTGCCTTGAAATAGTCGGCAACGGAACCCCGGAAGCCCATGTCGTTGGTGAATCCAGGTTCGTTGGCAATGCTTTCGTACAATGCCTTGTCGTGCTCCTCTAGGAACGATTCGTCGGGGAAACTGACCAACAGGATAAGTCCCTTTTTCTGACCCAGATAGGGGCTCTCTGCAGCAGCGGCTCTCCTCAGAGCCTTGCGTGCCTGACGATGGAGGTTGGCACTATGACGACGTGCGGCATTCCGCTTTTCCAACTGTTCGCTGGTGATGGTCACTGCCGTACCATCTTCCTCTATCTGGAACTTCCGACCATCTGCTGTTACCCAATAGTGGGCAAACTCGTCGCCGCGTAACTGCGCCTGTACGGTTGTTCCGTCTGCCAATGTAATGTCGCGCCACAATCCTCTCTTGGCGGGCACTGCCATAGCAGCGGTTGCTGCCATGAATAGTACTAATTGAATGAATAATCTCTTCATATTTATAAGTTTTTCAACGGCAAAGGTACGAAAAAAAAGCACACTCCCGTCAAAACAGTGTGCTCAATTCTACGTTTCTCACCTCAAAGGGGGAGAAATGTCAACTCCATATACTTAAAATATGGTCAATTCAAGAAGTTAGATGGTAAAATAGACCCCATTCCCAGCCCTTCCCCGTTGTGTAGGGGAAGGGTAGGGGTTAGGGTCTTATTCTAAATACTTCTTTGCATCCATGGCAGCATGGCAACCCGAGCCGGCAGCCGAGATAGCCTGGCGGTAAATTGGGTCGGCCACATCACCGGCGGCAAAGACACCTGGGATATTGGTGGCGGTAGTGGGTTGTTGCACAACGATATAGCCCTGTTCGTCGCAGACCACGCCGCGCTTCACGATATGACCCTTTTCGTCCACCTGTTGGCGGAAGGCGTCGGTGTTGGGGTGATGGCCGATGGCGAGGAAGAAGCCGTCGATGGCAATGTCGAATTTCTCTTCGTGGTCGGTACCCTTGCCGCGAACCAGGTGAGCGCCCTCGACACCCTCTTCACCGAACAGACCCAAAGTCTGGGTCTCCCAGAGTATCTCAATGTTCTCACGCTCACGCACTTTCTGTTGCATGGCCTCGCTGGCACGCAACACGTTACGGCGCACGATGAGATAGACTTTCTTGGCCAGGCCCGAGAGGTATTGTGCCTCCTCGCAAGCGGTGTCGCCACCACCCACTACGGCCACGGTGCGTTTGCGGTAGAAGAATCCGTCGCACGTCGCGCATGCCGACACACCCATGCCGGCATATTTCTTCTCGTCGGCCAACCCCAAATACTTGGCTGAGGCGCCTGTAGCGATGATAATGGTCTGCGCATCCAACTCCGTTCCGTCATCCACATGGACGTGATGGAGGTCGCCTTTCTGTTCGCCGTAGTCAACGCGGTCGATGATGCCGAAGCGTATCTGTGTACCCAGTCGTTCTGCCTGTCGGCGCATGTCGTCCATCAGTTGCTGGCCCGTCACGCCGTCGGGATAACCGGGGAAATTGTCGATGTCGGTGGTCTGTGTGAGTTGTCCACCCGATAGGGGTCCTTCATAGAGCACAGGGTTCAATCCTGAACGAGAGGCATAAATGGCGGCGGTGTAACCGGCTGGTCCACTGCCGATGATGAGGCATTTTACAGTTTCCATAGGAGAGAATATTGTGGAATGAAAAATGAATAATTAAAAATGAACAATGAATAGTGAACAATGAAAAACCTTTAGGTTCAAGACCCTCGCTTTTTCTTTTCGCTCGCTTGGCTTTCTCCGTAGGTCGCTGTTTCGCAGCGACCTTTGCGGTCTTTTTCGGTTGCTTGGCTTTCGCCTTTTCGTGGCTCCGACCAAAGTCCGTCTTGCTGGCAAAGGTAGAAAAAATATCGTACGTGACAAAACTCCTTTCCTTAAAAAAATATAAATTGGGTCTAAAAAGTGCTGAATTGTGCCAAAATATGGGGCAGAGGTGTAAATATATTCAACATTTATTTGTTTCTTTGACCAAAAACACCTACATTTGCACCCGATTAGACACTAAAAATGACGCTGACTATAGCTTCTTAATCATTACTTTTTAAGAGTATGCAAACCGTTATCACTGAAATTACACCCCTCTCCGAACAGGATAGTTTCTATATGTACGACCACCTCAAGGAGGCCTACGACTACCCCTTGCACAAACATGTCGAACTGGAACTGGCCCTGATGGAGAACTGCACTGGCGTACGCCGCGTTGTGGGCGACAGCATCGAGACCTGTCAGCAGTTCGACCTCGCCCTCATCGGCAGTAACCTCGAACACGCTTGGGAACAGGTGCCGGGCGAACCGTTGCCCGACGTCAAGGCGGGTCGCAAGGTGCGCGAATTTTTTGTTCAATTCTCGCCCGACCTGTTGGGTGAGCAGTTCCTGGCCAAGAGTCAGATGTCTTCGCTCCGTCAACTGCTTGAGAACGCCAAGCGCGGCATCGCTTTCGGTCTGCCCGCCATCATGCGTGTCTATAGCAAACTCAATGAACTGTCGGCGCTGGAGGCAGGTTTCCCGCGCGTCCTGAAGTTGATGGAGATACTCTACCAACTCTCCATCGAGACCGATTTCCACCTCCTCTCCACCGCGTCGTTCGCCTCCGTCAAGACCGCGCCCGACAGTCGCCGCATCCGTAAGGTGGAGGACTACATCAACCAACATTTCCGTGAGGAAGTGCGTCTCTCGGCGGTTTCCGATGTGGCAGGCATGACCCCTACCGCCTTCAGTAGGTTCTTCAAGGTCCGGACGGGCCGCACCCTCTCGGACTATATCATCGACATCCGCCTCGGTTATGCTGCCCGCCTCTTGGTCGATACCACCATGTCGGTGGTCGAGATCTGTTACCAGTCGGGTTTCAACAATGTCTCCAACTTCAACCGTATCTTCAAGAAGCGCAAGGGTTGCTCCCCTTCCGACTTCCGCAACACCTATCATCGCAACAAGATTATGGTATAAAAGCTACGTCCACAAACCTTTTGCAACCCGCAGAAACATCAACATCTATTTTTATATGCATATCATTAAGAGCATTTTACTTTCGGCTATCGTCTTATCCGCCACCCTCTGTTCGGCACAGAATGCACATCTCAAGTCCGTGCGTCACGAAGTGACCTCCTCGCACCGACAGAAGAAAGACAAAGTGAAGAGGGATATCCCTCTCGCCAATCGTGATTTCACGCACTTCGAAGCGGGAATGGCTATCATGACCATGCCCAATTTGATGGACGATTTTAATTCGGGACTTCACTTCGGCGTGACCCGTGCGTGCAATCTTGCTCGTGGGAAGAGTCCTTTCTTCTTTCAGTTCGGTATCGAATATAATGTAGTGTTCAACACGATTCAAACGGATGGCGAAGTGTGGTCGGAGAAGTTGGGTAATGTTGCCCTTCCTGTTTCCCTCTTGTATAGGTCAGAGTTGCCTCGGGATGTTTTCATGGACGTGTATTTCGGTCCCAATTTCAGGTTTAACAGTGTCGGCGAATGTAAGGCAAATGGCAAGTGTATCGACTATTTCGAGGACTTGTGTGCCCGTGGCTATCAGTTCGGTCTGAACGTCGGATTGTCTTTCAAGTTCCCGAGGTTTTCGGTCAATTATCGTTTTAATCCCGATTTGTCGGACTATTACGATGCAGAAGAATTGCATCAAGAGGACTCTCGCTATGACCCGAAAGCCCAGAGCAAGACGCACTATCACTTCCTTTCTTTGGGATACACCTTTTGACTACGGACATCATTGAGTGTTAATAGGTTTCCCCTTGAGGTATAATACAAGCCGTATGGATGCGTCGCCGCCATTCCTGGTAAGAATCAAAGGATTATGTTTCGCGCTTGCCCTCGGGAGCATCGCGGCGGCACACCACGGAAGTACTTTCCTCCGGCATCGTTGCAGTTCTAAAGGTATTCTCCTCCTATTGAGTTTCTACCTTCTTTCTCCCTTTTTCCTACCTTTTTGCTGCCTTTTTCCTGCCTTTTAAACGTTGAAGGTAATTGGCAGGTTGAAGTCGGGCCAATCGGAAAGAACTTGCAACAACGTAGTACCATAACCTCGTGGACGTTGTAACCTCCAAAACTAACATAGATAATGAAAGTTTTACTTATTTCGGTTCTTACTTTATTTGCCACTTTCGCTCGGGCCAAAGATTACTCGACTTCGACCAAAGACAACTTCATGTTCCGTGTCTATGCCGGTGCTGCCGTTGGAGCATTGAATGGGCAATACAAGAACGTTGACAAAGGCATTCAAATCGGTTTTTCCAATTATTTGTCTTTAGGTGCTTATTGCCCTCTGTATTTGCAGGCGGGTTTTGAGTATAACCATATACATAGTGAGACTTATTCCGCCGAGGAGAAATTCTGTAACTTTGCCATACCTGTCAACCTTTGCTATTTGACCACGCCAAAGCGAGCTTTTCGATTCGAGGCCTTCGTGGGTGGAAATTTCCGTGTCAATACGGTCGCGAAGATTGTCTCGAAAGGGGAAGGGCGCAAATCCTCTACGGATTTCGTGACTTCGGATGTGAAACCCGTTCAGTTGGGAATGAATGTCGGCGCTGCCGTCCATGTGAAAAGAACCGTGTTTGCTTATCGCTATAATCCCGACTTTACCGACTTTTTCAAAAAGCGAAACTGGTCCCCAGATTCCAAAAGCAAAACGGAATATCATTTCGTGACAGTGGGCTATTCTTTTGAATGAGGGAGGAGATATCGTTAGAAAGGAGATAAAGAAGAACAAGAAGTTATCGCGTCCTGAAGGACGCTGAGAAGTTAAAGACTATTGCTCTTTAGGATTCGAAATACTTTGATGTTAAGGAATGTTGCGGATTTATACAATCGTCTTTATCTCCTTTAACTTCTTTATCTTCCTTAACTTCTGAAAGTTGAGCATTAAGAACCTTTTAACCATCAAATTTATCGAATATGAACTTAAAAAAACTGTTTTTGATTTGGGCTATAGCCTTATCCACTGCTATTTGTTCGGCCCAAGACGACACCATGTTCCGTATCTATGCAGGTGGTGCCATCGGGGTTATGGATGGGCAATACAGGTACGTTGACAAAGGCTTCCAAGTGGGTATGTCTTACTATATCCCTTTGGGCTCTTCCAATTCTCTTTTTTACTTTCAGCCTGGTTTCGAGTACAACCAAGTACAGGACGAGGCTTACGATGGCGAAACCATCAAGGAGAAGGTAAGCAGCATTTCTCTCCCTCTCAATATCTGCTTGATAACCAAGCAGAAACGAGTATGTCGTTTTGAGGCCTTCGTGGGTGGCAATTTGCGTTTCAATGCAGACGTGTCGGTCACCCGGGGTGGTACGAAAACGACACTGACCTCCTCGTATGTGAATCCTTTCCAGATGGGCATGAATGTCGGTGTGGCTCTTCATATCTCGAAATTTGTGATTTCCTGTCGCTATAATCCCGACTTTACCGACTTCTTCGATCATAATACGTTCCATTCTGGCGGTAAAACAAGTTATCATTTCTTGACTTTAGGCTATTCTCTTTGAAAGTGGGAGGATACGACTTTTGCAAGTTGCAAGGAGATAAAGAAGTACAAGAAGTTATCGCGTTCTGAAGGACGCTGAGAAGTTAAAGACTATTGCTCTTTAGGATTCGAAGTACTTTGATGTAAAGGAATGTTACGGATTTATACAATCGTCTTTATCTCCTTAAACTTCTTTATCTTCCTTAACTTCTGAGAGTTGAGCATTAAGAACCTTTTAACCATCAAATTTATCTAATATGAACTTTAAAAAACTATTTTTTGTTTCGGCTATTGCCTTGTCTTCCACATTAGTATTTGCTCAGGAAACCAGTCGCGGTTTTACCCGCATTTACGGAGGTCCTGCTTGGATGAAAGAACAAGGTGCCGATTCTGATGAAGAGGCCGACAAGGGCTTCCAGTTTGGTATTGCTCGTTACATCAATATGACGGGTGGTTCTTCGCCTTTATATTTCCAGATTGGCGCAGAGTTTAATCGTGTCGCTTACTCGGAGACTATCGGAGGTGTCAAAGCCAAGGAGAGCATGGCCAATTTTGCTATTCCTCTCAATTTCGTTTATCGTTTCGACTTGGAACATAACATAGCCCTCGAGGTTTTTGCTGGTCCAAACTTCCGCATCAACACTGCTGGAAAACTCAAAGTGTCTAGTGACTATGAGTCTGCTACGGTGGATTATTTTGATGACTTGGAAGCCCATCGTTTCCAGTTCGGCTTCAATGCTGGCGTGGGTCTTTCGTTCTCGCGCATCTCTATTGCCTATCGTTTCAATCCCGATTTTACGAATTACTTTGACAAAGATAAGTTAGAGGACAAGTTCGATGTAGATTTTGGAGATGCGTCAACCAAGTCGGTTTATCACTTTTTTACCTTAGGCGTCTCCTTCTGATCACTATTTCACGGGAAATGAAGGTGAATTGTTCAAACCTGCTCATTTCACTTGCCAAATTCCTCTCTTTATATTGTTATTGTGAGCGGAAAAGGTAGGAAAAATGAAGTTATTGGAGAGAAAATTTGGATAATTGGCAGGAAATCACTATCTTTGCACCGCTTTTTGCGGAAAAACTACTTTCTAAGCAAAAGGCGAATATTAAAATAACCAATAACAGTTAGTTATGAACAACTACGAAACCGTTTTCATTTTGACTCCCGTTTTATCTGATGCTCAGGTAAAGGAAACGGTAGATGCTGTTAAGGCTGAACTCACTAACAATGGTGCTACCATCGTTAACGAGGAGGCTTGGGGTATGAAGAAATTGGCTTACCCTATCGAGAAGAAATCTTCCGGCTTCTACTTCCTGGTGGAGTTCGATGGCGAACCAACCATCGTAAACAAACTCGAGACTTTGTTCCGTCGTTCTGACCGCGTCCTCCGTTTCATGACCGTTAAGAATGACAAGTATGCAGCTGAGTACGCCGCAAAGCGTCGCTCACTGAAGGCAGCTAAAGCACAGGAGGCATAATCATGGCAGAAGTATCAGAAATCCGCTACCTGACCCCAGTGTCAGTTGACGTTAAGAAGAAGAAGTATTGCCGTTTCAAGAAGAGCGGCATCAAGTACATCGACTACAAGGATCCTGAGTTCCTCAAGAAGTTCTTGAACGAGCAGGGTAAGATCCTCCCACGTCGTATCACCGGTACTTCGTTGAAGTTCCAGCGTCGTGTGGCTACCGCTGTTAAGCGTGCTCGCCAGATCGCCCTCCTTCCTTACGTTTGCGATATGTTGAAGTAATTATTAACCAAGTAAAATTTAGACCATTTATGAAGATTATTCTGATTGAGGACGTCAAGAACCTTGGTTATAAGGACGACGTTGTAGAGGTAAAGAATGGCTATGGCCGTAACTTCCTGATTCCAACCAAGAAGGCTATCTTGGCTACTGAGTCTGAACTCAAGCAGCTCGCTGAGCGTCAGAAGCAGCAGGCTAACAAGCAGGTTAAGATCAAGGCTGATGCTGAGGCTCTTGCAGCTCAGGTTGCTGCTGCCGGCGAACTCACCATCACCGTTAAGGCTTCGGAGGATGGCAAGATCTATGGTTCTGTCAGCAACATCCAGATCGCTGAGGCTCTCGAGGCTAAGGGCGTGAAGATTGAGCGTAAGACCATCGACGTTGACGCTATCAAGACTCTCGGCCAGTACACTGTTGTAGCCCGTCTGCACCGTGAGGTTAGCGCTGAGATCGTTGTTAACGTAGTCGCTGAGTAATTCTCGATTATACAGTTACACAAAAATAAGGAGGCTTCGGATTGTCCGAAGCCTCTTTCTGTTTTCCCTGCACTGGGGGTGAGGGAGAGGGGGAGTCGATTGTCCTTGTGGTCAATGGATGTAATTCTCGACGCGCCACTTGGCCTGTTTGAGCGCCTGGATGATGTCTTGCAACTCGGTGTCGGTCTTGATGACCACATGGCTGCCAGCACGGAGGTGGGCATAGACACCGTCCTCGTCGTCGTTGACGCGGTAGTACGATTGACGGGGCTGCTCGTTGTAGTAATAGGAGTAGAAATGTAGCTCTTTGAGTCGGCTGTAGTAGGAGATGGTCAGACCGCCTTTCATGGTGTAATGCACCTCGAAGGCATGTGGCCCGTTGCTGCGGCGCTTGATGTCGTTGAGCATGATGACGAGGCTATCTACCTGATCGACATCCAAATAGCCAATGGTGTTGGCAAACGAGAACTTGGCTGAACTTGGCTTCTCCTGTCGGCGCAGATAGCCCTCCTGGGCAAACTGGATAGTGGTGGCGCGGTTGTTCTCGTTGCTGTTGTCTATCAGTACCTGTCCGCTTATCTCTATTTCCTTGCCCACATACTCGGACACGAAAATCGCCGTATAGTTGAGGTTGTTCTGCAGGAAGGTCTGCGCTTGGGTTTTACTCCGAATAGTCTCAATCAATGGATTTTGAGCTGTTGCCTGACCGCACCAAGCCAACGTCAGACAAAGAATTGTCAATAATTGTTTCATAGTTTGTAGATGGTATTTATGTTAGCAATCTTGAATAATAACGCGATTCTTCGATTATTATTGTAGCCGGTCTCGGAAAATGTTGTCTGATAGCGATTTAAGATAGTTGTTTGTCCGAAAAAGTGTAAAATATCGCAGTCAAGTAGGGGCGAAATATGTAAAAAAACTTGCCCTCTTTTTTCACCGAAGACGTATTTTCCTGATACTCTTCGCCCTACGAAAAAGTGCGAAAAATGTGAGGAAAATATTTGGAAACAGCCCGCAAAAGTACTATCTTTGTGGGCTGTTTTAATTACGTTCTTTGATATAATTGTTTCGCTTACTGGAACTTAACGGATTCGAAGAGTTCGTTAATGTAGGTGGCTGTTTCGCTCGTGTTGTAGATGGAGGCGACGAATACCTTGTCGGTTTCTTCGTTGAACATGAGGTAGAAGTGCCAGTAAACGTCGACGGAATTGATGTTGTACTTCATGACACGATATATACAGTCGCTTCCATTAATCTGGGAGGTTCCCATGGTCACGGTAGTGGACTCGTAGTTGTCGGTCTCTTCGTCTCGCCAGTTGGTCCAATAGGTCTCGATGTTGGCTTTAGACATGTCGGTGTCGTAGTCGGAACAGAGGGTGGCGTTGCAGTTGTCCTCTTCGTTGGCCAAGTCAAAAAGGGTGAAGAGGGTGCCGTCGTCCAATGATACTTCCCGAGGTTCGCAGGTGAATCCTTCTGGCAAGGTGAAGATGACTTTGCCGTCGGTACGCTGGAGGGAGTCGAGGGGTTGGGACAACATTTTCTTCTCCTCCACTTTGTGCAAGTCAGCCTGTGCTTCGATTTTAGTTAATCCGATGAATATCAGCGTGATGGGTAATAGAATGAGAAGAGCGAGCGCGCTCCAGTCGAACGAAGTGATTCGACGGAACGAGGGAGGAATGACCTCTTTGACCTTCGGGGAAGTGTAGAGGAAAAAAATCCAGATGAGGTACCAAACTATGCAGAGGATGATATCTCTTATAAATTCGCTATAGTTGCCCTTAAAAAACGAATAGTAGACAAATAGGCTGGTCACAAAAGCTAGAGTCATGTAGGAATAGCCCCAAAAGAGGCGTATAGCTCATTTTGCAGGCTGAATTTGGATAGCAGGTGTTCTATAGCTCAAATTGCAGGCTGGCTTTTTTGACTTTATTTTTTGACATCTGCGAAAAAGCATGTATCTTTGTCTCGCAGTCTGAAACACAGTGGAGCTCTGCTGGGGAGCAACTCCATGAGGGCTAGGATTGCACGAAATGACAAGCATGGGCAGGAGTCTCCGTCAGAGGGGCTCCTGCTTTTTCATGCTTAGAGTTTCTGTCAATGCCAAGAAAAACCCAGAAATGAACCGCTTGCGGTTCTCCATTGTCAGTCCGCTGTGGTTGTTCAGGTTCTTCTTCAAGTCTGTGAATGAGCCCTCAATCTTGTTGTTTGTATTAGGCATTCCCTTGCAGTCCTCCCGTTGATAGGTGAAGAGGTAGGGTAGATAGAAATTCAGGCTGTTCATCGCTGCTCTCAGACGCTGATGCGTGTAATGCATCTTCCCATCTATGTGCTTGCTCTTGTGATCTATTGTATCCTTCCACTTCGTCTTCCATTCCAGATAGTCTTCCTTGAAATCAACTTCGTCACTCTCGCGGAGTCTACCTACCAGAACTTTCAGCTCTCGAGCAGCTAACAGCTTGGGATTCAACGTGAGATAACGTCTGATTATCTGCTTCATATGGAACTGACACATCTGTATGGGATAGTCTGCAAATAACTTGAAGAGGCTCTGCCTGCCATCTATGATCAGGCCTCTTATGGTGTATCCTCGCTCTTGGATGCTCCGGACGGCATCCTCATAGTCATTTGTTGTTTCGCTCTTCACAAAAGCCATGTAAAGAGGCTTGCCCGTTTTGCTGTCCAATGCCAGCAGTACGCCGAAATTGCGTCCCCAGTAAGTTACATCCAGATGAACAAAACCTTCTCCCGATAAAGGAGGCTGCACCCATTCGCGATTGATGTCGTGCAGCCTTCGCTTGACGGTGGATATACTCATGTTGAAACGGGCAGACAATTCTTTTATGGTCTGTTTCTCCCGTTGATAGGCATCCCACAATTCGTATTCGCAAACCTTCTTTCCAGCGCGGAACTGGTAACCGCAATCCTGGCATTTATACAACTGAACACCCTTGCGTATGCCATTCTTCTTCGTGTGCGTACTGCCACATACTTCGCATCTCTTTTTAAACATAATAACCTTGCTTTTAATATAGCTTGATGCTTGCAAAGTTAATGTTTATCAGTCGCTTATAGTACTTTCCAGCCTGCAAAATGAGCTATTGAGCATTTTCAAACGTCGATTTATGACTGAAGATGGCTTGACTATACAAAACTCATTGAATAATAGTTGATTAAGAGCATTTTTAGCCTGCAAAATGAGCTATAGGTCCCAAATCACTATTCCAATATTGTGTACCACGTTAGGGACACCCCGAAACGAACTTTATGCAGTCAATCCACCTGCCAGATACTACGACAAGTTGGCCATTATCCTGTACCAGATTCAATTCTTCACGTGGGTATTCAACATCTTCGACTACTACATCAGCGGTGAAGAGATCTGGTCCATCAGTCTGTGCCTCTGCATCCTGAGCAACAGCATCTACATTCTTTTCGTATCTGACCCCCGGAAAGACAGATTAGCCACCATGGGAGCAACTCTCTCTGGGATAGCAGCGGTCAACGGCATGATCTTCGACGACATCGAACTCTCAGAGCATTTCTGGATTACCTCACTGAGTTTTTTCTTGCTGTTCATCCTTCCCGCTATCGGACACAGGTTCCAGAAAAGACCAACCATATCCGCGAGCGATGTCAAGTTTCCCGAATAAAGACCAACAACTCATTCAACGGACATGATTCAACAATAACGCCTGTAGGAATATCTTCCCTACAGGCGTATTGCATGTTTAAAAAGCAATCAGCGCTTTTCACAAAGCGCTGATCCAACCACTAATACTACTAACTAAAACTGACGACCTTTACTTAAGTCTTGTTTAAATATTTTTATAGAGACATTTGGGCACAACTCTTTATTTAGAATTGCACTGCAAAGGTACGACTTTTTTACTTTTCCCGCAAATATTTTTATCAAAAAAATGCGTTTACACCCTATATTTCCCCTATTAGTAAGATTTTCCACCTACTTATTCCACCTCTCCGATAGAATAGTTTTATGCCTGATAAAAATTTGTAACACCTTGGAAACAAATTGCCAATAAAAGGAAAGAGAAAGAGGGGTAGGTCATACCCCTCTCTAACAAAATGTTTTTGCAGTCCTGTTTTTTATTGTTTTTGTAGAAAATGTCTATCCAAGGAATAGGTGAGTGGCCACTTTGCGTGACCTATGTGAATTCTAATGTTCAAACGTCACTCTGATTCGTCCTGCGGGGCGCCGTCGGTAAAATCCTCCCCCTCGTCCAACTCGGGCACCAAGTCTGCTGGCGTGCGGATGGTGTCGATACGCACCTCTTTGCCCCCTTTCGTCGTGATAGTGTTGTGACGTACAGTAACTACCGTACCGTCGGGCTCAGTGAAGGTCTCTGTATGGTGTCCTTCCACCCTCCAGTCCCCCATATTCCACAGGAATCGGGAGAAATCGTTCCCGTTCTGGGAATTAAAATGCCAACCAGGCACGTCGTCGAGATCCATCTCCTGGGCGCAATGCTTCAGCAACGGGACGGGAGCAAAGCAGGCAGCCAACCAGAGCAGCAAGAGCAGCAACAGGGCTCCACTCTTCATCTTCTCTTTGCAGAACACCATCCGATACAGGATATAAAGCGGGATGCCAAGAATAGCGAGAACTACGAACACGGCCAATAACTTGAAACCGAAGGAGAGTCCCTCCAACTCGGCCACCCACGGCAGATCGGTAGCAAACGTCGTGGCGAAGAGTGCCACCAACAGGGCAAAGACGAACGACAGGAAGACGATAGCCAGAATGAAGAACAAGAACGCCTTGACCAGGAAGGCGAACACCGACAGACAACCGTCGGCACAACCTCGACTGCTCGTCTCGTCACTTCTTGGACTGACTACTTTTTTTTTTAGTTCTTCGTCCTCGATGACCTCCTCCTTGATGGTCTCCGGAGTGATGGCCTTCCCCTTCATCATCAAGCGGTCCTCGGCGGTCTTGGCTTCAGGAATGAGTATCCAAGCGAAGACGTAGATGACGATAAAGATATTAAAGAACAGGAAGTGTGGCACATGGACGAAAGGGATATGCGAGAATGCCCAATGCAAACTGCCGAAAGTCGGTGCCAGGAAGAGGGTCAACACGACATAGATGATGCGCAAAGCCAAGGGGTCGTTCATGCCCAAATAGGCAGCCAGGCCACTCAGCACGCCGCCCAGTTTCTTGTCGCGCGTGTCGCGGAACAGGCGCTTCTTGGGGGCAGGACCTTTGGTCTCCTGTTTTCCATAGATGCCGCTCGACCGCGTTTCGCCCGATGCCTTCTTCTCCTCGCTGGTGGAGGTCGAGGTGTCCGATTCCAGAGCCGACTCCGTGTCTGCTTTCTTCTCGCCATCGGTCATCTGCTCGGGATTGCCTATCTGCTTCAGTATCGTCTTGACAGTCATAACGTCAATAGCCTCGACGCCCTGCTGCTTCTTCTCCCAGAAGAGTTCGGCGATGCGGTTCTCGATGTCGTCGGCAATCTCCTCACCACCCTCCTGGCGGCTGAAGTAGGACTTGATGTTGTCCAGATACTGCTCCAGGAGCTGACAGGCATCCTCGTCGATGGCATAGATGACGCCACACAGATTGATGTTGATGTTCTTTTTCATTGTCTTTGTATTAGTAAGTAGGATGGGATCTAACCCTTAACCCATGTTCAATAACTCTTTAACCATTAACCCTTAACCGTTAACCCTTATTCAGAATATTCACGGTGTTGCTCAGCTCATTCCAGGCGGCGTCCAACTGTTCTAGGAACTGCGACCCCTCGGTCGTCAGCGCATAGTACTTACGCGGCGGACCCTGGGTCGATTCCTGCCACTCGTATTGCAGCAGCCCGTCGTTCTTCAGGCGGGTCAGCAACGGATAGAGGGTTCCCTCCACAACGATGAGGTGCGCCTCTTCGAGTTGCTGAATGATGTCGGTAGCGTAGGCCGGTGCATGTCGCAGGATAAGCAAGATGCAATATTCCAGCATACCTTTCCGCATTTGTGATTTAGCATTATCTATATTCATACCTTTGCATTGTCGGGGAATAGAAGAGAGCAAATAAACTCGGTAGTCAATATTCGTCATGGGAGTTAATAGGAGTTAACTGTAGTTACTGGGAGTTTACGGACAAATGAATCTTTCTGCCATTTGCTTAGCCAACGTGTGACGACTATTAAGTATCGTCCGATAACTCCTGTTAACTTCCTAAGCGAAGCGATAACTCCCATTAACTACTGTACTACATTATGAAGTACACTGGCTAACAAAATCTTCGCTCTCTCTTTCGACGATGCAAAGGTATGCATAATTTTAGTACCTTGTATTGCATAGTACCATATATTTAACACTATTTTACAATATTATGCAATATTTGGCACAAATTAAACACTTTTTAACACTCTACTACTACAAAAGTGTCGTTCACGGGAGGTTGTGAAGCAGTCGAAGCAGACACAAACTCCAAGTCGGAAGCATCCTGCTGATACTGCACACACGAGTTAGTTCCCAAGGCGGCTGCCAGGGCAGTCAAAACAGATACGATGAGGTTCAACACCCAGCGCCAAGTCTCTTTCTTTGAATTGTCAGTCATAATTTTTTCTTGTTGTTTTATGTCAATGCCCAAGCTAAATAGACCAATGTTCATGTTCCACTCTACTCATACAAGCATTGACGGGTGAATAAATACGTTTCCTTTCTTGCCCGACAGACGCGGCTTCCCGATTGGCCTTCTCGATCCGCCACCTCCGTCGCTGAAAGTTGGCGCAAAGGTAGTGACTTCCCGTACACCCTCCAAACTTTCGACTGCTATACTTTTTGCTATACTTTGCTATGGTACTATGAAAATCAATAACTTACGATAGGTTATAACCACGAAACACACGAAAGTACACGAAAATAAGCTTCACTAAGTTTGAAAACCATCCAAAGCAATTGAAATGCGGTATATTCCTCACTTTCATTTACTTACAATCTATATGTGTGGGGAAAACCTCCTCCCCTCGGAGAGGTCGGGAGGGGGTCTTTTATTCCCTCCTATACTAATTGCTATAGCATACTGGAAATCAAACAATTAAGTCATTTTAATGCATCATCATAGCACAATAACCCCAGCCCTTTTCACCCCACATACAAGGAAAGAGCAAAAAATTGCAATTTTCGGCACCATTGATTAAGAGCAAGATCCTATCAGATGGTTTTGCACAGGACTGCCGACAGGAAGAGAAGACTTCCCTCCACCCTCGTCCTACCGCTCATCCCATATCCAGCACGGCATGAGGAGAGCCTGAGGAACGCCTCAGGTCCCCCACAGGTCCCTAAAATCAGGGGAGCTGCGGGGGACCTGAACAGGTGCTGAGGGGTTGCTAATGCCCTGCTGAGTATAGGATCATAAGAGGATGAACGGTAGGTCATAAGGGGAACAGAGGGGAACGGGCATGCTCGATATTCTCGACCTGACAACCAACATGCGCGGAGAACAACATGCGCGGATAACAAAAAGAAAAACGTTTGCGCAAAATATCGGACAAAAGTAGAAATAAATCGCAAAAAGTTTGATAATTAGCAAGATTTCGTTATCTTTGCCAACAGAAAACAAAACTTAAAGAAACGATATGCGCTACTACACTAACGTGAAGGATTTAGGCGACTTGCAAGCCGCCTTGCGTGAAGCCATTGAGGTGAAGAAACACCCCTTTGACTATCAGCACTTAGGTAAGAACAAGACGGCTCTGCTCATCTTCTTCAACAACTCACTGCGTACTCGCCTCTCGACCCAGAAGGCGGCTCAGAACTTGGGCATGAACACCATCGTGCTGGATGTCAATGCCGGTGCATGGAAGTTGGAAACCGAGCGTGGTGTCGTCATGGATGGCGACAAGGCTGAACACCTCTTGGAGGCCATTCCCGTCATGGGCTGCTACGCCGACATCATTGGCGTCCGTTCCTTTGCTCGCTTCGAAAGCAAGAAAGACGACTACGAGGAGATGATCCTCTCGCAGTTCATCAAATATTCGGGCAAACCCGTCTTCAGCATGGAGTGCGCAACGGGTCACCCTCTGCAGGCTTTTGCCGACCTCATCACTATCGAGGAACACAAGGAGAAAGCCCGTCCGAAGGTGGTCATGACCTGGGCTCCTCACCCTGGCCGCCTGCCTCAGGCTGTGCCGAATAGTTTCGCGCAGTTCGCCGTCGCTGCGGGCTACGAAGTGGTTGTCACTCAGCCTCATGGCTATGAGCTGGACCCTCGATTCACGGAGGGCGCTACCATCGAATATGACCAGATGAAGGCTTTGGAGGGCGCCGACTTCGTCTATGCCAAGAACTGGAGCTGCTTCGAGGATGCCCACTATGGCAAGAACCTCGAAAAGGACTTCCCTGACCTCTATCCAGGATTCGATTGGCGCAGTTGGACCGTCGATGCTCGCCACATGGCAGTGACCAACGACGCCCACTTCATGCACTGTCTGCCTGTACGCCGTAACATGATCGTGACCGACGACGTCATCGAAGGTCCTCGCTCCTTGGTCATCCCCGAGGCACAGAACCGCGAGTTCTCGGCCGAGACGGTCATCAAGCGCATCCTCGAAACAGAATGCCAATGAAATAAAACATAATCTCAATTATCGCAACACATTGTCTTTTATCGAAGCAGCGTGTATATTATCTCACAGTCCAGTGCCGCATGGCACTGGACTTTTTTTAAGAGCCTACGGACCTAAGACCCCCTCCTGACCTCCCCGCAGGGGAGGGAAAAGGGTTAAGGGTTAACGGTTAGGGGTTAATGGTTAAGGGTGATAGAGACTATAGGAACTATAGGAAATATAGGAACTATAGGAAATATAGAAACTATAGTGACTATGGAAAATATGGGATGAATGGGAGCATCCGTAGCAACCTACTTTACTCATTACTCTTTACTCTCTACACTATTAAAATTACTCTTTACTCTCTACACTATTAAATAATAATGAGGAGCCACGCAAATGCGCAGCTCCTCATTATTATTTATATAAACTATCGTTTAGATGGTTAGGCCTTCTTGGCATCCTTGCGGGTCATGAAACCGAAGGCGGTTGGAACGGCAAGGAAGATAGTGGTCAATGGGTCAACAACGACGCCGAGCAACATAGCGAAGATGAAGCTCTGGATAGAGGCACCGCCGAAGAAGAAGATGACCAAAAGAACCAAGAGAGTAGAGAGTGAGGTATTCAACGTACGTGGCATGGTAGCGTTGAGGGACTCGTTGACAACATCGGCCAAAGCCTTGTTTGGATAGAGGCCACGAACCTCGCGGATACGGTCGAAGACAACCACGATATCGTTGATAGAGTAACCGATGACGGTCAGGATGGCAGCAATGAATGCCTGGTCGATCTCCATAGAGAATGGCATGAAGATCCAGAAGCTTGAGTAGATACCCAGGATGACCAATACATTGGCAGCGAGTCCGATGATAGCGCCGATAGAGAAGGCGATGTTGCGGAAACGGAGCAAGATGTAGAGGGCAATCACGATGAGAGCCACGATGATAGAGATGATAGCGCCACGGGTGATGTCCTCGGCAATGGAAGGACCAACCTTCTGTGAAGATGGGATATAGTCCTCATTGTTGAAGGAATCGAAATCGACGTTGACGTAACCAAGCTCCTTGCCAGCCTCGTAGATGGCCTTCTTACAAGTAGTGGTAGCAGCCTCGTCGTCCTGTGCGTTGAGGTCGAAGTTGGTGGTGACACGAACCTGGTTGGCGTTGCTGATGGTGATGACCTTGATAGAAGCATTGTTGAGGAGAGCGCTGTTCTCCAACTTCTCCTGCAACTTGACGGTGTTGACCTCCTTTACTTCCTGGAAGGCAACAACGAAGTTACGACCACCGGTGAAGTCGATACCCTTCTCCAGACCTGGCTTGAACATCAAGATGGCGCATACGACAGCGATGGCAGCATATACCAACTGGCTGCGCTTACCAGCCTTGACAAAGTCGAAGTGGGTTGGCTTGAGCAAACCAGAGAATGCACCCGTGAAGGTGACATTCTTGAAGAAGCCCTTGACGTGACCCTCGATGAAGATACGGCTCAGGAAGACAGCCGAGATGAACGAGGTTACGATACCCCACATGAAGGTGAAGGCGAAGCCCTGGATAGGACCAGTACCGAAAGCGTAGAGGATGATACCAGTGAGCAAGGAAGTCAAGTTGGCATCGAAGATAGCCGAGAAGGCATTGCTATAGGCAGCGGTGACAGCAGCAGGCAGCGCCTTGCCGGCAGCGAGTTCCTCCTTGGCACGCTCGTAGATAAGCACGTTAGCATCGACGGCAATACCCATGGCAAGGACGATACCGGCAATACCAGACAAGGTGAGGACGGCATGGAACGAGCAGAGAATACCGATGGTGAAGAAGGCATTGATGAGCAAGCAGCAGTCGGCTACAAGACCTGCCTTGACGCCATAAAAGCCAATCATGTAGATGAAGAGGAGAACCAAGGCGATAGCAAATGAAATGATGCTGTCGTTGATGGCCTCCTGACCAAGAGAAGGACCTACGACATCCTCGCTGACGATATTGACAGCAGCAGCCATCTTACCAGAGTTGAGGACGTTAGCCAAGTCGGTTGCCTCCTCCAGAGTGAAGTTACCAGTGATGTTGGAACGACCACCATCGATCTGTGAGTTGACACGTGGAGCAGAGTAAACAACGCCGTCCAATACGATAGCCACACACTTACCGATGTTGGCGCCAGTGACCTTCGACCACTCGGCAGCAGCATCAGGAGTCATGGTCATGTTCACCTCGTACTGACCAGACAACTGCTGGTACTCGTGGTTGGCATCCATAATCATGTCGCCGACAGTAGCGTCGGAGAGCGATGGCATGGTATTGTCGTTGCCCTTACCCTTGAGGGCATAGAGAGTTACGTAGTTGTCCTTCTTGCCACCCTGTGGGTCGAAAGGCTTGACATCCCAAGCCCATGCAAGACGACGTGGGAAGCGGGACTTCTGGTCGGCCAACATCTTGTTGATGGCAGCAGTATCGTTGACATGAGCGAAACCTACACCACCGAAACCTGGGGTTGGCTGGAACTTGCTGAAGAGAGGACCATTGTCGGCAGCGGCAGTGGTGTCGGCCTCGTTGACAGCAGCGATGAGCGAGTCGGTAGCCGACTCAGCTGGCTTAGCCTCAGCCTCTGGTGCAGCCGACTCAGACTCGCTGGCAGCGGTCTTGGCGGCAACGGCGAGGTGCTGGTTAGCCTCGGCGAGGTAGTTGAACACCTCATCGGCCTGATAAGTCTCCCAGAACTCCAAGTTGGCAGAACCCTGCAAGAGTTTCTTGACACGCTCTGGCTCCTTGACACCTGGCAACTCGACCAAGATACGGCCAGCCTGCTCCAACTGCTGAATGTTAGGAGCAACGACACCGAAACGGTCAATACGGTTGCGGAGAACGTTGAATGAGTTGGCCAAAGCGGAACTCATCTCACGCTTGATGATAGCAAGAACCTCTGAGTCAGGAGTATCTTTCTTGATTTTATCTTTCAGCTGATAGGTGCTGAAGACCTTAGCCAGATGGGCGTTAGGATTGACGGCACGGAAATTAGCTGCGAAAGCGTCCAGGAACTCGTCACCACTGATGGCTTCACCGGCCTGGGTCTTTGCGATAGCCTCGACGAAGGTTGGGTCGTCGGCGTTCTCGGCAGCAAGTGCCTTGAGCACGTCCGAAACGGAGATTTCGAGAATGACATTCATACCGCCCTTCAGGTCCAGACCGAGACCAATCTGCTTCTCCTGGGCTTGCTTGTAAGTATCGCCAGCCCAAGTCCAGTTCTCGGTAAGTGAGTCAAGGTAATACTTTTCCAAAGTCTCATTGCCTGCAGCCTGTGCCAGTTGCTTGGCCTCGTTCTCTACTCCACGCACAGCGAAAGAGAAGGAAATCTGGTAGCAGCAAACCAGTGCAAGCAGCAGCGCGAACACGGATACAAATCCTTTGTTTTGCATTGTTGTTGGTTTTTTATTTATTGTTAATTTATTAATAATTTGCGTATTCAAGCGGCAAAGATAGCAAAAAATTCAATAAACTCGACAAAAAAGAGTGAAAAAAGTAAATTTCAATATAAAAATAGGAGAATATTATTAAAATTTGTGTATCTTCGCGCCATGTTTATGTCAAAAGTAAGACAAATATCGTTATTTTCAAGCCTAATGACAGCCCTCACATCTGTGTATTTTGTGGGGTGCGCAAGCATTGGTTCACCGGGTGGAGGCCTCTATGACGAGACCCCTCCCGTGCTGCGTAATTCGGAGCCCGGCGAAGGGGCTACCCGAGTGAAAAAACAGAAGATTACGATGCACTTTGACGAGAACATCAAGTTGAACAATGCCCTCGAAAAACTGACGGTTTCGCCCCCGCAGGAGAAGTCGCCCATCATCCTGAGCAACGCCAAAACACTGACCATCGAACTGCAAGATTCCCTCCGCCCCAACACCACCTACAGCATCGACCTGGGCGATGCCGTGCAGGACAACAACGAGGGCAATCCAATGGAGAGTCTCTCGCTGCTTTTCTCGACGGGCGATGTGATTGATTCCCTGCAAATTAGCGGCTATCTGTTGAACGCCGAAGACCTGGAACCTATCACGGGTGCCTATGTCGGCATCTACACCGAAGAGGGTAACTCGTTGGGCGACAGCATCTTCCTGCAACGTCCCATGGAGCGTGCCGGCAAGACCGATGCCTTCGGAGCCTTCCACATACTGGGCTGCGCGCCAGGTCGTTACCGTCTCTATGCCTTGACCGACGAGAACACCAATTTCCGCTACGACCTCACGTCGGAGAATATCGCTTTTCTGGATAGTCTCATCTCCCCTTCGGCCGACTCGATGCAGGTGTTGATGTTGGCGTTCAACGAAGGCAAGGTGAACCGCTATTTGGACAATTGCGTGCGCCGCGATTCGGTGCACATCGACATCCGTTTTTCGGCTCGGATGGACTTGCTGCCACACCTCGCTTTCATCGATTCGGAGGGTCTCTCCGTGAAGGCCGACAGTCTGCTCATACCCGAAATCAATCCGACCCAAGACACACTGACTTACTGGATTCGCGACAGTCTGTACTACAAGAGCGACACCTTGCTCCTGTCGCTCACCTATATGTTTACCGACACGACGGGGTTCGACATTCCGCGCACCGACACCATCCCCCTCTACAAACCTATCCAACGTGCCTCAGCGGCCAAGAAGGATAACAAAAAAGAGGAAAAGAAAGGGGGCTTGAAACGCCTGTTGCGCAAGAAGGAAGAGAACAAAAACGACTCTGTCGAGTCTCCCGCCGTGACCTACATCACCTTGCACCAGATCTCGGGCCAGTCCTTGAACATCGGCGACAAACCTCGCTTCGAAGTATCCTCACCCCTGGATTCCATCCACTTGGAGGGTCTACACCTGCAATTCAAACAGGACACCGTCTGGAAGGACATGAACATGGAATGGGTGACCGACTCCCTGCATCCTCGTCGATACACCTTGCTGGCACGGCCTCGCTATACGCCAGGCACGGCCTACCAACTGGTGGTCGATTCGGCTGCAATGTTCGACATCTACGGCAATCCCAACGACCGTACCGTCCTGGGATTCAAGGAGAAAACCAACGAGGAGTATGCTCACTTGCTCTTCACCATCGAGGGCATCGACGAACCCGCCTTCGTCGAACTCCTCAGTGCCAAGGATAAACCCGTTCAGAGTGCTCCCGTCAAAGAGCACCAAGCCAAATTCGTACACGTCGTACCCGGCAAATACTTTGCCCGCCTCGTGATTGACAAGAACCAGAACGGTCAGTTCGATGCTGGCAACCTCTGGGAACACCGTCATGCCGAACCGGTTTATTACCTCAACGCGCCTCTCACCCTACGCGCCAACTGGACCATCCAGCAGAACTGGAACCCCACCGAACTGCCGCTCCTGAAGCAGAAGCCCGAAGAGGTTAAAGTCAACAAACCCAAGGAGAAACGCGAAAAGGTGAGCAAGAACGAGGAATACCTGCGCAAGCATCCGAAAAAGTGAGGAGGGGGACTCTCCCCGACCCTCCCTAAGAGGGAGGGAGATATAATATTTTGTTGGAGCGGGTCCAAATTTCCCATTCCTCCCATTAGACCCTTAACCCATAAACGTTAACCCATAACCGTTAACCCTTAAACAATATATGAACAAGATATTTAGTATCGCCATAGGCCTCTTTTTGTTGACAAGCAACACCACCGACGTACTTGCCATCGAACCAGCCAAGAGTGCCAAAAAGCTGGAATCGCTGACCTACAATGCCTATTGGCACTGGGGCTTCATCTGGAAACTGGCAGGTAGCGGCACGCTCAACCTCTGGGAGGAACAGGTGAACGACAACACCACCCGCTTCCATGGTCAGTTGTGTGGCCGCTCCCGAAGCATCGTCGAATCCATCATGAAGGTGCGCGACACCCTGGACTGCTACTACACGCCGGAACTTATCCCCCTGGAATACTGCAAGAAAACCAACGAGGGCAATTACCACGCCATCGAACGCAACTACTATCACAGCTTCGCCGACGGCACCTTGCAACGCGATGCTTATCACTTGAATCGCGAGGACGTTGACAGCACCTCCATCGACGTCTATCGCTGGCGCATCAAGAAAGGCGACGACCGCAAGAAACTCAAGAACGACGGCGTCGGCTTCGACATGCTCTCCATCTTCTACGAACTCCGCAACATCGACTACTCCAAGTTGCGTCCGGGTCAGAAATTGGAATATCACATCACCTCGGGTATCAAGAACCGCGGTCTGCATGTCAAGTACAAAGGTCGGGAGACCTGTACCCTCAAGAACGGTCGCAAATATCCCGCCTATCTGGTCGAACTCACTTTCTCGACCAAGGACAGCGACAGCACTCCCCTCCAGGCTTGGCTCTCGACCGACCCCGACCATCGCCCTCTCAGTGTAGTCATCAACCTGAAGCGCATCGGCGCCGTGCAAGGCGAGATTGTGGAGTAGGGGGAGGACTCTCCCCAACCCTCCCTATGAGGGAGGGAGTACTTTAATTTTGTTGAAACTGTCCCATATTCTCTATAGTTTCTATAGTCAATATAGTATCTATAAGCCCTCGCTTGCTTCTGATGTAAATTATCAATTGTCAATTATCAATTAGCTTTTGGACACCTACCTCACCATAGCTGCACCCTCCGAAGGACTGTACAAGGAGAAGATGAGCAAGTTTCTGGCCTTTGCCGAACCTTGCCGCACCACCGAACAGGCCAAGGAGATTGTGACGCGCTACAAGAAAGAGTATTTCGATGCGCGCCACGTCTGTTGGGCGTATATGCTTGGTGCCGAGAGGACAGACTTCCGCAGCAACGATGACGGCGAACCATCGGGCACAGCGGGCAAACCTATCTTAGGGCAAATCAACAGCTTCAATCTCACCGACTTATGCGTCATCGTGGTCCGCTACTTCGGTGGCATCAAGTTAGGCACCAGCGGACTCATCGAGGCCTACCGCACGGCGGCTCAGGAGGCTCTCAATGCCGCCTCTATCGAGGAGAAAATCATCGAAGAAACCATTACCATCCACTTCCAATACCCCCTGATGGGCGACGTCATGCGCATTGTCAAAGAGGAGAATGCCACCGTCCTGAGTCAAGACTTTGTCGAGGACTGCCGCCTCACCCTCAGCCTCCGCAAGAACCAGATGCCGCGTATGCGCTCCCGCTTTGAAAACACATTCGGCGTCAGCATCTTAGAAAACTGAAAGACAAACTTTAGTTTAGCTAAAGGGCGCGGTTGCGCCGCTAAAGGTTCACTTCGTTCACGCTAATGGCCTTTGGCGCTAACAGAGCTCAGGATACATCGGAGTAATCAGAGTAATCAGAAAACTCCGAATAATCGGAATAATCAGAATAATCTGATAACTCGGAGTACTCGGAGGTTTTTCAATTTTCATTCGTCCGTTAACTACCTGAGCGAAGCGATAACTCCTGTTAACTACCATTAACTCCTCAAACAAAAGTAAGTAGCCAACACATCAACCTTATAAACAAATTATCTATCACAATGAAAAATTTTATCCTATCCTTCTTACTCCTTGCCAGCAGCGCCGTGGGCATGGCACAAATCAATTTGCGTGAGGGCATCGTCATTACCTTGTCGGGCGACACTTTGCATGGCTCTATTGATTACCGCACCGACCAGATGAACGCAGAGCAATGCACCTTCATCCAAGACGGACAAACAGAACCCAAGTTCTATCGACCCAAAGAGATTGTCGGCTATCGTTTTCTGGACAATGGCCGCTACTACGTCAGCAAGACCTTTATGGACAATAAAAATTCAGCAAGAACGCTCTTCCTGGAATACATCGTCAATGGCAAACTGAAGTTCTATCAGTTGGGCAGTTCTATCGACGAAGATATCTTCTTCATCGAAGACGAAAACGGACAATTGGTCAAATTTGATCCCGTCCATCCCGGCACAACGCCAGAAGCGCGTCGCAAAAACTTGAAACAGGTCTTGCTCATGACCAACGATAGCAAAAGCACACAGAAGATGTTCTGGGAAAAGGAGGTCAACAAGAAGAACGTAATCAAGGCGATTGTAAATTACAACAATGAAGTATGCCCCGACGGCACATGCGAAGTGTTTGAATACAAAAAGAAACGCACACCCAAAGGAGAACGCCTTTTCCATCCATTCGTTGCAGCAGGCATTACCCGTTATGAAATAGAAGAAAAAGAACGCAGTCTCTCCATATCCGACAAAGATCACCACTCAGCTCTTTATTTGTCTGCAGGCGTGGACTATTACGCAGTCCGACTTATGAAGGGTCTCTTCGGCGAAATCAACCTCACCTTCAATCAAGTAAAACAAAATTGCAACACAGAGGCATACATCAAGGACCGCCCCACGACAATGAAAGTTGAATATACCCTACGGGATGCAACCTTAAAACTGGGTGGAGGCTATCAGTGGAAGAACTTTCGCGTCCAACCACGTATTCAAGCCGGTTACTCGGCAACCTGCATATGGGATAGAGTTAAGAATGAAATGGTGGACACCGGTTTTGAACAAGGAAAATCCATTTATCACGGTTTCTATACAGGAGCAGGTGTTGCAATTCCTCTTCACAAGGGTGCTCTGTTAGTCAACGGCGAGTTCAACGTTACAAACTTAAAAGTGCCCATCTTAGATGCCGAAAGTAATCCTGATTATAGTATAAAAGCCAAACGTCTGTCTCTCTCCATCGGTTATCAGTTCGGCTATTGATGCCCGTTTCTGCCGACTCTGTATGTTATTGTCTGTCATTGGAGTGACAATCGGGCCGTTAAAAAAAGAATAGTGGGCAAATACTTGCAATAGTGCAGTATTTTTTGTAAATTTGCACCGGCAAATGGAGGGAAGTCTCTTGGGCAACTTTTTCTTCTCCATTTGCCGGTGGTCGTTATGACGTCCTAACGCATTTACGTTCTTTTTCCGTTCTTTTTGCTTTCTTTTTCGGTTCTTTTTCGTTCTTTCGGAAAGACGGGAGAAGGAAGAAATGTCGCCGAAGCAACTCCGAGACCTGCCAGATAGTGAATAAGGGCAAAGGCACGGCGAGCCACAAAAAAGAGCTAAAAGGCGCAGGTGCACCGCTAAAAGTTCACTTCGTTCACGCTAATGGCCTTCGGCGCTAAGGCCCTCAGACAGTTAGGTCTTATCAATTGTTAATTGTTTATCCCTCCTGCTCCCCACATCAGTTTTTGGCGGAGCGTATCGAAGAAAGTGTGATCGGGGCGACGCACCACACGGATATTGTGAGCAGCGCGGCACAGGCGCAAAGTGTATTCGGTAGTGAGGTGCACAGGCAGACCATCGACCGCTACCAGATAGAGGTTGTTGCGGCTCTTGACCTTCACATCGATAGTCACTCCATCCTTGATGACCAAGGGGCGCGTCGTCAGCGAGTGAGGGGCAATCGGGACAATCTCGAAGCAATGCGAACCCGGTTCCAGGATGGGACCGCCTGCACTCATGGCATAGGCCGTCGAACCTGTCGGTGTGGCAATGGCCAATCCGTCAGCGTCGTAGGTGTTGAGCAACGCCCCGTCAATATAGACCGAGACCGAAACCATGGCCGACACGTCGCGTTTGAGGACTGCGACCTCGTTGAGTGCAAATTGCGGGTATTGCTGCTTGCACTCGGGAATAGAGAGACGGAGCAGGGCACGATCCTCCACGCTGTACAGATGGTCGGTCAGCATCTGGGGCAACACGCTGGCTGCCTCCTCCAACTGCATGTCGGTCAGGAATCCCAACCGCCCGGCATTGATACCCAAGATAGGGACTCCCGCTTCGCCCACGCAAGCTGCCGTGCGCAGGAAAGTGCCATCGCCACCTATGCTGAGTGCCATATCGACCCCCTGGATGGACTGGGTGCCATCCACGCACTCCACCTGGGGCAAGGATGACAGGATGGACTGAATCTGCCGACAAGCCTCGGGCTTCGACGTGCCAAACAATGCTATTTTCATGTCTGATAATGAGTTTGTTGGTGGCAAAGATGCAACAATTTTACGAATAAAGCAAATTTTAACCTCAAAAAGTATAAAATAATGATGATGTTACCTTTCTTACAGTTGATGATGCCTGGTGAACAGGACACCACTCAGGTCGTGGCTGCCGAAGCCGCCGAGACTGCTTCGGGCGATGGGTTGAACTTCTTGGACATGGCCATGAACGGTGGCTGGCTCATGATTCCCCTGTTGCTGCTCTCGTTAGTAGCTGTCTATATCTTCGCAGAACGTTATGTGGTCATCCACCGCGCCCGCAAGGATGCGCCTTACTTCATGGACCGCATCCGCGAGTATCTGGCCGACGGCAAGAACGAAGCCGCCATCCGTGTCTGCCAGCAGACCAAGGCACCTTACGCTGCCATGATTGAGAAAGGCATCAGCCGATTGGGCAAACCTACTGCCGACATCCAGGCCGCCATCGAGAACGTCGGCAACCTGCAAGTGGCTCAGATGGAGAAGGGCTTCACCATGTTGGCCACCATCTCCAGCGGTGCGCCGATGATTGGCTTCCTCGGCACCGTGACAGGTATGATCCGCGCCTTCTACGACATGTCGCAAGCGGGTTCGTCGGCCGACATCACTTTGCTCTCGGCCGGTATCTATCAGGCACTTACCACCACGGTGGCTGGTCTCATTGTCGGCATCCTCGCTATGTTCGCCTACAACTACCTGGTGAGCGAACTCGACAAGGTGGTCAACGAGATGGAGGCCAAGACCCTGGAGTTCATGGATTTGATTCAAAAATAACAGACCCTCTCCCCAGCCCTCCCCCATAATGGGGAGGGAGAGAAAGTTACAATCCGTTACTCCCATTATCCCCATTAAACCCAGTACCCCAATCCAGCAATATACTCCTCCCCCTGTGGGGAGGTCGGGAGGGGGTCCTATTTCGAAGCATTATGGCACTTAAACGACGAAACAAGATACAAGCCACGTTCAGCATGTCGTCCATGACGGACGTCATCTTCCTGTTGCTTATCTTCTTCATGGTGACATCGACCATCGTCTTCCCAAACGCCATCAAGGTGCTCTTGCCGCAAAGCAAACAGCAGACATCGGCAGCACCACAGGCGCGCGTCACCATCGACCAAGACCTCAACTACTATGTGGCATTTGGCAACGAGGCTCCGAACCGCGTTGACATTGAACAGATTACTCCTTGGCTCCAATCGGTCAAGGCGGAGTACGATGACATGTACGTCACCCTCTATGCCGACGAGTCTATCCCCTACAGTAAGGTGGTGGAAATCCTGAACATCGGTGTCGAGAACCAATACAAGATGGTGTTGGCCACCAGGCCGGTGAAGTAGGTCTATCCAAGGAGTTAACAGGAGTTAATGGGAGTTATCGCTTCGCTCATGGAGTTAACGGACGAATGAAAATTGAAAGTTGAAAAACTTCCGAGTACTCCGAGTTATCAGAATATTCCGATTATTCTGAGTTTTCCGATTACTCCGACTACTCCGATTGCTCTCGAGCTCTTTAGCGTCGAAGGCCATTAGCGTGAACGAAGTAAACTTTTAGCGGCGCTATTGCGCCCATTAGCTCTAATGATATGTCTCCAGAACTATCGTCCGTTAACTACACAGCCAAAGGCTGTTAACTACAGTTAACTCCTGCTAACTCCCACCAAATAAAGATTTTCTTCCATGGAACAAGATAAGAAAAGCCAAATATGGGGCATTGTTGTCACCCTGCTCTTCCACGTCCTGCTGGTCGTGCTGCTCTGGTTGGCACATTTCAGTCCCTTTGCCCACGAGGAGGAGAGTGGTATCCTGGTCATGACCGGCGTCGATGCCGAGGGCAGTGGCGAGGAATTGATGTCGTCCGACGTGACCGACTTGGAGCCGGAACCGCAGCCCGAAGAGGTACCTCCGACGCCACAAGCACCGGAGCCGCAACCTACTCCAGCGCCACAACCCGCCACCGAACCGCTGTTGGCTCAGGACGATGCCGAAGCTCCTTATGTGGCTGAACAGAAAGCCGAGGAACTCAAGAAGCAGAAAGAGGAGGAGGCTCGTCTGTTGGCCGAAGCCGAAGCACGTCGGCAAGAGGAGCTGCGCCGCCAACAGGAAGAGGAGGCACGACGCCGCGCCGCCGAAGAGGCAGCTCGCAAGAAAGCGGCCGAGGAGGCTGCCAAGCGTCAGGCTATCAACAACCAGATGGCGGGACTCTTTAACAACAAAGGTACGGGCAACAACGCTGGCACGCAAGGCGATGCGCATGGAAACAGCATGACGGGTGCCACCTCGGGCAGTGCAGGCTACGGTGAGTTCGACCTCGGTGGTCGTGGCATGGTCGGAGCATTGCCCCGTCCGGCCTTCAACCTCAACGTGAGCGGTAAGGTCGTGGTTCTCATCACGGTAGATGCTGCCGGCAACGTCAAGTCCACCGCCATCGGCAAGGGCACTACCATCTCCTCGCAGGAGATCCGAAATGCTGCCAAGGAGGCTGCTATGAAAGCCAAATTCAAGGCCATCAGCGGCACCAGCATTACCGCCGGCACCATCACCTATTACTTTGACAGCAACAACTAAAGGAATTAAAAATTAAAAGTGAAAAATGAATTGAAAGTTGAAAATTGAAAATTGAAAGTTGAAAATTGAAAATTGAAAAATCCCGAGTACTCCGAGTATTCCGATTATTCCGATTACTCCGATGGCTCCCGAGCTCTTTAGTGCCGAAGGCCATTAGCGTGAACGAAGTGAACTTTTAGCGGCTCGAAGAGCCCTTTAGCTTTATTCGATGAATCTTCTCACTGTCATACTTCACCTTCCCTTCCTGACCTGTCTGGTTGGTTTCGTGTTGTCGTTCTACCTCAAGAAGAACGACACCGTGTATGTCATCATACCCCTTGCCGTGATAGGAATGTTGTATTATATGTGCGACGCCATCATCGTCAATCCCTATTCCGACGTCCACACCACCGTGATAGCCTCGGCGGCCGTACCGTTCCTGTCGCTCTTTTCCTTGGCCTTCATCATTTGCCTGATGTGGGTACTCTATTACGAGAAACACCTCCCCTGGCACCAATATCTCTGGTTCGTAGCGCCCATCGCCCTTTGCTCCATCTGCACGATGCTCTACATCGTCATCGGCAACGATGAGGCCGCCCACTTCCAGGCGCTCTACGACCAGTTGCGCCACTACCCAGAGTCGCACATCGAGTGTTCGGCTTTCCGTTGCCAACACTTTGTCGAACAGGTGCTATACAACTTCACCCTCTTCCTCTATTCCATCTACGCCATCCTGTTCGGCATCGTGATATTGTACAAGACAGGCTTCACCCGCCACGCCTTCATCGGCTATTTCTTCAAGGGGGCAAGTCTGCCGCCCATGCATATCCTGCTCCTCTCCTTTATCACGGTGATGCTCACGGTGATAGTCCGTGTCCTGGTGGGTCGATATTTCCTCTTCGACCACACCTGGGCCAACATCCTCCTTGCTTTCCTCCAAGCCTACTGCGTCATTCTGGTGACGTTGGCTGCCTTCAACCTCAACTGTGTCGAGTGCACCTTGCGCCAATACTGGTTCATCGACCCCAACGAGCGGTTCGATGACTCGCTGTTTGACGAGGCCGACGACGACTCCGCCGCCGACAGCAACGCCGATCAGGACGCTTTCAGCAAGGTGCAGGAACGATTGGACAAGAGCCTTCACGAGGTGATGGAGGTGCAACAACTCTTCCTGGACAGTAACCTCCGCATGACCGACGTGACGCGCCTCCTCAGCACCAACCGCAACTATCTGTCGCGCCACCTCAAGGAACGTTACCACCTGAGTTACAACGAATATATCGCCCACCTCCGCATCGAATATGCCAAACAATACATGCTCCAACACCCCGACATGCTGCTCGATGCCATCGCCGAACACTGCGGTTTCGGCACCGCCCAATCCTTTGGCCGTAAGTTCAAGGCCATGGAGGGCATCACTCCTCGCACCTGGTTGGTGAGGAAGAAAGTCAAGGGCAGCGTGGAGAGTGATTTATAAAGGGTTAGGGGTTAACGTTTAAGGGTTAAACAGTGCTGTCCCTTGCCATTATTCAAGGTTTTTGCAATATACAATAAACAAACAAAGGAATAAAGATGCTCGAAGGGAAATTGATGTTGATAAAATTCCCAAGTTTGGGAATTTATCACTACTTTTGCACCATAACAAACCATTATGAACGTAATATTCAAAGAAGCCGCTCTTGAAGAGCTCTACAAAACGGGCACGACCAAAAATCATAAGTACAAGATTTTGTGCAGAAACAAAAAGTTGGTTGATGGGTTCGCTCGTGCAGTAGATTATATGAAAGGTGTACGCAATACTAAAGACTTAAAATGCATCAGCTCCTTACACTACGAAAAGCTAAAGTATCAACGGGAGTCTATGAGTTCGATTAGAATCCTAAATGGTTCTATAGAACGCCTATTGTTTACAGAGACAGAAGACGGCATAGAAGTAGAACTAATTGAAATAGATAGCACACATTATGGAAACAAGAAATAAAAGAATTACAGGCTTCCGAGCCACTCATCCTGGAGAGTTACTGAGAGATGAACTCATTGAAAGAGGTATCAAGCAAAAGGATTTTGCTCAACAAATTGGTATGCAACCCTCGCACCTCAATGAGTTTCTGAAGGGGAAAAGGAACGTTACGGAGAAACTCGCTATGCTGCTTGAAGAGCACCTCGGCATTCCGTTCTACCTTTGGATGAAGCTTCAGTCCGATTTCTACTACGACAGCAAAGTCATTGCTGAACGCAAGGTAGCAGAGACTGAACTGGCCATGGAAGAGTGGACAAAATCGGTGAAGGAAAACCTTGCAAAGCGTAGTCAACGCTCTACTTCCTCCACTACAGTATAAGAAAGAGAACAGCCAAGAGCATTTCAACTCTTGGCTGTTCTTCTATATTTAAGTTAATCAGAGTTACGGATTAGTAACCTGGGTTCTGCTGAGAAGCAGCATCGCTATTAGTAATAGCGTCAATGTAAGCAGTCTGAGGAATTGGACGCAAGTTCATATAATCTTCGAACTTGTCCTTACCTTCACGGCCGCAACCATCATTAAATGCCTCCCAACGACCCTTGAGAGCCTTGCAACGAGACAAGTCAATCCAACGCTGCATTTCACCGCAAAGCTCACGAGTACGCTCGTTAAGGATGAAGTTCATTACCTTGCTGAATGTCTCGTCCGAACCGAAGTTGGTCTTGTCGGTCAAAGCATCATAAATCTTGTTGTCGCGTGCAGAGTTGAGAATGTCGTTGACACTGTTCAAATGCAAGTCTGATGCCTGTGCATTGATAGCAGCCTCTTGACCCTCCAACTTGTTCGACTCGAAGTAAGTGTTGGTCTCGAAATAGATGGCACCATCAGCCGAGAAACCACCACCCTTGCCGTCGCAATAAGCATTGTTCTTGTAAGCCTGGCCACCATCCACATGCTTGGCTCGGTCTTCACCTGCCTTGTACGCAGCACGGTCACGAAGCATATTGAGGTACTTAACGCAGTTTGCATAGTCACCCTTACGAGCATAAGCCTCAGCAGCGAAGAGAACATCCTCGGCAGAACGGGCGATGATACCGTCACGCGTACCGAACTGGTTGGCAATAGCAATACGATAGCCATCACGATACTTAGAGAGAGCTACGAAACGCTTCTGTGTGGCTGAACTGTGATAGCTGTAGTTGCCATGAACCGTAGTCCAAGTTGAGGTAAGGTCTTTGTTCTCGCTATCGCTCTTGAAGAAACGCACCATGGTATGAGGAGCTTGCATAACTCCATTACGAGTTACCTGACCCTCTACTCCCAAGTTTTCATACTCGGTATCACCCATATCGTTGACGATGTACTTGATGCCAAGTTCACCACCCTTGAAACGAGGGCTACCAACGGTAGCACCTTCTGGCAAAGTAGCACCTTCTGGCCATGTAGGAGCATTGGCAGTAGAGTTACAACCGTAAGTGGTGATGAATGACTTCCAGAAACGAGAGTCGTTCACACGGTCAAAGACATCGAGTGTATAGTTGGTGGTACGGAGATAACAGAACTCACGGTCGCCCGAGATATCACGCTTGGTACCTGCCATATCCTGATATACAGCAGGATAAGCAAGGTGCAACTGGTTGCCGAAACGTCCCCAAGTAGCCTGGTCATCCGAGAATTGAGCAGCAAGAATGACCTCACTGACTGTCTCGTTAGGACCATCGGCCTTCTGGTAGTCCCAGAGGTCAACATAGTCAGCACAAAGAGGATGAGCAGCAAGAACTTCGTCCGACTTGGCAATTACGTCAGCCAGGTCGGCATCCTTGTACTTTGCGCCCCAAGAGGCATTGAGTTCCGACTGACGGAACAACTTGGCCTTGGCGATGAAATGAGCAGCAGCATATTTGCTGATACGGCCTGTTGCCTCAAGTTTGGCAGGTACTTTTGCGTCAATCTCATTGGTTGGCAACAAGCTATATGCCTGCTCGAAGTCGCTGATAATTTGCGCATAGCACTCTTCGGCCGAAGCACGAACAAACTCAGTTTTGAGGATACCCTCCGAAGGCAGAAGCTGCAACGGTACACCGCCATACTGCTGTACGAGTTGGAAATAGCAGAAAGCACGCAGGAAGTATGCCTCACCCAAACGGGTGTTGTAGCGGTTTGCACTCTGGTTGTAGTACAACGGAATATTCTTGATGGCGATGTTGGCCGACTCAATACGGTTGTACATATTGTCCCACAAGTTGGCGATATTCGCGTTTGTCGAATTGAGCATATAACCATTCCAGTTCACATCCTGGTTGTTACCATCCGAGAATTCGTCGGTTCCCATAGGCCACATGATGTATGACCAAGTGCTGTAATTGAACTTGAACTTCAAGGCTGAGTATGTACCTACGATGAGGTCATCCAGGCCTTCCTGCGACTGGAAGTATTTAGTACTCTGCTTATGGTTCAACTCCTCGTCAATGAAGTCATCTGAGCACGATGGCATACCCATACCGACGCAGGCAACAGAGAGAGTACCGAGAATATATTTCTGAAATTTCATAAATCTTTTCCTTTCTTAAATAATTAGAAACCAATGTTTACACCCATAACGAAGGAACGGGTAGCAGAGGTAGCACCCATCGCCTTGGTGTTGTTGGAATAGTTGACAAAGTCGGTGTCAAGCCAATCGGTAGCACGATAGATAGAGAATGGGTTCATGCACTGTGCATAAATCTTCACTGAAGAAAGACCCGTCTTCTTCAACTGACTTGGTTTGAAGTTGTAACCTAAATTGATGTTACGAACCTTGATGTATGAACCATCCTGATAGTTCTGTGAAGACTGATAAGTATCAGCCGATTCACCATTGATACCAGGAGCGTAGTAGTCGGCATTCTCATTATGGCCTTCAACGAAGTAGTTGATTGAACGCTGCATATAGCGACCATCCAAAGTAAGAGCACCAGCCCTAACATCGAAGCCCATACGAGCATAGATGAATGCAGAGAGCTCCCACTGCTTGTAGGTGAAGGTATTGGTCAAACCGGCGCTCCAGTCAGGACGAACCTTACCAACAATAGCACGGTCATTAGTACCGTCAATCTTGCCATCACCATTCAAGTCCTTAACCTTAATCTGACCAGTCTTGCGGCCATAGGTAGAGGCATCGGCAGTAGTGCCATCGGCAAGGGTAACGGTCTGACCGGTCTTCCAGATACCATCATACACATAATCGTATTCAATGCCAAGTAGCTCGTCAACAATCCACTTATTTGCCAAGTCCTCCGACTTGCCATTTGCCAACTCGTCGATGTAGCAACGGTCAGCAGACCAAGAAAGACCTACAGTCCAAGCAAAATCCTTGTTCTTGATAGGAGTACCATTCAACTGAATATCCACACCGTGACCACGAGTCTTACCTACGTTATCATAGGTGGAAGTATAACCATTAATAGAAGGAATAGACTTGATCATCAAGCAGTCAGTAGTCTTGGTGGTATAGAAATCAACACTACCAGATACACGGCTATTGATAAACGAGAAGTCAACACCAAAGTTCAACTGGCTGGTATGCTCCCAACCTAAAGTCAAGTTAGCAGCCATGTTAGGAGTCTTTGCCGAAGCATCAGAACCTACATAACCCAATACAACGGTACTTCCCCACTGTTGGTTAAGACTCTGGATAGCACCCTTCGTGCTGTATTCTGCAATAGCAGCATTACCAGAAACACCATAACTTGCACGGATTTTCAAAGCATCCAACCAATCTTCGGTACTTTGCATGAAGTCTTCCTGCTCCAGACGCCAGCCTAAGCTGACTGATGGGAAGGCATCCCATTTGTGACCATCGGCCAACTGAGAGGCACCATCACGGCGTACAGAAGCCTGCAACAGATACTTGTCTTGGAACGAATAGTTGAGACGGGCAATATAAGAAGCCATAGAATGCTCAACATGGTCTGTTCCTAAGCTATAGCTTGTACTAGAACCGAGGTTATACCACAACTCTGTCGTCATAGCCACATTGGAAGAACTATTGTTCTGGTAGTCATAGAAATACTTATTTGCAGACTGAACCAAAGTCAAGCCTACCGAATGATCTCCGAAGGTCTTCTTATAATTGAGGATATTATCAAGTACCCAAGAACGGTACTGCTGCTTAGCTAAAGATGCTTTATTGTTGCCGTCTCCATTGATACCATCCTTTGCATTGAATTGTCCTAACTCATAGAACTTGAATTCAGCACCTAACTGTGAACGGAAAGTTAAGCCCTCAAGCGGAGCCCAGATTTTACCAAAATCAAGTTCAGCAAAGAAATTACTGTTGACATTGAACGTAGAGCGTCGGTTGGTATTGTATTTGAGTTCCTCAATAGGGTTGATGATGTTGACATCTCCATTAGGATTACGAAGATAATTGCCATTCTCATCATATGGCACCGTCCAAGGCAACATTGCCTGCAAAGCGCCATAGTAGTCACCGGCACCAGTCGTTGACTTGGTAAAGCTATAACCATAATCCTGTACACCATACGCACCCAGAATGCTGGAACCTAACTTCAAATAAGGCAGTGCCTGCACATCAAAATTGGTCTTCATGGTGTAACGCTCATATTCCTGACCAGGGATAACGCCCTCAGAATTGAGGTAACCGAAAGAACCAGAACCTTGGAACTTCTCTGAGCCACCAGCAAAACTTATAGTGTGCTCGTGACTCACACCTGTCTGCTTACCCTCGTCAGCCCAATCATAGCTACCTACCTTCGAAGCATCGTATGATCCTCCAGCCCAAGCCTTTTCGATGTTAGCCCAAGAAGCTGGAACAGAACCCCAAAGGTTCTTATCCTGAGCATATACAGGAACGACCTTACCGTTAGAATCCAACGTAGAGTTATAACTGCGTTTGCCGTTCTTATCTACAGAATTGTATTTAGCCATACGGGCATAGTCGAGCCACTCACTGGCAGTCATCATATCGGCTACATCATACAGCCATGACCACGTGACACTACCTGCATAGTTGACTGAAACCTTACCCTGCTTGCCGTGCTTGGTGGTAACGATAACGACGCCATTGGCACCACGGCTACCATAGATAGCGGTAGAAGCAGCATCCTTGAGGACATCGATGGTCTCAATATCCTGTGGGTTAATGTTCTCGATACCACCATTCTGCAACATAACGCCATCCACAACATAAAGAGGCTCGTTGCCTGCATTTGGAGAGCGGACGCCACGAATCTGAATGTTACCCACTTCACCAGGACGCTGTGAATTGGTAATGTCCACACCAGCTACCTTACCTTGCATACCTTGGAAAGCATCCTTCACTGGCATGGCGGTTAATTGTTGTGCACCAACATGAGCGGTTGCACCAGTCACGTCGATCTTGCGCTGCACGCCGTAACCGACCATGACGACCTCGTCGAGCATTTGGTTATCCTCCTCGAGGGTGACGTTGATTTTAGACTTGCCTGCTACGCTGACCTCCTGGGTGGCATAACCCATGAAGGAAACCTTCAAGGTAGCGTTATCAGACACATTCTTGAGAGAGAAGTTACCATCGGCATCCGTCATGGTACCTTCCTGTGAGCCCTTGACTACCACGTTGGCACCGATGATTGGCTCACCGTAATTGTCAACCACTGTACCGGTCACGGTCTTCTGGGCGAAGGCCGAGACAGAGATGAACAGCATGGTAAAGAGCACAAGACAAAGTTTAGTTACTCTGCTTTTCATGTTTGATTAAATTTGTTAATAAATAAGTTAGTTTGAAATTATTCGCTAAATGATTGTACCTTGATTACAAACTTGAGGGAGTTAACGGAGTTATCGCTTCGCTCATGTAGTTAACGGACAAATGAAGGGAGAATGAATAATTAAAAGTGAAAAGTTAAAAGTGAAATCCTCGCCGTCTGTCAGCGCCAAAGGCTATTAGCGTGCGAAGCACTCTTAACGGCTCGCAGAGCCTATTAGCTTCTTCTGTCGTCTCTAACTACTTAATTAACTCCTTTACCACATTTCCAACCTCAAGTATTTTCACTACGCGTATTTGTGGTTACAATGATGTTTTTCACCCACAAATATGGTAATTATTTAATATACTGGTGCAAATTTATTAAATATTTTTAATATATCTGCTAAAATTTGTGAATCAGGGTGCCATTTTGCCCCTTTTTCAACAATTTTTACCCATAATTCCCCTCATCATCCGAGGCTGGGCGCTCCATCTGTATCTTACAGTATTCGGTAGGTAACATACCGAACTCCTTACGGAAACAGTTGGAGAAATACTTGGGGTCGTTGAAGCCCACGCTGTAAGCCACCTCGTTGACACGCAGGTTGGGGTTGCTCTCCATGATCTGGCAAGCCGCCTTGAGACGGATGTTACGGATGAAGCCCGACGGGTTGAGGTTGGTGAGCGAGCGCAGTTTCTTGTAGAGGGTGGAACGGCTCGATGCCATCTCGCTGGCGAACTGCGCCACCTCGAAGTCGGTATCGCTCAGGTGGTTATGGATGCAGGCAATGGCGCGTGCCAGGAAGTCCTGGTCGATGTCGGTATAGTGCAGGTTCTGGAGGTCGAGGGTAATCTCGTCCTTGAACGAGTCGGCGTCGCGCTGGCGACTACGCAACAGGTTGTGAATACGTGCCAACAGAACAGAGAGACTGAACGGCTTGGTGAGATAGGCATCGGCACCGGCCAAATAACCGGCATCGCGGTCCTCCTCGGTGCGCTTGGCGGTGAGCAGGATGATGGGAATGTGGCAGACCTCGACGTCGGCCTTGGCGCGACGGGTCATCTCCATGCCATCCATGTTGGGCATGATGACATCGGACACCACCAGACTGACGTCGTCGGTGTGCATGATGTGGAGTGCTTCCAGTCCATCGGAGGCCAACAGGACGTTGAACTCCCGTCGCAACAACCGCTGCATGACGGAACGCAGCTCTTCGTTGTCCTCGACCAACAGAATCTTGGGTGCATCGTTCTCCTCGACGACCTCCTCTTCCTCGGCCACGGCGGCAGCCGCATCGGCATCGTCCAATACCAACGGCACCCCAGGTTTTGGGTCGTCTATCTGTATAATCTGCTGTGGATCATAAGCATCCGCCTCGATAGGCAACTCGATGCTGAAAGTGGTTCCCTGCCCCACCTTCGACTCCACCTGTATGGTGCCTCGGTGCAACAGGACCAGGTCGTGCACCAACGAGAGGCCAATGCCCGTGCCGATGGTGTGACTCTGTCGGTAGTCGCCTTCGTAGAACCGACGGAACAGTCCTTTCAGCTGCTGTTCGCTCATGCCTCGACCCGTGTCGCTCACCTGCAGGAGGACGTTGCGCCGACCGTCGGTATAGGTGGCTTTGAGCACGATATTTCCGCCCGATTCGGTATATTTCGCGGCATTGCTCAATAGGTTATAGACAATCTTATCGACCTTATCGGGGTCAAAGTATCCGCGCATCACCTCCTGTTGGCACTGCACCGACACCTCCAGATGATGCTGACGGATGAGGGGGATGAAACTCTCCACCTCATGGCGCAGGAAGAGGGCGATATCTCCCTCTGCCACACGCAGTTGCAGGTTACCTGTCTCGGCCTTGCGGAACTCCAATATCTGTTGCAGGAGGCGCACCAGACGGCGTACGTTGACACCCATGGTCTCGATGAGTTCATTCTCGCCGTTCATCTGGCTCTTGAGTTCTTCGAGCGATGCGGAGATGATCGTAAGCGGCGTAACGAGTTCGTGGGTGATGTTGGCAAAGAACTGCAACTTGACGTGGTTCAACTCCTCGACCTTCTCGTTCTCCAACTTCTGCACCCGCAGGGCATTGCGCAACATGACCTTGTTCTTGATGGTGTGCAGGATATAGCCCAACACCGCAGCGCCCAGACACATATATATAATATAGGCCCACCACGAGAACCACCACGGCGGGGTGAGTGTTATCTTGAGGCGACACACCTGACTCCAGTCGCCGTTCTCGTTGCTGCCCTTCACCTCGAAGGTATATGCGCCAGCCGGCAAGTGGTCATAGTAGGCGACGCGGTTGCCGGCATCGACATAACGCCACACGTTGTCGAAACCCACCAACCGATAGGCGTAACGGTTGTGCTGCGGCATGTTGTACGACAAGGCGGAGAACTTCACCTCGAAGTTGTCGTACTTGGACGACAGGGTGACGGCATCGGAATGCGTTATGTGCTTGTCCGTGATGGCGTTACGCTCCTCGTCGGGCAACTGTGACAGCGATATGCCGTTAAGCATCAAGTCGGTGATGCGGCACACCACGTCGCGCTTGGCAATGCGGGTGGCAAAGGGTCGGAAATAGACCAGACCCTGGTTGCAACCAAAGTAGAGCATCCCGTCGGCCTGATAGGAGGAACGCAGGTTGATGAAGTTACCCGGCAGACCGTCGGAGCCCGAGAAGATGTGCATCGTGCCGAGGTTCAGACTGTCCAACGACATATAAACCAACGCATTGTCGGTACCCAACCAATAGTTGCCCACCGAATCCTGTTCCATGCAGGTGACCATGTCGCCAGGGAGGTTATATTGCCGATGGACGGCCTCGAAACGGCGGCTCTGCTCGTCGTACAGGCAGAGTCCAGCCGACTCCAATCCTGCCCAGACGTGTCCCCGTCGGTCGGTATAAACAAACAGCACGCTGTTGCCCGGCAACGTGCCTGCTTCGATGCTGTAATGCTCTACCTGACAGCTCTTTGGGTCATGCAGGTTGCCGCTCAGGCGGACGATGCCGTGCGACGAAGTGGAGAGCCAGACGTCACCTTTCACACCCACCGCCACATGCACCATGTCGCAACCCAACAGCGAGTCGCCCCGCCCGGCGGCATAGGCGTAGTTGGTGCCATCGGCATAACGAACACCCAAGCCGCGGTAGGTGGCTATCCACCAGTTACCCTCTTTATCTTCAGTGAGATAGTGTATGTTGTTGGAGGGCAGGAAGGCGGCTTGCGGTTGTCGGTACAACCCCACCTCGCGCCCCTCGGAACAGACGGCAAGGCCACGGTCGCGCAGGGAGACCAACACCTCGTCGGTACGCTCGCTGTGGAAAACGCCCTGCACCTTGACGGCCTCGGCTTTCTCGTCGAAGACGGGACGCGCCTCCTTGCCTCGGATATACGCCACATTGTAACCGGCGGCAATCCACAAGGCATTCTCCTTATCGACATAAACTCCCTCGACGGAGTTGGTGGCCACAGAGGTCAACTCCCTGGGGCTCAACGTATTGAAGAGCGAACTGTTCAGGTTCGTGTGGAAGACGCCGCCATTGTCGGTGGCCAACCAGATCATCCCCTCGCTGTCGCAGATGACGTCGTTCACCTCATGCTCGGGGAAGTAATGGTGCCGCGCATCGTCGCTGTAGTTGATGAAATGGGGCTTGCCCAAGGCATCGACCTGCATCACGCTGATGCCCAAACGGGTGCCCACCCAGATGAGATGGTCTTTGGGGTGTTCGACGAACGAGAGGACATGGTCGGACAACAGCGAAGTGGCATCTTCGTCGCTGTGGACGTACCGTTCGATGTGCAGCTCCTGCTTGTCGGTCGAGAACGTAAGTCGCAGTAAACCATAGCCGTACGTACCCAACCAGATGTTTCCATAGGTGTCGCGCAACAGGCGTTGGTGACTGATCTGCCTGCGCCCCTCTCCGGGCATGTCGTAATGGATGAAACGGTGCTCGCTCGGGATGTATCGATACAGACCATTGGCCCACGTGGAGATGAAAAGGTCTCCATCGGCATCCTCCAGCAAGGACTGACAATTGGCATTCTCGGGCGACGGTCCGTTGAACCCCTGTCCGGCCAACAGGTACAAGGTGTCGCGCCCCTCATCGTAACGATACACACCGCGGAGGAAGGCGAAATAGAGGTTGCCGTCTCTGGTCTGCACGATGTGCTGGATTCGTGGGCGCGCCACGTTGCTCAAAGTATAGTCGCGCATCTGGCCCGTGTGCAGGTCCAGACGACTCAGTCCCTCCTCGGTGCCAATCCAGAGGCGATGCTTGCGGTCCTCGCAAAGCGCCAATACATTGTTGTTTATCAGTCGGTTAGGGCTGTCAATACTGGCATTGTACTTGCGCACGCCATATCCGTCGTAGCAATACAGGCCATGGTAGGTGGCCATCCAGATGAAGCCGTCACTGTCCTGCAAGAGGCCGTGCACCTTGCTGGTAGGCAACCCCTGCTGCGTGGAGTATTGGCTGAAGGTCAATCCCTCAGGCACTTGACCCAGCAAGGTCATCGTCGCTACCCAGCAGGCAACGACCACACTCACGATTCTGTTCAGGACAGTGCTCATCAAGATATTAAACAAGAATTAAACAGGAAAAACTCAAGAATTAGAGAATTGGAGAAAGAATAGAAAACGTGATTCAATAAATCTCCTCCAACGGGTTAAACTATAAACGTGGAATTTTACAGAAATCGCCCTTACCTACCGCAAAGTAACACAATATTTAATATACCAAGGTCGAATCATGGTTAAAAAATGGGTAAAGGGCCACAAATTCAGGGCGTTGGGGACAAAGTGTAAAGTTGAAAATCACATTTGAAACGCAAAAAAGTCATTTCAAATGTGATTTTGGAAGTCGAGTTTCACATTTGAAACGCATTTTTCCTCGTTCAAATGTGATTTTGGATTTTCAAAGCGGAGCCTGTTCTCCTAAATCGCTTAGTCCATGAAGCGATTTTTGCCAAATTTCGCTTATTGCAGTAACCTTTTTTGATGGAAAATCGCTTATTGCAGTAAGCGATTCCGTCCGAATGAGGATAGTACCTCCCCCTACCATCGCGCTCCCAATCGGGGCAAACTTGGGTCCATAATTGGTCTTAATTCGGTGATTGATTTCTCTTGATCCGACCTTACGCCAATCATACTCCAATCAATACCCAATCAATACCTGACTAATACAAAATCATCACAGCAACAGCCGATGGACGGCAGGGCACAAGAGGAGCGAAAGGGGTAGAACGGAAAAATGCTGTTGCAGGGAAAGATTCTCAATACCGAGAAAAATGCTTAAACAAAAAACCTAAAATTAAGAAGAGTAAAAATACCAAGAAAAATGTTTAAACAAAAATCCAAAGATAAAAAGGAGTAAAAATATCGAAGGAATTATATAGAACAAAAGCACAAACCATTGACCATGTTTGATGCATTTTTGATTATTAAATTTTCGTTTAGAGGTCAATAATTGGACAATCTTTTCAATGTCTTTATCCTCAAAATAGTCTATCCTTAGGGTATTTATCTTTCGTTCATACTGGTCATAAAAATCCAAGAACTGATATTTTCCACCATATCTACCATATGGGTACGTCCGCGTTCTGCAATATTTGAAATCCTTCCACGACAGTTCTACCCTTTTGCGCAAAAAGAACGGAGCTGTTCTTCCTTCAAAAAATAAGCCCGAACTACTAAACGTCAAATGGTTATGAATTAGGACTAAATAATAGGTTATCATCCAAGAAGAAAACAATACCAAGGAAAGAGGAAAAACCAAATGATTATGCTTTTCCTCTATGTATCTAAGGGATATAAAAATAGCAAAAACAAAATAAATTCCCACCCCAATATAACACTGAGCTTTCGAGGGTGAGAATATAATGGGTTCATTATTTTCTTTCATGATTACTTCTCTTTTGCCTATTGCTCAAATAATACAGAACCGTATTCTATTTCAATAGATGCCAAATTTCGCTTTTTCAGTAAGCGATTTAGACTGAATTATTCAAATTTCAAAAAAACTTACTGGCGAGCAGGTTTATCTTTTATGACCAATGTAATAAGAACTCCAAGCAATAACATTATAATTGAAAAGAAGATGATTTCGAAATGCCCAACTGCTGGAGTTTCTAAATCATGAGATACATTATTATAATACAAAATCATCGAATATTTCAATGCTACACATACTGCAGATAAAGTATACAAATGAAATACTAAAAAGCTCATTAAGTTCTTTGCTACATAATAATTAATTATTACTGCCAAAGGAATTTCCACAAACAAGATAGCATCTCCACTTACACCTGTTCTATAAACAATCATATTCCAAACGGGTATCAAGGAACTAAAGGTTAAGGTAACTAGAGTAATCCAATTAAGACTCTTGTTTATTAACCACAAAGACAGAACCGCTACTATCAATGACGTGACATTAATAACCCCAGCCCACAATTTTGGGCTTTCTATCTCTACTGGAAGACATAGAACACCCCAACAGATAAAGATGGCCGAACCTATCAGCAGCAAAATGGCAAAAAGTTTCTTTTTCATTTTTAAATGTTTTTGTTATTATGTATTTCAATACAAAAACATTCCCACCCACAAATAGCTCTGAGCTTTCGAGGGTGAGAATGTTATGGGTTCATTGCATTCTTTCTTCATTACTTCGCTTGTGCCAGTTTCTTGGCATGAGAATTGTCGAACCAGATTTTTTTCTTGGTATAGTATTGGCTGATTTGAGTCAAATCGATGACGTCGCAGTTGCCTACTTCGCTCTGGCCGGCGAACTCATTGAGTTCGAGGTAATAGCGCATGAAGTTGTACTCATCCGATGCTTTGGTCACGAAGAAAGGCATCTTCTGTGTGCCGTTGCCCGTCGTTTCGATAGTGCTGTAGATGCTGTTGGCGCGCTTGAGGAAGTTGTCGGCGTCGGACTCGAAGAAGTTTGGACTGCCAGCTTCCAGTTGCCTCCGGATGCTCCACTCGGCAATGCGCAAGGCGGTGAGCGACAGGGAGTTCATCTCCAAGGCATAATTGGCCAGGCGGTAGG